>Ga0206129_10003283_pt1 | contig 18914 bp, 19 predicted proteins | sample Helgoland_Spring_8_FD_148616 | JGI IMG/M metagenome (GOLD analysis project Ga0206129, IMG submission 148616) | Pelagic subsurface seawater microbial communities from Kabeltonne, Helgoland, North Sea - Helgoland_Spring_Bloom_20160502_2 | ecosystem: Environmental > Aquatic > Marine > Epipelagic ...
AAAAAAAAAAAAAGAAGCAAAAGAGTGGGTTAAAATAAAAAAAAAATAAATATTCTTAATGAAAATAGGAAAAGAAATAGGTATAATGGAGAAGAAGAGATAAAGAGAGAGAAGAAAGAGATAATAAACAAAATGGTTGAAAAAATAAATAAATAGGTAAAAAAAAAAAATCATCTTTATTTTTTTGATTGAGTTTGTCGACATTGTCGCTTATCTGGCTTATCTCGTTCGTCATAAATTTCATTTGATTTCTGATTGTGCTTTGGGATGTATCGTTTAGATGGACGCTAAGGTCGGTTCCGACGGTCGCCTGCATAGCGAGCATGTTGTTCTTCATCTGCTTAGCCATCGACAGGAGGTCTTCTTGGATATCATTTGTCTTAAATTTCATTTGATTTCTGATTGTTTTTTCCTCTGATATAATTTCTCTAAAAAGTGCTTCTTTTTCCATTTAATCTAAAGTATAATCTAAAGATTTCTTTTCTTTATATAATAATTTCATCTAAAAAATTAGTTCGACAATAAGGACAATTATGTTTTGGTTCTGATAAATTATACAACCAAGTTTTTAAACATTGTTTATGAAATAAATGATTACATGGTGTGATAACGATTTCATCATTTATTTTAAAACTGTCTAAACATATAGGACAATCAGTACCATAGGATTCTTGAAAAGATTTTTTTTTGAATAACATACTAAAATGATCAGGATTAATTTGATAAATAGGTTTTTCAGTATCTAACCATTTTGCATTTATAAGTTTTAGAGCCATTGGATGTTTAAGAAAACTAAATAAATTACCATTTTTACCATATAAAGTTACACAATTATCATTGGGATTATAATGAAAATCAATACTATAAAAACTAGTGTGTATATTATTTCCAAAATAATTAATACCTGATATTAAATTATTCATACCATATAATAATTGGTTTATTTCAAATTTATTTGTATTATAATGCAATTTGATAGTACCATTTGTATTCATTTTATCTCGGTTTCGAGTATTATAAGGGTTATTATTTTCAGGACGAATTTGAAAATTAGTAAGAATACGGGTTGTTCGAAGAACTCTTTGTGTGTGTGGCATTTTTTTATATATAAAAGATTTACGTTATTGTTAATCACATTTTTTATAAAACTACGGAGGTTACGGGATATGCGTCATACAAATAAAAAAAAAGGCTAAGGTAAGCTCATTGGGAAGCCCTCATGTCGTGCTGCGCACTCAGGTGATTTTTTACAACGGTTGTGAATTTATGGTTTATTATCTCCTTAAAATAAAATATACTAATTTAAAACTTAATAACCATGGTATTGGAAAAAGTAGTTGAGACTGAAGATAGGAGGTCCAAAAAACCCAAAAAAAGTTCAGCTTCATTTTCGTTTTCGTTTTCAAATTTTCCAAAATTAAATTTCTCTCTCTGGGGTTTTAAAAATGTATGATAATCATAAATTTATTATGAATTTATTATGAATTTATTATGAATTTATTAATTTTTTAAATATTTAAAGAAATAATATGTATATATACTATAAATATGAAATATAATTGTAAAAGATGTGGATACAGTACTAATATAAAATGTAATTTAATAACACACTTTGAAAGGAAGAAGCAATGTGAGCCTAATTTAGAAGACATTGATATTGAGACCTTGAAACAGGAACTAGAGATTAAAATACCAAAAAATACCAAAATTGCTCCAAAATGCTCTTTTTTGGCTCCAAATGACTCTTTTTTGGCTCCAAAAGACTCTTTTTTGACTCCAAATGACTCCTCCGACTCAACTTCAGCTCAAAATAAATATGAATGTAAATATTGTAAAAAAATATATTCCAAAAATAGTAATTTACATAGGCACATGAAAATTTGTAAAGAAAAACAAGACGAAGTATCAGAACTGAAAGAAAAATTAGCTCAAAAAGACGAAGTAATAGCTCAAAAAGACCAATGTTTAAAAGAACAAATGGATTTTATGAAAGAACAGATAGAAATACTAATGAAAAAGGCAGGAAATAACACAACTAATACAGATAACAGTATAAATGATAATAGTACAAATAATATAGATAACAAGCAAATACATATTAATATAAATGGTTTTGGTAAAGAAGATCTAAGTTACCTAACAGATAGATATTTTAGAGATTTATTTAATATACCATTTTCAGCTATAACAACATTAGTGGAAGAAATCCATTTTAATCCTAAAAAACCTCAAAATTGGAATGCTAAAATACCAGATGATAAGACTTCGAAAGCTTTAATATATAATGCGGAAAAAGAGATGTGGGTAAAGAGGGAAAAGAAGGAGGTAATAAATGATATGGTTGAAAAAAGTTATAACATGTTAGATGCGAATTTTGAAATACAAAAAGAAGCGAAAAGTTTGGATGAAAAAGGAAAAAGAAAATTTGAAAATTTTATGAAAATATACGATAAAGGTAGTAAAGAGTTAGATAAACGCTATGAAACAGAAGTAAGAGAAAAATTAATGAATTTTAGAGAATATCATAGAAAGATAGGACGAAAATAATTAGTGTGGGAATTAAATTTGATTATACGAAATAATATTTTATCCAATATCAGATTTCAAATGAAAACTCCAATGATGATGAACCTTAGCAGTATGGGCAGCGTGAAGAGATTGGTGGGTGGGGGGGGAAAGCGACCGGAAGTGCCGTATATTAATTCCACTCTTAGAAACAATAAGACTTATGGAAAATTGATTAGAGAAGCAGGTGATTTTACTTGTCCCATTAGTATTTCATATGCGGAGGATGCGGGATATCATCATATGGGAAAAGATAGTGACCTTTATTATGCACGAGATAAGAAATATAAAAGGGATACGTATCATACACAGGATACAGGTATAAAACTAGTTACGAAGGATGGGATGATTGTCTTGGGAATATTTGATGGTCATGGTGGTGATGCCTATTCGTATTTTACAGAAAAAGTAGCAAAGGAAGTTTTTCGTGAAAAGCTAGATAAAGAATGGAGAAATATATATTCGGGATATGATGGATGTGGTAGTAAGTATTTGGATATGGAGAAAAATAAGGGAGCAGTACTTAGAAAAATGGCAGTAGAGATAAATAAGTTAACGGATGAGATTATTAGAAAGTCATGTATCCATACATTAAGTGGAACAACAGTGAATTTCGTAATTATAGATAGGTTATCTCGTTCAACTTTTTCATACAATCTAGGAGATAGTCCATATGTAATATTCGAGCCGTCCGATAGGAATATTGGTATGTTTCATCAATTAAATCAAACAGTAATAGATAGTTTGTATAGTGATACATATAGTCAATTTATAAAGGAAGGCACTAATATTGTTCGTACAAGAGATCATGGTGCGGATGATAATATAGAAAAGAAAAGAGCGGAGAATATAGGGATACCAATTTATCAGGACAGTAGAGGAACATGGAGATTAGGAGGAACTTTGATGGTCACTGGAGGATATGGTGATCTGTGTTATAGTGGATTGAGACGTGCCTATTCTTCAAAAGCAGGTCATAAAGATGAGGGGGAACTATATAGAAGAGACATACAACGAGGAGCAGTAGGAATGCTAACATCAGACGGAATATTTGAGAGTCCGCGTTCCAAAGAGAATAGTATGTTGAGATACAATGAGAATCGTATTAAAAATATAGAAAAATATATTTCAAGTAATAGAACAATTCCAAATTTGGCACAGGGTGCGATTGAGTCACAATTGGATGAGATAGAATCTATTGCGGGTGATTATTCTATGCATAAAGTAGCGTTTGGAGGAGAACCAGAACCATGGATAAATGTATGGGATAATCATAGAGTAGTTATGGTTAAGTTTAATTAAAGATATATATAAATTTATAGTTATAAATTTGATATAAATGTATATATACATTTTATATATATAATGACTTTGTGTTGGATATGTGATAATGAGTTACCAATAGGACAATATGGTTTATGTTACTTATGTATCAAAGTGAAATGTCCTTTAATTCAACATAAAGATGTGAAGTCAGTTATATATTAGATTTCCAAATTTCAACAGTATCTTTGGCTTTACTCCAATTAGCAGCACATTTAGAAAATGCTTCTCTATGGGATAATGCGGGGTTTTCAGATTTCATTTTTATAAGTTCAGATTTCATAAATAAGTTATATTTTGTAGGTTGTCTTTTTGGTTTTTTATTTTTAATTTCTATTTTTTTTTCATTATGTTTTTCTAAATCTTGTACGGCGAGATTATTATATTCACTTTTGTCTTGATTTGAAAGTTCTGACCATTCTCTTGCGATTTTTTTAGATATCTCAACGACAGTATTACACGAACCTTCACTAACAATTGAGGGACGTCTATGTTTTATATATTGAAAATATGGATTAAGTGGTTTTTTCATTTTCTTAGGATTCTTTTTTTTTTTTTTTTAAAAATTAATTTTTTTTTTTTGTTGTTTTTTTTAGTATTTTTTTTTTTTTTTTTTGAAAAATCAATTTCTTTTTTAGGAGGCATTGTTATGTCCTATACTAAGATAAATAAAGTTATTGAAAAATAAATTACTCATAATTTAAACTACTGTATTATTATAATGATAAGAAAAATAAATTAAATTTCTTGAAAAATAAGTAGTAGAAGGTAAATTATGTATTTAAAGAATGATCTGTATCCATTAAAGTATTTATAAATTTAGACCATTTTTGGTTGTTATATATTATATCGATACGACTATTTATATCATGACAAGTATTGATAGTAGTATTATAAAGATCTAATTGGTATCCGTCAGAATCGAGTTCTAATACATGTGATCTGGGAAGTATATTAGAAAGAGAGTTAATGATTGAGAGTGTTTCTTCTAACCATGTTATACATAATTGATATGATAGTAGCCTATTTCTATGATAAATATCATTGGATTTATCATATAAATATTGGAAGTGTTGTTTTGAAAGTTTTATGAAGTCTATAGTAGAGTTAATTTTCTTGATATACTTTTGTGTTCGATTGACGATTCGTCCGTGGATTCTGCGGTTCTGTTGGAAGTGTTCCATTGTTCTTATTTAGATAATAAAACTTTGTATTAATTAAATCAAATTTTTAAGTTTAGATCTAATATTAATATTAAACCTGTCTATAATTTAACGAAAAAAAATATAAATATTTCGAATGTAGTAGGACTCGAACCCACAACCGATCTGGCACTGATTGGCTCAGCCGCTCTGCCTCTTGAGCTATACATTCAACAGTAGTAAATAATTAATATAAATAGTATAGTCGCTCTCAACAGGACACGATCCTGTTTCTCCAAGGATTAAAAGTCCCCATAAACTTAGAATTGCTGTAAGAAAACTATCTGTTTTCTTTTGAACGTTTGGCGCATTAGCCGTGTTATGCTATGAGAGCAGTACGAATAGCATTTTTATTGTATGCTGGAATCGAACCAGCTCCAGCGGATTAAAAGTCCGACGCTCTCCATAAGCTAATACAGAGATTGCTGTATGCTATTCTGAAATATAATGTACATAGCCCCAGCCATCGCTATATACAGTGGTAATCTTCATTACCTCCATTTCCAAATACGGTTCGTGAAGGGATCGAACCTCCGACCACTCGGTTAACAGCCGAGTGCTCTGCCACTGAGCTAACGAACCAGTGCTCCGTATGGGGCTTGAACCCATGACCTCTGCGTTATAAGCACAGCGCTCTACCGATTGAGCTAACGGAGCAAGTCTCCTCGGTGGGGCTCGAACCCACGACCACCGGCAATAATAAGCAATCGAAATTGCAGTGGAGATCCTTCATTTGTCAGGATCCCTGGGGTGAAACGGCGCTCTACCAACTGAGCTACGAGGAGTGATCAGGTTTCATTTGTAACAATAAAAAGTTGTATTTGAATTGCTGTTGGAAACCTTTAGCCTGTCTCATCAGTGTGGGTAGGCTAACTCCCACAGACACTATCTTGAGGATAGTGTTTCGACTTCGATTCGTGAAGGGATCGAACCTTCGGCCACACGGTTAAAAGCCGTGCGCTCTACCATCTGAGCTAACGAACCAGTGCTCCGTATGGGGCTTGAACCCATGACCTCTGCGTTATAAGCACAGCGCTCTACCGATTGAGCTAACGGAGCAAGTCTCCCCAGTGGGGCTCGAACCCACGACCACCGGCATTAAAAGCAATCGAATTTGCTGTAGAGAAGCTTCATTTTACAGCTTCCCTGGGGTGAAAACGGCGCTCTACCAGCTGAGCTATAGGGAGATGTATTTTAGATTAAGCCTGTCTCATCAGTGCAGGGCGGCTAACCCACTGCAGACACTATCCTCCGTCTAGTGTTTCGACTACAAAGCCTCCCCGACAGGTCTCGAACCTGCAACCGCCGGATTAGAAGTCCGGCGCTCTATCCATTGAGCTACGAGGAGATGTTTAGATTAAGCCTGTCTCATCAGTGCAGGGCGGCTAACCCACTGCAGACACTATCCTCCGTCTAGTGTTTCGACTACAAAGCCTCCCCGACAGGTCTCGAACCTGCAACCTCCGGATTAGAAGTCCGGCGCTCTATCCATTGAGCTACGAGGAGATGTTTAGATTAAGCCTGTCTCATCAGTACAGGGCGGCTAACCCACTGCAGACACTATCCTCCTCATAGTGTTTCGACTTCGATTCGTGAAGGGATCGAACCTTCGGCCACACGGTTAAAAGCCGTGCGCTCTACCATCTGAGCTAACGAACCGGTGCTCCGTATGGGGATTGAACCCATGACCTCTGCGTTATAAGCACAGCGCTCTACCGATTGAGCTAACGGAGCAAGCCTCCCCGACAGGTCTCGAACCTGCAACCTCCGGATTAGAAGTCCGGCGCTCTATCCATTGAGCTACGAGGAGTGATCAGGTTTCATTTGTAACAATAAAAGTTGTATTTGAATTGCTGTTGGAAACCTTGTTGATGCCTTGAAAGCATCTGATATATATGATATTGATAAACTTTCTTAATCAAATTTTTTTTCTAAATACTTAAAGTATTAGTACATATATAAGATAAATAAATAAACTATGAAAGATTTATGGAAAGAACTAATAGGTTTTAGCGGAGGTTTGTGTCTAAGTATTCAATTATTACCACAAATATTAAAAGCAATAAAGACAAAAAAAACTATGGACCTTTCTTATCTATTTTTGATGACAAGTATTTTAGGAAGTTTAATAATAATTATATATGGTTTTTTGATAGATTCAGTTTCTATTATAGTAACTATAATGATATCATTAGTATTAAAAATTATATTAATATTACTAAAAATGAAATATGATAAACAACAAAATATTAGAGTAGATACAGATCATTCTTTAGCACCATAGCTCTACTTCTTTTTCTTTATTAGATTGTTTATTAGAGAATTTAAATTTGTTGAAAGAAATGAAGCTTAGTAAATTAGTAATTTTGAGTTGACGAGGAAAAGAAATTTCATTCACTGTAGTTTTGATCGGCATTTAAATAATCCAAGGTTTGGATTAGAATAAAATCATATTTTTTTTTCTATATTTTTCTTTTAGAAAAATAAATAATACTCCAGAACCTTTAACCCTAACGTTTCATGATTAGATTTATTGACTAAGAACCTCTTCCATAGAACTCAAATAATTAGTCATAATAACTCCCTCTCCCCAAGAAGGCACGTTCTTTTTATCTATTTCTATACCATTGATATAGAACCTAGGTCCATATAGGTTCTCCTCTTTCTCCTTAAATTTAAAATACAACTCTTTGAGGGTTTCAAATGTTTTAGGGTCTGGTTCTAGATCTATAATTTTCATGTGTTTGTTTTTGATTTCTATGAATTCCTTGAATACTTCTTGAAAATCAGAGACTTCTTTTTGAAATAGTCTAAGAATTTGTTGATGTTCATCACTACGAATCTCTAGATTTGTTGTAAGTAGTTGTTGTTCACGGAAGAAATTACTGCGCTTTATTTCAAATTCACAGATTTTTTTGTTATGTTCTTCTTGTTGTTCTTTGAAGCGTTTTGTTTCTTCTAGTAATAGTTCTTGATCTTTTTTAAGAGCTTCTAAGAGTTTTTTTTCTTCTAGTAATAGCTCTTGATCTTTTTTAAGAGCTTCTTTATCTTGGATAATTGCTGTCTCTTCTACTAGATTTGCTTTGCCGCATATCAGCCATCCCATGATTCAGTTCAGTTCAGTTATGTTTTTTACCTGGTAAAAAAAAATATCAAATTTATATACTATACTATACTATAGATAGTTATCTTTAATATATTATCAAACCATAACCTCCTATAATTTATATATATAATATTTAAAGGAAAACTGTGGGTTATTTATGCGAAAGGAAATGGCTGACCATGGCGATTTTTTTGTCCAGGCAGTAGCTTATATAGCATAGTACCAGGTCGACCAGGTCCCATAACATGTGGACCAGGAAGTTCTCGAAAATCTGTAAGTTCAATATATATAGCGATAGCCGTTGGGTCATGAACATGTGTCAAACCATTTCCTATTTCTCCTTCGATAAAATTACAACCATGCTCTTCTATCAAATGTTTTATAACAGGATGTGACAAATTAGGTGTCAAAATACGCCCAGTCCAAACTCCGTAATGAGAAACAGTTGCCTTGTCCTTACTCTTTTTGAGCCCCAAAAAACCATTCATATATACTAAATCTCCAGGTAATGCCTTTTTACAAAAAGTTTTTATTTGTTTATTGCAAAAGATATTCATGTCTGGATCACCACCTACACTGACTACACCACACTTATTTTTCAAACCGTGGTCATAACTATCACGGCCAAAATAGCCATTAACCTTCTGAGAATGAAAGTTATTCCAATGACCTGGGGCATCGACTGCTGGTATTGATGGCATAGGCGATCGAGAGGCTTCCTGTTCGTTGATTATATCAAGAAAAGAAGCGGTGGCGAGAGGAGTGGAGTTGTAAGAAGTCAGTTTAGAGTTCATCTTACACCAAATCCAAGGGGATCCCATCCAGATCAAATTTTTTTACCCCCTTATCTATAGCTAAATAAAAAAATAATATGGTTTCGTCTAGGGGAATCCTACCTCCCCGACCTCCAGATTAAAAGTCTGGTGCTCTGGACCCTGAGCTATAGACATACTCCCATATACCCCCACGGGATTCGAACCCGCAACCTCCAGATTAAAAGTCTGGCGCTCTTCCAAATATACAGAAGAGTGAGTTGATCAGAAACACTCTCCTGCGACAAAATGTCTGCAGCCATTTTGCCATACCACAATAATTTGAGCTAAGGGGCATGATTTTTTTTTTATTTTAAGATATATTATACTATATTATATTATACTATAATATCTAAAGACGAATTACATACGACCAGATCTAGTTGGGAAGATAGATACTTTCTTAGTATACATAGCGGCTTCATCCGGATCACACGACTTGAATCTAGCTGTTTCGCTGAACAGTTCATCTTCGTCAGTAACAGTAGATTGAGTACTACGCTGTACAGTTGCAGCAGTCATAGCTCGCATAGCACACGCAGCGGTACGTTCATCAGAACCCATCTGAAGACAAGTTTTCTGGTCCAAACCATATGAAGCTCCAACACTCATTGCGTCCATGTTAGCTGCCGCAAAAACTACAGCACAACCAACCTTTTGCAATTCGTCAAAAGCATTCTTAAGATCTTGTCGAGTAAACTCATGTGACATATTATCCTCACCATCAGTGAACAACATAAATGTAGAACGAATAGCTTGATTAATTGTAGTTGATTTATTAACTTCATCTGGCAAACTGTTATAACTAGAATTGATAGTAGCCAAGAACTTTCGAGCTTGCTGAACAGTTGTATCATATAGATTTGTAGTACTACTAGGAGTCATAGCTTTAGCACACTCTTCAATCTGAGAATCCTTCATAGATGAAGCATTCCCATCATAAATCAACTTACCTTTAGCGGAAAAAGTGTAAAAACTGATGGTAACAGGGGTTGTTACATCCGAGTTTGCCAGCTGACGGAATTCGTTACAGAAATTTCGACCGCCATCCATAGGAGCATTTCCCATAGATTGCATTGACCCAGAACAATCACCCTGCCAGTGAGCCAAAATATGCTTAGGACCAGATGTCTCAGCAGTAGTTTGGCTTGCAGTAGTAGATGTATCTTGGAGCTCTAGTTGGGTAGTTTTATCAGCATTAGCTTTAGTATTAGAAGAATCACCAAAGAAATACGAGAACATTTGTTTTTGTTGTGTACTTTTCACAGTAGTACAAAAAAATATAAATCAAATTTATTTATGATAAAACCCTATATTTGTCTATGATTGTTATTAGATATCATTACATTCTTTGTTACATGCAATGTCATCTATAAATCCATCTAAATTTTCGTTTTCAATAGTATAGGGGCATAAATCTCGATATTCGAGAAGAAATTTATTAAGTTTAGGATGATCCATCATATCAGTTCCAGTAGACATAATCATTTCATCAATAATATCACGAGCTATAAGTTTTTTGTAATCTAGTTCGGTAAAAATCATTTCGATAACTTTATACTTACCTTCTTCCGCAGCACATAGAATTCCATCAAAGTTAAGAAATGATATAGCAGCACCTTCGTTAATATATTTTTTTGTGTCATTTACTCGACCAGATTTAAGAGCCTTTTCTAATTTCTTATTTAGAGCTCGCTGCTCCTTTCCATAATCGGCATTTGGAGGAAGTTTGATAGAAGACTGGGTCACTTCATTGGACTTGGAAACAAAATCAGATTTTGGTTTACAAAAGACAAACTTTGTCTTCTTCTTTTTTTTGGGAATTGAATTCGATGGACCCATGGTAGGAGAATTCATGTTGGAGTTGATTTGAGAGATCATTTTTGATTTGAAAAAGATTTCAGGAATATACTTTCAAATTTTTCTTCCAAAAAAAATATTTATTTTTTTTTTTTTTTTTTTTTATTTATTTAGGAGGAAACCTATTTTCTAAGCTAATACTATAAGTGCGCTTACTCTTGCATCCACTTGTATTCATCTTCAAGTTCTGGACCATTTTCACCCCAGATACCAATAACTGTACCGTGGCGCTCATCTTCTTCATCCCAGAAGTACACTGACATGTCGTCCATATCTACAACCCATATCTTACCGTTCTTATCTGTCTTTTCCTGCACATTGGCCTCATGGTCGTCATCAGGTTCTTCATTGGGAGCCAGTTCCTTTTCAAGCGAGTCTTCAAGGGAAGTATCCTTGTCAGAAGCTACCTCCGATGAAGTTTCTAGCTTAGCAGGCACTTCGGATGAAGTTTCCTCGGTATCAGAGTCGGGCCCAAAGAGCTCTTCCATAATGGCCTTTTGTGTAGTTTCTGATGTAGGCACCTGATGAGAAGTATCCAGGGTAGCTGGTACAATAGCAGCCAATTCAGCAGCAGCAGCAGACTTCTTGGAAGTAGTCTTGCGACCCTTCTTACTGGCAATACCAGTATCAGGTCGCTTACAAGTACCATCTTCAAGTGCAGCTGTGATGATGGACTTCATATGATCTGAAGTCCATTCGATGCGAAGCAAACCAAGCGGGTCCTTATAAGGAAGGATCCCCTCGACACCATCCTGCCATTGGTTGATACGACCCATGTAGAGTCCGCAGCGCTTGTTGCCATTGTCAGTAGTGGTGCAGGGAACACAACATTCCTTCTCCAGCTTTGCGTGCTTGGTGCAAAGACCATTGGAACCAGGACCAAATGTACACTGATGATCACCACTACCATCACCCCAGGTACGGGCTTGGCACAAAGCACTAGGATCCTTGGGTTCCTTCGGCTTTTTGTCCGCCTTTGGCTTCTTAGTCGCCTTGACCTTCTTGGTAAGATCAAGATCTTGGGTACCACGAACGCGGTTGAGGGTTTCAAGTAGCTCTTGTGAGTCTATCTGATCCCCAAACTTTTCCATTAGTGCTCGATGATACTCTTCAGAGCAGGCATCGAGCTGGAAATGGAAAAGGTTCTTCAAATTCTGTGTATTCATTTCGAGAGTTGTCATCTGCTTTTTCAGAAAATTTGAGATGAACCTAATCAAATTTTTTTCTTTGGTAAAAAAAAATTGGGGATTTTGGTCAGGATCGAATTTTTTTTACCCCTTTATGGTTGTAGATAAGGGGGTTATATATAAGGGGTATAATCAAAAGCTGTAGTCTCTCTTACAAGCTACTTCATCAATAAAACCTATTAAGTTTTCATCATCTATTATTTCGAGACAACTATTTCTAAATTTTTTTAGAAATTCATGTAACTTTTTGTGATTACCCATATCAGGGGCTGTAGACATAATCATTTCATCAATAATATCTATAGATATAAGTTTAGTATAATCAAAATCATTAAAAATCATTTCTATAACTTTATACTTACCATCCTCTGCAGCACATAGAATTCCATCAAAGTTAAGGAATGATATAGCAGCTCCCTCTAGAATATATTTTTTACTATCTGCTACTCTGCCAGCTTTAAGTGCTTTTTCTAATTTCTTATTTATGGGTCTTTGTTCTTTTAGAATGTAACTTTTAGGTTTGCCTGGTAATAGTTTGGGCCAAGAAATTGACATATTTTGTGTAGTGATTTATTTACTCATTATTAGTAAAAAATATCTTCAAATTATTTTTTTTTTCCGTTACCAATACGTGCTATGGGTTTATCTAATCTAAACATAATATGTTTTCACTTTCATTGTATATATCTTGTATGTTTAAGTTGTACTCCTGTGTTAGTTCAATATAGTTGTCATAGGTTATCTTTCCATTATAAAAACTACTATCATAAGAGAGGACAATTTTACCAATACTTGGTCTAAGCGTAGGAACGATGGTGTTGCCATCTCTACTAACTTTGAAGAACTCTTTTTCTGTCTCAATACAGTGTACTCCATATCTTTTCTTTTGGAAGACCTCCAATATTGGTCCATGATATAGAAGAGTGAAACTAATGGGGTCTTGTCCAGCAATCTCATACACGTTGATTTCCGAATCCATGTTCTCTGATACTTTTTTATAGTATATTTAAAGGATCAAATTATTGCGTCTATTAGACGACAACTACTATATTAGCATACTAACAAAAAAAAATATTTTTTTTGTTTTTGGGGGTTTATACTAAGACTATTTTCTAAACTAACTGCTCTTACTCTAGCATCCACTTGTATTCATCCTCAAGTTCCGGGCTATCTTCCACCCAGGTACCAATAACGGTACCATGACGTTCATCATCTTCATCCCAGAAGTACACTGACATGTCGTCCATATCTACAACCCAGGTCTTACCGTTCTTATCTGTCTTTTCCGCCACATTGGCCTCCTGGTCTTCATCAGCTTCTTCAGCATCTTCAGTGACAGCCAGCTCCTTTTCAAGCGAGTCTTCAAGGGAAGTTTCCGGCTCAGCAGTTGGCTCAGAGGAAGTTTCCGGCTCAGCAGCTGGCTCAGAGGAAGTTTCCGGCTCAGCAGCTGGCTCAGAGGAAGTTTCCGGCTCAGCAGCTGGCTCAGAGGAAGTTTCCGGCTCAGCAGCTGGCTCAGAGGAAGTTTCCGGCTCAACAGCTGGCTCAGAGGAAGTTTCCGGCTCAGCAGCTGGCTCAGAGGAAGTTTCCAACTGAGTTGGTACGATAGCAGCCAATTCAGCAGCAGCAGCAGACTTCTTAGAGGTAGGCTTGCGACCCTTCTTGCTGGCAATACCAGTATCAGGTCGCTGACAAGTACCATCTTCAAGTGCTGCGTGAATGATGGACTTCATATGATCAGAAGTCCATTCGATTCGAAGGAGACCGAGTTCATCCTTATAAGGAAGGATCCCCTCGACACCATCCTGCCACTGGTTGATACGACCCATGTAGAGTCCCACACGCTTGTTGCCATTGTCAGTAGTGGTGCAGGGAACACAACATTCCTGTTCCGCCTTTGCGTGCTTGGTGCAAAGACCATTGGAACCAGAACCAAATGTACACTGATGATCACCACTACCATCACCCCAGGTACGGGCTTGGCACAAAGCACTAGGATCCTTGGGTTCCTTAGGCTTTTTGGCTGGCTTGGGCTCCTTGGGGTTCTTGGTGGTCTTGACCTTCTTGGTAAGATCAAGATTCTGGGTACCACGAACGCGGTTGAGGGTTTCAAGTAGCTCTTGTGAGTCTATCTGATCCCCAAACTTTTCCACTAGTGCGCGATGATACTCTTCAGAGCATGCTTCGAGCTGGGAATGGAAAAGGTTCTTCAAATTCTGTGTATTCATTTCGAGAGTTGTCATCTGCTTCTTGAGAAAGTTTGAGATCAACCTAATCAAATTTTTTCTTTGGAAAAAAAAAATTGGGGATTTTGGTCCGAATCGAATTTTTTTACCCCCTTATAGTCCTGGGTGAGGTGGTTTTTTTTATTCTAATGATGTTTCTGGTTGAGACCGGGTCGATTTTGGACCAGATCGAATTTTTCAACCCCTTTATGGTTGTAGATAAGGGGGTACTAATACATATATGGAATAAAAAAAAATTAGATAAGTGGGTTATAGATAAGGGGGTTATATATAAGGTGGTTGCGTAGATAAGGAGGTTATAGATAAGGTAGTTGCTTAGATAAGGTGGTTATAGATAAGGTGGTTGCGTAGATAAGGAGGTTATAGATAAGGTGGTTGCTTAGATAAGGTGGTTATAGATAAGGTGGTTGCGTAGATAAGGAGGTTGTAGATAAGGGGGTTATAGATAAGGTGGTTGAGTAGATAAGGAGGTTATATATAAGGTGGTTGTAGATAAGGTGGTTGCTTAGATAAGGTGGTTATAGATAAGGTGGTTGCTTAGATAAGGAGGTTGTAGATAAGGTGGTTGCTTAGATAAGGTGGTTATAGATAAGGTGGTTGAGTAGATAAGGAGGTTATATATAAGGTGGTTGTAGATAAGGTGGTTGCTTAGATAAGGTGGTTGTAGATAAGATGGTGTATCAACAGAAGGTTGGTATTATTTATCTTTAAATTATATAAAAAATAAATTTAAATATAAATATAATAGTAAGATTTTTTACATATATTAAGAGAAAATTTATACATTTGAATTAATATTATCGTAATCGTGCTCGGGATAGTTATTAGGAATAGTATAGTTATCAAAGATATTATTGGTATAATATGAATTATTATTAATAGTACTATAATAAAGATTTTGATAATATGTAGCAGAAGCGATTGCTTGTTGGGTCAGAGCGCTATCTTCATTGTGTAGAGTAATAGCTTGATCGCGTTCATTTTGATAATATGTAGCAGAAGCGATTGCTTGTTGGGTTAGAGCGCTATCTTCATTGTGTAGAGTAATAGCTTGATCGCGTTCATTTTTAGCAATATTAAGTTCTTTATTCTTATCAGCTAGAGATTTCCAAGCAGATCGCTGTGTATCAAGATTTTTTTTCTGAAGGTTTTCAATTTCCATATTTTTTTCACGAATAATGCTAATAAGTCGAGTAGCTTTACGATCTTTTTGTTTAATAACAGATTCCTTACGATCTAGTTCATCGTTGAGATCATTAATAGTATCAGTATGAGAATAAGTATCGGAATAAGTCGAATCAGAATTAGAACTAGAGGAAGTAGAACGAGAGGAACTAGAGGAGGTAGAACTAGAGGAAGTAGAATCGGAATCGGAACCGTATTCGGGATCAACAATCGGATCAGATTTGAGTGCGGAGTAGTAATTGTTCTGATGTCCAGGATTAGTTGTCATTTGATAATATTATATTATAAAATGATATCATAATATCAAATTTTTTCGAAGCCTCTAAATCTATTTTTCTTTCTTTAAAGATTTATATAAACAATCGCAATATATCTGAGAAGCTGGATGTTTATTTCCAATAAAACAAACCCAATCATTCGTTTGAAGTTGAAGATCGGGTTCTTTATAGTTTTTTTTGGTACAGATCTCTATAGGTATATCATTTTCTTTGATAAGTTTTATATTTAAATTTTCATGAGAATGATTTTTGAAAAAACATGAAAAACATTTTTTAATTTCTTTCATAGAAATCTAAAGAGAAATTAAAATTAAAATGTTAAAAAAAAAAAAATAATATGTTGTGATATGAGGTTTAATTATTAATAGCTGACATAATAGCAGCAACTTTATTAGGTTTTTTATTATTTTTAGCAGAATGTTCAATTGAATGTAATTCATTTAATTTACCATCATCTATTAAGAAAATGATTAAGGCTACAGTACAAAATGCCAAACCAACTTTTCGAGAAGGTTCGAAAAATGTTCTAGTAACCATATTGATACCATCAAACCATAAACCAAGTGCGATAGCGATAAGTATTTGGAATATCCATGGATATTGTTTTTTTATCATAGAAATCATTATATAAATTATAATAATAAAAAAAAAAAAAAAAAAAAAAATCAAGAAAAAAATGCGTAAAATAATAAGAAATAAATATCTAAGGTATATATAAGAGTGTATTTTTATACGATTTTGTTAAGTAGTATATATCTACTATAAGTATATTGAATGAAGTTATGGTTTAAAATATAGAGATTTAAACAAAAAACTATTTAAAGATTAGACTATATAGGTATATATAGAAAATAGAATCTATAATTAAATATAGTACAAGTATAAAAACCAAAAGACTTAAAAAATAGTATTAGTTATGGTTTATACTTGGATAAAAAACTATTTAAAGATAATTGTATATAGGTATATGTAGAGAATAAAAACTGAAGTCCACCTAGCTCAGTTAGGTAGAGCGCACGGCTTTTAACCGTGTGGTCGTGGGTTCGATCCCCACGGTGGGCGATTAATAGTAGTAGGGAATGCTCGCTTAGCTCAGTCGGTTAGAGCGCTGTGCTTATAACGCAGAGGTCACCAGTTCAAGCCTGGTAGCGAGCAATTAACTACTATGGAGGACCAAAATTTCTAACAGCAATTTTTAATTTATCCTTTTTTGATATTATAAAATGGAAATTTGTTGTCCTCAGCTTAGCTCAGTTGGTAGAGCAAGCGACTGTAGATCGCTGGGTCACTAGTTCGAATCTGGTAGCTGAGAACTAGAGTAAGTCTTCATTGACTTAAGTTTGCTATACCAATATAAGCTCTGTTAGCTCAATAGGTAGAGCGTATGGCTGTTAACCATAAGGTCATCGGTTCGATCCCGGTATAGAGCGAAGAAGTTAAGCATTTTGCTCCGTTAGCTCAATTGGCAGAGCGTACGGCTGTTAACCGTAAGGTCATCGGTTCGATCCCGATATGGAGCGCATTATTATAACTAACAGCAATTCTTTATACAAATTTTTATTGTCTTAAATGTTATAAGTTAAAGCTTGGATGCCCGAGTTGGTCTAAGGGGGTAGACTTAAGATCTACTGATGAAAATCGCGTGGGTTCGAACCCCACTCCAAGCACTTCCCCATTTTGGAGCCCATGATGATACATAAAACAAGTTTTTTAAAAATCCACATCGTTTACATTTATAGTTCTACCTTTATGTATGATGGGTTCGATTCCTGTCGGCTCCAGTTGTTTGCTCCATTAGCTCAGTCGGTAGAGCGACGTGCTAATAACGCGTAGGTCATCGGTTCAAGCCCGGTATGGAGCATCTATATAGTGTTATTAAATAATTAGTCGAAACTTTATCTAATAGATAGAGTCTGTGGGAGTTAGCCTACCCACACTGATGAGACAGGCTTGGTCCTATGGTGTAACGGTTAGCACTACGGTTTTTGATACCGTCAATCAGGGTTCAAATCCCTGTAGGACCTATTGGTTTCTAGCAACTTAGGAGCCCAAGTAAGTTAATAGCGGAGTGGCGCAGGGGGAGCGTGGTGGGCCCATAACCCACAGGTCAACGGATCGAAACCGTTCTCCGCTATGTTTGGAAATGATAACACACAGCAATTCTTAAACTTTTTACTTTTAATAAAAACGATCTGGGTTCAATTCCTGGAGGTCCGCATACGACGACCTGGTGGTGGAGAAACTATGCAAACGTTATCAGTCCAAAAATTTCCCTTGTAGTCTAGTGGTTAGGACATCTGCCTTTCACGCAGGAAGCCGGGGTTCAATTCCCCGCGAGGGAAATATAAAAGAAAATGTACCGCCCAATTTTCCATACAGCAAATAATAAAATATATATATATATATATATATTATAACCTTTCCTTGGTTATTCTGGTTAAATAACCTATTGAATGAAGTAGAAGCGCTCGCCATAGAAAGTAACGGTATACTTATATGGTTATAAGATTCATTCACACAGCAAACACAATAAATATTGGAATAAATTATAGATAAATCCTAAGTATTAGTGAAAAACTTATATTTAGGTCATATTATTAGATTATATCTATTAATATGTTGGGTTAAATCCTAAATATTTGCTATTAGCTTATATTTAGGTCATATTATTAGATTATATCTATTAATATGAAAACACTATAGCTATAGGCTTATAGCTAATATAAGTGTTTAGCGGAAAATATTCCGCATAATTTTTGGAAACTATATGGGTTAAATAGTCCATATATTTTTTTTGCTTGCGTCTGTCTTGTGTGCGTGTGTGTGTGCGTGTGTGAGTGTGAGTGTGGGTAAGTGTTTGATTTTTAATTAGGTTAAGGAGTGTGGTTCTATAGTATAATTGGTGAGTATATCCGACTGTCTATCGGATGAACGGGGATCGAAACCCCGTGGAACCGCTCATTTTTTGCCTGGATTCTCCTGAGGGGAGATAAAATGGGTTAAATTCCCAATCCAAGCCATAATTCCAAAAAAAAAAAAAAATTGATTACATCTAATAAACAATTTCTTATAATCATAAATGGAAAACAGATTAAAAATATTTAATTACGATAATGATAAATTAAAAGAAATAGTTGATAAATCAAAGAAATA
>Ga0206129_10003296_pt1 | contig 18843 bp, 15 predicted proteins | sample Helgoland_Spring_8_FD_148616 | JGI IMG/M metagenome (GOLD analysis project Ga0206129, IMG submission 148616) | Pelagic subsurface seawater microbial communities from Kabeltonne, Helgoland, North Sea - Helgoland_Spring_Bloom_20160502_2 | ecosystem: Environmental > Aquatic > Marine > Epipelagic ...
ACCAAAGCCATGATTGGGGGATGAAAAAACACGCAAGCAGCAGCACCCAGGATTTTAGGTCTGTGTGTTTTCGAAAGAAACGGAACAACAAAGTGATTCCTGAGAAGGCTAGGAAGTTGATGATGAACAAGTTTGCGAAGTAGTTCGCATTGGTGAAGATCGAGGCCAGGGCATTGAAACGAATGATGGTCTGGTTGTCGTTGAAAATGCCATAGTTGTATGTCTTGTACCAGTTGTTCATTTGATCGACCAAAGCCTGATGTGCACTGGCGTCCCAAACAATTCCCGTCATCACCTGAAAGAAGGTGGACGGTGCTGCGAAAAAGCTTTCGTAGAGAATGAGACCATCGTCGAAAAAGCGGAAGGTATCGCTCGTTACACGATCATTTCCGTAGGCATAATAATAGACTGCCCAAACCAGCATTCCCCCAGCGATTTTGCTCCAGAAAAGCAATACGGAATGCCATTTCGGATGTCCTTCAAACTCCCAAAAAGGAAAACGCCAAACGAGGAAACTGCAAAGAATTGTGTAGAACAGCAGGAGGATCACAGCTCAAAGATAAACTCCTCAGCACTCTGAACTCTTGTTGATGAAAAGGAGCTTTTCAACTATAAATACAAAGCACAAAATGTACATTTGTCGCCATCAAAAAGCACAGCATGGAAGCAGTAATTCCCGGATTAGACACAGCCAAAAAACTCGGACTTCTCGAAGAGGAGTACGACAAAGTATGTGAAATCCTAGGGCGCAAGCCGAACTTCACAGAACTCAGCATCTACTCAGTGATGTGGTCGGAACACTGCTCCTACAAAAACTCCATCAAGTGGTTGAAGACCTTACCTCGAAAAGGACCACACCTTTTGGCGGAAGCAGGTGAAGAAAACGCAGGTCTCGTCGACATTGGAGATGGACTTGCATGTGCCTTCAAAATAGAATCGCACAACCACCCCAGTGCCATTGAGCCCTATCAAGGAGCTGCTACGGGTGTTGGTGGAATCAACCGAGACATTTTCACCATGGGAGCTCGACCAGTGGCCCAATTGAATTCCCTCCGCTTCGGCAGCATTGATGAAGAACGCACCAAATGGTTGCTCAAAGGAGTTGTGAAAGGAATTGGCGATTACGGAAACTCTTTCGGCGTGCCTGTTCTTGGAGGTGAAGTTCATTTCGACCCTTGTTACCAGACCAATCCATTGGTCAATGCCATGTCGGTTGGTATTCTTGAAATTGACAAAACAATATCCGCCATCTCATACGGAGAAGGCAACCCAGTATTCATTGTAGGTTCTCGAACCGGAAAAGATGGGATTCATGGAGCAACCTTCGCTTCCGGCGACATTACAGATAGTTCTTCCGACGACCTACCAGCAGTTCAAGTTGGAGATCCCTTCCAAGAAAAACTTCTCTTAGAAGCCAGTTTGGAATTGGCCGAGACCGATGTCATCATAGGAATGCAAGACATGGGTGCTGCGGGCATCATTTGTTCTTCATCTGAGATGTCGGAAAAGGGTGGGCACGGTATGGACATCTGGCTCGATAAGGTTCCAACGAGACAGGAAGGTATGGAGCCTTTCGAAATCCTTTTGTCTGAATCACAAGAGCGTATGTTGGTCGTTGTGAAAAAAGGCCAAGAGGACATCGTCACTGGAATCTTCGACAAATGGGATTTGCAAGCTGAAGAAATTGGAATCGTAACCAAAGGTGACACCCTGCGTTTCTTCGACAATGGAGAATTGGTTGCTAAAGTTCCTGCAGAATCATTGGTTCTGGGTGGTGGAGCTCCCGTGTACGATCGCGAATATTCTGAACCGGCTTACTTCGCAGAAACGAAAAAATTTAAGATTGAAGATGTTGCTGAGCCAACTGATTTGATCGAGGTTGCTAAATTCTTGACTGAACATCCCAACATTGCTTCAAAGCGATGGGTTACCCAGCAGTACGACAGCATGGTTGGAACCATCAATATGACAACCAACCGTCCTTCGGATGCTGGTCTGGTGAATGTGAAAGGCTCAAAGAAAGCCTTAGCTGTTACCGTAGATTGCAATGCGCGATATGTGCATGCAGATCCTAGAAAAGGCTGCGCCATTGCTGTAGCCGAAGCGGCTAGGAACATTGCCTGTACAGGGGCAAAAGCCTCCGGAATTACCAACTGCCTGAACTTCGGCAACCCTTACAACCCTAAAGTTTATTGGCAATTTGTTGGGGCAATTAAAGGAATGACTGATGCGGGAACAATCTTCGAAACTCCAGTAACCGGAGGGAACGTATCATTCTATAACCAAACCGTCAGCAAAGACAAAGAAGAAGCGGTCTTCCCTACTCCAACCATTGGAATGATGGGGATTTTGGAAGACAAAACGAAGGCAATGGGATCGGATTTCCAGCATGCTTCTGACAGCATTTACCTTCTTGGAGAAAGCAGAAACGACATCAACTCTTCAGAGTACTTGTACTCTTTTCAGGGAGTGAAACTTTCGCCTGCCCCTCACCTCAATTTGGAGGAAGAATTGAAATTGCACACTGTTCTTCGAGAAGCGATTGACAAAAAAATGATTGAGTCTGCACACGATTGCGCAGATGGAGGCTTATTCATTACTCTTCTAGAATCTGCCATGAACCACGATCTAGGCTTTGACGTCGATTACGACACAAGCGTCCGAAAAGATGCCTTCCTATTCGGAGAAGCGCAGGGTCGTGTTGTCGTAAGTGTTCATGCTGGAGAAGAAAAGAAATTTGAGGAATTCTTGTTTAAGCAAGGACAGACATTCTCCAAGCTCGGTTCTACCAATGCAAGTGGTGATTTGAGCTTTGGTGGGAAGTCCTTCGGGAACATGAAGCAGTACAAAGAGCGTTTCATGAACTCATTGGAAGAACGCCTTCTGTCTTAGTCTTTAACCAGTTTCAGACTTACCTTCTCATCCTCGCTTTCATACTCGAGGAGATATACTCCACTGGCCAGCTCAGACAATCTGAGTGCATGCTCTCGGATACCTGAGAGTTCTTCTTCAAAAACCATGGCACCACTCAAGTTGAGAATACGAATCTTCGCGGATTCGCTCTGCTTTAAATTGATGAAGAGGGATTCGTGCACTGGATTTGGATATGCTTCCCAGTTTTCTGAGGTGTAATCTTCAATGCTCACAGCAAAGATTCCAATTGAGCTGCAGGTCGAATCAAGACCACAGAGACCATCGAGGTACACACACCAATTGTAGTTCCCATTGGATGTGTATTCATGCGTTACAGTGGCTTGATGTGACGTATCTCCGTCGCCAAAATCCCAGTACAAATCACTTGCATTTGTCGGAGGTCCAACCGCGAAGCTAAACTCGATGAAAGGATCGTTTGATTGGTCTGTTTGCGTTGCGTAAGCGTCAAATTGGAATTCCAAGAAATCACGTGTGATATTAGACGAACAACCGTTGACATCCGTAACCGTAACAAATACACGCTCCCAGAAATTGCTAGGTGTAATGCTGAAACTTGATGCTATGCCCGTATTGGTACCGTCAGACCAGCTGTAGCTCACCAAGTTAGGATCGGTTAGGTCGAAAGTAACTGGCTGACCAATACAACCAATGGTGGTATCTGCGGCGGCTGGCGCTAAATTCGGTCGCACGAATAGGTGAAGTCTAGTAACGCTATCACAGCCTATACTGGGGTAGAAGATGAATCGAACGTCGTCATATTCACCTGATTGAGAGTAAGTATTGCCATTCCAAACAAAGCTCTCACCAAAACAGATGGTGTCGAACACATCAACTTCGGGGGAGAGGTAAACAACGAGCTCTGTTGTTAGAATGGAATCACAGCCCCCATCATTTACCAATGTATCTATGTAGAAGTCACTTGTGTTTTGCCAAGCTCCGCCTAAGTAGACGCTGTCATTGGAGCAAGAGTAGATTGTAACGGTATCGTAGGTTGTTGCTATCACTTCGGGATTCCATGCTGGAGTTGTATCGCTGAAACAAGAATATACATTGATCACGCGCCCAGGAGCTCCAGAGAAGTCTAAAGGTGCATTGGTAAAGAATATTGTGTCGTTCGAAATGTTCACCTCTGGAAACATTGCGTTGTTCACAGTAAACCATCCAGCACCAGTATCTGCCTGCACTAAAGTAGAATTCGGTGCAATTCCTCTAGGGTGCCATGCCCAAATAGTGAAGTTCGAGTCAGAACCACAAATAGGTCCGCTTGTCCAGGCACCTTCGTTGCTGGTTCCAAAGCTTTCGTAGGCACCAACATCGATTGTTCCTCTGGTATTTCGAAAATTGCCTGCAAGGTCAAATTCTTGGTATTCGCTATCGAAGATGGTATCTCGGTCTCCGGCGTCGATGACTGGCGAAGTGCAGCTATCAACTCGCCAATTAGCGCTCAATGCATTTATGTGACTTCCTGGGCCACTGCTGGCATTCACAAAAAGTGGGTTGCTGTCGAAATTTCCAGTTCCTCCAAGACCACCGACACCGCCTTGCACGTCGCAGTTGTAGAAGTATGTGTTGAAGCTTTGTCCGGTTGAAAACTGCTCGTTGAATGTGTTAAGGCTCTGGTTTCCCCAAAGTATTGAATTTATGACGACGGCCTCTCGACCTGAAGTGGGAGATAACACTACTCCACCGGCTTGAGCCGTGTCGATGTTGTTGACAATGGTGTTATTGACTATTCTAAGTTTGCGACCGGAGGTGTAAACTGCTCCACCTCTGTTTGCTGAATTATTTGCAAATAGGTTATTGACAGAAGAAATATTAGTTGGCGCTGAACCAGTATAAAAAAAGGCACATGCTCCACCATTGACATCAGCGTGATTATTTACAAAGGTGTTGTTGTGGAAGCCAACGTCCTCTGCTTGAAAATAAATGGCTCCACCTTGTCCTCCTGCTCTATTTCTAGTGAATGAATTATAAGCAATCATCACCTCAGCTGATAAGGAAACGAAAACGGCACCTCCGCTCCCAGAACATACATTGAATCAAATGTATTGTAGGTAAACTCAACTTCCGAAATCCCGCTTGAGCTGCTATTAAACATAACACCACCACTTATATTTACATCACCATTTCCTTTGAAAACACTGTTCGTCACGCGACCATCGGCAAAGACAATTCTCATGGCTCTAGAGTTGTTATAAAACTCACAACCATCGATGTCGAATTTACCATCGAGCAAATAGAGGGCGTCTGTACCCCTTATATTACGAAATACGGATTGAACCAACTCTATATAGTCCGTGGACCTTATTCCATAACTGAGACTTTCAAATGTGCATTGAGAAAATCGAGTATCAGACTCCACAAGAACTTGGTAAAGATTCCTTACTTCACAATTTTCAAAATTACTTTCACCTGTTTGAACTCTAAGCTGATAGAAATCGTCAAAAACCGCATGTTGAATATTGGATTCTCCATTAAGGATCATGATGGAAACAGTATTCGCTGAATCTCCCGTAAAAATAACTTTAGCGGTGTTTGTTCCCATGACTGTCAAATCACCTTGAATACGAAAAGGACCATCAATGACTACCACCACTCCAGGCGCAATCGTTAAGGTTCTCCCACTTAACAGTGTAGCTGAGGTAATACGAAAGGTATCTGCCATAGCAGTATTCCATGTACCGCTCATAGTGATGTTACCTGTAAGTGTGGTGTCTGAGGCTTTAGTTTGGTTGAAGCACAATATTAAAGCGAGACTAAGTAGTGCAATTAAGCGCATAGAGTTGGTTTTCATGTATTTCAAAAATAGATTTGCTTGTCGATGCTTTCTAAAGCAAACCAACTAGTTATCAACGGGGCACAATAGAATAGTTCCGAAAATAGGGCATCTAAATGAGAAGAAGAAATTCAATTGGATGGGCGGTGAAGAAATCACCATTCTCTTAAGATGAAGGGATGGCTATAAAAAGAAAAAGCCCCAACCTAAAAAGGAAGGGGCTTAATCAAAGATCGGCAACGACTTACTCTCCCGCCGGTTAAAGCAGTACCATCAGCGCTAGTGGGCTTAACTTCTCTGTTCGGAATGGGAAGAGGTGATCCCCACCGCCATAGTCACCGTAAATCTTTAGAGTCGAATAAGACTCTGTAAAAGATATCTTGAAATGCGTAATTAGTACAACTACTGAGTACTCAACAGCTATTGTTTAGATAGAATGCTACGGATAATTAGTATTACTCGGCTATGACATCACTGCCTTTACACCTGTAACCTATCAACGTCCTGGTCTCGAACGATCCTTAAAAGAAATCTCATCTTGAGGCAGGTTTCGCACTTAGATGCTTTCAGTGCTTACCCCTTCCGAACATAGCTACCCTGCGATGCAACTGGCGTCACAACAGGTACACTAGAGGTTCGTCCAACTCGGTCCTCTCGTACTAGAGTCAGGTCCTCTCAAATTTCTAACGCCCATAGCAGATAGGGACCGAACTGTCTCGCGACGTTCTGAACCCAGCTCGCGTGCCACTTTAATGGGCGAACAGCCCAACCCTTGGGACCTTCTCCAGCCCCAGGATGTGACGAGCCGACATCGAGGTGCCAAACCCCTCCGTCGATGTGAGCTCTTGGGAGGGATCAGCCTGTTATCCCCGGCGTACCTTTTATCCTTTGAGCGATGGCCCTTCCATACGGAACCACCGGATCACTATATCCTAGTTTCCTACCTGCTCGACTTGTCGGTCTTACAGTCAAGCGTCCTTATGCTATTGCACTCTACGCACGATTACCAACCGTGCTGAGGACACCTTTGAAAGCCTCCGTTACTCTTTTGGAGGCGACCACCCCAGTCAAACTACCCACCACACACTGTTTCCGTTTAACCAGATTAGGCATCAAATAAAAGAAGGGTGGTATTTCAAGGACGACTCCACCTGATCTAGCGACCAAGCTTCATAGTCTCCCACCTATCCTACACATCTTTTATCCAATGTCAATGTGAAGCTATAGTAAAGGTGCACGGGGTCTTTCCGTCCCGCTACGGGTACGCGGCATCTTCACCGCGACTACAATTTCACCGAGCTCGTGGTTGAGACAGTATCCAGATCGTTACACCATTCGTGCAGGTCGGAACTTACCCGACAAGGAATTTCGCTACCTTAGGACCGTTATAGTTACGGCCGCCGTTTACCGGGGCTTCATTTCAGTGCTTCTCAACCGAAGTTGATAACACCTCCACTTAACCTTCCGGCACCGGGCAGGTGTCAGACCCTATACATCGTCTTTCGACTTAGCAGAGTCCTGTGTTTTTGCTAAACAGTCGCCTGGATCTTTTCACTGCGCCTCATATTGCTACGAGGGACCTTTCTCCCGAAGTTACAGGTCTATTTTGCCTAGTTCCTTAACCACGAATCACTCGAGCACCTTAGGATTCTCTCCTCGACTACCTGTGTCGGTTTATGGTACGGGTGGCTGCAACATAAGTTTAGAGGTTTTTCTTGGAAGTCGGATTAGGCACACTATCCACTCGCCCGAAGGTTTGTGGTACTATCAAGCTTCAGCACAAGAGGCGGATTTGCCTACCTCTCGTATACCTACACTCTTCAACGAACAATTCCGTCTGTTCGCGGTGCTTTCACTCCTTCGTCACCCCATCACTGTTACAGTCAGTACTGGAATATTAACCAGTTGTCCATCGACTACCCCTTTCGGGTTCGCCTTAGGTCCCGACTGACCCTGAACCGATTAGCGTTGTTCAGGAAACCTTAGTCTTTCGGTGAGCAGGTTTCTCGCCTGCTTTATCGTTACTCATTCCTACATTTTCTTTTCCAGACGCTCCACCGCACCTTACGGTACGACTTCGACGCAACTGGAATGCTCCCCTACCACTCTTTCGAGTCTATAGCTTCGGTGGCACGCTTATGCCCGATTATTATCCACGCCGGATCGCTCGACTAGTGAGCTGTTACGCACTCTTTAAATGAATGGCTGCTTCCAAGCCAACATCCTAGCTGTCAATGCAATCCAACTTCGTTAGATCAACTTAGCGTACACTTGGGGACCTTAGCTGATAGTCTGGGTTGTTTCCCTCTCGGACATGGACCTTAGCACCCATGCCCTCATTCCCGGACATATGTCATAGCATTCGGAGTTTATCAAGGGTTGGTAGGCGGTGAAGCCCCCTAGCCTTATCAGTAGCTCTACCTCTATGACACTCAATTCCGAGACTGCACCTAAATGCATTTCGGGGAGTACGAGCTATCTCCAAGTTTGATTAGCCTTTCACCCCTACCCACAACTCATCCAAAGACTTTTCAACGTCTACTGGTTCGGTCCTCCATCCCATGTTACTGGGACTTCAACCTGGTCATGGGTAGATCACTTGGTTTCGCGTCTACCGCCACTAACTATACGCGCTATTCACACTTGCTTTCGCTTCGGCTCCGTTCCTTTAGAACTTAACCTTGCTAGTGACGAGTAACTCGTAGGATCATTATGCAAAAGGCACGCCGTCACCCCGAAGGGCTTCGACAGATTGTAAGCGCATGGTTTCAGGTTCTATTTCACCCTTCTGTTCGAAGTACTTTTCACCTTTCCCTCACGGTACTGGTTCACTATCGGTCTCTTGGTAGTATTTAGCCTTACCGGATGGTCCCGGCAGATTCACACAGGGTTTCACGTGCCCCGCGCTACTCAGGATACTGCTAGGTATTAAGTGCATTTCGTATACGGGACTATCACCCGCTATGGTTCTACTTTCCAGAAGATTCTACTATACACTCAAAGTCCACGTTGCAGTCCTACAACCCCAGCAATGCCGAAACAATGCTGGTTTAGGCTGGTCCCATTTCGCTCGCCGCTACTCTGGGAATCACTATTGTTTTCTATTCCTTCAGGTACTTAGATGTTTCAGTTCCCTGAGTTAGCCCCCTTGCGGGTAACACATCTTCAATGTGCTGGGTTTCCCCATTCGGAAATCTACGGTTCGAAGGTTGTGTGCACCTCACCGTAGCTTATCGCAGCTTATCGCGTCCTTCATCGCCTCCAAGAGCCAAGGCATCCGCCATGCGCCCTTAGATACATTCGTATCTATATAACGATAACTATTGAGTTATTACTCAGTAATTGTATTAATTACGCTATTTCAAGATGTCAAAGAACATTCTCAAGATCAATCCGAAGATTGATTTCGATTAGTGGAGAATAACGGATTCGAACCGATGACCCCCAGAATGCAAATCTGGTGCTCTAGCCAACTGAGCTAATTCCCCAAAATCAATTAGTAGTCCCGGGCAGACTTGAACTGCCGACCTCTACATTATCAGTGTAGCGCTCTAACCAGCTGAGCTACGGGACTGTTCAGGTTACCATAACACTGGTGAACGCTTCACCGAAGTCTAATTGGGAAAAAAATTAAATAACAGCATATGAACATCCCATCTCCGAAGAGATATTAAACAAAAACCTTTACTCTAGAAAGGAGGTGTTCCAGCCACACCTTCCGGTACGGCTACCTTGTTACGACTTAGCCCCAGTCACTTGTTTTACCCTAGGCAGCTCCTTACGGTTACCGACTTCAGGTACCCCAAGCTTCCATGGCTTGACGGGCGGTGTGTACAAGGCCCGGGAACGTATTCACCGCGCCATGGCTGATGCGCGATTACTAGCGATTCCAGCTTCACGAAGTCGAGTTGCAGACTTCGATCCGAACTGAGATTGGCTTTGGAGATTTGCTTCATGTCACCATGTTGCTGCCCTCTGTACCAACCATTGTAGCACGTGTGTAGCCCAGGACGTAAGGGCCGTGATGATTTGACGTCATCCCCACCTTCCTCTCGGCTTGCGCCGGCAGTTTTCTTAGAGTCCCCGGCATTACCCGCTGGCAACTAAGAATAGGGGTTGCGCTCGTTATGGGACTTAACCCGACACCTCACGGCACGAGCTGACGACAACCATGCAGCACCTTGTAGGCGACTCAAAGAGAAGACTTGTTTCCAAATCGGTCCCCCTACATTTAAGCCCTGGTAAGGTTCCTCGCGTATCATCGAATTAAACCACATGCTCCACCGCTTGTGCGGGCCCCCGTCAATTCCTTTGAGTTTCACTCTTGCGAGCGTACTCCCCAGGTGGATCACTTAACGCTTTCGCTTAGCCACTGACAGTATATCGCCAACAGCGAGTGATCATCGTTTACGGCGTGGACTACCAGGGTATCTAATCCTGTTCGCTACCCACGCTTTCGTGCATTAGCGTCAATGTTGGTTTGGTAAGCTGCCTTCGCGATCGGTGTTCCACGTCATATCTATGCATTTCACCGCTACATGACGTATTCCGCCTACCTCAACCAAATTCAAGAACATCAGTATCAATGGCAGTTCTGTAGTTGAGCTACAGGCTTTCACCACTGACTTAATGTCCCGCCTACGCACCCTTTAAACCCAATAAATCCGGATAACGCTTGCACCCTCCGTATTACCGCGGCTGCTGGCACGGAGTTAGCCGGTGCTTATTCATTTGATACCGTCAGCCTGGTACACGTACCAGGGTTTCTTCTCAAATAAAAGCAGTTTACAACCCGTAGGGCCGTCTTCCTGCACGCGGCATGGCTGCGTCAGAGTTTCCTCCATTGCGCAATATTCCTCACTGCTGCCTCCCGTAGGAGTCTGGTCCGTGTCTCAGTACCAGTGTGGGGGTTCACCCTCTCAGGCCCCCTAGACATCGAAGCCTTGGTGAGCCGTTACCTCACCAACAAGCTAATGTCACGCATGCCCATCTCAAACCGCCGAAGCTTTAATCCATTCAACATGCGAAGAATGGATACTATGGAATATTAATCCGAGTTTCCCCGGGCTATCTTCCAGTTTGAGGCAAGTTGCATACGCGTTACGCACCCGTGCGCCGGTCGTCAGCGAATTGCAAGCAATCCCCGTTACCCCTCGACTTGCATGTGTTAAGCCTGCCGCTAGCGTTCATCCTGAGCCAGGATCAAACTCTCCGTTGTAAAAGAAAATTTGAGTTATCTGGTCTCGTTTAATTGTCAAAAAATGACGGGATGTTCAATTTAATTTATGCTGCTATTCAATACCTTCAAAGAACTTTATATCGACCTCTTCTCAGAGGACAATTTTTCATTTCAAATAGAACTTTCGTTCTACCCCTTTTCGTTAGGGTCGGCAAAAGTACAAAACTTTTTATCTTACCAAAACTATTTTGAGAAAATTTATTTCTCTCTGCAGAGTTGAAAAGAACGACCCTTTTTTTACGGGGACGCAAATATAGAACTAAGCCTTTGAATTAATCACACTATTCGAACTAATATTTTATATCTTTTTCTAAGGTGCTGAAAAGGAAACTGGTAGGCTCTGCCCATTGTACGTTTCATGGCCTTCTAGAGCAAATTTAGCGATGTACTTTCCCATCGATTTTGCGTCCAGTGGCGCACGGTATCCGGGAAAAGCTTCTTCCAACATCTCGGTTTGCACAGCCCCAAGGTTCAAACAGTTTGAACTTATCCCAAATTCAGCAAGCTCAACCGCCAAACATTCACTCAAGGAAGCGAGCGCTGCTTTGCTTGAACTGTAAACTGAAAGTCCATTAAATTTTTGGGAACCTTGAAAACCTCCCATTGAACCAATGTTTACTATATGAGAAGATTTTGCCTTCTTGAGAAGACCAAGACATTCCTGAATGAGAAGTGCCGCAGAAAAATAATTGACCTCAAAGATCTTCCGAATGTCTTCCTCATCCAAATTGGGAAGACTGCCATTGACTAAAAACCCTGCATTATTGATGAGCCCATCTAGGTGGGAGCTAATGGAGTTGATCTTATTGAGTGCAACCTTGCGTTCCGACTTTGAAGTTAAATCACATACTATTGGTATGATGTTCGACGACGCAGAGGCCAGCTCATTCAAAGCAGACTCATTTCGACTCAGCGCAAATACCTTACATGAATGATCCTTCGCAAGAGATAAACTGATGGCCTTTCCAATTCCTTGACTTGCTCCTGTTACCAATACGCATTTTGTGTTTTCCATTCAGCTACTTTTGAAGGAGCCTAATGTAATAAGTCTTGAAGAAGTTGATTCTTTTCTTTCTACTATATAATGTATACCTAATCGTTCCTGCGCAAGAAATTGATCAGACAAAGGAGAAAAAAAGCACTCCGAGTGAGACTCCTCTAAAGGATAAGGTGTTTGTTGGAGGAGGTCTTGGTCTGTCGTTCGGAACTGAGACATATATAAATCTTGCTCCGCAAATTGGACTGAAACTCGATGAGCATTGGATGCTCGGAACTGGTGTTCAGTATACCTATTATAGTAGCAAAACTTTCAATTACTCTACTTCCTCAATTGGAGGGAGCGTATTTGCTCGCTTCTTTCCCCTGCAAAACATCTTTGGGCAAGCCGAACTTGAAGTCTTGCGCGGCAGGTGGGATGTTACGCGCACAGGATCATTTAATGCGACCTCAGCTTTTATAGGAGGTGGATATTTTCAGGGTGAAGGACGCTTTGGCTTTTTCATTCTCGGGCTCTACAACCTCAACTATAGTGTCTACTCCCCATACTCGAGTCCTTTAATCTTTCGAATGGGGATCAACATAGGTCTTTAATGCAACTCAGCTTCTCACAGACTATATATGTCCGCAAGAAGCTGAAGAGCATAGATCATTGCGACTAGTCGTCGCTCATAGTATACATTACTGGCAGCTTCATTTCAACAGCTACCTTTTCCCCATCCTTTGTAGCGGGTTCCCATTTCGGCATTTTAGACATGAATTCTATTGCTGGCTGCTCCAATTTAGGGTGATCGCTTTGTACTGCCTTTAACTTTGAGATGCTTCCATCTGCTCCAACAACGAAGGACAAAATAACGCGGCCTTCAATGTTTTCCGACTTAAGCTCTTCGGGATATTCGAAATCCTTTTGGAAAAAAGCGACCAATCCTTCGTTTCCTCCAGGAAATTCAGGAAGTTGATCGACCTCAGCGGTAGGCACTTGGGTCACGGCCTTCTCGCATGAAATCATCCAAACGGAGACGAAAAGAACAGGAATGAGTAATGCATAGCGCATTTTTGACTTGAATTTAGTTGGTGTATTTGATAGCATGGTCAATCGGTGTTTAATGGTTGGTTGTGAAAAGAATGAATTCACCAAGCTGAAGGCCTGGGTATTGAAAAGCTCGTTCAGGAGCGTCTTTTGGTATGCAGGGTTATGCGCTTGTCTGCGATCTGCAAGAAATTCGTGATTCAGTTGAACCTCTCTCATCAGAAGATGTACCGCAGGGTTCAGCCAGAAAAGGCACCGCAACAATGCGTAAAACATCACATCGAACGAATGGCCTTCTTGCGAATGAACCAACTCATGAGAAAGAATGTGCTCGCGCTCCTTCCCTTGAATGCTCTCGTCGATCTGGATTTTAGAAAAGAATGAATAGGCTCTACCTACTCCTCCATTCATGTTCATCCATATGAGGATGGTTGTGCGCAAAAGGACAACTAAAGAGATGGCGCAACCTAATGCATATATGACCATAGCCCAGTTGATGATGGAAACTCCGGAGGCCATTGTTGAATTCACTTCCATTGCCGGCAATAGGGCTCCTTGGAAAAGCAAAGGCTCCGAACTAGGTATTCTGAAGTAGACGATGAAAGCTGCCAATAGCGGATAAGCCAACAGAAGAAATCTGTTCGTATGAAAAGCTGGAACTTCTCGCAGAAAAATCCTGTGCAGAATGTAGAACAGTCCTAAAAGTGCGTTGAGTGCAATGAATTCGTTCATGACTTTTTGTTTTCGTCTTTAATCTGACTGAGCATCTGGTCGAGTTGCTTCAGGTCAACTTGCTTGTCTTTCACAAAAAATGAGAGCAGCTCCTTCACCGAGCCATCGAAGTATTTGCCCAAAAGGTTTCCGGCCGTAAACCGACTGTACTCTTCTTTAGTCACAGTTGGGTAATACCGATGACTCTTTCCGAAGGCCTCGTGAGCTACAAACGATTTCTCTTCAAGGATGCGCACAATCGTGCTCACTGTATTGTAGGCTGGCTTAGGCTCTGGCATTTGTTCAATCAGCTCTTTTACAAAAGCCTTTTCCAACTTCCACAGCTCCTGCATCACCTGCTCCTCTGCGCGCGTAAGCTCCTTCATCTTCGTGTTCATGAAACAAGTATAACTATGTTTTTAGTTTACAAACTAATTCTTTAGTTACAACTTTCTAAACGGTCGTATTCTAGAAACAAACGAGTGCTTCGAATCATTAATTGTTAGACAACATCGCGGTATCCCATAATGGACACCCGATTCAGATGGCCAATCGTTACCTCCTAGTCATTATATACAGATCAATTGGAGCTGTCCAGAAAGCTTTATTTTGCAAGCATTCATGAAGAAGTTCAGCTCAAGTTTCAATACTCAGCTCATTAGGTGATAGGAAAAGTTCTCAAGCACAGCGCAATTTGGCTCTCCCTGTTGTTTGCCGTGTTTCTCTATTCGCAGAACCATTGGAAGGTTTATAAAGAAACGGGAAGCCTAAGTTCCATTCGCAGCGACGGCGCCGGACACTATGCCTACCTACCCGCCATCTTCATCTACCAAGACTTTAATTACGAGTATTTGCTGGAAGACTCTTTCCAGAAAACCTACGGTCAGCTTCCCAACGAAGGCATTCTCGACCTGCCCGATGGAACTCGCTACACAAAATACTACATCGGAACATCGATTCTGATGACGCCATTTTTCCTCTTGGCCATGCTTTGGGCTTTCCTCTTCAACTTTCCCGTCGACGGCTACAGCCTGCCCTTTCAAGTCAGCGCCTTCCTCGCGGCCCTCTCCTACCTGCTCGCTGGTTTATGGCTGCTCAAGAAGGTGCTTCAAAACATGAACTTCGGCAAATACAGTGTGTTTTTCACGCTGCTGGCCTTCGGAGTTGGAAGCAACTTGTTGAGTTATGTTCATATGGATTCGGCCTTCAGCCACAGCTACCTCTTCTTTTTAGGCTCCGCCCTTTTCTATTGCTTTCAGTCTTTCTTGAAGAATCCCAACAGCATGTTTGCCATGGCTTTTACCGCGGTATTCATTCTCATCGGCATCACCCGACCAACGAGCATCCTCATCGTTTTAGCGCTGCCATTTCTCTCTTCCAGGAAAGAATATTTACAAGCCGCCCGAGCATATCTATTTGGAAACGTTCGACTGCTGCTGAGTTTATTGGGAATAGCAATTCTTCTTGGATCAACACAACTCTTGCTCTACCAACTTCAAGTGGGAGCACCTTTCATCTGGTCGTATGCCAACGAAGGTTTCAACTTCAGCGATCCTCATTTCATTGAGTTTCTATTTGGTTTCAGGAAAGGGCTTTTCGTCTACAGCCCAGTGCTCTACTTCTCAATCTTCGGATTGCTCATCTGGGCTTTCAGAAAAGAAAAACGGGCCTGGATAGGCTTTGGCTTTTTCATTCTCATCACCTACATTCTCTCCAGCTGGTGGTCGTGGTGGTTTGGAGCAGGCTTCGGAAGTAGAGCTTTCATCGACTTCTACCCCGCCCTTGCGATACCGATGGCGAGTTTTCTTGACTTAAAACTCTCCTACAACTACCTAAAACTCATTCGAACTGCCGCCATTTCGATTGCCATTCTTCTTGGAGCAGTTTTCCAGTATCAATACAGCCAGAGCATCATCGCCTACGACCGCATGGATTCCGACAAGTTCTGGCAAGTGTGGATGGAGACGGATTCTTTCTTTCGCTGGAAAACTTTGGATTCGCCTTCCATTCTTGAAAACCGAGAAATCTTCTCCGAGAAACACTATGTGTGCAGCATGGGCGAGCCTTGTCACTCCGCTTTTAAGTTCAGCCCAGAAGAAATCAATGCAAGTCCATTTGTAATTGACGGAGAGCGCAGGCTTGGCTACAGCTTCCAAATGCTTACCGACTCGCTCATTCTTGAAGAAAAACAACTGCTGCTGCGCGTTGCGCTTCGTGCGAACGTATCGGATAAAAGATGTCCGGCTGCCATTGTTTGCACCCAAAAAGGAACGGAGGTCTGGAAATCGGTGGACATAGTACAGAAAGTAAGAAGGGCCAATGTATGGACAGATGCCGTGTTTGAGTTTACATTTGGCCCCGAACTTCGGAAAGGTCAGGTGTTGGAAATTCATTTCTTGAATGAGAGCAATGCCCTTCTTGAACTGGAAAGCATCGACATCGGAATACTGCATTTGCATCCCCTATGAAATCCTTTACTCTCAGCATCGTAATTCCCGCCTACAACGAAGAACGCACCATTGTTTCGCTCTTGCAGGCAGTACTCGACGCTCCTCTCGACAATGGCATTGGCAAGGAATTGATTGTGGTAAACGATGGTTCCAAAGACAAAACGGTTGAACTGGTGCGCAGCTTCATGGCAGAGAATGAAGAAGCGAACATTCAGCTTTTCGAACAAGATAAAAACCGAGGCAAGGGCGCTGCATTGCACAGAGGAATTCTGGAAGCCACGGGCGAATACCTCATCATTCAAGACGCCGACCTAGAGTACGACCCACGGGAATACAATTTGTTGCTGCAAGCTGTAGTGGAAGGCAAAGCCGATGTGGTTTACGGCTCTCGATTTATGGGAGGAAAACCTCACCGCATTCTATTCTTCTGGCATTCGTTGGGGAATCGCTTTCTCACGATGCTTTCGAACATGTTTACGAATTTGAACCTCACCGATATGGAGACTTGCTACAAGCTCTTCAACACCGAGATGGTTCAAAGCTTAAAACTCCGCGAAAAACGTTTTGGATTTGAACCTGAGGTGACGGCCAAAATCAGCCGCATTCCTAAGGTGCGCATTTACGAAGTTGGCATATCCTATTACGGCCGCACCTACGAAGAAGGCAAGAAGATCAACTGGAAAGATGGAGTTCAGGCGATTTGGTGCATTCTCCGCTATGGAATGTTTGGCTAAATGGAGCAAAGGATTCTTCCTCTCAAAGACCTACCTTTATCCAGCTATGCAAGTCCTTACCCTGTCCGTCGCGCTTTTCTGTTCCTTTATGAACTTCCAGACTTGGGCTCAGAACAACATTTCCTGGGAACCCGCTTCAGAGGTTGCTGCTCCTTCCTACCAAAACAACTTTCCGAGAATTGCTAAAGACGCCGATGGAAATCCCTTGATCTCCTGGAGCAACAACATCGACCTATTTTTTACTCGCTGGAATGGAAACGGCTTTGAAGAACCCATCAAACTGAATTCCAATGACCACAACATCGCCGGACCAGGCTGGATGGGGCCCGACATTGCTACACACGGAGACACGATTTATGCTGTTTACAAGCAGACTCCTGAGGGCGACACCAACAAGCATGTTTGGTGTAGTAGCTCTTTCGATGGCGGCCAGAATTTTAATCTGCCTGTGCGGGTTGATTTCATCGGTCACAACATCAGCCGATTTCCGACGGTAACAACCGATGTAGAGGGTAATCCAGTGGTTGGATTCATGAAATTCGAGAACGACTTCTCAGAGCCTCGTTGGGTGGTTGTGCGATCTGATGACCATGGAATGAGCTTCGGCACAGACGTTCTCGCGAGCGACTACAGCAGTGCCATGGCCGAAGCTTGCGATTGTTGTCCAAGCACCATCGTCAGCAGTGGAAATACGGTAGTTATGCCTTACCGCGACAAAAACGGAAACATCCGAGATACTTGGGTGGGGGTTTCCACAGACGGGGGCCAATCCTTTCCCAATGGCATGGACGTGGACGAACAGAAATGGGCCATCGCCACATGCCCCTCTTCAGGTCCTGATGCGGTCATCATTGGGGATGAGCTTTACACCATTTTCATGAGTGGAGCAAGTGGGTCCTCTCGCGTGTCCTACAGCAAATCTTCCATATCGGGGATGAGCACAAGTGGAGCCATTGCTTTGGATGCAAATACTCCCACCAACTTGATATCCCAGAACTATCCAAGAATCGATTACCACAAGGAAGCCATGGCAATGGTGTGGTACCAGTTCTCGAACGGAAAGCAAGAAGTTGCTCTGCAGTTTACTGAAGACCTTAACCAAGGCCTGAACAACGTTCAAGAGATTGTGGATACTGACTTCGTGAATGCCGTGGATGTGATGCTCCACGAAGGCAACATTTGGGTGATTTGGGAAGATGAGGTCTCAGGAACCGTCAAATACCGAAGAGGCTCTTACAGTTCCAGCGTGTCTTCACCCTCCCTTGTGGCAGAAGAAGAGGAACTTCAAGTAATCCATGGGAAGGAGTCTTGGCTCATTTCCTCCGGTCGATCACAGGAGCCAATTCACTGGCAGCTTTTTAATGTGAATGCGCAACTTTTGTCTGCAGGAAACACCTCATTTGCAAAAGAAGGGCAGAGAGTTGAAATCTCATACGATTTCCTCCCAGCGGGCATGTACGTTTTGCGGATTCAGCAGGACAAGCATCCCACCAGCTGGAAAGTTCAGCGTCCGTAGCAAAAACCTCGGACGGGGAGTGATGGAGTGTGAGAGTGATAGAGTGATAGGCATAGGAGTTCTACTCGATTGGGACCTTGGCTCGGATTTTCAATACGGGCAGGTGCTCTCACTCACAAAAAAAAGTCCCAATTCTAAATTTACTATATTGGGTGAAGTGAAAAGCACCCTTCGACTGCTCCTCCGCTATAGCTTCAGCGCACGCGGAGGCTCAGGATGACTGGGCTCATTTAAGGCTTGAAGAAATTGGTCATCGAATCCCATTTCCAAATGCCCTCTTGACTTTTGGCTCTTAGCTTGCAGCTTTAATCTAAAAAGCCACGGCATCACTCTCGGAGTTGATGAAATGGTGCGGACCAAGTTGATCTAAGTCTCCACGGTATTCTTTGATGATCTCATCTAAGTGCAACACCACCCCACGAATGCGGTTGATGCTTTCGCTATTCATTACTTAGCT
>Ga0206129_10003302_pt1 | contig 18816 bp, 25 predicted proteins | sample Helgoland_Spring_8_FD_148616 | JGI IMG/M metagenome (GOLD analysis project Ga0206129, IMG submission 148616) | Pelagic subsurface seawater microbial communities from Kabeltonne, Helgoland, North Sea - Helgoland_Spring_Bloom_20160502_2 | ecosystem: Environmental > Aquatic > Marine > Epipelagic ...
TTCCCATGATCAATGTGGGCAATAATGCAAAAATTTCTGATGTACTTCATAGCGTTTCTTTCCTAAGCTTAAGCCGCAAATATACTTATTTGTACAATGCTTTTTTGCTTTCTGTTCAAATATAGTTCGCTAAAAACCAATTGTTTTTTTTAAATAATTATTATCTTGATTGTCGATTTAACCCATTAATCTTAATTTCATGAAACTAACCGTCACACATCAGGAGCGATATTCTAGAAGCGAACTCTTGTTAAGATCCATTTTTGGCTTTCTCTACATCGCCCTACCACACGCATTTTTACTCTTTTTTGTAGGCCTTTGGGGGCTTATTTTAAACTTTGTTGCTTTCATTACCGTAGTTTTTACGGGAGAATACCCTAAAAGTATTTTTGAATTTCAAGTGCAGTTGATGCGCTGGAGGTTACGGGTTAAAGAAGCCTTAAAATAAACCTATAAAAGATGCGAATTAGCGTAGCCGGGTTAAGAATATTATTGGGAATTACGTTTCTCTTTTCGGCCTATACCAAGTTTGTTGGTCCAGGGTTTTTTGAAATCACCCTAATGGATCAGGGATTGGCACCCGATCGTTTTTTTGCGGCACAGCTAGCACAATTTTTTATTGGGCTGGAATTTGCTCTGGGAATCCTGATGTTACTGCCTTTTTACACCAAAAAACTGATGCTTATTTCCTTACTTCTTTTGGGAGGTTTTACGCTACACTTGGTTTATTTGTGGAGTATTGGAGATACTGAAAATTGCGGCTGTTTTGGTGAGATGATTTCCATGACACCACTAGAATCCATCATTAAAAACGGAATCCTTATTGGGATTTCCGCCTTTGTTTTTTGGAAAACAGCTAATGATAAGCGTTCCATAAAACCAATTTTATTAGAAACGGGACTTATTATTGCCAGCATGTGGCTTTTACTTCCGCTACCAAACCACAGTGATTTTCCTTTTCAAAAACTCACTCAATTTGAGTATGCGGGGCGCGTAGATTTGGCTGCAGGAGAAAAAGTGGTAGCGGTTTTTAATTTGAACTGTGAACACTGTCAAGAAGCCGCGACCCAATTGGCAGAACTCGCAGCTGTCAGTTCAAGTTTCCCAAAGCTGTATGTTTTGTTTTATCAAGAAGGCAGTACCACAGTAGCTGAATTTGAAGAGCTTACAGCCTTTGCTTATCCCTATGCCTTTATAGACATAAACACATTCTTTGATTTGATAGGGAATTCTCCCCCTCGAATTTACCATTTGAAAGCAGGAAAAGTTGAAGCAATCTGGGATGAAGATTTTATTTCCCACTTTCAAGAAACGTTTGAATTGAACTAGGGTATAGAGAAAACCGAGGTTTTACGTACTTTTGTAAAAATTTCACGCTTTGGTAAAAATTGGTGACATCGAACTCAGTGACTTTCCGCTTCTTCTTGCACCCATGGAAGATGTAAGCGACCCTCCTTTTCGAGCCTTGTGCAAGGAACACGGGGCTGACGTAGTATACACCGAATTCATTTCGAGCGAGGGTCTGATTCGAGACGCTGCCAAAAGCGTCATGAAGCTTGATATATATGAAAAAGAACGCCCTGTTGGGATTCAGATTTTTGGTGCAAACGAAGAATCGATGCTTCGTTCTGTTGAGATTGTTGAGGCGTCTAAGCCCGATATCATCGACATTAACTTCGGTTGTCCAGTTAAAAAAGTAGTGAGTAAAGGTGCTGGTGCAGGCATTTTGAGAGACATTCCCCTAATGGTTCGCTTGACAAAAGTGATGGCAGAACATACCAAGCTTCCCATTACCGTAAAAACACGCTTGGGCTGGGATCACGATTCTATAAAAATAGTTGAGGTAGCCGAACGTTTGCAAGATGCTGGAGCCAAAGCGATTTCGATTCACGGAAGAACACGTGCTCAAATGTATAAGGGTGCTGCCGATTGGCGTCCGATAGCGGAGGTTAAAAACAACCAACGCATGCACATTCCCATTTTTGGAAATGGCGATGTTGACAGCCCTGAAAGAGCAATAGAAATGCGAGATCAATACGGTTTAGACGGCGCTATGATTGGAAGAGCGAGCATTGGCAACCCTTGGTTTTTTAACCAAGTAAAACATTTCATGGAAACGGGAACTCACTTAGCTCCGCCCTCGATTGTAGAACGTGTAGATGCTGCCCGTAGGCATTTGGAAATGGCAATCGATTGGAAAGGAGAAGTTTTGGGCGTTTTAGAAACCCGCAGACATTATACCAATTACTTTAAAGGAATCCCCCATTTTAAAGAATACCGAACCCGAATGGTAACCTCGAACGCATCGGCAGATGTCTTTGCCGCACTCGCTGATGTTGAAGCCAATTGGGGCGACTATGAGATGGTTTAAAGCAACTTAATCTTTTTGCCTACTTGGGCAGTGGCCCAGGCCGAAGCGAGCCCCCCTAACACAAGCAGCAGTAGCAACACCATAGCTACATTTTGAAATTCCAAACGAACGGGATATGGAAAGTTAGTTCCAGGAACATAAAGAAAAGGGAAATAGCGCTGAAGTAGGACGAGGCATGTTCCTAATAAAACACCTAGGCCCCCGCCTACCCAACTGATCATTCCGCCCAAGTAAAAGAAAATCAAACGAATTTCTTTGGGCAATACACCAAGAGCATACAATACGTTCAATTGAGGCCTTTTTTCTAAAATCATCATGATCAAAGCACCGACGACATTAAAAAGCGCAATGATGATGACCAGGGTAAAAATCAAATAGATTGCCATTTGCTCGGTATTGAGCATCTTGAAAAGTGCCGCATTGAGTTCGGTTCGGGAACGCATGCGCAAGGGTGTTTTGAGTAAGGCACGAAGCTGTTCTTCGAGTTGTATTCGATTAAAATCAGGAGCGAGTTTAAGTTCTAAGGAGCTGTACGTATTTTCTTTTCGTTGAAAAAGAGTCTGTGCAAACGACAGATTTGAAAACATATATTTTTTGTCGAGTTCCTCGCTGACGCTATAGATTCCAGAGACCAAGGCGGTCTTGTTGATAAAAGGCTCTTTGAGTTGGGTTGAACTTGCGGATCTTTTGGGAACCGTAAGCACTAAAAAATCGTTGTAATCATAAATACCTAAACTTAATATTTGGGCAACTCCACCACCAATTACCACCTCATCAAGCTCCTTGGAAAACCAAGAACCACTGCTCAAAAAACGATCGCTTTCGATGATATTTTGATAGGACGAGTCAACCCCTTTGAGATAAACAACGTGGTTTTTGTCTCGATAATTCAAAAATACTTTGTCTTCTATAATTCCAGAAACAGCAAGAATACCGTCAAGCTGTTTTACAGAAGCTAAGGTAATTGAATCGATTTGGAGGGTTTTACCTTGGACAGCTTCCACCCGAAAATCAGGATCGAAAACATTAGAAAAAGAAAGGCCAAAGTCTTTGAGACCTGTAAAAGCAGAGAGAACAATTAGCAAGGCTGCTGAAGCAATTAACACAACGGATAGAGCAATATAATTGATGATATTGATCACACTCTGTTTGCTTCTAGTGAAGAAGTATCGGGAGGCTATGTACAGTGGAAAGCGCACAAGCTTATTTTTTTTTGCGAGCGATTAACCCTTCAGGGTTTTTGATGGGATCGTCGATCGCGGTTAAGGCTTCATCAATTTTCTCTATGTAATCTAGCGAATCGTCCAAGTAAAAAATAAGTTCTGGGACTTTTCGCAATTGATTTTTCATCAGACGAGCAAGGTCGTGTTTTACCTGAAAACTATTCGATTGGATTCCTTCGAGCACTTCAAGTGCTTTGGCAGGAGGGAAGAGGCTCAAGTATATTTTGGCAATGGAAAGATCAACGGTTACAGCAACTTTTGTAACAGAAATCAAAAGGTTAGAAACCCCTTCTTTACGAACGGCTCCCTGAAGCATTTGAGCGATTTCCTGTTGCAATAAGGTTGCGATTTTCTTTTGTCTTGGACTTTCCATAGGGTTGATTATTGGGTAAAATTAAGGATATTTGTTGGGATGCAGTCCTCAAACACAAAGTATAGCGTCTAAAACAAATAAATACTATGACAAATATTCGTAAAACCATATTCACTGCTCTTTTTTCACTGCTTTCGTTTGCTGCCTTTGGACAGCAAGATACTGAACGAATAGCGGAGCTTATTTTTAAAAAGACAAATCAATTGCGACAAGCAAAAGGGCTAGTTCCTTTTAAAGAACTAGATAGTTTAGATCATATTGCACAGTACCACAGCGACAATATGGTTCAAAAAAAGTTTTATTCCCATACTGATCATGAAGGCTTGAGTCCAGTAGAGCGGGCCGAAAAGTTCAATGTTCAAGCATGGAGAAGGGTTGACAATCGTTTTATTGGCATTGCGGAGAATATAGCTCAGGTTCCCTGGTTTGAAAATGTAACAAACTGCGGAGACACTCGGTCGAATGAAGCCATAGCCGAATGCTTGGTCCAAGGCTGGAAAAGCAGTCCACCTCACTATAAAAACATCTTGGGAGATTATGTGTATTTGGGTGTAGGGATTCAATTTAATTCTGAGCTTATGGGCTTTGCAACTCAGAACTTCAGATAGTCTAGAGACGTTCCCACTTATAGTCTCCGTTTAGACGGAAAGACCCCAGATGTGTTTTCTTCCAACTGTTGGGCTCTATTAGGGATAAAAAAGACACTTTTGCCCCTTCATACAGATGATAGGTTTCGCCAACGATGGGTTCGAATTTGAATTTAGCAGAGTAAACCATTTGGGTGTCTGATGCCAAATTCACAAAGTCTTTGATTTTACTCTGCAGGTCAGCGAGTTCCGCTTGGAATTGCTTAGAAACCCGATCAACCCCCTTTTTTTTAAACGAATCTACGTTGGGGATACTGATTACAGGACTGCTGTTGCTTATTGCATAGGGCAATAATTTTGCAATATATTCTTCGTTTTCTTCGTCCCACGCGACATTATCTGGTTTTTTTGACGATTTCATTTTCAAGCCTTTGCACAAAAATAAGTTACTTTGGATCGCTAGACAATTTTCCTTTGATAAGAATTTAGAATAAAAGCTAGAAATAAATGTGTTTAAAAGGATGATAAAACAATTATTGTATTAATTTTTGCGTACGCTGGCAAAGTATTTTTGCCCAAGCCGGTCCTATAGCTCCGTAGTAGTCTTTTAAATTACCTTTAGCAATTTTTCTGTTGGAATAAGCTATAGCATCATCAGGGTCTAATTCAATCGCTTTAGATAAATCTTCTATAGCTCTGTAGTAGTCTTTTAATTTATCTTTAGCATATGCTCTTTGGAAATAAGCAAAGCCATAATCTGGCTTAATTCTTAATTGCAGCAGTAAAGTCGCTTATTGCTCCGTTGTAATTATTAGAATCCCTTCTTTCTATTCCTCTATTGATATATTCTTCAACAGACATATTGGTGTTCTTTCGGGTATATTCAGTAGGAGCATTATTTGTGTTTGCTAAAGATGAATTTCCTCCTGCTTTATTAAACCCTTTTCTAACGGCATTTACTCGTTTAGATTTAGAAGGATGCGTAGAGTAAGTATCGTCTTTATCAGTAAAAATATTAGTAAAAGACAAAGCACTATTTAATTCAGCACCTAATTTTGCCATTACAAACCCTGTGGATACGCGATGGAGGATAGTTTTTATTGAAAACTTACGCAAAGTGTAAATAATTTAAAAATTTTTGGCATATCGCCATCTTTTCCCTGTCTAAATTAAACATAATATAATTTTCATTTTTAATAACATTGGCATAACCATTTAATTGCAAATTGAAAGTAATTTTGAAGTTTAAATCTTAAACACTCATGAAAAATATATTAACCATAATATTTTTAATACTCTTTCCTTTAGTTTCAGTTGCGCAAACCACAATAAGCGGATATGTTTTAGATACTAACCAGCAACCCGTCCCATTTGCTGATATTGTGTTACAAGATATATCAACTAAAGGGGCTGCTGCGTTTAGTGCATCGGATGAAAAGGGCTATTTTGAGATTACTACTGAAAAAACTGGTTCCTATGAAATTCAAATTTCAAGTATAGGTTTCAAACTATTTATAACCAATGTGTTAAATCTAGAAGGAGATAAGGCTATTGTACTAGAGAATCTTGTTTTAACGGAATCCTCTTTTGCTTTGAATGAAGTGTCCATTGAGGGAAAAAAAGCCCCGATTAAACGCACGATTGACCGAACTATAATTAATATTGAAGACGATGCTACCGCTCAAGGATCTTCTATACTAGATATTATGGAGCGTACCCCAGGTATCATTGTCGACAGAGAAAATGAATCCATCTCAGTATTGGGGAAAAGTGGCGTAAATATCATGATTAACGGGAAAATGAATTATATGCCCGCGAGTGCATTGGTTCAATTTTTAAACGGGATAAATGCTGAAAATGCCAAATCCATTGAGCTCATCACTACACCTCCTGCTAAATTTGATGCTGCGGGAAATGCTGGCTACATTAATATTGAATTAAATAAACGCACTGATGTGGGTTACAATGCTAATTTTAATACCGCCTTGGGCTATGCGAAAGAAAAAGCACGAAAAAATATTGGCACCAGTTTCAATGTTACTGAGAAAAAGTCAAATCTTTCATTTAATTATTCGCTTTTGGACAATCAACTTCCAATTACAGGGCGACTTTCTCGTTCGCTTATTGTCAATGAACAGCCTTTAACAACAACCGTTGATGCCGTTAGGGATAATAATCGTTTAGTTCATAACCTCAGTTTTTCTTACGACCAAAAATTAAGTGAGCAATTTACTCTTGGGACTACTGTTACCGGCTATTCCAATAACTATAGAATGATCGAATTTAAAAATGCTACCCATTCTAACGAACCATCTTTTGACGATTATTATGAAACTACAGAAGATAATCTTTGGAAGAATGTACAAAGCAGTGTCTATTTAAATTATAAATGGAAAGAAAGTAAGCTTGATTTTGCAGTTGATTATTTAAAATTTGATAACGATCAGCCTGTAGACTATTTTGTTAATTTGGTAAGTCCACAAAGTGTATCGGATTTAAATTTTAACTCTAAAAAATCATCTCCTTTTACCATCTCTGTTTATTCTACTGACTATGAGAATAAGTTTACAGAAAATGTTCGTTTTTCAGCAGGACTAAAATATATAGTAAATGATTTTACAAATACCAATTATATCTACAGAGAAGGAATAATGGATAATCGATTTGTAAATTCAAGTCAATTGGATGAAAAAATTGGTGCCGCCTATTCTCAACTCAATTTTCCATTGTCGGAAAAAGTAAAAGTGCAGGCAGGATTAAGGTATGAGTTTACTCAAACACAAGTGAAATCGCTTTTAGACGCTTCAATTTTTGTGGATAGAGAATACGGGAACTTTTTTCCATCGGTTTTTTTGAGCTATAAAATCAATGATTTTAACAACCTTAATTTGTCTAGTAGTAGAAGAATTAATCGTCCCGCATTTACGGATATGGCTCCGTTTGTTTTCTTTGTGGATTTGGAACAGGCTTTTGAAGGAAATGTGAGCTTAAAACCCTCATATACGAATAACTTTCAGTTGGATTACCGATATAAATCAGTGAATTTAACCGTGCAATACACCGATGAAAAAGATGTCATCTCTCGTTTCCAACCTAGTATTGACAATAGCTCGGGATTTGTTACCATTCGCCCAGCTAATGTGGACGAGCAGCAGACCCTTTCTACTATAATAAGTTATTCTTTTTATCCTGTTTCATTTTGGAATTTACGTTTGTTTAGCACTTTTGCTTATACTGCATTAAAAAATAATGCCGCAGAATCATCAATCGATATTACCAATAGTAGCCTCCGGTTCAACATGAATAATAATTTTAATCTAGGTAATGATTTTTCTTTCCAAGTTTGGGGCTATTACAATTCCCGAGCTGTATCTGGAATAAACATTGTCCTTCCAGCTGGTGCATTAAATTTAGCATTACAGAAAAAACACAAAAACTTCACCTATACCCTAAATGCTACCAATATATTAGATACACAAAGATGGCGCTTCGAATCCATTAATACAGCTCAAAACTTCTATCAAGATTTTGATGTTAATTTTAGCCCTCCTCAAATTCGATTTGCCGTAAGCATGAGTTTTGGAAACCAAAAGATCAAACAAAAACAGCTTCGGAAAAGTGAGGAAGCTTCAAGAGTGAATTTATAAATAATGAATTAATGGTAGGAGGGTTTTTCTTTTCACCAATGAGGACAATCCAAACACACTATAATCCATCGGTATTATTTACCTAACCTAATATTCCCCTGAAACTTGACAAGATAATAACTAATGCCACAGATTCATTGATAGAAGAGGGTCAGTGGTAAAAATATTAACATAAAGATTAAGTGAAACTGTTTTCAAAGCAAATTAGCTGAAATATTTATACGCCTTAGCTAGAATAAATATAATAAGGGCAATAACAATAGGAACCCACCAACCTTTCTTTTTGTTTTCTTGTAATTAGAAACTAATCCATTTACAAGAGTTAAAGAGATTTAAACTATAAAGATATTATATTATGGCATTTTAAAAATTTATTCTTCATCAGAAACTCGAAAAAGAACTCTTGTTTTTTGGCCATCAAAGTGATTTACTTTGTTGTTTCTTAAGATTTCAAAATACTGAGTGTTTTTATTTGTTCCTATTATTCTCCAGAATATTTTTTTAGCATCATCATCATAATTTAAAACTTCCACTCCTGCAATGTAACCTCCATCTTGGATTTCAAAAGTTAATAGTCCATCTTCAGAAACAAAATCAAAACAAGAGAATTTATCTTTATTACACCACTTACCATTTAAATAATCATTCACTTCAAATTTCTGAGAAAAACAATAGTTTGAAAATATTAAACAGGTAGCTATTAAGGTAAGTTTCATCTTTTTGAATTAAAATTATTGTAAATATAAATATTAAATTGTTTTCTACAACCTAAAGTATTTTAATTAAATAATCGTTTTTTCATTCTAAGCGTCTGTAAGTTTGGACTATACTACCCGATACAATAGCCCTCCTTTGACTTATTTAAGTATAAGGTTTACAGAGCAAATACAGAAAATGAGTACAGACAGTTTAAACAAGTTTAAGAAGGGTCATCAGTAAATCCAAGCGTTCGCCTTAAAGGATATTTAAATAAAAAATAGTAGCTAGGGAGTCGCTAGCTTTCCTTCAAGAAGAAGTGAATCCTTCGACAGGCATTAAAGAGCTTCTAAGCAATTAAGACATGATTGCCTTGGCATTAATTCATAAGGCAAAGAAAGGCGATGTAAACGCTTATAAAGCACTCATGGATTCGGCTTATGGAGGAGTCAAACAAAATGTAGAAATAACAGAAGGAGAAACCCCAATATTTAAGCAATTAGATATTGACGTTATTGATTAAATTAAGGTCAAGTGGTATTGATTCTTTGTAGCCCTCACTTAGCAGTTGCTTTCGTTGGGGGGTTTTTTATTTTCTTGTCTGCTTAAAAAAAAACTCTTAACTTGTTGGTTATTAACTATTAATTATTAAAAAATGAAAAAACTAATTTTATCATTCCTTGTGACTGCCTTTTTGGTTGGTTGCAATGAAACCCCTAAAGAGGTTCAAGCTAACCCTAAAATGAATACTTTTAATAAAAATGTAGGCACTACAAAAGCTTTTTTAAATTCTTTTATGGAAAATGACTCACTAACGTTTTTTTCAGACAAATATATTGGAAAAGATTTTATGTGGTCTCCACCTGCCGTAGGCATGGATTCTTTGCCTCGTGAACAATGGGAAGGAGCATTTAAAGGGTTTATGGCAAATTTCGACAATAAAACTCTTAAGAACGCTCAATACTATGCAGCTCTGGATGAGCAAAATTTACCAGATGGAAATGTCCGAGTTTATGGAACTTGGACTTCTAATTTTGCTTCAACAGGAAAAAAAAGTATGCTTAAGTGGTATGCTGTTTTTAGATATGATGACGAAGGAAAAATTGGACATTATATGGAATGGTATGATTCTGCAGACCTGTCAAAAGAATTTGATTAGGAAAGCTTATCTATTTTTAAAGCCTGCTTTCATTATCTAACTTTTTTTGATGATTTAGACGGTTTTAACTGACAATTAATATTGTTGCATAATTTTACGGGTATGACTTTTTTAAATTCTAAATACGGTTATATTTGCACTTAAGTTGTTTAAATGCTGAAAGTGGTACTTTTGACCTTAACGTAATTTTCAACGTAAATAAGGTTTAAAAGGACAAGTAGCTAATACTTAAATACTCCTGTGAGCCTTGATATAACTACAACCGGTCCTATAGCTCAGTTGGTTAGAGTAGCTGACTCATAATCAGTTGGTCCCTGGTTCGAGCCCAGGTGGGACCACACCCAAGAAACCCTAATTACTTATTAAACAAGTAGTTAGGGTTTTTTTTTATCCTATTTCGTCAAAGTGGGACAAATAGTGGGACAACTTAATTACTTTTTATTATATTTGAGGGACTACTAAACTCCTGATTATGAAAGTCTTCTATGAATTAACCACTAAAAAATCGTTTTCTGAGTATGACCTCAACGATGAGGTCATGATTTCTGTAAGGTATAGGTATAGTGGAAAAAGACTTAATACATCAACTGGTGTTTCGGTTAAGATAAAGGATTGGGATAAATCATGGAGAAATAGAGTTAGTAAAGAACCTATTTTAAAAAGTGATTCAGATTATAAAAATAAAAACCTCAAAATAAAACAAAAGTTAATTGAGGTTACTAGAGTGGTAGAGGGGTTGGAAAAGGATGAACTAATCCCAACAGTAGATTTAGTCAAGTCCCATTTAAGAGAGAATAAGGTTTTGAAAATTAAAAAAACCTTGAAACAAATACATTTCTTAATTCTATTTGAGATGTTTGAGAAGTGGGTTAACTCTGACTTATTTACAAATAGAAAATCATATGTTTTGACACTTAACCCTCCTATTAAAGATATTAAGGAATATACAACTGAGTATCAAATTAAACACAAGGTGTTACTACTCCCTTCAGATTTAAACGAAGATTGGATAAATGGTTTGGTTGTTTGGTGTTACAAACGAGGTTTACAACCGTCAACAATTAGGAAAAGAACCAAGGTTTTATCCAATTTTTCAACATGGTGTAGGGAAAATGGATATGGAGACTTTTCAATTAAGAAACCAAAATCATTTTCTCCATCAGAAGAAAGAGAGGTAATATGTTTATTTAGGAATGAGGTCATTAAACTTTTTAAATTCACTGACTTTGATATTGAAAATTCAAACCACACAACGACTTTGAATAAACATAAATCATTGAATTATGTAGATGACACTTGGACTAATAATAAAGGTCAAGAGATTTCAAAAACATATACTTCATATGAGGTTTATAAAGACATGTTGTTATTCTTATGTAATATAGGATGTAGATTTGGAGATATGGTTAAAATGAAGGTTGGTGATTTTGTGTTTGATGACACACAACCTAAGGGGAAACGAGGAGGTTATTTCAGGTTCTACATGGAGAAAAGTAGAAAGGGTGTTGAGGTCAAAGTTTCAATAAATCAGATGACGGACCTTATTTTAAAAAAATATATGAAAGGGAAACATTCCCATCATTATCTTTTTCCAAGAACTAAGTTTGGAAATCCTATCAGTAATCAGAAATTCAACAAACACACAAAACATATTGGTGAAATTGTTGGTCTAAACAGAATGGTAAGAAAACCCGAATTTGATTTAACAGGTAAGATAATTGAGGGTTCTGATAGTCCTTTTCCTATCTACAACGAAGTGGTAAGTCATATTGGAAGGAGAACTTTTATTAGAGAACATATCGAACGAGGAACACCAATTAGAACCATAATGAAGATGACGGGTCACAAGTCTCAAAAAGTATTTGATGGTTATTACAGTGTTTTAGATAAAGACATAATGAGTGTTAATGATGAATTATACTCTCAAAGTTTAAAGGAAAATTATACTTCCTCAAAACCAAAAGACAAACCAAGTAAAAACATAGACGAACCTGAGTTAGAGGGTAAGTTAAAGGTTTTGTTGGTGATGTTTGAGAAAGGTCTTCTTCCTCAAAAATTATACGAGAAAAAGGTTAGTGAACTAATAGACCTGAAGTAACTTTTTCCACTTTTTTTCCATTTTTCTTTATGTTTTCCTAATTCGTGTATACTTATATACAGATAAGGTTATTCACTACCGAGAGTTTTTGGACATACACCCTTGTATCGGATATAATAATCTTTCAAATGAAGGATGGTCATCGTTGTAAATACGAGAGTAATTAAGTGAAACCATTCAGGTGGATACGATATTGTAAATGAATAAAGGGTTCAGAAACAATTTCGTAGAAAGAGTAATCTTTCTTGTGTTCCTCATTGGAAGAACATGATTCCCCCGAAGAGGAGTAATAACCCTCTAAGGGTGGATTGTATCCCTTTTGGAAGAGAATAACACTTAGTAGATATTTATATAGAAAAGAAAACAAATTATGATAAATGGTATAAAACTAAAAGATTCTAATCTCTCACCGAACCAACGAAGAATCCGTTTAATGGAATTGAGTGGTATTACAATTTCGGAAAGAGAAAAGAAACGATTACTCAATGAATCAGTTTCAATGGTAGAAATACCGAAAAACAAAAAGGGAGTTGTTCCATCCAAACCTCAACCAGAAGATGAAATTGATTTAGATGAAATACTTCAAGAACTTGGATTCTTTGAATCAGAGGATGTAGAGGATGATTTTACCGATGGGGTAGAAGAAGATGATTCTATATCAAATATGAGTAGAGAAGAGTTAAAACAGATGATACAAGGTATTGTATTGGATACAATGGAAGAAGAGGATGACCTCAACGAAATCATTGAGAATTTAACGAAGAATTACTAAAATATATATTTATATATAGATGTTTAAGAAACGAAACTACGAAGAGAATCCTAAACAAGAATCTCATAATTGGATACAGAAAGAAGGTTCAAACTGTGATGATATAACCTTTACTAATGGGGTAAGAGAAATCAGTTTTGATGAGTGGATATCATTGGAATACAAATAATACTTAAAAGGAAATTAAAACTATGTCAGAAAGATTATCTATTGAAGATTTAAAGAAAATTTATGGAGTTACTGAAAGAACTCTGAACACTTGGAAGAAAACTAAATCTCTTCCATTGTTACAAATATCCTCACAACACAAATACATCTATAAAGATGATTTGATGAAGTGGGAGAAAAGTTTTATCCACTTGTAATAATTAGTTTTTTCATCGGAGAGAGAGGGTTATCATTTAGTTGGTAATCCTCTTTTTTTATGTCTACTTCTTTGGTTTTTTCTGTTTGTCTCGAAACTTCTTCTCGAGAACCTTGTCTCCTTTATCCCTATAATATTCTTCCCATCGTTTATCAGTCCACTTTGTCTTCTCAAGATAAAGAGTTGATTCTGTTTTTTCGTTTGGTTGTATTACAGTGAAACCAGATTTAAGTCTTTTTTGAAGTTCAGAATTCTTTTGATGAACACTATAAAAATTGGATTCCCTATAAATCCTTTTAAGTTTATTCATCAAATATTCTTTGGTGAAGTCTTGGTCAAACCAACCATCAAGATTATCATTTTTCTTCAACCATTTCTTCATATCAGAAATGATTAAAGGACAGAGGAGTTCTTCTATTCTATTGGAAATTTTAAACTCATGAGGGGTTCTTTCATGAGGGTACATATCACCATAATTATCTAAATTATCCCTACCATCAATCAAATCTAAATAGGTTGTAACCTCTTTGTTAGAACCCAAATAAATCCACTTTCTTCTTCCTCCAATATTTGGAATTATCGTCCAACTATGATTTCCTCTTGAATCAATATGGTCTGAGTTATAGTATCTGTTTTTCTTTTTGGTTTTACTAAACGAAAAAGTAAAAGATGGGGTAAACATCTTGTGGTATTTAACCATTTGATTGAACCCTTCAGTTCTATCAACTTTCATTTTTCGTAACCCTATTTTAAGTTCTTTGATTTTCTCTAAATCAGACTCTATTTTCTTCTCCCTCCTCTTTATGTTGTTGTACAACCTTTCATAATCAAACTTTTTTTGAAGGATTTCTTTGGGAATAAACTCCCATCCTTCTCCGATTATATTCAATCTGAACTTGTCTTCCATATCTATTCTCAATTATATCACCAACAAAACAATACCCCTGTTGACTGTTGGTAAAGGAATTTTACTAAACCAGATGTAATCTGTTAGTGAAATGAAAAATACGAAAAACACTTCTCTTATAAAAGTGATGAAAATCACCAACAAAAGACTTCAACTATTGACTGTTGGTAAAACAAAATTACTAAAGAAGTGTAAGACACTTTGAGAGATGATAATTGATAAAAAATATAGAATGAAAGTAGGAAAAAATCACCAACAAAAGACTTCAACTATTGACTGTTGGTAAAACAAAATTACTAAAGAAGTGTAAGACACTTTGAGACTGAGATAACAAATAATAATAAAACTAAAATTCAAAATTATGATGATTACAAACCACTTCGAAAAAAGATTAAGAGAAAGATTCCAATGGGATTGGGATGATTTAAAAGTGAATTCAAGAGAATTCAAAATGGAAACATTCAAATGTCCTAAAAAGTTAAATGAGAGATTTCAAGGGTTGGGGGATTTGATGAGGTCAGAAGGAACAAAGTTCAGAATCATCGAAGGTTTGAATATCGTAATGATTCAAGTTGGATTGGAGTTCAAAACTTGTTACAGATTAAGTGGAAACTAAAAAAATCACCAACAAAAGACTTCAACTATTGACTGTTGGTAAAACAAAATTACTAAAGAAACTGTAAGACAGTTTGAGACTGAAAAGAAAAAAGTTCATTGACATGTTGGGAAGTGAGGAGTAAAGGGTTCGACCTTATAAAACGATAACCCACTTCCAAAAAAGGAAATTGGTGATAGAGATTTCCGAAAGTGGTAGGAGTGATAGTCCTATCCAAAGAAAGAACATGGGGAGATTCAACAATCTCCCTTTTAGTTCAAACAATTAAAAGTTTAAAACAATTAAAATATAACATTTAAAAACATAGAAAATATGAGTTACAATAAAGGAAAAAATTACCTAAAAAAACAAAAGAAAAATCAGTCAATTAACAACAACAAATCACTGAATCCATTTCAAAAAATACAGAAAATGTTTGGGAATCCAAACACAGATAAATTTTTCGGAATTGGAGGTAAATCAACAGAAAACACTCTCAAATTTATTCTTGAAGGAGAAAAAGAATTTCAGAAGGTGATTAAATCTTTAAAGAAGGATTATTTACTTGAGAAACTTCAAAATTTAAGAAGAATTAATCCTGAGATGTATACGATGGTGGTTGAGGTCTTTCTTTTCACTCCCTACAAAAAGTTTGGAAATAAAAGTAAAGTATGGTTTAACGATTTCTATGAATTCATTTCTAAACTACCTGAAACAGAGACCATTTCCAAGAACGAACTTGTTCCTGTTTATAGAGTAATGACGAAATCTGAGTTTATGAAAAATTTAAATCAAGGGGTTCAAAATCTTTCATGGACTTTAGATTTAGGAATTGTTATGAGATTTCTAAAAAAGAATCTTCTAACTATGGATGAGAACATCGTAGTGGTTAAATCAATATTCACATCAGATGAAGTCAGTTTCTCTCCCACAACTGTCATTGAAGGTGAAAGTGAAGTTTGGATAAGAAAAGGTTCAAAATCCATAAGAACTTTTGTGATTGGAGAATACACTAAATCTCAATACCTAACTCAGTTTGATTATTCAAAGATGAATGATGATAAATTATCATCATTTAGAGAGATTATGAGTGGTTCAAATGGTTATGGTTCTGATTCCACAGATAATCTACGAGAGAGTATGTTAAGTGGTTCACATGATGATGTCCTTTATAAATTCACTAATGATGATTTACCAAAATTAGTAAGAAAGGTAAAAAGGGATAAGGTTATTCAATCGTTAGGTGAATTCAATAATTCCTTAGAAACTATTCTTGGGTCATATATCGATTCATATAAAAAAGTTTCTTCTGGTATTACACCATTAACAGTTTAAAAGAAAAATTCAAACAATTAAAAATTAAGAGATATGGAAAATCAAATTAAAAAACTCATTAGAGATTACAACAAACGAATTTCTGAATTAAAAAAGAGATTGTCGGATTCAGACGAATCTTACAACGAAGGTGGTTATGAATGTGAAACGGATTATGAATACGACCAAACAAGATGGGGATACCAAGTAGAATTCTTGTTTAACGTAGTGAAAGATTTAAAAACAATTAAAACCGAGTGGGTATAAAACACAAAAAAAATTATGGAAAATAATATAACAAACGAAGGAGTGGTGAATAACAGTAGTCAACCTTCACAAAAGATGAATTACATCATAGAATTATTACACGAGTTATTAGAACTTAAAGTAGATAATAAGATTTTGATTAACGAGATATCATATGAAAATTGTGATATGGAACAATATGAGGGAACTCCAGTTGAGGATTTAGTTAACTGTTCTTATCTCTCAGGGAAAAAGGATATGATAGAAGAAATAATAGAATTATTAGAAAATGAAATTTAAAATTATGACAAATCAAAAAAAATTAGAAATTACCGGATTAGGTTCACTACAATCTCAAGACAGAACCACTTATTCAATTCATATTGAATATTTAGAAAATGGTATAGAATTCTCAACGTTTCTTTATGTCTCAAAATGGAGATATGATGATGTTGAAACTAATAAACAGTTAAGAGATTTATTACATGATGAATTGAAAAAACAAAAGGAATTAAAATTCGAATTTGATAAAGGATTAGAAACAATAGAAGATTAAGAACTCATAAGAATCCAAAAGAATCAATGAGATGGATTGATATACTATTCAGATAACCCGTGGGTACATAGTCTGTAACCATTCAGACGAGGTGTTTACCCATTTATCTGACTACAACAAAATTTTGATGATGATTCTGATATACTCAACATGATGTAACTACTTTAGAGTATACCCCAAAGAGTAACGTAGATATACCCCATAACACTTGTGTATCTCAATTAAAATTACTATATTAGGGTATAATTAGTAACAACCTAAAACAGTATCAAAATGAGAGTATTCTATTCGAGAGTATCAACGGAAGACCAGTCAGATTTACGTCAATTGAAAAATACTGAGAAGGGATTCGATTATGTTCTTTCAGACCGATGTTCTGGGACTATTGACATCTGGTCTCGTCCAAGAGGAAAACAGATTAAGGAACTCATAGATGAAGGGAAACTCAAAGAACTACACATTCACTCAATAGATAGATTAGGAAGGAATACAATAGATGTATTATCTACCTACAAAGAATTAACAGACCTCAACATTAGAGTAGTATGTAGAAATCCAAATATTCAGAACTTCAATGAAGATGGTACTATTGATAGTTTTTCTGAGATGATGGTCAGTTTATTATCCGTTATGTCAACTTTTGAAAAAAACACGATAGATAGTCGTAGAAAAGAGGGGATAGAAAGAACTCTGAAGTTCCACCCTGAAAGATATAGTGGAAGAAAGATTGGAACTACCATATCACCTGAAAAGTTTCTTATGAAACCTAAATCACAGAATATTATCAAGGATTTAGATAATGGGTACACAATTAGAGAGATAATGGAAATGAGAAAGTGTAGTCCTTCAACAATAGATAAGGTCAAGAGATTAAGAAGAGAAGTATATGAAACTAACTAAAGAAGAAAAGAAACTAAGGAAACTAAACTCCATCAACATCTTCGTATCAAAGAAGGTAGAACAATGGAAGGAAGAAGATGTATTCAAAGAGATTACATCGTTTGAATGGGTTGAACTCAAATCAACTTACTAAGAGTAAACAAATCCTCAAATCGTTGAGGTCATAACCCCCAAATCTCAAGGGGGTTTCTTGTAACCAGAGACAAACATTTTTTCGAATTCACGGTCAGTGGTGTTTTCATACGGAGGTCAATTTTTTTCCCCCTATGATAATGATACACTAATCCTATTCGTATAACTAAAACAAATTAAAATCATGAAAAAATATGATGGAACACCTTCAAAGAAGAAGTTTAAAGGATACAATTTTTACATTCAATGTAATGAGAGGTTATCTAAAAAGAACCGAGAGAACTTACTAAGAACATCTCCTATTCATTTAGGAGAAGTTTTTTCAAGTCTACCTCTCTCCACTGATAAATTAGTAACAGGTGGTCTTGTAAGTGAGTTAGATTCAAACCTTACTGATATTGAACTTCTTGAACAGTGGAATCAGATGTATGATGTATTTGGATACCTGATGTCAGAGTTTAGAACTAAATGGGAAAAAGAGAGAACCAAAGAGTATAAATTTCAAACATTTCAAAAGTCTGAAGATTATAATACGTTATCAGAACGGTTATCAAAAATGGAAACCGAATTCAACATGTTTAAATTAAAGATGAATAAACCTATGTTGATGATGGGTTAAAAACATAAAATACTAGTAGGTTAAACGAACTGAGAGTGGACTTTTTTCTAAAATGGGTATCGGAGTGGTTTTTATATCGGAGTCAATTTTTTCTCCCTATAGGAAATCATTTGGTTCGAACCTAATAGGGGGAGCAACTTATAATGATAAAACGGTTATACTTTTATAGTGTAGCCGTTTTTGTATTTTTACAGCATGTTAAAAAATATTATTTACATCTTTTGCGTGCTTCTGTTTGTCTCATGTACTAAATCGAC
>Ga0206129_10003310_pt1 | contig 18737 bp, 13 predicted proteins | sample Helgoland_Spring_8_FD_148616 | JGI IMG/M metagenome (GOLD analysis project Ga0206129, IMG submission 148616) | Pelagic subsurface seawater microbial communities from Kabeltonne, Helgoland, North Sea - Helgoland_Spring_Bloom_20160502_2 | ecosystem: Environmental > Aquatic > Marine > Epipelagic ...
ATCGGAATAAGAATGTCATTTTCATTAACGGAATGTTCTGAAAGAAACGTTCTGGAAAGTACCTCTAGTGTTTCTACGCTAATTAATGGTATATCTAGACCGAAGCACAATCCTTTTGCTGTAGATACGCCTATACGAAGTCCTGTATAAGAGCCAGGACCATTGCTCACAGCAACAGCATCAAGTTCACTTAGCTTCTTTCCTGTGTTCGTAAAGAGTTCTTCTATAAAAATATGCAGTTTTTCAGAATGAGAAAAACTACCCTTATTGTGATCTATAGATTCTAATATTATTCCATTATCACATAAAGCTAAAGAGCAGTTTTTGGTTGCTGTATCTAAGGTGAGAATAAGAGCCATTTTTTATTGTTTCTTTTGTTTGCAATTTAAGACTATTTAAAAAGCGGAGTTTGCATTCGTTTAAATTTATTTAGTCCAACTTGCATTTTTCATTATCAAGTATTCAATGCTCTTTATTCGCTCTTTTAGTTCATCGGATATTCCCCCTTTGTGTTTAATTTCAATGGTACTTGTATTGCTGTAAATTGATAGACTGGTCAATGGGAGATCTTGAGCTCTCATATTATATTCCCTAGACGATTTTAGTTCCTTGGTTTGAAGTAATTTAGTTACTTTATCAAAATCAGACCTATCCATATACCACTCAAAAGTTCCTTGCGATTCTACAAAGCGAATCCCATTGTATTTTACAGAACGATCTTCGAACAAACGAATTTGATAAATTGGACATGTCCCAAAGCAAGCCCCTTTTTTTAACGCTATTTTTAGCGCAGCGTTTGCTGTTAATTTATTGTTTTCTTTTACACTGCTACAAGAAATAAGTAGTGTAATTAGCATGACCATAATTTTTTTCATTGCAAAACGATTTATTATCTTTCCTTTTTACAAATATAACACATGAAAGTACATTTTATTGCAATTGGAGGTGCGGCTATGCATAATTTAGCGCTTGCGCTAATGGAAAAGGGGTATCATATCTCTGGATCTGACGATGCTATTTTTAATCCCTCAAAATCGAGGTTAGAAAATGCAGGCATTTGTCCCGATACAATGGGCTGGTTTCCAGCTAAAATTACAACAGATCTTGATGCTGTTATCATAGGGATGCATGCTCGATCCGATAATCCTGAATTACTAAAAGCACAACAACTAAATTTACCTCTTTTCTCTTACCCAGAGTATTTATACGAACAATCTAAAGATAAAATAAGAATAGTTATTGGCGGTAGTCATGGTAAAACTACTATAACCTCTATGATTTTACATGTACTACAAAATGTTGGTATTGATTGTGATTATATGGTAGGTGCTCAACTTAAAGGTTTTAAAACCATGGTTAGGCTTTCTGATGCTCCAATAATTGTATTGGAAGGTGATGAGTATCTGTCTTCTCCGCTAGATTTAAGGCCTAAATTTCATCTTTACAAGCCACATATAGCTTTATTAAGTGGAATTGCCTGGGATCATATAAATGTTTTCCCAACATTTGAAAATTACATTGAGCAGTTCAAAATTTTTATTGACAAAATCCAACCCAAAGGTTATCTAACTTACGCTTCCTCTGACGAGAATCTTAAGAATTTAGTTCATAATAATGATTCAGTAAATTTTGAATCTTATCAGTTGCCTGATCATAAAATTACAGAGGGTATAACTTATATCAAATCTGAAAATTCCTTACTTCCACTTGAGATTTTTGGAGATCACAATTTGATGAACATGATGGGCGCACTAAATATATGTAAACAACTAAAAGTTTCAGACCAGCAGTTTTATAATGCGATGTCTACTTTTATGGGTGCATCTATGCGCTTAGAAAAGGTTTATCAACGAAAAGGTTTACAGGTCTTTAAAGATTTTGCGCATTCCCCTTCTAAAGTTAAAGCAACGGTTAAGGCGGTTAAAACGCAATTTGAAGATTCAAAGGTAATTGCCGTTTTAGAATTGCATACTTTTAGTAGTTTAAATAAATCTTTTTTGACCGAATATAAAAACGCTATGAATGGAGTAGAGGTAGCTTTGGTTTATTTTGACCCTAATGCCGTTGTCCATAAAAAACTAGAGGATTTATCCACAGCATTGGTTTTTAACTCCTTTAATAGGGCAGATTTAAAAGTGTTGACTACTCGAAATCAAATTTCCGAATCAATTGAGCGTGAAATTACAGCTAATACAATTGTTCTATTTATGAGTTCAGGTAATTTTGGCGGGTTAAATCTAGAAGTTTTCTCCAAGCAATTATAAGTTATTTACGAGCTGTTCAAGCTTCATACCTCTTGATCCTTTTATTAAAATAAAGGCGTCTTTTATTTGAACTACATTTAAAGTTGCAAACAGTTCTTTTGTTGTTCGATAGGACTTGTAGCTTGTTTTATTTACCGCGCTAAATAGTTCACCTACTAATATAACATTAGAGAAGCCATGACTTAAACATAAGTTTATAATCTTTATATGTTCTTTTTTTGACTCATGACCAAGCTCAAACATGTCTCCAAGAATGATCATTTTATTCTCATGTTCAAGATTACTCATAGTTAGTATAGCCTTTTCTACACTCATAGGGTTCGCATTGTAGGCGTCTAGAAGTATAGTGTTTGATGCTGTGTTTACTATTTGTGATCTGTTATTTGTTGGGACGTATAATTCTAAGGCATTTTTTATATGCTCTTTATCCACTTTAAAATGAAGCCCAATAGCTATGCTTAAAGCGATATTATCGTAGTTGTAGTCTCCAATAAGCTGACTATTGATAAGTTTATTTTCATAGGAAACAACCACTTTTGGTTGCGCTTCAATAAATTTAATTTTGTAAGTACTCTTCTCTAAAGAACCGTAGGTAAAGAATTTTGTACCCTCTGTTCTTTTTTCAAGTAGATTATTTTGATTGTCTTTAATAAATAGTACGCCATTTCTTTTATCAATGTATCTGTAAAGCTCTGTCTTTGCTTCTAAGACGCCTTCTAATGAACCAAAACCTTCCAGATGAGCTTTGCCTACGTTTGTAATTACGCCGTATTCTGGCATCGCTATATTACACAAAAAATCTATTTCACCTATGTGGTTTGCCCCCATTTCGATAATCGCAAACTCTGTATGAGCAGGTATAGAAAGTACCGATAGGGGAACCCCTATATGGTTGTTGTAGTTGCCTTTTGTAGCTGTAGTTGTATATTTTTGTTGAAGGACCCTGTATAAGAGTTCTTTACTTGTTGTTTTTCCATTAGACCCTGTAATGGCAAGTACAGGACATTTTATTCTTCTTCTGTGGTGTCTTGCTAATTCTTGTAATGTTTCTAATACATTATCAACTAAAATGCACCTTTCATCTAAAACAAACTTTTCCTCATCTACAATTGCATAGGCAGCTCCATTGCCAAGTGCGGTATGCGCAAATTCATTCGCGTTAAAATTATCTCCTTTTAACGCAAAGAAAATACAATGTTTAGAAATAGATCTTGTATCAATACTTATCTGTGGGTGCTTTAAGTATAATGAGTAAAGAGCTTCAATCATTTTTATCTCATATTTTGCATAAAAAAAGCCTCTACTAAGAGAGGCTTTTTTTTATCTATTTATTTTTCTTGCTTTCTTTTTATTGGGTTTTATTTTTTGAGAACCCATACGATCCATAACACATCTGAAACCGATATAGTCTGTCCCAATATCACTATTCATATATCTTTTTGTACCAGGGTTTAACCAGTACGAACGATCTTTCCATGAACCACCTTTGTAAACGTGTACATTGTCGTTTATTAATGTTGTTTTACCATAATCGTATACAGCAGCTTCACCTTGTGAGTCTCCTTTTGAATAGTATATACTAGATTCGATGTCACCATCGTATCTATCGGAGTTTTTTGCGGTTTGATAGTTTCGTCTTAACTTATCTGCTTCAGCTTCCACTGTTTTTAATCTTCCTAAAGAATCTGCTTCAAGATAATAACCTTCTTCATCCTTTGCTTTATCTGTAAATACATTACCTCTGAATGGCATAAAGTCATCTTGGTTGTCTGCATCATCTCTATATACATCTAAAACCCATTCTGCTACATTTCCACTCATGTCAAACAAGCCGTAGTCATTTGGAGGAAATGATCTGATTTCTGTTGTACGTGAACCTGCATCATTTAAAGACCCAGCAATTCCCATATTATCTCCAGCTCCTCGCTTAAAGTTTGCTAAAATTTCGCCAGCAAATTTCTTTCTATTGTCTCTTAATGAGTTTCTATCCCATGGGTAATATCTACCGTCTGAAATATTTCCATCAATTGAGTTTCCGATCAAGCCCCATGCAGCAAATTCCCACTCAGCCTCTGTTGGTAATCTGAAACCCGGAGTTAATATCCCGTCTTCTTGAGTACCTCTTCTTCCCATTTTATCTTTTGGGTTTCTTAAATTCTTGTATCCTTGTCTTTTTCTTACTGCACCAGTATACTGTCCGGCTCTGTAAGTTTCTGTGTTAAAGTTGTCGTCGTCAAATTGTTCTGAATTGTGTTTCAGAGATTTTACTCCAATAAGAGCCAATTCATTTACTCGATCTGTTCTCCAAGCACAATAATCCTGTACTTGATCCCATGAAACGCCTACAACTGGGTAATGACTAAATCCGGCATGTCTTAAGTAATTATTTACCATTGGGTCATTAAAGCCCATTTCACTTCTCCATGCATTTGTATCTGGTAAGGAGTTCCAGTAAACTTCCGGATAACTTTCTCCAAAAACACGACTCAACCAAAACAAATATTCTCTGTATGATACATTGGTTACTTCTGTTTCATCCATGTAAAATGAAGATACTGAAACCTGTCGTGAGTTTGCATTTTGATCCATCATTACATCTTCTTCTGTCTGACCCATGATAAAAGTTCCACCTTCTACAAAAACCATCCCTACTGGAAGATCTTGTTTGTAGTTAAGCTCAGCTTCAAACCCACCATTAGATGAAGTGTTTACTTTCCATCCTGTTGTTTGAGATATACTTTTGTATTTATTTCCTCCACAAGATGAAATAAACAGTGCAAGTCCTACAAATACTAATCTAGTTAAAGAATTCCTCATTTTAAAAGTATGTAACGTGTTCATATTGTTAAAGCTCTAAGAGTTGTCAAAAATACCTAAAATTTAGGGCATTTAATCGCTTTTAATTTTTTTCTTTTATTTCTGCAAGCTAGTTGTATAGTAACAGATATTTCATGTGATCCACCTGATGCACCAGAAAGTTTTGAAACTGTGTAGTCATAGCTATACCCAAGACGAATTCCATTTTTTTCTACACCAACAACAGCTAAAATTGCATCAGGATTCGAGAAATTACTTCTGTAGTATAATCCACCAGATAAACTTTCGTTTGTTAAAGATAGACCTAAGTTAAGTTGTTCAGCTCCGGCTTGTTTTAAGTACATTAAGTTAGGTGTTATAAAGGGGCCATCCATGGCTATTCCCAATCGCTTGCTTCTACCCACTGCTATATTTGCACCAGTATGAATGGTGAATCGACTTGGTAAAAAACTTTTAGCAATGTAAGAGTCGTCTGGTTGCGTTATGTGATGTAATGCTAATCCAAAGAAATACTTTTTGGTGAATGCCATCATCCCAAGAGAAATATCGGAGTAACCAACGTTGTCTGCTATAAGATCAGGGTTTTCTTGAGTTTCGTATATAAAACCGTAATTGGGATCAATTTGATCTCCAAAAAAGAGTTTCGATTTGTCTAATGTTTTTTGATGGTAACTGGCTTGAATACCGGTGAGAACCGTTATTTTTCTGGATACTTGAAGTTGGTATGAGTATATAGCGTTTACCTGTGTTCCCTTTATGACTCCTTCCCCTTGTACATCGTTTACAATCTGTAATCCAAGTCCTCCATTTAATGCTTCAACATTTCTGTCTATGGATATACTGTTGGTTATAAATGACCCTCTTAAGTTTGGCCATTGGTTTCTGTGGTTTAAAGATATTCGGGGGCAGTTAGCCGAACCCGCCATGGCTGGGTTTAGGTACATCGGGTTTGCATAAAATTGAGTAAATGCAGGATCCTGTGCTAACGCATCCGTTGTTATTCCTAAAGTTACAGCTGCCAATAAGGCAAACAATCTGGTTCTAATCATATTCATTTTTGCGTTTCAAGACACAATAATACAATAATTTTTGAAATTGTAAACGTTCGATTTGCTTCAAAAGTTAATTCATTAAGGTTTTACAAAATAATTAGACCAATTCTTAGTATTTTTGACAATAGAATTAATTGTTTGACGTTATTTGTGATGTAAATCTAAACTGTTGGTTGATGCGTATTTATTTATCTATTTGTACTATTTTATTTTTTCTAACTTTTGCTAAAATTCATGCCCAAAAGTCATACGATGTTGATGTTCTGTGGACTGGTGCACACGCTTACTTAGCCCAAGATACTCTTTCGCAAGCCTTGTCCTTCAGAGGAGCTTATTACTCCTTTGAAACTCACAATTTACCTGTTTTTAAAAAGAAAATTAGACTCCCCGAAAATATTTCTTCTGTAGAATTGACTGTTAAATCTTTAGACAGTACTTTTTTAGAGTTTCATGAATTTGATTTAATTTCTTCAGATCAGTATTTTGAAAAATTAGAATGGCACATTTCATACGAGCGAAAACAACCTTTTTTAGTGCTCTCCTACATTCCTCTCACATCTACTCATAAGATCACAAAGTTTAGCTTTTCTTTACATCTGTCATACACTGATTTTGATATAGATTTTAAGCAATCTTCTAATACTAATTCTGTACTAGATACGGGTGACTGGTTCCGTTTTAAAGTAACTGATGACGGACTTTATAGAATTGACAAATCTATTCTTGATGAGCTCGGTTTATCGCTTGAGTCTATAGATCCACGTAAAATTCAAATTTATGGAAATGGTGGTGCAATGCTTCCAGAGTTTAATGGAACTTTTAGACATGAGGATTTGGTAGAAAATGCCATTTATGTTTCAGGTGAACAAGACGGAAGTTTTGATTCAAATGATTTTGCTGTATTCTTTGCTCAATCTCCACACAGATGGTTATACGATACACTTGATTTAGCTTTCAAGCATCAATTAAATATTTACGATAACAACAATTATTACTACCTTCATATAGGTTCGGAAGACGGCAAAAGAATACAAACGATTGCACAAGGTGAAGCGTCAAATTTTGAAGTCGATTTTTACACCAAACCCCTTTTCTACGAATGGGAAAATGTTAATCTAAAAAGTACGGGAAGAAAATGGTACGGAGAGTATTTTAGTTTTAACGAACAATACAATTTAAATTTTAATTTCCCTTCTAGATTAAAAAGTGAACCTATTAGAATTAATGCTCAAGGGGTTGCTAGATCTAATGTCTCTACAAGTTTATTGTTTACTCTAAGCGGTGCAGAAGTACTTAATGTACCCATTGGCAATGCTGTAAATTCTCAAGTTTATGTTGATGATGGTATTGCTTCATCAGATTTTTTATCAAATCAAAATTCAATTAGTTTAAATGTGTCTTACCGTAAAAATGGAGATGCAGCTGCTTTTGCTTATCTTGATTTTATTGAGCTTCAAGCGAAGTGTGAATTAAGCTATTCAGGAGGTCAAATGCTTTTTAAAGAACCCGCTACTGTTGCCAAAAATAGAACTACAAAATTTTTAATCAATTCTAACACCCCAAACTTTACTGTTTGGGATGTTACGGATCCAATGAATTGTAAAAACATCGGTCTTACTAATTATGATAGCTTTAATATAAAGACAGATACTTTAAAAGAGTTTGTAATTCACGATTTAAATAAGTCTTCCTACAACAAGCCTTTGTTTGATAAGCAAGTTGAAAATCAAAATTTACATGGTCAAGCATCGGCAGATTTGTTAATTATTACGGCAGAAGAATTCTTAGAGGCTGCAGAACGTTTGGCTGAGTTTCATATTCAACAAGACGCTATGACAGTAAATATTGCTACTACCGAACAGATTTACAATGAATTTAGTTCAGGTAAGCAAGATTTGATGGCGCTACGTGCATACGTGAAAATGTTTTACGACAGAGCTCAAACTGAAAGTGATGTTCCTGAAAATGTTCTTCTATTTGGAGATGCGAGTTATGATTATAAAGGAATTACTTCTGCCAATGGTTTGTATGATGATGTTAATTTTGTGCCCACTTTTCAGTCGGAATATTCATTTAAAATTGGACCCTCGTTTTGTACAGACGATTTTATTGCTTTTTTAGATGAGAGCGAAGGAGCTCAAAATACGATGAGTACTGATGGGATGGACCTAGGGGTTGGAAGAATTGTTTGTCAAACTGTAAATGAAGCTCAAGCAGTAGTAGACAAAATAATAAACTACAATTCTGAAAACTCTTTGGGAGATTGGAGGTCTAATATTTGCTTTGTTGCAGACGATGTGGACGATGAGAGTTGGGAGTTTAGGCTTCAGCAAAATATTGATAAAATTGCAAGTACTCTCGATACTTCCTATTCTAATTACAACATAAATAAAATATATTTAGATGCTTACCAGCAAAGTGCTTCTTCAGGAGGTCAGAGATATCCTGATGCGCGGCAAGCAATTATTGATCAGGTAAATAAAGGTACGCTTATGATGCATTATTACGGTCATGGTGGAGAAGTGGGTTGGGCAGAAGAACGTGTTTTGGAGTTAATTGATATTAATAATTGGACGAATTTAGATAATTTAGCTGTTTTTATAACCGCTACATGTGAGTTTTCTAGATACGATGATGCCAAGAGAGTTTCCGCTGGAGAACAAATACTCTTAAATCCTAACGGAGCTGGGATTGCCTTATTTACCACCACCAGAACCATCACAGAGAGTGATGCTGAGAATTTATCCGAGACGTTTTACAAATATGCAATCCCAGAAAGTGCTGGAGAAACACTCAGTTTTGGCGCTATCATGAGAGCAATGAAGAACGATCTTAATTCATCTGGAATTTCTTCTACCAACAAAATGAAGTTTACACTTTTAGGCGACCCATCTTTAAAATTCCCGATCCCTGAAACTAAAATTAGTGTTTTAGAAATTTTAGATGCCGAAACTTTCGAGCCTATTGATTCGGTAAAAGCACTTTCTCGCGTTATTGTCAGAGGTGCAGTTGTAAATCAAGACGATTCTGTAAATACATCGTTTAATGGGACTGTTAACTCAAAAGTTTTCGACAAGCCTTCTCGACTTCAAACTCTTAATAACGACTACGAATTCTTAGACCCTTTTTACTTTGATCTGCAGCAAAACGTTCTTTATGCTGGAAATGCATCTGTAGATAGCGGTTTGTTTGAGTTTGAATTTGTTGTGCCCAAAGACATCTCATATGCTTATGGCCTAGGTAAAATTTCCTTTTATGCACAAGACAGTATATACGACGCAATTGGTGCAGACGCAGGTGTATTGATTGGTGGTTTCGATGAAAATGCCTCGTCTGATGATTTTGGTCCTGAAATTCAGTTGTTTATGAATAGTAATAGCTTTAGGTCTGGAGGAATTACAAACTCCAATCCGAGCCTGTACGCTCAGGTTACCGATGATTCTGGTATCAATACTACCGGCAACGGAATCGGTCACGACATTATTGCTATTCTTGATCAGGACAGTCAGAATTCCATTGTTTTGAACCAATACTACGAATCTAATCTAGATTCTTACCAGTCGGGTACAGTGTCTTATCCTTTTACTGATTTATCCGAGGGTGTTCATACCTTATCTATTAAGGTATGGGATGTTCACAACAATTCTTCCGAGGACTTTACCGAGTTTTTAGTCGTTGCTGATGCGGGTTTAATCGTTAGCAATCTAATGAACTACCCGAACCCGTTTAGCGATTTCACCCGAATTCATTTTGAACACAACCAAGATGCCCAAGATTTGGAGGTACAACTTGACATTTTTGATATTAATGGCCGATTGGTGAAGTCGATGCAAAACACCCTTTTAAGTACTTCATTCTCTAATACTGAGTTTGTTTGGAATGGAGAATCTACTAGCGGAAGTCCAGTTATCTCTGGTGTTTATTTTTGTAAATTGACCGCCTACAATCCTGTTAGTAAAAAAGAAAACACAATTAGTACACAAATGGTACTAATTAAATAAAATTCGCGTTAATAAATTCTTAAATTTGTTTCGTTAAAAATTTACCTCATGAAAAAAATTACGATTATAGCTTTTGCTTCTGTTTTATTTTCGACGCAATCATCAGCGCAAAATGATTTTGGTGGAAATGATTATTTAGATAACTTAAATACGATATCTACTTCGGTTCCCTTTTTGTTAATTGCTCCAGACTCCAGAGCAGGTGCTATGGGAGATGTAGGTGCTGCAACTACTCCAGACCAGAATTCCATACACTGGAATGCCTCAAAATTAGCTTTTTTAGAAGAGGCGAATGGTTTTTCAATATCGTACACACCCTGGTTGCAAGATTTGGTTCCAGAAATTAGTTTAAGCTATTTATCCGGTTTTAAACGCATCAATAAAAGAAGTACCCTTGCAGCGAGTTTGCGTTATTTTTCTCTGGGTGAAATTCAATTTACCGATAATACAGGAGAATCAATGGGAAAATTTACGCCTAACGAATTCGCCATTGACGGCGCTTATGCGATGAAACTCTCAGAGAATTTTTCTTCTGGTTTGGCAATGCGCTATATCTACTCAAATTTAACGGGTGGTATTAGTACGCCTGGAGGAGGCGTTACAAAGCCAGGTACATCATTTGCAGTGGATTTATCTTCTTACTATCAGAGTGATAATTTTCAGGTAGAGGATAAAGATGCTTACTGGGCAGCCGGTATCAATATTTCTAACCTGGGTAATAAAATTTCGTACACAGATGCTGGTGAAGAATTTTTTTTACCAACCAATGGCCGGTTAGGTGCCAGTTTTAATATGGAACTGGACAAGTACAACTCCGTTTCTTTTGCCGTAGATATAAATAAATTACTTGTGCCAACTCCACCAGAATATGCAGTAGATGAAGACAATGACCCTATCTTAGATGAAAATGGAAACCAAGTTATTGCAGCTGGTCAAGATCCAAATGTGGGTACGGTACAAGGTGTATTTCAATCTTTTAACGATGCTCCTGGCGGAATGCAAGAAGAACTTAACGAACTGATGTATTCGGTTGGTATGGAATACTGGTATTTAAAACAATTTGCTTTTAGAGGCGGGTATTTTCATGAGCACGCTACTAAAGGAAACAGAAAGTACTTTACGGTTGGAGTTGGTTTACGAATGAATGTTTTCTCTTTAGATATGGCATTTTTACTTCCTGCCCAACAAGGCCAAAGAAGTCCTTTAGCAAATACACTGCGTTTTACCATGTTGTTTGATATGGCTGCACTTTATGCTACCGATAAAGAATAAATCATGAATATTAGAATAGGTTTTGGCTTTGATGTACATCAATTAGCTGCAGGTAAAGATTTTTGGCTTGGAGGTATTTTAGTGCCCCATGTAAAAGGTGCGGTAGGCCATTCTGATGCAGATGTATTGATACATACTATTTGTGACGCTATTTTAGGTGCAGCAGATTTACGAGATATTGGTTTTCATTTTCCCGACACTGATGCTAAATACAAAGGTATAGACAGTAAGATACTACTTAAAGATGTGATGGCTATTGTTAGAGAACATGGGTTTGAGTTGGGTAATATAGACGCTACCATAGCACTCCAAAAGCCCAAAGTTAACCCGTATGTTCCCGAAATGAAAAAAGTTTTAGCAGACGTAATGAATGTTTCTGTTGGACAACTGTCTATTAAAGCCACCACCACAGAGAAATTAAGTTTTGTTGGTAGAGAAGAGGGTGTTTCTGCTTATGCTGTAGCACTACTGCAAAAGTTGCGTTAATTCCTTTTTAATTAAAACATAAAAAACCCTAGGTTTAGCCTAGGGTTTTTTATGTTTTAATCTTTGTACTGGTTTTGGAATTAGCAGTTATTGGTAATGCTCTGTTGTTATTCTTTGGTTTTTTAGGTAGTGTTCATTTAGTTATTTTGTTTTGGCATTTACTTTTAATTACTTATCCCGGTGGTTTGTTTACCTTACAAAAATGAAATTTAAACTATGCTAATGTTAGTCACAAAAAAAAGGCTTGTCTCAACGAGACAAGCCTTTTTTAAAATTGTAGTACTCTAAATTCTTAGAAGAATAAGCTAAAGTTAACACCTAAGTTAAAGTTAGTTCCTTTAAGATCGTTGTTTTCAATAAATTTGTTAACCTCATCGTATTTTTTACTCTCACCGTTCATGAAGGTAAGGTTCATAAATGGTTCAACTGCAAAGTGTTCTCTCCATACAATTGTATACCCTAGACCTAAATTAAAGTTTAACGTTTTAGTAGAAGTTTCAACAACTTGTTCTAAATCGTAAGTAGCAAGTACTGGATCCCCATTTACATCGAATTGAGGAACTGCACCTGGTGTATTAGGTTGAACTGTTACACCGCCAAGTGTCCATAATTGAACATTATCTGTTGTAACTGCATCAAATTCTTCGTTACTTACATTTTTACTGCTTAAAGATACTTCAGTAAATAAGTTGTTTGATACGTAGTAACGTCCAAATACGCCTATTTCAGCTGTTTGGTCATTTAATTCATAAGTTGATTTGTCTACATTATCAGTTTGGAAATTTACCAACGCACCAATAGCAATACCGTCTTGTACGAAATATCCTACTTTAGGGGTAATGGCAAGCGTGTTGATGTTTTGCTCAGAAAATTGGCTTCCTGCACCTAACAATACAGTACCTTTACGAGTTTGTGCATCAGTTGTTAGAGTAAATGCTAATACTGCTGCAAGTGAAAGAATAATTTTTTTCATAACTGTTTTTAAAATTTGTTTCCTTTAATTATCTTGTCTTTGAAAGCGTGAATTTACTAAAAAATACACTATTACAAAGGATTTGTTTATATATTCTTTGGAGTAAACAAAGAATTTACTTTTATAGAATACGTTCGCAAAGAAAGTGAATTTTTTTTTAACCCTTTACTTTACTTAGTTTTATTCTCAATTTTGGTGCAATTACCCCTTTGTTAAAGTATTTGTAATTTTTTAGGCGTTTTAATTCATTTGTTACATCATTTATTGGATACATTGTGGCGGTAGGTTGTTCAAAAAATTTAATGTTTTTCAAACTATTTTCTTCCATTGTAATAAACATATTGCTGCATATGATTTTGTTTAGCCCTATATTCTCATCTGTTTCATCGTCTACTACATAGTAAATACTTTCACCATTACCCATAACATTAATTGAGGTAAGTTTGTTGTTTTCAAAATTAGCTTTCATGTTTATGCCACTAATTTGGTTTGCCGATACACTGTCTATACTTGAAAGGATAAATGCTTTAGAATTTAGCAAGGCTCGTTTTATTTTTTTGTCTTCAAGTATTAGCTTTATACTATCTGCAGTTAATTGAAATTCTTCCATCCATAATACCGGTTCATAGTTTAAGTAAATAATCTTTTGATCCGAATTGTAGGTTAAAGAGTCGCTTTGACCTGAAAGTGCTTCGCTTTTAAAGTATACCTTATAATAGGCTTTAATTGTATTTAAATTTTGATTACTTATTAAGGTGTCTGCAGTTAGGTGAAATGTATCTTCTTCAAATGGAAAATGTACCAATACATTACCGTAACTAATGCTTTTGTTCATGTCATCACTAATAAGGCATGTATCTGCATATAACTTAGTGCCATCTTTAAGCTGAGTTATGGCTACTGAATTACTTAATTTAGCCGCTCCTTTTAACCTGTTTATCCAACCGTTTTGGGCTTTTATTTCAAAATCTTCATTGGTAATTATTCCATTTGATGAAAATGTAGCAATTTCAGTGTTTAACCAGTATTCAAGACTGTCAGCCTCTAACGTTTCTTTTTTATCTAGGACCGTAACATCTCCATAAAAGTCAAATTTTTGCTCATTTGTATAGTAAATTCCTTTACGACTCGAAAGTGACTTGTTCTGATGAGTTATGGTTCCTCTTGTATCGAAGTAGCCTTCGTTAGATGTGAAATTAAAATTCAAATCTTCAGATTGAAGGGTCATTTCATTGTGCTTAAATTTAACGTTGTTCTGCATTTCTGCAAGATGATGATTGCCATGGTAGATTAAATAGTCTCCTTCAAGCTCAAGCGTGTCTCCCTGCCAAATTTTAATCCTACTAAATGCTTCAATTCGATTGTCATTTGCATAAAAGTAAGCACTGTCACAATTTAAATACCTGTCTTCATGTTTGGTTCTTACATTTCCGGTTAATACTTGTCTGTCTTCATTTATTTTCTTTTTGTAGACAATTTTATCAGCATTTATAATTTCAATTTGTGTTTGGGCTTGAGCTGTACTAAAAAGTAGAGCCAAGTTTATCAATAAGCAGTATGAGAGTTTTATTTTCATATAAAAAAAACAGCCTCATTTATGAGGCTGTTTTACTATTGTTTGTTGTAAATAGTTTGTGTTCTGTCTGGCCCCACAGAGACAATTGATATCGGCGTTTCCAGCTCTTTTTCTAAGAAATCAATGTAGTTGGTGAGTTCTTTAGGTAATTCACTCATGAGCGTCTTGCCTGTCAAGTCTTCTTTCCAACAAGGGAATTCTTTGTAGATAGGCTCTACTATTCCATCTTCTATATTGTAGGGTAAATAGTCAATTATAGTACCGTTGTATTTGTAATGTGTACATACTTTAATAGCTGGGAATTCACTTAAAACATCAGCTTTCATCATCATCAGTTCTGTAACCCCATTTACATTAATGGCGTATTTTAGCGCTGGTAAATCAATCCAACCGCACCTTCGAGGTCTTCCTGTGGTTGCACCAAATTCGTTTCCAGCTTTTTGAATTTCTGCACCCGTTTGGTCTAGTAATTCAGTAGGAAATGGCCCGCTACCAACTCTCGTTAAATACGCTTTAAATATACCAAATACAGCTTTTATTCTATTAGGTGCAATCCCTAATCCTGTACAAGCACCAGCAGCTACAGTATTTGATGAAGTTACAAATGGATAAGTTCCAAAATCGATGTCTAATAAGGATCCTTGTGCCCCTTCTGCTAAAACTTTTTTACCATTTTTTCTAGCGTTATCTAAGTAGTGTTCACTATCTATAAACGCTAGTTTTTTGAGTCTGTTAATAGCCTCAAACCACTCTGCCTCCATTCCATCAATGTCGTACTCAAAGTCAAAGTGGTTAAGTAGTTGTTTGTGTTTTGCTACCAGGTTGTTGTAGCGTTCTTTAAAATCAGGTAATTCAATATCCCCAATTCGAAGTCCATTACGGCCTGTTTTATCCATGTAAGTTGGGCCAATTCCTTTTAATGTAGATCCAATTTTAGCTTTTCCTTTGGCTTGTTCGGATGCTGCATCTAGCATTTTGTGGCTTGGTAAAATAAGATGCGCTTTTCTAGATATTAAGAGTTTGTCGTCAAATTTTACATTTAGTTTTTCAAGTCCTTCTAATTCCTTTTTAAATATGATAGGATCTATTACGACACCATTACCAATAACATTCATTGCTGTTGGATGAAATATTCCTGATGGTATGGTATGGAGTACGTGTTTTATTCCGTCAAATTCTAGCGTATGACCCGCGTTTGGTCCTCCTTGGAAGCGTGCAATAATGTCATAGTTAGAAGTTAGCACGTCAACTATTTTACCTTTTCCTTCGTCTCCCCATTGAAGACCTAAGAGCACATCTACTGCCATTTTTTTGTTGCTTAGTTTTGTTTTTCGGTACACTCTTTACATGTACCATACATGTTTAATGCGTGGTGTACTACCTTAAATCCGAGAGCCTCTTCAACTCCATTTGTAATGTTTTGAATACGTGGGTCACAGAATTCTAAAACCTTTCTGCATTCTGTGCAAACCAAATGGTCGTGTTGTTTGTTGCTGAAACTTTTTTCGTATTGAGATTGGTTTTCACCGAATTGATGTTTGCGTACTAAGTTGCAATCTAGTAACAATTCTATAGTGTTGTAAAGTGTTGCTCTACTGACTCTGTAGTTTTGATTTTTCATCTTTATATAGAGTGTTTCTATATCAAAATGTGCATTGTAATCGTAAATTTCTTTGAGTATTGCGAAACGTTCGGGGGTTTTTCTTTGCCCGTTTTGTCCTAAATAGGTTGTGAAAACCTCTTTTACTTGATCTTGTATTTTTTTACTCATTTGTATAAATAGAAGTCAAAATATTCACGTAAAACTAAGAATTAATTTCTAATTCAGCTCAGTTATTACTTACTTTTAAATTTGCGCTTTACAGAGGTAATTCCTTCTGCTTTTTTTAGGGTTTCTATAACCGAATTTAAACTGTTTTTATCTTGGATTACAACTGTGATTAATCCGTCAAAAATACCATCTGCACTAGTCACATTAATGGATTGTATATTTATTTTTAAATTAGTAGATAGAATTTGAGTAACCTCGTTAATTAAGCCAACTCTATCTATCCCCTTTATGTTTAATACGGCTATTGACTTTCTATTGCTGCTGTCGATCCATTTTGCTTCGAGTATTCTGTAGGCGAAATTAGATCTTAAACGAACTGAATTTGGACATTCATCTCTATGAATTTTAATTCCTTCTCGTATGGTGGTAAATCCAAAAACTTGATCGCCTGGAATTGGTGAACAGCATTTAGCAAAAGAGAATTCAAGTTTCTCTTCTGTTGATCCAAAGACTAATGTGTCGTATTTAACATCCTCTTTTAACTCTAAGCTTTTGGCAGATTTACGATATATTTTACTTTTTAGGTACTGGTACCAACTATTTTTGTTAAGAACAAACTCTTTTATGTTTGTATTGGTTAGCTCGCCTGATCCAACTGCAAAGAATAAATCTAAACTAGTTTTAAATTTAAAATAGGCGCAAAGTTCATTAATTGTATTGTCAGTAAAACTAAGTTTAAGATGTTTTAATTTACGTTCAAGAATTTCTTTACCGTCTGCTGCAATTATTTTTTTCTCTTCTTTTAAGGAGCTGTTTATTTTGTTTTTTGCTTTTGCTGAAATAACAAAATTTAACCAAGCCTTTTTTGGTTTTTGGTTTTTTGAACTAATAACTTCTACTTGATCTCCACTTTTAAGTTTGTGACTTAAAGGAACAAGTTTTCCGTTTGCTTTACACCCAAGACATGTGGCTCCCAACTGAGAGTGTATGTCAAATGCAAAGTCTAATACAGATGCTCCTTTTGGCAATGTTCTTAAGTCGCCATTTGGTGTAAAAACAAAAATCTCTTTAGAAAAAAGGTTTAGTTTAAACTCCTCTAAAAAGTCTACGGCATTGGATTCTGGATTTTCAAGTAGTTCTCTTATTTGCGTTATCCAATCGTCTAGATTACCTTCTTTTACTTTTCCTTCTTGTTTGTATTTCCAATGGGCCGCATATCCTTTTTCTGCAAGCTCATCCATTCGTTTCGTTCTAATTTGAACTTCCACCCATTTTCCATTTGGCCCCATAGCAGTTGTATGTAGAGATTCGTATCCATTGGCTTTCGGGGTAGAGATCCAATCTCTTAATCGGTCCGGGTTTGGGCGGTAATGGTCTGTAATGAGAGAATAGGCTTTCCAACAGTCTGCTTTTTCTTCATTTGGTTTGGAGTCTAAAATAATACGTATGGCAAATTTGTCGTAAACCTCATCGAATGAAACGCCTTGGCTTTTCATTTTTTTTCGAATAGAAAATATTGATTTAGGTCTTCCTTTTATGCTAAATGACAATCCGTTTTCCTTTAATGTTGATTTTAAAGGCTTGGTAAATCGACTAATGTATTGAATTCTTGCTTTCTTCGTTTCGTTTAATTGTCTTGCAATATCTTTGTAAAATAAAGGCTCCGTATATTTTAAACCCAAGTCTTCAAGCTCAGATTTTATAGAATACAAGCCCAGTCTGTGAGCTAAAGGGGCGTAAATGTAAAGCGTTTCTGATCCTATTTTTTGTTGTTTATGTGGCGCCATAGAATCTAGCGTTTGCATGTTGTGCAAACGATCGGCAAGTTTTATTAAAATAACGCGAACATCATCAGAAAGTGTAAGTAGCATTTTTCTAAAATTCTCTGCTTGTAAGGAGACCTCTTGGTCTGCCAATCCAGATATTTTGGTTAACCCATCAATAATTTGTTTTATTTTTGGATTAAATAGTTTACCGATATCATCTAACGTATATTCAGTATCTTCAACAACATCATGCAGCAAAGCGCAGCTTATGGATACGGCTCCCAAACCAATATCTTTGGCTACAATTTGGGCCACTGCAATTGGATGGTATATATAGGGTTCTCCACTTTTACGTCTAACGCCATTGTGCGCTTTTACAGCTAAATTAAACGCTTTGCGGATAAGTTTTTTGTCTTCTCTTGTAATATCACTATTGCATGAGCGTAAAAGAGTTTTGTAGCGCTTGACTATTTCTTTGTTTTCTGCCTCTATTTCTGCTTCTGTCATTGCTCTATATGATTTCTATAAACCTATGAAAATTGTAAGTGTTAAAAAAACAGAAATTCAATATATTAAATTCCCACATCTCATACCCTTTAATTCTTGCTGTTTAAAATGTGTTATTTATTACGTTTTTTAGGTCGACTAGAGCTTGGCTGGTAGTATTTTAGTTTTTACTTCTCCAAAACCAATTCTATACTGATCGTTTTTACAGTGTGCTTTCATGATAACCGTATCGTTGTCATGTATAAATTTTCG
>Ga0206129_10003312_pt1 | contig 18730 bp, 14 predicted proteins | sample Helgoland_Spring_8_FD_148616 | JGI IMG/M metagenome (GOLD analysis project Ga0206129, IMG submission 148616) | Pelagic subsurface seawater microbial communities from Kabeltonne, Helgoland, North Sea - Helgoland_Spring_Bloom_20160502_2 | ecosystem: Environmental > Aquatic > Marine > Epipelagic ...
TTAATAATGGCTGCTCGGGCTGGGATCGAACCAGCGACCAAGTGATTAACAGTCACCTGCTCTACCGCTGAGCTACCGAGCAAAAAGTCTCTTTAATCAAGTGCCCAGTGGGCTTCTCAATCAAATTGAAGTCGGCATAAAGTTAATTCAACGCGCGGATGTCAATGCTTTGTCATCGGAAAATACATATTTTTGGGGCGTTTTTAGGATGAGGTTGCCAGCTGTTAGGAATGCGCGAATTGTCGCTGCAGCTGAATCGGGCAGGGGTGTGCGTATTTCTGCGGTTTTCGGGCTTTGTTCGCCGCAAGTATCCCGTTTTCGTGCTTGTTTCGTGGGGGGAAGCTGTTTTCATCGCGCGTTTTCTCATGAAGCGAACACATAACTGCTCCCAACTCCGACATTCTGACACTGGTTCCACCGTAACGCTTAGCGGCTGGGTGGATTCCGTGCGTGACCACGGCGGTATTCTTTTTGTTGATCTCCGCGATCGCGAGGGTTTGACCCAAATCGTTCTCGATCCATCGAATCCGGGCTTAGAGTCTCAGTTCGGCTCAATCAAGCCGGAGTCGGTGATTTCTGTGACTGGTAAGGTCGATCAGCGGTTTGGCGGCACTTCGAATGCGAAGCTCGCCACCGGCGAGATCGAAGTCCACGCCTCGAAGCTGGAAATTTTGAATGTTTCGAAGACGCCGCCATTCCCCATGGATGATTCGGCGGACAAGGTCGGCGAAGATTTGCGCATGACCTATCGTTACCTCGACTTGCGTCGTGCCACCAACACGAAGATGTTGAAGATGCGCCACGCGACCAGCCGTGCGATCCGCGACTATCTGGATGATCAGGCGTTCATCGAGGTCGAGACACCGATGTTGTTTAAGAGTACACCTGAGGGTGCGCGTGAGTTCCTAGTGCCGAGCCGCATGAATCCGGGTGCTTTCTATGCGCTGCCGCAATCGCCGCAGCAGTACAAGCAAATGCTGATGGTTGCTGGTGTGGAGCGTTACTATCAGTTGGCGCGTTGCTTCCGCGATGAAGATTTGCGTGCTGACCGTCAGCCAGAATTCACTCAAGTGGACATCGAGCTGTCATTCATCGACCGCGAAGACATGTATGCGCTGATCGAAGGTCTGATGACTAAGGTCTGGAAGGACGTGATCAATGTAGACATCCAGGCACCGTTTTTGCGCATGAGCTACTTCGATGCGATGAATCGTTTCGGTGTGGATAAGCCTGATATGCGCTTCGGCATGGAGCTGCAGGATTGTGGTGAAATTTTCGCGAAGTCTGGTTTTAAGGTTTTCTCAGGTGCGATTAAGTCGGGTGGTGCTGTGAAAGCTGTAAATATGAAGGGCCTTGCGGACCTCACTCAAGGTGAGCTGCGTAATCTCGAAGATACTGCTAAGACACTCGGTGCTAAGGGCCTCGCCTTCATCAAGTGTGAAGGTGGCGAGTGGAAGTCGCCGATTGTTAAGTTCTTCTCAGACGAGGAGAAAGCGGCGTTGACTGAGGCGTTGAAGGTCGAAGATGGCGACATCGTCTTCTTCGCTGCCAGTGAGTGGGAACGTGCCTGCACGATCCTCGGCCGCGTGCGTTTGGATGCGGCTCAGCTGCTGGTGAAACGCGGGAAGCTGACAATCGACCCGAACGATTACAAATTTCTCTGGGTGATTGAGTTTCCATTGATGATTTTTGATGAAGAGGCAGGTCGCTACGTTTCGTCGCACCACCCATTCACTTCACCTGTGGTGGAGGATATTCCACTGTTGGACTCCGATCCGAAGAAGGTGCGTGGTCAGCACTATGATCTCGTGCTGAACGGTGTGGAGCTCGGCGGCGGTAGTATTCGTATCCATCAGCCTGAGTTGCAGAAGAAGGTTTTCGAAGAGGTGCTGCAGATTCCGCAAGATTTGGTTGAGAGCCGTTTCGGTTATATGCTGAAGGCATTTGAATATGGCGCACCGCCGCATGGCGGGATCGCTTTTGGTTTAGACCGAATGGTGACAATCTTGACGCAGCGCACCAGTATCCGCGACGTCATCGCTTTTCCAAAAAACCAAAAAGGACAGGAAATGATGACTTCGAGCCCTGGCATTGCGACACCAGAGCAGCTGCGTGATTTGCACGTGAAAGCGGTATTGCCAAAGCAGGATGAGCCTAAGGCTTAAACTCTTTTCAATAAAAGTTTACTTTCAACTGGAACCCGGACGCAGATCCGGGTTTCTTTTTACCCAAGCCGCTATGTTATCTAAATCCTTACTTCGTTCGATTGCTGGCCTTTTGTGTGTTTGCACACTGCAGGCGCAGATGACGCCCAGTGCGCCAGTGCAAAATTTCAGGCTTCCTCGATTTGGTGAGAATGGTTACACGCAGTGGGTGCTGCAGGGGGGCAAAGGAATCTATGACAGTGCTGAGCAGATTCGGATCGAAGAGATGGCGCTGCGCGTCTATTCGGGTGACGAACGTATGGCACTGGAAATGACAATGGATAGCCCAGAGGCGACACTGCTCACTACGGAAAGTCTTGCGGTGTCGGACGGGTCGATCGAAATCGTCGGGGCGAATTTCAAAGTGTCGGGCGTAGGCTGGACGTGGAACGGCCTGACCAAGGAAATCGAGGTGAAGTTTGATGTGGTGGTGGAGTTTACTCAAGGCATGGCAGGTATGCTCACTGGTGCGGTTGCCCCAGAGGGGGCCGCGGTAGAGCGGACTGAGATCCACAGCCGTAGGCTATTGTTGCAAACCACTGCGGACGCTTACCGTTTCACATTTACCGATTCGGTGCATGCCGCCTCAGGTGAGATGAATTTGAAGTGTGAAGTACTGATGGCGATTGCCGATGCGCCGAAGGGTAAGCAGAGCGATGGCTCCACCGTTGGGGGTGGGAAAATCGACTCGATTCGTCAACTGATTGCGACCGATCAGGTCGAGATTCAGCAAGGCGGCCACGTATTGAAAGCCGGCCATGCCGAGTTTAGGCTGCGTGAGCAGGCAGCTGAATTTACAGGTAACCCAGAAATATGGGCTGCTTCGGGTGCATATTTGAGTGGCGCGACGATTCGAAGTGAGGAAGGACTAGTTTTTGTCACTGGGGATGCGGACAACAATGGTCGTGCACAATTGATCGTATCGCAAGCGGAAGGACTTGGGGTTTTGGGCGCTCAGGTCGAGAGTACGGAGACGATTGTACTGGCCGATTCGATCACGATGCGCGAGTTGGACGCGGGTAATCAATTTCTCTTTGTTGGTTCGGTGGAAGTGATGTCAGGTCTGATGATGATGTATTCAAACCAGTTAACGTTGTTTGCTGACCAGCCTGCAAAGGATGCGGCCGACACCACCACTGCCGCGCCTGAGCAGGTCGCAGGTGATGCTGAGATACTGAAAGTCGGAGAAGTGCGTCGAGTGGAGGCAGTCGGAGCCGTGCGTATTGAGCAGGACAACAAAGTCGCGACCAGTGACCAGGCGATTTTTTATCCGCAAGAGGAACGCGCGGAACTCATTGGCTCTCCGCGAGTGACTAATGGCGAGGTGATCATTACTGGCGATCGTATCGAGCTCAAGCCAGGCACCGCTGTAGTCCACAGCGATACGGATAAGCGCGTAAAAGTTGTTCTACCAGAGATAGCTGATTTGGGCTATGGTACAATGCCGGTACTGACATTGCAGTCGAATCAAAAGCCTCAGGCACTACCAACCCCGCAAGCGCCAGGGAGTGAAACAGTGGTACAATCGAAAACGCTGCGCATGATTGAGGAGACTGAAAAGACGCTCTTTCGCTTCACCGATTCGGTCTCGGTGAGTGGTACGAATTTACACGCGCTTTGCGGGCGTTTAGATGTCACTGCCGTTGCTGTGCAAGATGCTGAGGCGAAGGAATCGCAAATGTCCGTGCAGACAATTGAGGCATTTGATAATGTCGAGTTTAAGCAAACAGGTCGTGTGGCCACTGGCGATAAGGCGACGATTTACGCGCTGGAAGGCAAAGTAGTGCTAGATGGCAATGTTGTGGTGACAGATGATAGCGGTAAAGTCACCGGGCAGCGCATGACATTATTACAGGGCCAACGCCGCGTCATTGTCGAAGGCGATCGTGCCACTGGCAAACGCGCGACGATGACATTGCCAGAAATAAAGCCTCGCGCGGAGTAATTTTTCGCAGGATTGGTTTGCGGTGTGTTGATCAAGCAGTTTTGCTTTGGGCAATATGGATGATGCTTCAGTGCCTTCGAAGATTGAAACCCGCGAGCTAGTTCGGGAATATGGAAAACGTCGCGTTGTAAATGGCGTGAACATAAACGTCAGTGCGGGCGAGATCGTCGGTCTGCTGGGGCCGAATGGGGCGGGTAAGACGACGACCTTCTACATGGTGGTGGGATTGATCGCAGCGACCTCTGGGCAAGTGTTTCTCGATGGTGAGGATCTGACGGCGTTGCCGATGTATCGTCGCGCACGGCGTGGCATCGGCTATCTGCCGCAGGAAGCCTCGGTCTTTCGAAAGATGACTGTGGAGCAAAACATCCGCGCGATCGCTGAGACCTTGCCGTTGAGCAAGGCCGAGTGTGAGGCGTCGGTTGAAGAACATCTGACGGAACTCGGCTTACAGCATCTGGCCGATCAAAAGGCTTACACTTTAAGTGGTGGTGAACGTCGGCGTTTGGAGATTTCTCGAGCGCTAGTTACACGACCTAAGTTTTTGCTGATGGATGAGCCTTTTAGTGGGGTCGACCCAATCAGTGTGAGTGAGGTGCAGAAGATCATCGTACAGCTCAAGCAGCGCGGGATCGGAGTGCTGATCACGGACCATAATGTGCGCGAGACGCTACGCATCGTCGATCGTGCCTATCTGCTGCATGAGGGTGCGGTTCTCAGTGAAGGAACTGGTGACTTTTTAATTAATGATGCCAAAAGTAAGGAATTCTATCTTGGTCAAAACTTTAATATGTAAGCGGAGGAGCTTTACCCCATGCCCATTCAGCAGAAAAACAACGCCAAGTTCATCGAGTCAGTCTCCGTTCGAGAGTTTTATGATTCTTTTAAAGAGCCGCTTGAGCTCGATCTAGTCGCCGGTGGCGAGGGTTTGGATAAGACCATCCGTGAGCGTAGCTTGAATCGGCCAGCCTTGGCCTTGACTGGCTACTTTAAGTTTTTTGCTCGCAGACGCATTCAGCTGCTGGGCGCAGGAGAGATGGCTTATCTGCGTGATCTGGGGCAAGATGAGGAAGCCCGTGTGCTCGGCGAGATGTTTAAGCGTAAAGTGCCCTGTATCGTAGTTTCGAGGAATTTAGCACCTTCGAAGATTATGAAAGCATTGGCGGACGAATATGCGACGCCGTTGATTCGATCGCCGCAGAAGTCTAAAACATTTACCACTGAAGCAACCTTGTTGCTGGAAGAGAAGTTTGCTCCACGTACGCATATTCATGGTACGCTGTTGGACGTCCGTGGCATCGGCACCTTGATCTGCGGAGAGAGTGGGGTGGGTAAGAGTGAGTGTGCACTGGCGCTGATTGAGCGTGGGCATAGCTTGGTGGCGGACGATTTAACCCATGTCAAACGCTTGAGCGATCGAGAGTTGCTGGGCACCTCATCGGAATTAAGTCGCGGCTACATGGAATGTCGGGGCCTCGGCATCATCAACATTGCCGAGTTATTCGGCGTGCGTTCGGTGCGCTTGAATAAACGCATCGATGTGATCATTAATTTCATTAATTGGACTAGAGGAATGAATGAGGACCGCACTGGCCTCGAAGAGAACCATCTCGAGGTGCTTGGCATGCAGGTGCCGCTAATCGAGATTCCGGTTCGCCCCGGGCGGGATATGGCGCGACTCGTTGAAGTGGCTGCAATGATGCGCTCCTTGAAGCAAATGGGCCATGATTCTGCCGCTGAATTCAACGAGCGGCTGATTGCTCACATGGCGAAAGGCGGCAAATAATAAATTCGTATTTCTAAAAAAAGTTTAATCATACATAGCGTTTTAATGAATAGTCAATTTTATGCCTCTCGAATTGTGGAAATCGCGCTTTTACAGTGATTAACAAAAGTGTCACAGTCTTGTGACACTTATCGCAAAAAATGCCTAAGAAGTTATTGGGAATACATTGTGAATAACTTGTGGAGAAGTTGACCTTGCCAAGTGCATTCGAGTGCCGCTTTTTCATTCCCGAGAGGGTTAGATTTGCCTGTTTTAGGACTAAATCTTCGTCTTTTTCGTTCTTAAAATCCTTTTTTTATCTTTTTATTTCAAATTTCAAGTCATTGTCGTTCAGCTGTTTAATATCTATTTGAGCCGTTTTACCCCCGATCTTTAACGTCTTTTTAGTGGAATTTAGCCACGAGTCTTTTTTTTTACCCAAATAATGCGCATCACGCTCCCAGCCACACTGTGACTCGCACTGTTAATAAACTTTTTATTTTTCAATTCTAATGTCTGATTCAATTATCGCTCTTTCTCTTTGGGAAAGCGTCAATCAAGAGCTTAAAAACCTCTTTCCTCAGGACCTCTATGATATGTGGTTTGAGGAACTTAAATGCACACAAGAATCTGATGCAAAGCTGGTGCTCACCGCGCCCAACGAATTCAATGCCATTTGGATTGAGAATAACTATTTGGATATTATCTCCCAGCAGGCCCGTAGTTTTGCGGGTACGGCGGTGACGGTCGTTGTCGAAGTCGCTAAAGAGCAGACAGCGGAGTTAGACCTAGCAGGGGGTGACTTGACCAGTCAGTCGGTCAATCGTCTCAATTCCCAAACTCAGGATACTCGCGAAGCACGTTCGGCAGATGCGGTTTCGAATCGAGTCGAGGTGTCACAGACGCGTCGTACGTTCCTTAATCCAAGCAATACCTTTGATAACTTAGTGGTGGGGGCAGGTAACCAGCTCTCTCACGCGGCGAGTATGGCAGTGGCGAATGCCCCAGGGCGTGCTTACAATCCACTGTTCGTCTATGGCGAGACTGGCTTAGGTAAGACGCACTTGATGCATGCCGTCGCGCATCAGATGTTGGCTAATAATCCGAAGGCACGAATCGCTTACGTATCGACCGAAAAATTTACCAATGAGTTTATTCACGCCATTCGTGAGAATAAGTTAACCAAGTTCCGTAAGTATTACCGCACAGTTGATGCGCTGTTGGTTGATGATATTCACTTTCTCTCTGGGAAAGAAAGCACACAGGAAGAATTCTTCCACACCTTTAACGACCTCTTCGAGTCGGGTCGGCAGATCTTTCTCGCGAGTGATCGTCCGGCTAATGAAATCGAGCGCCTAGAAAATCGCCTAATTTCCCGCTTCCAGTGGGGTCTAGTGACCGACATTCAGGCACCTGATTTTGAGACGCGTGTGGCGATTTTACGTAATAAAGCGGCCGCGATGGATATCCACCTCGACCCAGAGATCATGAATTTCCTAGCAGAGCGTGTTTCTCGCAATGTGCGCCGTATGGAAGGTGCGCTGACTCGGATTGCCAGCTACGATTCTTTGATTAACCAGAAGCTCGACCTTGAAGCGGTCGAGCGCCTGTTAAGCGATTTGCTGCACGAAGAAACATTGACCAAGGTCACTCTCGACCAGATCCAGAAGAAAGTGGCCGATTTCTATCAAATCCGCTTTAGTGAGCTGATTGGTCGTCGTCGCACCAGTGCGATTGTCTTTCCACGTCAGGTGGCGATGTATATCAGCCGCACCTTGACCAGCGATCCGTTGAAAGCGATCGGCGATGCCTTTGGTGGCCGTGACCACGGCACTGTGATTCATGCCTGCAAGCAGGTTGAGAATATGATGGAGCAGGATGGTAGCGTGAAGCGCGGCGTTGATTATTTGATTAAGCAGCTCTCGCAGGGCCGCGCCTCATAAAATTGGTTCGCATTCTGAGAGGATCGTGCTTTTTTCGAGCAAAGGAGCTTAGGGATTTCTCTCATTGTCTTCGCATTGATTCGTTTTAAGCCGTATAATTTTACTATGTCTCTTACTGATTCTCAAAAAACTGCCGTTTCCACCTGGATTGCCGATGGCAAGTCACTCGCCGATGTGCAGGGTTTACTGCGCGAGGAGTTCTCAATCTCAATGACCTACATGGAAGTGCGCTTTCTTGTCGATGATTTGGACATTGCTTTTGCAGAGCCAGAACCCGGAGCGACTAAAGAGGTCGACGCGCAGGCGGAAACACCTGAGCTGGTGGAGACTCCGGCAGGCGCTGTGACAGTTGATGTGGATCCGATTCCGCGACCCGGCGCATTGGTGAATGGCTCAGTTGTCTTTAGCGACGGTGTTTCGCTCGGCTGGCAGCTATCTAGCACTGGTCAGCTGGGATTAATTCCAGGTGATGATCCTGATTACCGTCCGAATCCTGAAGATCTGCAGAATTTCCAAGATCAATTGCAGGAAGTGCTGCGCCAAAAAGGCTATTAGTTCTTCGGCAGGTGGTGCTGCGCCACTGATTGCTTCTGGGCGTGTGGTCGACCCGCCCACGTTCCTGTGGTTAAGCTTTGCTCGCTTCGTGAATTGCCACGATCGAGAAAGTCAGCCCAGTGGCATTCACCGACTCGTAGCCAGCGAGCTTGAGTTGCTCGGCCAGTGCTTGTTTGGTTGGGAAGTTTTCTATGCTGCCTGCTAGATAGTCATAAGCACTTTTATCACCAGTCGCGATGCCTGCGACGAGTGGTAGAATATACTTTAAATATAGGTAGTAAAATGGACGGAACCAGCGATCTGGTTGTGAAAATTCCAGTACGAAGAGTCGGCCGCCCGGACGTAGTACGCGAAGGATTTCTTTCAGACCACGTTGACGGTCTTCGAAGTTACGCACTCCGAAGGAGATCGTCACCGCATCTACGCATGCATCCGGCAAAGGCAGATCCATGCAGTCGCCAAAGTTAAACTCGATGTCGGAGTAGGCCGCATGTTGTGTCTTTTTGCGGCGTGCCACTTCTAGCATCGGCTCGCAGAAATCGAGGCCCTTGACGGCAACCGTCGAGCCCAGTCGATCTCTGAGCTTGAAGGCGACATCACCGCTACCAGTGGCCAGGTCGACTACGTCTTTTGGCGCACGGGCTTTGACCATGCGGGTGAGCACGCGCCTCCAGTAGAAATCGATGCCTCCACTTAAAAGGTGATTCGCCACGTCGTAGCGTCCGGCGATACCGGCAAACATTTGGCTGACTGCTTTTCCTTCAGGCATAGGGAATAAAAATTAGAAATTAGCGCGAGTCGCGCGAAGAGAATAAATTGGTATGGTTTGTCTGGGGCGGATAGGAGTGGCTGCCCTTGAGGCGATTTACCATTAGGTTGTCGGTCTGCCTAAGTCATTAGGGATTGTTCTTTAAACTTTCGATACTGCGCACCACCCATTTTGAGAGTTCTTTATCGGGGTCTTGTATTGCCAGTTTGCCAAGCTTGAAAACTGTTTGGCCGCTATTTCGATGGATAATAGTGAGGCCATGCTCGAAATCATTGAATTTTTCTTCGCAAAGTGACTGTATACTGCGGGCGCTTTCCAGCGCTGCTTTAATCAGTACCTCTTCGGCCGACGGTTTAAACTCAAGCGTGAAGCCATGCATCTTCTCAAATCCAGTGGCAAAGCGTTTGATGTCGGCTCGCCAAACATCCTCTTGCAGATGTGCGTTTTGTTCTTTGAGCGCGTTGAGAGTGGGCAGTGGATCTTCGACCATCTCGGCGGTCACATCGAAGCTTTTGATGGCACTAGAGGGTAGCTCAAATTTGAAATCACGGAACAGCCGCTCCAGCACCGTCATCAGTCCGCGGGCGCCAGTGCCTTCGGAGCTGGCCTTTTCGGCAACCGCGAGGATCGCTTCGGCGGTAATGTTGAAAGCGATCCCATAGCCGCGAAAATCATCGTAGTATTGATTGAGAATACTGCCTTCGGAGGTGGTCAAGATATGTGCCAAGTCTTGCGAGGATAGGGCGCGGCACGCGACCCGAACCGGCACGCGGCCAATGAACTCAGGCTCAAATCCATATTTGGTGAAGTCGGTCGTCTCGGCATAGCGCAGATAGCTGGAGAGGTCTTCGTCATTATCCTGTTGAGCCGCACCAAAGCCCATTTCGCTTTTGGTGAGTCGCTTTTTGATCGATTCGGAGAGCTTGTCGAATGCGCCGCTGACGATGAAGAGGATATTGCCAGTGTTGATAGTCTTCCGCTGTGGTGCTTTACCACGCTGGATCTCCATTGCTGCTTGCATCTGCGCCATCATATCGGTCGGACTGAACAGGTTGACCTCAGTTTCCTCCATCAATTTAAGCAAGTTGATCTGCACGCCGCGCCCCGAGACGTCGCGGCCTCCGGCACCTGCTTCACTGGCGATTTTATCGATCTCATCGACGAAGATGATGCCGTGCTCGGCCAACTCGATATTGCCATCCGCAGCTTTGACTAAGTCGCGCACTAGATCTTCGACATCTGAGCCGACATAGCCTGTTTCCGAAAATTTTGTGGCATCTGCCTTCACGAACGGTACGCCGATCAGTCGTGCGATGTTCTTAATCAAGTAGGTTTTACCCACTCCAGTCGGCCCGAGTAGTAAAATATTCTGCTTACTGTATTCCTTCGCGAAAGTTTTTTTTCCAGATAAACGCTGGCGAACGTGGTTATAATGATCGCAAATAGCCACCGAAAGTACTTTTTTTGCGTCGTCTTGACGAATGACAAATCGGTTTAAATAGTCTCTAACCTCTTTCGGTTTGAGGTGGAAGTGGCGAATTTTTTCAAGGGGGTCCTTGGCGCTGAGTTCCGCATCCAGACTGACTTCGGAGCCATCGTTAGTGTTAGCTTCGTCTGAAAAATCAGATTCATTAAAGGTATGAGTCGACATCTTGACATTTGAATCTTTAAACAACTCATTCAGTTGACGTTGAATTTCTTCAAAAGGGTTGGGTGGTTCTTTATCGCTCATATTTTCTAGTTTGACAGCCTATTTTCGATCAGAAGTATCGAACTAACAATAACTTTCGTTTTTCGTATCATCAAGTTTTCAAAGCATTTATAGCATGTCCAACAACCTTACTAAACGCGATATCGTCTTAGATATCTACGAGAAAACCGACTTTGCACAAAAAGAAGTGCGTGAGTCCGTGCAATTAACACTCGATGCCATCGCTACCGCCCTCAGTGAAGGGCGCAACGTAGAGCTCCGCAATTTTGGTGTCTTCGAGGTGCAGGTGCGTAAATCACGCATTGGTCGCAATCCGAACAAGCCTGAAACAGACGTCGTCATTCCTACGCGTGCCGTGATTAAGTTCAAAGCAGGCAAAGAATTGAAGGCAAAGCTCAAGGATTTGGACGTCGATTCGCTTTAGAACGGTCGCTGTTCGGCCGTACATTCACAGTTCGAGGGCTTCTGCCATGCAGTTTCAGTCATTACCCGGGTTTCGGGAATTCTATCCAGATGCATGTGCTCGCCGGAATCATATCTTCGGCCAGTGGCGACAGGTCGCGCGTGCGTTTAACTTTCAGGAGTATGATGCGCCAGTGTTAGAGCCCCTGGAACTGTACATCGAGAAGTCCGGCGAGGAGATCGTCGGGCAGTTGTTTAATTTTGAAGACCGTGGTGGCCGTGCGGTGGCGCTGCGTCCTGAGATGACCCCGTCGTTGGCGCGTTTGATCGGTGCCAAGGCGAATAGTCTAAAACGGCCTATAAAGTGGTTTAATATTGGTGAGCACTATCGCTATGAGAAACCTCAGAAGGGGCGCTTGCGCGCTTTCTATCAATTCAATGTCGATATTTTCGGTGAAGCGGGCCCCGCTGCCGATGCCGAACTGATTGCACTGCTGGTGCAGGCATTGCGCACGTTTGGGCTCGATTCGAAGGACTTTAAAGTGCGCCTGAGTGATCGTGATCTGTGGTTGTTGATGTTGGCAGCCGAAGGACTCGACCAAGCGGGTAGCGCGGCAGTGCTAGCTATTATAGATAAGCTGGAGCGCACCGATCGCGTGAAAGCAGTGGCGAAGCTGACTGAAGTACTGGGCGAGGAGGCTGAGGCCTTTCTCACACGTGTGGAAGAAGTGATTGCGATTCGTGATTTTGACAGCCTGTCGGCGTATATTCTTAATTTACCGCTGGAGGGTGACTTGGCTGAACAGGCGCAAAAGCGCCTTGCGGATTGGCAGGCTTTGCTGAGTGGTCTGCAGAGTTCCGGTGCCGGCGACTTTATCCAAATTGATCTAGGTATCGTCCGTGGTCTCGCATATTACACTGGTTTTGTGTTTGAGGCATTTGAGGCCAGTGGCGAAGGGCGCGCTCTTGCTGGTGGTGGGCGTTACGATGCATTGGTCAAAAAACTAGGCGGGCCGGAAATGCCTGCGGTTGGTTTTGCGATGGGCGATGTGACTTTGGCGGATCTTCTTGAATCGAAGAAGCTCTTAGCAACGTATGTAGAGAGTCCCGACTTTATTGCCATTATCGGAGGTGCGGAGGCGCGCGATGCGGCCTTGGGCGATGCGGCCTTGCTGCGCTCGATGGGCTATCGCGTCGATTATCCGTTGAAAGATCAGGGTTTCGGCAAGCAGTTTAAAGATGCCAACCAGAAGGGCGCGCGATTTGCGCTGATCTATGGCACCGACGAAATCGAAAAAGGCGTGGTCAAGGTTCGTGATTTCGCAACCGGAGCCGAGCAAGAGTATCCTCGTCAAGGTTTGGCGGAAATCGTGCCTGAGTTGATGGCTTCGGGGCTTTTTTCGACTGAGCAATAGCACTTAGTCGGACACTGGCAGTTCCTCTCAGGATAACAGTGCGCTTGAAGCATCCACTATTGAGGCTGGGACTGTGACTCAAATCTGCGTGGCCGAGGCTTGCACTGCTCGGGTATCTGTCTTCAGTCTGCATGGCTATGAAAGTGTACACCTACAAAAACTGCGACAGCTGTAGAAAAGCCACCAAATGGCTGAGCGAGCAGGATATTGCGTTTGAGCAAGTTGCGATTCGAGACACCCCGCCGAGTGTTGCAGAGCTGCGACAAATGCTCGGCTACCAAGCCAACGAATTACGTAAGTTGTTCAACACTGCCGGTGGCGATTATCGAGAGCTAAAGATGAAAGACAAATTGCCGAGCATGGCGACGGACGATGCGCTGCAGTTACTCGCGAGTCGCGGTAATCTGGTTAAGCGCCCTTTTTTATTGGCGGACGGCTTCGGACTCGTCGGTTTCAAACAAGCGGATTGGGCACAGGCCTTCAGTCGCTAGACCTTCGGCGATGTCATGCAGGTATATGTGTGGGCTATCGAGTCAGTGTGCCGCGCGTGACGCCTAGTTGGTTGATCAGTTTGAGTTCCTTCCAGAGCGTTTCGGCATCCATTTCTCCGCGTAGCAGCGCGTCGTAGTGTTCCATCGTGCGGCGCACTTCGTCGCCGCTTTCGTTGAGGAATTCAATCCGGAATGCGGCTGCGCCATTCTTCGCCATATCGAGGGCAAAGTCTGCACCAGTCTGCGCTTTCGAGTTAAACACAGTGTTACGGCAGCCGGCGTCGGCTTTCAAGGGATGTAGTGCGCCGACGCGGTCTTTGAGTTGCACCTGCTGCGTATCGCAGGGCCGGCCGCAGTCGCGGAAGTCCTTACCTTTGGAGAGGAAGGCGCAGAACACGCAGTGCTCCATGTGAAACATCGGCATGTGCTGGTGCAGTGTGATCTCAAACCAGCCAGGCTGGGACTTGCGCAGTAATGCCTCGAGTTGCGTGGTGTTGAGATCATAAGACGCGGTGAGGCGCTCCAGCTTCCAATGATCAATTAAGTAATTTGCCGTTAGATGATTCGCGACGTTGAGTGAGAAATCGCCGCGCATGCGATGTTGCGAAAGCGCGGTGAGGTGTTCGTGGTTGCGGGCGAGAAATCCGTCTGCGCCGCATTTCAGCAATTGCTTGGTAATGAAGTCCTCGCCGGTTTTGAACATACGTGGTGGCGCCACCCAAATCTCCCGTTTACGTCCATCTTGTTGCTCGGCTTCGCGGGCACGTTGCACGGCTTCGGCATATTTACGCGGATCTTCAAGCTCGATGTAAATCTCCGCGTAGGGCAGCGTGAGTGCCACATCGAACTGCTCCCAGTTACGCACGTAGGGGATCAAATAAGGGCTGGAGGGCAATGCTCCGTCATTGCCGCCTTGCGTAGGGTTCGGTTGCGACGGAGCGCAACCCTCCAGCTGTGGTTCAGCCAGCGGGCTTGGGGGAGATTTGAGACCTGAGGAGTGAGGTGGGAGATCTGAGGAGTTAGAACTGGAGGTGAGTGACGAGGCTTCTGTTCTCAGGTCTCTCGTCTCCCCCTTCAGCTCTCTGTTTTCTGTTAGTTGCCAGCGCAGTGGTCGTGCGCGCAGGGCCACGAGTTGATCGACAGCATCGCGGCGCAGCTGATTGAGCGTCGAGGCTGGAATCATGCAGCCGTCGGCGAGTTGGTTGTCCAATGCCTCGAGGTGAAAGGCTGTGCTGCCGAGGCGGCCGAGTTGCTTGCGCAGTGTTGCCTCGTCGGTCGGGCGGTTCTGTGCGGCTTCGATCGCTTGGTTCGATTCAACTTCGACCACACGGCCTTCTTCGTCTTGTAGCGAGAGGACGAGTGGCTGACCAATCTGTCCGCGGATGGTGGCGGTGATCGGGCGCTTGTAGTTTGGCTGTTCGACTTCGTAGCTTTGTCGCAGTGCTTTGTCGAGCGCGGGGTCGGAGGTCTTATAAACAGTGTCGCCGGCGTTCACGCGTTGCCAATTGATCGAGTCGCGTAGGAAACGGATAAAGCTGCGGTTCTTTTCGGTATCCACTGATGTAATCCGTCCGCCTTCTTCGCGTTCATCTGGGCGACCGCGATCTAAGACCACGCCATCACCAGCTTTCACTTCATAATCGAGTGCAAGCCAGATTCCGTCACGCTCAATACGCTCGACCACACCGAGGCGTAGACCGCGCTTTTTGCCGAAGCGCGCATGTACTAATTTTTGATTATCGATGCCCTGGAGCCAGCCGGTGCTGAGGCCGCGGGAGAAAGTCATTTCTAAGGCGTAGCGACCATCTTCTTTCTCGAAAGTAGAAGCGACACTCTTGTCGCTTTCACTTGGGTAGCGTTTATTCCAAGCCGCATCCAGTGCCTTGCGATACACGCTGGTGGTGGCGGCGACATATTCGGGTGCTTTGAGGCGGCCTTCAATTTTGAGGCTGGCGACGCCGGCGTCGATGATGCCGTCCATGGCTTCGAGGCCTGCGAGATCCTGTGGGCTGAGTAAGTAGCGTTGATTGCCGAGGTCGATTGGCTCGCCGTCGCTGAATAAGTCGTATGGCATGCGGCAGGCTTGTGCGCATTCGCCGCGGTTGGCTGAGCGACCGCCGAGTGCTTCACTAGTTAAGCATTGACCGGAATAGGCCACGCAGAGTGCGCCGTGGACAAAGATCTCCAGCGGCATATCGAGCCCTTTTTTGAGGGTCTTTTCTTTAATCGCGTTGATCTCATTGAGTGAACATTCACGCGCCAACACCACGACACTGGCACCGAGCTCTTCGGCAAAGTGCACACCCGCTTCGCTGGTCACGCTCATTTGAGTGGAGGCATGGATCGGGAAGTCAGGCGAGAGCTTGCGAATCAGTTGGCAGATGCCGACGTCCTGCACGATGGCGGCATCGACTCCTGCGCTGATGATCGAACGCAGGAAGTTCTCGGCATCTTCGAGCTCGTCTGAAAAGACCAGTGTATTGAATGTTACGTAGCCACGCACCCCGCGCTCATGCAGGTAAGCCATGAGATCGGGCAGGTCGGCTTGGGTGAAGTTCTTGCCACGCATACGGGCATTGAAGCGATCCAATCCAAAGAAAATGGCATCCGCACCATTCTCGACGGCGGCGCGCGCGCACTCCCAATCTCCCGCAGGTGCCAGGAGCTCAGGCTTATAAATGGTGGCATGCGACAAGTCGCTATCGACGCCGAGGCGCTGTGGGATGAGTTTAGGCACGTAAAAAAATGGCTGGTAGGTAGGTCGTGTAGAATGAAAAATCGAAGTGTTTATCTCAGCGCCTTTGCGCCTCTGCGCGAGATAAATTCGTGCATTCCTAGGTTCTACTTTTTTCGCGCAGAGGCGCGGAGGCGCAGAGCTTTATTCTGGGAGCCCGTTTACGCAGCGTGTGATTCCTGTTTTCATCACTTCGCCTCCAAAATTCAATAAATATCCAAGTTTCTTGCCCGTGAGACGAAGGTAGGTCTGAGTTTGTTTTTTGTGTGCTGGCGTGACCTTCTCGACAGACTTGAGTTCTGCGATGACTTTATCTTCGATGATCAAGTCTGCTCGGAAACCTTCGTCAAAATGAATGCCCTTATAATTGAGGGGAACTGGGATTTGTCGCGCTACCTTTAGGCCGCGTTGCTCTAATTCGTAGGCTAGGGCCGCTTCGTAAACGGATTCTAGAAGTGCTGGACCAAGCTCACGGTGGACTTCAATAGCGGCTTCTATCAGCAGTGTTCCTATTGTATTTTCATCCATTGTAAAAAACTCTGCGCCCCCGCGCCTCTGCGCGAGATAAATTCGTGCATTCCTAGGTTCTACTTTTTTCGCGCAGAGGCGCGGAGGCGCAGAGCTAGGATGCTGCTGAGTGAGCTTTTAGCAGCTCCTTAGTCCAACGCCGATGCGGGCCGGAGAGGGTGATGCTGTCGAGCTGGTCGAGGGCAATCCAGATGAGGGCGGGCTGCGGGCTGAGGGCTGAGGGCTCGGATGTTAGGGGGTAGATGGTTTCTGTGATGCGCTTGTTGGTGATGCCGCGGGTTTTGGTGGCGAGTGCTTTACCGACTGTGGGTTTGGTCGAGAAGTGTGAAGTGGCTGGTAGCTCGTATTGACCGGCTAGCTGTTTGGCGTCGTCTGGGATGCGGTGCAGCAGCAGCTTGCCGTCGTGGACGATCCAAAGCCGGTCAATTTGGACTTGCACGGTGGCTTTGCGCTGAATGTTGGGGATGCCGTCGGTGGTCCCTTGGGCAGCGCCTTCGCAGAATTGCAACACTGGGCAGACGGTGCAGAGTGGATTGCCCTTCTGGCAAACCGTGGCACCGAGCTCCATCATTGCTTGATTGTGGTCGCCAGGGGTTTGGGTGTTGAGCACCGCATCGGCGGTGGGGGTGAAGGCTTTGACCGCCTCGCCGTTGTTTTTGAAGGCGCGTGCGTCGTTGGTCAGGCGGGCGAGGATACGTACGACATTGCCGTCGACCACGGCCGCAGGAAAATTTTGTGCAATCGAACTGATCGCTGCCGAGGTGTAAGGGCCGATGCCGGGCAGCGCTTGCCACTCTTTGGCGACCGTGGGTTTGGGATCGAGCGCGACGTATTCTTTGGCGAGCTGGTGTAGATTGCGCGCGCGGCTGTAGTAGCCGAGTCCTTCCCAGTGTTTGAGCACATCTTCGCTGGGTGCTTCGGCGAGTGTCTGGAAGTCGGGGAAGCGCTTTAGCCAGCGATCAAAGTAGGGCAGCATCGTCTTGATCTGCGTCTGCTGGGCCATCAGTTCGGACACCACGGTCTTGTAAAGCGACGGCTCAGTGCGCCAAGGCAGTGGGCGCCGCGCGGTAGTATACCAAGCGGCGAGGGCTTGTTGAAAGGCTTCGGGTTGTGAGAGCAGTGACATCTATGAAAGTATGAAAGTATGAAGGTGAGAAAGTGTGACGAAGCACGAAGATGTTAAATCGGCACGATTTGCCCGGAACGTAGTGAAGGATGACTGAACTGGGTGCCCTTTTTGACAAGTGAACGAACAAACTAGCCAGAAAACTTTGGCCAGCTGAGGGTACAAGGTGAGAAAGTCTGCGCGGAGGTCGAACTTTGAATGCTGCGTTGTGCTGATCGAGCGTTGCTTTGCGGCTGATTTTACTTTCTCGTTTCTGGTTTATATCACCATGCCGAAAAAGAAAACACCTCTGACGGAGGACGAAGGTCCAAAAGTTAAAAAGATCTATACGATCAAGCTGACTCAAGAGCAACTAGAGCATTTGGGGGAACAGTTGGATTCCGCGCCTGCGGGAAAGTGGGCGCATTACGATGTGGCTTACTCGCAGTTCGCGTTCAAGGGCGATGGGGTGAATGTGGTTGGCTATCAGAGCGGCAAGCTGGTAGTGCAGGGCAAGAAGACCGAAGACTTTGTGCGTGATGTCCTCGAAGCAGAAATTACCGGCGAGGCACGTCTTGGCTATGATGATGTGCATAATCCCGAGTGGTTCACGTTGCATGCGGGTTGTGATGAGAGTGGTAAGGGCGATTTGTTTGGACCACTGGTGGTCGCTTGTGTGGTCGCCGACGAGGGCATGGTGCGCGACTGGATCGAGGCGGGCGTGTGCGATAGTAAGAAGATTACCGACAATACCATTTTGAAGTTGGATAAAATAATTCGCCAAACCAAGGGCGTGGTGATCGCGACGGCGTTTGCGCGGATGACGAAATACAACCACCTGTATAAAAAGTTTGGCAGTAATTTGAACAAGCTGTTGGCATGGTACCATGGCCGCGGGCTGAATGAAGCGCTGGATAAGCGTCCGGCGCCGTGGGGGCTGCTCGACCAATTTACTAAGCTGCCACTTGTGGATGCGTATGTGGAAGATCGTAAAGATTTCAAGTTAGTCAGCCGCACTAAGGCAGAATCGGATCCTGTCGTGGCGGCCGCATCAATCATCGCGCGTGCGATGTATGTGCGCGAGATGAAGCGATTGTCGGATGAGCTTCAGCCGATTCTGGGCGAGCCATTGATGAAAGGCGCGAGCGCGAAAGTGCTCGAGC
>Ga0206129_10003321_pt1 | contig 18695 bp, 11 predicted proteins | sample Helgoland_Spring_8_FD_148616 | JGI IMG/M metagenome (GOLD analysis project Ga0206129, IMG submission 148616) | Pelagic subsurface seawater microbial communities from Kabeltonne, Helgoland, North Sea - Helgoland_Spring_Bloom_20160502_2 | ecosystem: Environmental > Aquatic > Marine > Epipelagic ...
CCATCTTTTGAGACAAGGTTCCAGAGCTAAATTCGAAAACAAGGTTCCAGATGGATAAAAGGGGGAAGGTGGGCCTTCTCACCGGGGTAGGGTAGATATATTGAGCGGTAAGTAAACAGCGAAAAATTTTCTGTGAAAATTCAGCCTACCTATGACGGTCAAGAGCACCTTGATAAACTACTCGAGTCGCCTCATCCATAACGCACATTAATGTCTGCTCAAACGTACTCGTCAACAGTGCTTTTACTGCAATATCAGCGGCTAACGCCATTGGCCACTTATAAACGCCGGTTCCCATAGAAACAAAGACAATGCTTTTTGCGTCAGGCGCTTCACTGTGCAGTGCCAGTGCAGACGTGTAGGCGTTGTAAAGCTGCTTAGATTCATCTCGCTGGCCATCCATATACCTTGGGCAGACAGTATGGATGACATATTTAGCGGGTAAGTTAAATGCGGGGGTGATGATTGCTTGGCCGGGCGTGAGCGGGGCGAATGGCTTCGCTGCTGCTTCTAGTTGAGGGCCGGCGGCTTTGTGGATGATGCCAGAGATGCCACTGCCTGCGAGCAAAGACGGGTTGGCTGATAATACTATTAAATCTGCGCGGACATTTGTGACACTTTCAAGAAGTACTTTGATCATATTATCTGCAACAACAGTGAAAAAGTTCGTACAAAACTATCGTATATTAAACACTGAATTTGATAATTTCATTTTGATTGATCATAGCGTTGAACTGGTCACTTGCTTGAACTGGCAAGTTGCCGCCGCGCGTCAAAATTCCCATCTCAATATTTTTATCCAACGCAGTAGAGGTCAAGTTAGCGCTGGTAATGAAGATCCGATTGCTATCAGCGATGACACATTTAGCATGAACTCTGGCAAATCCACCTTCCATAGTTTGTCTATTTTCCCGGGGCCAGATATACAGGTCTAATTGTGGGATTGCACTCTTAATTCGTACACATGATTTCCGAAAATCATTAGTACCATTCTTATCTTCTGACTCAAGGAGTAGTGACACTTTTACGCCCTTTAAAGCAGCAGTTCGTAAAGCAGACTCTATTTCCGGGATGTTAATCAAGACAAAAGATATAATGAAAATATGTGACTCTGCAGTATTTATCAAATCCAAAACTACCTGCTCTGATCGACGAACTGGGATTGTCCCAAGGTCAGGTCCGGTCCAGACTAACTCCTCGGATTTATGCTCCTCAGACAACTTGGTAGCCCAAGCCGCACCGCTAATGAGAGCCGCGAACTCTGGACCAGAGCAACCGATCAATCGCCAATGGGACAGGGTTGACTTCAAAATGTGATTTGTTTGTTGATGACCGAAATAGCCCTCTAGTTGGTATGCATCAGCGGCAGTTAAATCGCTCGCTTTCTCAGCAAGTGCCAAAGCTTTTTTATAATGAATGTCCCGAACAAGTTCGCAGACCAAAGCCGCCAGTTTATCCATTTGACTCATCCGTGAAGAACGCTGCATCTGCATTTTCCAACGTTGCCACCACAAGTGACCGATCTAGGTAGCGGTTTCCTTTTTCACACGAAGTTTCTGCCACAAAAGAACAGGCGTGACAAGCAGCACTATGGAGGGTTCGGTCTTTGTCAGGCCTATGTTCAGAGCATAGTGGATCCGATGAGCAGATCTTAGCTCGGTTAATTGCTTGGTTAAGTAGTCGACCTAAATTTTCAGGTTTGCCTAATTCGACTAACCCCCCAAGAGTTCCATCAGAGTCTGCCGCTGCTGTGTAAATTAAAATTCCAGCTTGTGAAGCCCCATTTTCAGTATCGGCGTATATTCGCTCACGTATACTTGCTGCATTATAGCCGCACTCTAAAGCTAGCTCGCGAATAAGAAGATGGGAGAGGGTGTGTAATAACACGTAGCGAATTCCAGGATAACCGATAAGAGGATCTAGTTTACGTCCATTACGCCAACCTTTATGACCGTCAAAAAGTTGATCGTTAACGATCTGAACTGCAGGTTTTTCTTCCCACGCTGCAAGTGAATCCTCATTAAATCGAATGAAGATTCCCTCTCCATGTACCTGACTTGCCGGCACCCATTTAGGTGGTCCCTCACATAGTGCCGCCATCGGTGGTTGTTCATCGGGATTATTGCTAGCCTCAGGCGCCTCAACTCGAGTAAAGCCAATTAGTGCATTGACTTCACGCAGACGCTCAAGCAGCAAAACATTAACAATCTCATTTTTATAATTTGGAGGTGCGTTAATCGATTTACTGAGAAAATGTGGCCAATCTGTAGGAGGGTTTGGCTGTATAAATACATCCCACTCGGGACCCTTTATATCCTCTTGAGATACGGCGCTGTCTTCGCCACCATTTTTAATCAGCTGAATAACATCCCAAATTTCACCAACTAAATATTGATCAATACCGGGTAAACTCGCATTTTTGACTAGGGCTTTGAGGGTTCCTTTGAGTTCAGCTTCATCCTCAACATCATCGAAATTATGCCAACCATCTTGAACCAGCTGCATAACTGGATCTCGCGACAGGGGAATTGCCAATGCGGACAGTGTGACTGGAAACCAGCTATTAGTGGCACCTAAAAGGACAGCTCTAGGCTCCTCAGTGCAACCTTCCTCGTATTTATCCAGGTGTGGATGTCGTCCTCGACAGGCAGGTAAATTTTCTTTGCCAGATTTACCGAATGCTTGAGCCATATTACGTTTTGCGCCACAGCCGTCGCATTTCACCCACAGATTCTCTGTTTGCAACGATGCTCCACTTTCAAAGAATCGAAGGGTGCCTTTGCAATCAGATTTTCCGCCATGCACATAGTACCGCCATGGGAAATCATCAAGATGCCCCTCCCGACAAGCTAGTAGAAATCTTGCTGGCACCGCGTCGGCATCTTTCGCCGGCTTATCACCGGCTGATCCGCAACACGATTGATGCACAAATCGCGTATTTTCTGGTCTATAAGGATTTGGCTTTGTAACAAATAGGCGTGAGTCGAATTCCGCTAGCATTCCGCACTTTACACAACGTAACCATCGAGGGAAGGGGCGCACTGGGACACCTACACGAGCCTCTGCGGAGAACCGGTCGGTATAGTCAGTTTCTACATGCGGTGGCATCCGCAATGATTCAACTTGGGAACCTAAGGCTTTCTTAACAGCAGCGAGTAATCTCGCCTCAGTAATCGGAGGGCAGCGATCCAGATCCCAGCGATCAATTCCCTGAGTTACAACAGACAGACTAGGCATATCAATTAATGCACCAGGTCCATAGGTCCAGAGAAGCTGTGTGGGCCTTACCTCGCCAACTGCGTGAGTATCACTCATTCTTCACCTCCAGCACCAGTTTCAGGGTTTTTGATTTGTGCTTTCCAGTCGGGTCCATCGGCTAGTCGTTCATCATTCATCTGGAGCTTTACTCCGGGTTCAACTTCTCGCATTGACATAGGCACGGTAAATTTATCCCATTCTTTGATACCGGGCATTTTAATAAAGGCGACCTTCGAGTCGACATTCTGACCCTTTTTTTCATAGGCCAATGTTCTACCGGCCACACTAGTTTCTTTAACCCAATGATCAGCCAGCTGTTTAATAAGGCTTTTTGCGTACTGCTGTCGTTGAGCACTGTCCTCAACCATTAGCACGCGCTCTGAAATACTATGCGTTGCACTCACAATGGCGTCATCATTTATACCCCTTAGTTTTGCAGCGCCATCGTTTGCATTTAAATCGTCATTACTAAGGCGCATTAAACTTAATAAAGACCCGGTCAGCCCTCTGTCCAGTGCCCGCGGTGAAAACGGCGTTACTGATTGTGCCTCCACGTGCTGATAAAAAGTCGCGTGATAGTGTTCAAACGTCTCATAATGAGACAGATCTCGAGGCCGTGCCCAGGTTAAGACGGTACAGACTAATCCTGGAAAGCTGCGACCCACCCGGCTCGTAGCTTGAATATATTCCGCGGTGCTTTTAGGTTGTCCATTAACCGCCATGACTCCTAGCCGATTTACATCGACGCCCACTGACAGCATATTAGTGGCCAACACTACGTCAATAGCGCGGACTTCACCTTCATCCCATTTAGTCACAAACTTCCGCTCGGTAATATCAAATTCTGCTTTGAATGGCACTTCAAGCTGGTCTAAATATTTCGGGATATCTTGGCTTGATACCCTGGATGTAAGCTCTTTGATATTACTCACGCTCCTTTGCGTAAGTCCGGGACGCTCTACATTACTCATTCCCACTCGATAGGATCGAGTCTGAACATCGTCTTCAGCCAGACGTTTCATACCACCCAATTCTCTAAGCGAGTTGAAGTAGCCCACGCTAGTCATGTAGGGATCTGCCACCTTGCCAAAGCGTTCAAACAGAGCCTGAGATGCAGTGAGTAGGGCGGTGTATATCCTAATTAATACCGCAGGTCTTGCACTGCCCGGAGAGCAAATCCCTAGATAACGACGCCCATACTGCTGTGAGATGGGACGCTGCACTGAAAAGAAGTTATCTTCCACATCTAATCCGCTAGGTGGAAATATCGCCACTCGACGGTTAAATACGCCTGTAACCTGCGCATCAGCCTTACGCACTGTAGCGGTGGAGGCGATGATCTTGGGCTTAACTGCGTTGCCCTCAAAGTGCCACGTCATAAGTTCATCAACTGCGGTCTCATATAGGCCAACCATCGTGCCAAGAGGGCCGCTAATTAGATGGAATTCATCTTGGATAATTAAGTCAGGTGGCCTGATCGGCTTTTTAATAAGTTGTGGTTTAGATTCTGGCAGACCGGCTTTTTTGGGGTGCTGCCCCTTACAATCTGAATCCGGCCATAGCAAGCCATGACGTTGACATTCAACTGTCGCCTTGCCAAAAAGTGTTCGGGTCTGACCCCGCCACGCCATCATGGCAAACTTATCCACAGTTGCGATCATCATGGAAGGAGGGCGGTGGTAGAGCTCCTCATCAACCACTAGGGCTGGTATTCCCGGATGAGGTAGATTGTGAGACTTGGCTTTTGAAAATGCACAGCGGCCCTTTTTATCACCACAATAAATTGCCGTTTGTTTCTTGAGTTTATCTACTTCGATATGTTTGGCTGGGTCAATATCAGTGCCACACCAAGGGCAGCTGGTTAGCTGAGCTGGAGATGAGCTGCCTGAGTTAAAAGCGTTTGGGTTGCGGATATCTGCAATTGCCGAATGACTATCTTCAGTCGTGCCGGGAGTGACTCTATTACCTACCCAAAGGCCAATAGTGAAAGGGCTTTCTCCCAATCTATGCTCACCATCGTCTATTTCAGTGCGGCGCAATACTTCCATGGCACAAATTAAAGCAGTGGCCCGCTGGAACTGCTGAAGGGTCAGCAGACGCAATGTGTAGCGCATAATTACAGCAAGCCCGCGGCTAGCATCATAGCCGCCGAGATCTGCCTGCAATCGGCGAATAGCCATAGTAAAAGCAGCTACCCCTAAATAAGCCTCTGTTTTACCACCGCCTGTTGGGAACCACAGCAAATCAGCAAAGGCTTCGGCGGGACTGGTCCGGTCTGGATGCTGAGGATTAGCCAATGCAGGCAGAGACAATAAAAGGAAAGCCAGCTGGAATGATCTCCAGGAACGGTTTTTTGGTATATCTATTTTTTCGAGAGTTACGCTTTTACCTTGCCGCGTTTGTTGCGCAAAGATACTCTGTATTCGTTGTTTAGCCATAGCTCTATTAGCAAAACGAAAGGCTTCTAGTGCATCATCATTGTCACTATTTCCAAGTGTTGCAATACCTTCTTTGAGTCGCAGATTGATTTCTTTGCAGCGTTCCATAGCTCTTTTGGCGGCTTTATCATGCCCATGAACATCAATGCCTACCCTAGCCATTTGCTCAGAAATCCAACTTTGATAATCGTCGGTCATTAGGGTTAACGAGCTTATCAGCTCAGGGCGGCCCATATCCGCCAATCGGGACATATCTAGGTATCCATCCTGAACCATGGTTTTTAGTGCTGGCCGATCTTCATTTCGCCGCCCTGGCACTTCTGTTATGGGGACTTCGTACTCAGGCATTACTACAGTTTTGATTTCGGTCGCTAATTCTACATTTGAATTTGCTACCTCAGCATGCACAGCTACTCCATGTCCAACGGCGAACTCAACCTGATTACGATAGACCATATCCAGTGACTCGCGTTCTAAATCACCACTGTCCGTATTAAAAACAGATCGCCGACGAAAAATAGGTGCTTCCTGATCTAAAGCATCTCGAACAATGATCTCGGGCTGAAAAAGCCACGCTGTATCTCTATTGGTTTCTGGTTCAGTTTGAGTATTGACGAGAAATAAGGTTACAAGTCGATCGCCATTTTCGCTGGGTGCCCTTACCGAGCCTTGTAGAAATACCTCGGGTTGCTCCTGATCTATGCAGGTTGGTTTAATAATGCCTTCGGTTAGATTGAGCGGTATCGCCTTGCCGCAGGGAATACGCTGCCATACTTTCATTTTAGCGCCCTGGGTTTCTTCACCAGTATCTGGGTCGACCCTTCGTTTATACATATCATGATCATTAAAACGTTCGTAGCGACCCCAACGCGCTTCGACTTCAATTTTCTCAACATCACCTGCTACACAAAAGGTCATCCCAAGGCTTGAGGGAATCAATGACTGATTACTTGCCGCATCAACCTCTTCAGAGGACTCCGGATCGGGAGTCATACCGTTTCTGTCTGTATTTCTGGTTTCGTTTTGAGCTTTGACTACCAGGTCATCAGGTTCATCCTCATCATCGGCAGATCCATCGACGCCCAACTCACTTTTGGTGTCTTTGGAATCAACAGGCGCCAACCGACCGACCAGATAGCGATCGCGGACACTCATATCCAATACTTGTTCTAAGGGTCCATTAGCAGGGCCTAATAGATCATCCATCACTGCTTGCTGAAGTAACTCACGCACATAGACTGCATCTTCAACTAAAGGGATATCGGCTAGAGTCTTGCCTGTTAGGGATTCAAGGCTTTCAGTAAACACTAGCCAGTCCGCCCGAGTAATCTGGCCAGTTGTGGGAGGGGTAAGGCGGGTGTTACTTATCGGTATCTCTGAGTCAGACTTGGAGTATTTATCAAAGAGTACCGTAGAGCCTTTATAGCTGGATCGAACACGGTAAACTCGACCGACACCCAAAGCAATTGAGCTGGCATTTAAAGTAAGTACCCAATCGCCTTCGCGAACGTTTTTATACAATTCATACTGACCGCTTAATTGGAGGCTGTAAGGTGCTTGATAAGCATCGTTATTTTGGATAGCAACCCAGGCACTTGGATTTTGTGTAGAGATTACTTGAGACATACGCTATCTGCCTTATTGGATTGTAAAAGTGGCCACTGAGGGAAATTTTTTTTCATAGCATCTCCGTACTAATCAGATGCCCGGTAGCGAGGAATTGAATCAACTTCTCTCGCTTCAATATCGCCATCATTGAGTAATTCCTTTACTGCAGACTCCCAGTCAGCTGTGGATGCGCCGCATGCAGTTAATATAGCGTCTTTTGTATACCAATTTGGTGCTTTTGATTCTAGCCATGCCAATATCTGATCAATACTTTCAGCTCCCCATTGATTGCCTTTTCTTTCAACTGGTTCATTTAGAGCGGTATCAACTGCTGGCTCATCAAATAAACTTATTTGTGGGGTTGGCTGCGCTGTTTTTTTCGGCTTTGGCGATGGTTTAGATTTAGCTTTTTTGGGCGTGCTTAATTGCTCTTTCTCGTAACGTTCTTTGTTTAGTAATACTAATCGATCAAGAACCTTATGCCGTGCCTCTTCAGAAATGGTAAATCGTATACGATCATTTTCGGGTAAATAATCTTCTTCATGAAAGCCATGGTTAAGATTTAGATCTGACCATCCATACTGTAATGCAACCTCCTCATCAATCTTTTGATGTAATAAGCGCATTTCAATAATATCTTTATCGTTATCCTCTGGATCATGGAATCGGTTGTATAGTTTTGTGAGCCCGATCTGTTCAGATTTCATAATATCACTGCGTAATTCATGATAGGTTTCGCCGAGCTGATCTAAATTTTGGCTATTGATAATTTCTGGCTTTGGAAATGGCAAGTACACATCTGAGGGTGTATAACGCAAATCACGCTTTAATCTTGATGCATATTTCCAGACGAATGCGGCATGAATTGTGGATTGGAGAATGGCAAAGTCATGAAAATGACACGTAGCAAATATATTTATGGTATTTGCATATATATAGGAACTTGGGATAAATGAAAACATTAGGTGCTTCGATACGATAGTCGAAGAGAGTACTTTTGAAAATGGCTTTAATGTTGCGTCAAAACTTTTAGATTGATCTTCAAATGAATGAGGTTGCCCGATAGTATGAAATAGATTTTTTCGCATGCCATCATATTGCCACCATAATTCTCGCTGCCGTTTCCCACCCACTTTGTATTTGCCATTTTCCAATACTTTTTGCCTTTCTGGTTTAACATTTATTGCTATATGCTTATATGGCAGTATGTATTGACTCGCTTTATTCTCTGGCATGTCGAAGAAATTAATGACCCACCGACTTGGCTTTTGCTCAGGACTAGAATTTAAGTCTAAACCGTTAATATATGGGAAAACTACATCCTTATTATTGTCATCAAGTAACATCACTGCAGCTTGTTCATTGCTGATAACAAAGCCGAGGCCCAATGTAATAACACCTTGAAAAGCTATATTTTTGTTCGTAGACAAGGATTGTAGCGACCAGTCATCTGTTTCTGTTAAAAAGGCAGAAATGTGTGTGACGTCTTTTTTGTTAAGCTTAAAACGCCCCTTCCAATTACCTTTCTTTAGGTGAATTCGACTGGTAACCACGGCTGCCTTACCTGGCCAAACTTCACTTGAATAAGCGGACAATATTGCCGTTTGATCTTTACTCAGTATTTGCTCCAATGCTACTTTCCTAGTGTCTCCCTCTGCAATGGTGTTGGTTGTAATCAATCCAAAAATAGCATCAGCACCGAGAAGTTTGTCAGCTCGCAAAAAGAAATAAGCAGCTAAATCGGCGCTACCACGCTCTGCGTTGGCTAGGTAAGTTACAAGATAATTTCTAAATACTGTGCCCATAGCACCTGAGATGAGTTGCCCTCCTAAGAAGGGGACATTGCCTACTAACGCATCAAATCCGCGATTGGCACTTCCAAATACCTCTGGAAAAGCTAGTGGCCAATGAAATGGCTTACGAGGGCTTTTGTTATGCACATCTGTTGCCAACAAATTATTAGTCTTCTGCTTCAGGGTATGTGCATTTATAGGGTTATTTATAAGCTCACCAGCCATCACGGATAGTCGAGTTAATGCTGATGATAGATTTGTGGTTCCATCTTCTGACACCAAGGTCTCACCGATTAGGGCGTCAGCGATCAACTCGGGCATGGCAAGTAGAGAATGTGCCTGATTATTCAGGTGTTCCATTACCTCAATATCGCGTATATCACGTACTGGTCTATCACGTATTTCTTTACGCAGCGCTAACGCCTCATCAACCGCGGTCTCAATCCTCTGTGCAAATAGCTGTTTACCCGCACCGCCTCCAGTACTCATACCCTCTGGCAGCATATTAAGGTAGTAAAGTTGATCTAGGTTATGTATGCCGAGCAGGCTATTACCGGCTTTTAAGTTATGATCTAAAAACCCAAAAGGCCTGCCCTTTGATAGTGTCACTAACCAAATAGCCAATTTGGCGAGTTCAACCGCCAGGGGATTAACATCAACCCCGTAGAGACAATGTTCAGCGACAAGGCGTCGGGCGATCATCAACCGCTCCTCGGCATCTTTGGGCAGTGGATCGTGGTTTGATAAATCTTCAACCACAAAACCTTCAAGGGTGATAGAATTTTTGGACTGTTCAACTTTTAGCCAGGCCTCACAGAGTCGCTCGGAGAGGTAGCGGCATACTTGAACTAAAAACGCGCCTGACCCCATGGCTGGATCGCAGACCTTTAATGCTAATAATTCTGAGGGTGATTTAAGCTGCCAGTAAGCACGCTCTTTGCCCTCAGCCGGCCCGAGGTAGACCACAGGTTCTAATGTTTCTAGGACAATAACCTCGGTAAGTGATTTTGGTGTGTAGTGAGTACCAGTTTCACGACGGTCTGCGCCGGTTGCCACCATATATGAGCCTTTGGGATAAACCATGGGGTTTCCCCAGGCATCTAGGCGTACGAAGTGAAAATAAGGTAGAAGTTGATCTTTTAGCGCTTCATTATTTTGACAGGCCACTAGCAGTTGCTGTGCCTGCGATTCGGTAATGTCTTTAGCAAGGTCATTGGTTACACGTGTGGCTGAGCTGCCTGTTCGCTCTTTAAAGAGGCCCTCAATATTTGTTGTGCCTTGGGACTGCTTTTCGTTCAGCTCGGCCAACGTAACCCAGGGCTTTTTGGCGCTTTTTGTGGCATCAAGTTCCAAAATAACATCTTGTGTGCGAATGGCTGTTCGCTCTAAAAGCCCCTCATACACATAGCCAATTTGTTCAACATCTAGTGCCCGATATGACAGTGTGCGACCCTGGAATAGCTGGATGGCATCTAGAAATAGTAAAACAGTTCGGTTATCGATAGGCAGGGGCTTTGCACTTTCAATCTTCCAGTTTGTGCCTTTGGCGCGACCTTCCAAAAACGGGAAGCGGTCTGGATCAAATAGTGAGCCCCCCAGAGCTGGCATGCGCAGCGATTCATGCTCTATGCCGCCATATACAGCTCGAAATAAAGCTAACAGGCGAGACCAGGCATTGGTGCGATAGCTGAGTACTTCTTCACCATGTAGTCCTGCCTCTTCTCGCAGTTTCATACGCAAGGTTGAAACTGCATAGTTAGCTTCATAGGTTTCGTCACCTAAGAGCAATAAACCCCGCTCTTCGGCGCAAAGGAGAAACACAAGGCGCATCATATAAGTAAGGCCCGCCTCATATAGCTCAGCCGGTTTGACATCATTCAGCAGTACGCCATTAGAGTCTGTATTGATGCGATCTAGTGATTGTATAAGTACTTCAACTGCACGTTGCACCTGAGAGCCCAGCGTCTCTGTTACCTCATCTTGATGTTGAAGTGATTCGTCATAGAGTTCGCTGAGTTTTTGTGCATTGGGGCCGATGCCATTAAATAGGGTTGAAATATTGAGTAGGCTGTAAAAGGCATCCAGTGTGACAGGCTCTTGACTCCAAAGTCGTGCATACCAGCTTGCATAGCAGGTAATGCCGCCCTCTGGAGTGTGAATTAGCATCCACTGCTCACCATTGGTAACTAGCCCAAGGCGAATTTTTGTCTCCTTGCATAAGCGACTCATCTGTTCAGCAGGGGAGGCTGACCAACTACCGCCAGACTGAACTTCGTTTAAGTTAGTGTCGGCTGCATAGGTCCTTACCAAGAGGTAGGGAGCACTCTCATCCGAACCAAATAATACGTAGTCTGGCTTTAGAATTAGTCTATGCTCAGGTAACACAAGTTTGAGGTGCTCTGGAATAGCTTCGCCGGCTTTAAGATTCTCGCCATCACGATCTTCGTCCCACTCAAGCCCGCTACTGAGAACCCAGTTGATCCACTGTTGCTGGAATGATGATTGTAACGGATCTTTGTTATCTGTGGCTTCACGCCACTCTTCATAGGTTTGTCTAAAGCGTCTCTTATTACCTTTATCAGGTTTAGCTAAATCTTGTGGGAATGCTTTTGTGAGCACAGTCTCGGCGAGAAAAGGGCCCGATATTTCGATCAATGATAGCCATTCAGCTTGTTGGTTGTGTTGGTAGGCCATTAGCGATCTCCCAACATTGATGCAGGCACTAAAAAGATGACGGCCACAGGAAATGTTCTTGCCGAGTAATCAATATAGCGATCCTCAATAGCAGTGACCTCCATGGCACACTCTTCCGGTATCCGTGCGAGTCTTGCCTTTAGAGCATCTAAATCACGACGCAGCTGGGTGCGTTCATCTTCACTCCATAGTCCTAATTGTTCTGGTTGTTTAGCCTGATCCAATTCAGCTTCAATGGAATTCTTTAGCTGGTTCAGCAGACTCGTGATATCGTCAATTTCCCTTTCTTTTTGACGCTGCAAAGTACTGTCTAGGTTGCTCAGACGCTCTTTTGAACGAGACTCAATTGACTGTTGCAGTGCTTTTGTTTGCCTTGTGAACAGATTAACCAGTGTCGACATTAAATTGTTATTAGGTTGACTTGGGTTAGCAATCGCAAGCCAATCATTGATCTTATTAATGCTGGGTTCACGCCTATAACTAGTCTCTGTAAGGTAACCACCGGCATAGGTTATTTCTTCATGTAATCGATGATGATGGCCGCCGGTTATCATTAACCTTGAGATCGCTATACATACAATCTCATTCAGTTGATCGTCAGGAACTACACGCAATGCAACTCGATGCAATTTTTTTTCGCCGTCGTTCTGTGCCCAGACCTGTGCGCGCAGCAATCGCAGACACATTTGTACTAACCGGTGATTGAGATGCACCAGTACTATATCGTCTCTGCCATCAGCCACAGCATGGTCAAAGGTTATAGGTCGAATTTTCTCAGTAAAAGGATGTGCTAATCCGATATTGCAGCTGGCCCAGTTGCCATCAAAATTAGGCATTTGAAATACTGAACCGGCTGGACAGCCTTTGTAACTTATTGGGTTAAGTGGTGGTTTTTCAGCAACGGCTAGGCCCATCTGCACCGCAGCAAGAATATGTTCGGGTGTTAGGTGAAAGTCTTGTTGCGTTTCAATCAGTTTATCGTGAAGTCGTTTGATCTTTCCTCGCAACTCAGTATCAGCTTTTATGAATTTTTTAGCCTTTTGATTTCTTGCTTCCACTTCTTGAGTGTCTAGGCTCTTTTTCGTGCCTTCGATCAGACCGGACATTTGCGGCGCAATAACTGGATTAACGCTACCCATATCTTCGCGCATTGAGTCCAGTTTTTTAAGGGCCCTAATAATATCGTCTTTATGACCCCCAACTGCATTGATATTGTTAGAGCCTGAATCAACAGGGTGCCAAATAAGTACCTTGTCTTCTCTTTGGCCATGTCTATCTATCCGACCATTGCGCTGTTCCATTACGTTGGGGTTGTAAGGGATTTCCAAATGGATAAGACAGTTACAGTGATTTTGTAGATCAACACCTTCGGATGCCGCATCCGTGGCTAATAATATTCTTACTGGCGCTTCAACCGGAGATGTTTGAAATTCGGCTCGAATTAATCTGCGTTCATCTTGATCTTGACCACCATGAATTATATTGAGACGCTCCCCCCCGTACCCCTTTTCTGTCAGTATTTTTTGTAGCCACTGCTGGGTGGTGCGGTATTCGGTGAACAAGATGACACGGCGATTATTCCAAGCTCCTTGATTTTTAAGATTTTGCTCAATCCATTCGCAGATAGCCGTAGCTTTAGAGTCAGCTTGATGTTGTGCGCTTTGGGCCCAGTCACGCAATTGTTGGATAAGCGCGCGCTCATCACTGGAGAAAGCAGCGCTGTGCTTACTGGCCTCCTCTATTGCGCCCTGTTGCGCTTCCTCATAATCATCATCTTTGGCATAGTCCTCCTCGGCTTTTTGAATCGCCTTTCTGAGGATGCGTTCATTAAGAGCATTAGTTTTTTTTATCTCAGGGCCATTTTTTATGGTCGCAATGTGTTTTTCCAAGGTGGAAGCGAAAGCAGCTGGCGAAGAGAAGAGGCGTTTCTTTAATAAGCCATTGACAAATTTTGTCCCAATCGCTTTTTTATCTGCGGCACTATTTTCCTCACGACTTCTGCAATAGGTATCCAACAGCCTGTGTACTTCTCGTTCTTTATCGGTATAGGCTACATCAAGAGTAAGAAGCTCTCTAGCTGGATAAAGTGGATTACCCTCCGCATCCACCAGGTCGGTTTTTAAACGCCGAATCATGGACTGCTGCAGCTGTTTTTCATCAGGTAATATCGTCCGTGCAAAACGCTGATCGTCTAAAAGCTCTAACAGTGATGTAAACGACTCGGTGTAACCATTGTGTGGTGTTGCGGTTAAGAATAATTTATGTTGAAAGTGTGGTGCTATTTCGCGAATCAATTGAGTGCGCTGGCTTTCAACAGAATAATTCCCAGATCCTGATGGAGCGATATTATGTGCTTCGTCGACGACCAGAATATCGAATTGGCGAGGGAATGCTGAGCGTGCCGGCAAAATATCACGAAGTAGCCGCAGTGCCTCTCCAGATTTTAGCCAATCTTGAGATGCTATAAGCCTTGGGAAGGAAGTCCAAGGATTAGCATGGAGTCCTCGGTCTCTGCGTAGCTGACGAATATAATCTGCATCGGCAATTTTAAAATCCAACCCAAATTTTTCACGCATCTCATCCTGCCATTTTTGCTGCAGGGACGCGGGGCAGATGACAAGCACCGATCGTGCTCTATGACGGAGTAACATTTCTTGTATGACGAGGCCTGCTTCAATCGTTTTACCTAGACCTACGTCGTCAGCAATCAGAAGATTTGCCCGTGCCATACCAATGGCTCGTACAAGTGGATCGAGCTGAAAGTCTTGGATACTAACGCCGCTGCGAAACGGCGCTTGAAGAAAACCTCGGTCAGCATTTGTTGCTGCGCCCCAGCGAACGGCATCTAAAAAGGAATCTAATTTATCGGCATCATCAAAGCCAGTTATCTCTGGCAGTCCTGCTTTTTCGATAATGTGAGCGCCAGGCTCAATTTCCCAAATAACTCGAAGTTCCTCACCTAAGCCATCTTCGTCGACGGATGATAGCGTAACCAAATTTTGGGGAGGATAGCCGCTTATAACGGGTTCTGATTCAACGATATTGGCAACTACCCATTGGCGACGGCGAACCTCGACAAGCTGGCCCGTTTCGGGGGCACCTATAAGTTCAATGGGGTTTTCAAGGTGCACTTTGCGTGACTCCTTTTAGTGATTTCTGAAATCGCTATTAACAACGATTTTTAACTGCCAGATGAGCTTGGATGCTTTCGCCTATAACTTTGCCTAAAAGCGGTGGTACAGCATTTCCTATCAAGCGACCTATGGTTGTAAAGTGAACTGGCATTCCCTTTTTGACGAATTTGTAGGATTTTGGGAAGCTCTGCAACATGGCGCCCTCTCGAAGCGTTAAAGCACGATCCTGTTCTGGATGACCAAATCGGCCATTACCAAAACCAAAAAATTGAGTTGTCATTGTTGGTGACGGCTCATCCCACTGCATTCTTCCATATACCGAGCTGTAAGTGCGTCCACTATCTTTACGATGGCAGTTGGCCATTAGAGAATCATCCCAGTCTTTCCAGGAGCCACCTGGTCGAGAATGTTGGATGCGCTTGAGATTGATAGGTGAAAGCTTAGCTGATTGGTGCAGTGGATCCTTTGGGTCCGCTTGTCCGGCAGTCAATGGAGCCAGTTTTCCAATGGTCGCTAACACCGTGGTCTTTCGCCTTGACGGCCTCCTGAGTTCTAGATCACCAAACCGTGATGCCATTAAGACAAGTCGTTTTCTGGTTTGCGGCAAACCATATTGATCACAGGCGACTATCTGATAGGTAACATGATATTTGAATTGCATCCCATGACCTTGTTTCAAAGCATCGACGAAGTCGCCGAAAACTGGGTGCTTTAATAGGGCCGGGACATTCTCCATGGTTACAATATCAGGGCCAGTTTCTGCGACCAGGCGAGAGAACTGTTCCAAAAGACTCCATTGCGCATCATCCTTACCTCGAGGGCCTTGACTATAAGTCGAAAAAGGCTGGCAGGGTGCACATCCAGCTAAAATCTTGATGGAGTTGGGAGAGTACATAGACTTGAGCTCAGAACCCGCAAGTTCAGTTACACTTTTATTTATAAATCGTGATTTATTATTAGCCTGGTAGGGGTATTCGCAAGCTTTATCTATATCTATTCCGGCGATAACGTCTATTTCGGCCTTTTTTAGCCCGAAACTAAGACCTCCAGCGCCACAGAATAGATCAATTACCTCAATTTTTTTCATTTCGCTTGTCTTCTCCGCTGGGCCCTTGCTAGCTTATATCATCACATCATGTTTCATCTATGCTTATATAATATTATGCAATACCAAATAAGCTTTGGAAACCAACAGCTTAGTCATTTCTTCCATCAATATGACAGCTGGGGTTTGGGTTATGCAGATCGTATTAAGGTTGTCGAGGATCTGAGCCATCGAACAGAAGCTAACGGATATTATGATTTGAAATCCGCAAGGCCAACAAATATAAAGTAGCCTGTTAATGTTGCGTGGCGGTTGAAAAACAGTATAATTCTTGCAACAGCACCGATTTGATCCAGATTGCGGGGTGCTCTATAAATTCCAGCTAAACCGGACCGTCGAAATGTATCGACCATTTAACCCGATTTAGCACCGCTGGATCGGGTTTTTGCGTTTTTAAGGATTGGTTTACCTAACAAACCGGGCATTTGATAACCAGATTGTGCGCCTGCATTTTGCAAAGCACTAAAGAGGATAAGATTATGAAAGATCAGTATAGCTACGTCACTTGTTTTGGTGGCAACAAGAGGAAGTCTAAAGAATTTTACAAAGCCATTAAAGCTTTGCGAAAAGCCCAGCCAAAAAGAGACGGTGTGAGGTTAAAACAAATTGACTTCAGTGCTAGAGTCAAGCGCATCAAAGGGATGGTATGCTGTGATAAATGCAGAAGAAATCATCTGGATGCTTGGCAATACAAAACCAAGACTGGGGGGTTAAAAAACCTCTGCCGCTTTTGTCGTGGCGCAATATTGGATGTGACGAGAGGGACGCGAGATGCGATGATCTACTCTGTATCTGGCGGTGGTTTCGGCACGAAAAAATAAGTATTACGATTTAATACTATTTAACGAAGCTAATAGTTTTTTATGGGATGGTTTACCTAATAAACCGGGCATTTGATAACCAGATTGTGCGTCCGCATTTTGCAAAGCACTAAAGAGGATAATGTTATGTCTGTTATTCATGGGTCGCTTAAGGGCGACATCAAAAGTAAACCTTCGACTGCAAATAAACCGCGCGTTAAGGTGCAGCGTCTTACATTTCAAGAAGCTCAAGAGTTTAGGGAGCGAATGGGCTTGCCAAATAGCTATTTAGTTATCGGCAACACTATTAAAGGAGGCCGCAAATGAGTCACCTTAATATACCGATGAGTCCTGCTGATTTACCCCAACAAAAACTCTATGAGGTTAAACCGTTTCCGAAATGGCCTGCTGGCTGCGGTGTTACCCTCTTGGGGGGGCAAGTAGAGAATGTTTTGCCTGGAATCCCTAATCAACCAACTGAGGATTCAATCCCTTTAGCTCAGGTTGAGTGGTCATGGAGTCCAATGAATGCCCGTGTTGATGCTTATGAGTTACACAAGGGTGAAGAGCACTGGCTTCTCTGGTGTGGCGGCCCAGAAGACAATGCTTCTACCTATATCTCTAACTGGTACGCAGTAACCTGTATGCCAATTGGAGATATTTCTCAGGAAGATGCGGCAAAATTCTTGTTACTAGCCTATTGGGATAGTGAATTTGGTGATATGTCTCTGGATCGGTATCACTGGATTAATCGAGCAGACGCATTGTCGGTGGCTGATATCAATTCTATTGCTAATGAAGTATGGACTGAGAAAGATGACTAACCGACAAGATTAGATGGCCTGCCGGGGGACTGGCAGATAATTACTTGCGATTGATGGCTGGGGCGTCGTAAATACCCCAGTCAACTTATGTGTCTTTGGTTCCTAAAATATTTCTCTGTTAACCTTTAGCGCTGCTTTTTTCGTGCGATCGACGGCTCATCATAGATAGACCAGTCTATAGTGTCTAAATTCTTGTTAGCCCTTTTTTCGGCGCGCCTCTGTAGCCTGGTCATTCCAAAAGCTGCCATATGTTCTTCATCAACAATAAGCTGGATATCCTCTTTGGTTGCCGCATCAACGAGTAGTCCAGCTTCAAAGAACCCTTCGATTTTATACTTCAGTTTCTTAGTGTACTCTGACTCATCGTCCTCAGCACTGTAGTATTCGCGGACTAACTCTCGAACTGCTTGATTAAATTTAATGTTTTTGTATTGGTCATTTAGAGACATGGTTAAAATTTCTTATTTATATGGCCGTGATGGGTTAACAATTGATGCAATAGTAACCTTTTCCGAAGATAGGTACTTTGCATATATATCTGGATGGTCTTTTTCGAACGAGTCTGCATCGAACTTAGGTTCTTCCTTTGCGAGCCTTTTCCATGATACTACACCCTTAATTTCATCATCATTATGTAATATTGATGCTAGACCTGCCTTTAAAGACTCATATAGCCAATCGGCAGAAGCTATTGCTTTCAGGTTTTCTAGGTAGGCGAGATGTAGGTCAGTGATAGTGGAATTTCGATCAATTTCTGGACTAGTAATGCCGTTGTTATCTATTGCAGCTGAATCAGCCATTAACTTCTTTTCGTTATGTAGGTCTTTATCTAATTTCTTTAGCGATGAAGTACCTTTTACGGAGAACGACCCTTTCGGCTCGCTGAGTACTAATGTTTCATAATTTGAATATAGTTCTGGATGGTCAGTTCTGAGTCTAGCTTTTTGCAAAGATGGCCTTGAGATCTTTGTCTGAAAATCTAATACCCCGCTAATGCCGCCCGCACCTTTAGCTAAATGGATTAGCTTACTTCTGATAATA
>Ga0206129_10003322_pt1 | contig 18694 bp, 29 predicted proteins | sample Helgoland_Spring_8_FD_148616 | JGI IMG/M metagenome (GOLD analysis project Ga0206129, IMG submission 148616) | Pelagic subsurface seawater microbial communities from Kabeltonne, Helgoland, North Sea - Helgoland_Spring_Bloom_20160502_2 | ecosystem: Environmental > Aquatic > Marine > Epipelagic ...
ATTGGCATATCGTGGATTTCGAGTTTATTGGCTTCAGGCCAATAAATCGCAATCGCACCACTATATCCTGGATCAATACCAAATATTGAAAGCATATTAATCTTCCTTTGGTGGGCTAATTTCAACACCTTGTTTTGTGATTTGTAAAAGAGCCGCCATACGAACATATGCCGTGAATGATAGGCCACTCTTATGTGCCGCCTCACTTATTGCTTGATCTTGGCTTTCGCTAAAGCTAATTAATCTTTTCTTATCCATTTTTATTCTCCATTATAAATTACAGTTACTTATATATATAATTAATATTAATGCAATATACTATTCATCATTTTTTTTAAAATAAACGTATCTTAATGTTTTTTTACCACCAATTGATCCAATAAATGCTGGCTGTTTTTCATTATCTCTATGAATAAAACCTTGGTTAAAAAGTACGTTTAATTGCGGTGCAACATATGAAACGCTTAACCCTGTATTTCTAGCAATCATAGACGTTGTATATCTGCCACCACGATCAATTGATTTTAAAATACGCTGTTGTTTAGCAATCTCATGCTTTGCGGGAAAGCTTTGTGAGTTTAACGCAATGTTTTTATTAATACTTGACGTTGATAAACTTTGAACCTTTCTTGTTTTGTGCATTGCTGTCCTAAAGCCTAACTTAATTTGCTGTTTTTCAAATTCTTGCAGCTTATAAGAATATATTATCTCGTAATGGTGTTGCTTATCATTTTCTTTTAATCTTTGTTTAAGCTCTTGGATGGTTTTCGGTGGCTTCTCAATTTCATCTCCATCAATTCCATCAAATGTTGCTGCTCTTCTAAAAACCACCTGTAAAATTTCCTGTCCCTGGTCGGGTCTGGGTTCTTCATGTCCTCTATCATTAGTGAGTTCATTTTCATTAATCTCAATGTCATTTTGTGGGCTTCTGAAACGTGCATATTTTTCCTCATGGTTTATAAATTTTATATTATATAAAGCTTTAGCTCGTGCTATATAGCTTTGGTTCATATCCAGCAGCCTTGAAGCTTCAGCTTGCGTTAAGCCTTGTTCTGCTGCAGTTTTAATTTGCCTTACAGTTCTGGGATCAATGGGCATTATTCATACCTCACAAATTTACCATCATCATCTAATGCAGGCATTTTTGTACGCTCTGGCTTTTGTATTGTTTTAATGTGTTTTTTAAAAACTTCATTTAAAATATTATTGGTGTTAAAAACAATCTTTTTGCCACCAACAATTATTGCTTTATCTTTATTCATAATTTTAACCCCTCTGGACGTAGTTTTGGTTTAATCGTTATTGATGAAATTTTATCTGTTTGCAGGCATTGCCCCATCGCATCAGGAAAATGTGGATAATATTCGTAATATATTGCTGGCAATGCATCCCCACATTCTTTTGCGCTGGCATACATTTGCTCAAAGTTCGATCCACCTTCTAAAGTCAAAGAAATGCTTAAAAGTGTAAAAAAAGTCATGTGTTCGATTCCCTTTTAGATTTATAAAGCTTTTGCTCTGTGGCAACTTCCCATAATTTAGATAAAGGTAACAATTCACTTTGTTCAATCATCCATCCTTTACCATGCCCCAAATCATTTAGGACGGCTTGCTCCAAAAACATAGTTTTTGTTGCAAAGCCAGCTACATTCATTTTATCTTCATCAACTTTTGCCACCAATACAGCACAATTTGATTTAAATGATTTTTTGCTTTTAAACAGCAGCTTACCATGTGGGTAAAACGTCGATTTAACATCAATTGAAATATTGTGTAAAAACATATCTGCACCGCTATCAACGCCTAATTGGAATGGGTTAAAATCTAAATCAAAAACCTTTGACACGGCTAATTCTGCTTTTATGCCTAAATAATCTAAATCCTGGTCGGTTCTGCTGCTATCTTTTTTTTGATTTGCAACACCGCTTAACCTTGCCAACTGCCAGCGTAAAGTTGCAGCTTGCTTGCAATCGCTCAATTCTTTACGTGATAATGTAACAATCATTTCATAAAGCCCCTCTTTTCAACGAACAAGTAGTCATGCTTTAAATTAATAAGGTTTAAAGATTTCAACGCTTCATATTTAATATCTTTTAAATCTGTATTTAGTTTTAAACCGTATTCTTCTAAATATTCTTTAACAAGTTTTAATGATTTTTTGCCAAAATTTGGTATATATTTAAAAAACTTATCGTTTCTCAATATTAAATCATAATGAAAAACTTCAAATCCAAGTTCATTTATAAAACAATTTCTAATCCTAGTTGTAAGTTTACTTTTATCTATTTGTGTAAACAATAATTTATATAAATGCGGGTCAACACTTTCAAGATTATGGAATAAAAATATCTTTAATTTCAATTCGTCCATGTTTTCAATTAAAGATATTGTCATTTTTTGATCGTTGCTTATCATTTTAAATTACCTCCAAATCATCAAGTTCAAGATAATCTGTTACAAAATCTAATTCTCGTAATGATCTAAATTTCATAGGCGTCAAATCGTCGTTTACAATTGGCTTGCCTAATTCGTCTAATATGTGAAATGTTAATTCATCAACTTGAATTGAAAATTTATCCTGGACGGCCATGTCATACCAAGGTTGGGCTACTACTTTACAAGTTGTCATTTGTTTTGCTCCTCTTTTATTTCTGGCTCAATTCCAATCGCTTGCCTTGCATTTAATAAAGCATTTGCTAAAAGATTAGTCGCCAGCATATCAGATAAGCAATTCCAGTCTGTATCTGGTGCAATAAAATCAAAACAATCTTGCACAATTTGCGCTAAAAACTCTAAATATTTTAGTTCAATAAATACGTTTGTTTCATTTTTGTATAAACCAAGCGAATATTTTGCAGCCATTAAAGCATCTGTAATATTTATAATATATTCTAAATCTTCATTATCAATCGTTTCTAAATGTGAATTTTCTAAATCTTTACGCACAAAATCGAATAGTTGCTCCAATGCTTCACGCTTTATTTTTACTGTATCTTTCATTTGCTTTGCTCCTCTTTTGTTTTATTAAATACTTCCCAATCTCCGCCTAATGAAGCCATTTTCATTATCATGGCTAATTCTGCTTGTTTACGTGTTTTATATGTTTCATCTGATACACCATATCCTCTTAATTTATCGCGTATCTTATAACCTTTAAAAGTTGCCTTTTGTTTAATATAACAATCTTTTAAACCTATGTTTGTTCTTTTCATATCTTTGCTGAATATACCGATCATGCTATCGTTTGACGTGCAAATTACTGAATAAATGCCTGTTGTATCTTTAAAACATTTATAGCTATCATTTGACCAGCGAACATCTAAACCGCTGTCTAATGCTTTAATTAATTCTTGTCTGTTCATTATGCAGCCTCGCAATTTGTTAAATGAAATTCTATTGCATTATCTATAAGCTGCTCGTTAAGCTTGTTTAATGTGTCCAGGCCTAAAAACTGAACTAATACTTTTTGCGCGTATCCATATGAACAATCTGCATCGTGTGCAATGTAACTTGTAAAAGCATTAATAACGAATGAACGTAATTTTTTGCGGTTGTTGTTACATTCTGTAATAGCTGCAAGATTTTTCCTATAATGTGGTTCGCCTAAATATGAACCATCGAGCCAGCAAGAAAACATATTAATGGTGTAATGATCCCCGCTTAATACATCGCCTTGTAAATCTCGGATAATGTTTTGTTTAATTTCATTTGACATTGTTTTATTCCCTCTTGTTTTGGTTAAAGTAAATTCTACAATTAGCACTCGTTAAAATGCTAATGTTAAAATTAACCTACTAGCAATTGATTAGGTTTTACGCTGCAGCCGTATGACCTTGCACGATTGCCGCTCTCTTGCCATTCGTTTAAATATCTAAACTGAATAATATCATTATCTAATATTTCAAATACTCTAACATCTAGGCCAGCAAATTTTGGTTGTTCAATTAGACCTCCATTACCATTGCTTGCAATTCCGAATTTTACATTAATCATAGCGTCACCTCATTAGCTAGTTTTTCGTTTATGTGATTATTTTTTTCTAACATATCAATAAATTCAACAAATTCTGATCTAATCGTTGCGTTGTATTCGTTTTGAATTTTACTTTTGGCATAATGTTTTAAATGCTTGTTACCTTGCCAAAAAGCATTTCTAATTTGTGCTTGTGTTGTAAAATTATATTGCATTGTTTTATTCCCTGTTTGTTTTGTTATGTAACCTTATTAATATATATTGTATATACTGTCAATAGGTAATATATAAATAAAATATAATAAATATATAATAATATATTGACAGCTGCAGCAATATGCATTAATTATTATGTATAAATAAAACAAAGAGGGATAAAACAAATGACCAATAGAGAATTAAGAACAATTAAACGCCAGCGAAAAATTAGGAATGAATTGATATTGTTAGGCGTGTATGATTTTGCTGGCCTGGTATGTTTAGTTGGTGCAATGGTTGGAAGTGTTTATATTATTGCGGGGTGGATTTAATGATATTTGCTGGTAAAAATGAAATTGAAGCAAAGCAAAACGCCAGCAAAGCTTCAATTGATAATAAAGGTAAATATATAACATTATATGCTTGCTTTGGTATATATATGCAAATATCAAAAAACGTAAATGTACATGATCCAAGTGACAGCTTATTCGGTGTATATTGGTTAAATGGAAAAGAAAAAGCTTTTACTGATGCACAAATTATAAGAGATGAACAAGCGACACCAAGTTTATATTAATATAAAAAGCCTGTATTATTTGCAGGCTTTTATTACGTTTAATGGATGGGTTTAATCTTATATTATCACTAGCAAACAGTAGTTAAAGAAAATATATTATTATTATTTATCTCTGATAAATAATAATAATATATTTTTAAACTGTCAAGTATTTTAGATATAATTAAATTAAATTTACTGAAAAGAAGTAATAATAAATTAAACATATGTTCCCTTTGCTGGCTAATGCTTGCATTACATTTGTATTACATTGCTAAACATGGGCAAGGGAAAGTAAGCATTGAATGATATTGTTAAGCGTGGGTTAAACGTGGGGTGAGACGTGGGTTAAACGTGGTGCAAGATAAGACGTGGAAAGCATACAGACAGCAAAGCGCGGGCGCGTGCATGTATTGCTATGTTATAACATTGTCAATTAGTTTCGGATAATCCGAACAACGCATAGCTCATATTAAGCATATATTAGGCACTATTTAGCTAAGTGTTTGATATTGCTTAACTAATGTCATTCAAGCTGCTTAGAGTCCGATAATGTATATTATGTTAAGTTTCGGTTTAATAGAATTAAGCGATTGATTAGCGCTGGCAATATATGGATTAGCCCCCCCGTCTCGCAATATTTTACCCACTATTATTATTATTACCCTCTCACATACAAGCCCACCCCCCCCCGTACCCCCTTGCATTATACCCCCATCTTGTCGTAAAATTTTGAAAAATTGGAGAATAGCAATGGCAGGTAGACCGTTACGCAAACGTATATTAAATGAGATACAGCAGAAGGGCGGGGCAGATTACCTGTTTGAAGAGATTGCATCAGGTAATACAATAACCCAGCTTGCGAAAGACTTTGGGTGCAACAGGCAATACTTGAGTACGACAATAAATAATGTGCCAGAGTATGCCCAAGCTTTAGGTAAAGCTAGGCAAGAGGCAGCAGATGCCCTCGTGGAACAAGGTCTAACAATGGTAGATGAGCTTGATGGTGGCTCAAGCAGCAGTGAGATTGCCGCCACACGAGAGAAGGTACAGTGGCGTAAATTCATGGCAGGCTCGTATAACCAGGAGCGATACGGGAATAGACCCCAGACAAACGTGACTATATCTGTGGGTGACATGCACTTAGACGCGCTACGCAAAGTCAATTCCGATTTGGCGGCAATAGACCGCGAAGATCGTGAGCGTGAAGCAAAGACAATTGACGTAGATTATGAGGATGTATCCGATGAGTAATAACCCATTACAAGAGTTTGTCCTACGCTATCGAGATGACCCAGTGCTATTCGTCAAAGAGGTGTTAGGCGCTACGCCATACGATTATCAATCCGAATTTCTGGAGGCCATAGCGAATGGTGAGCGTAAGATGTCAGTGCGATCAGGACATGGTACAGGTAAGTCCACGTCTGCATCATGGGCAATGTTATGGTACGTGCTACTGCGTTTCCCTAATAAAGTTGTTGTCACAGCCCCCACGTCCAGCCAATTGTTTGACGCATTGTTTGCTGAATTAAAGCGATGGATAAATGAATTACCGCCTAACCTACAGCAATTGTTAAATGTAAAGTCAGACCGCGTAGAACTAACCGCAGCTGCGTCTGAAGCGTTTATCTCCGCTAGAACTTCTCGCGCCGAGACGCCAGAAGCCCTAGCTGGGGTACACTCCGAGAATGTGTTGTTGGTGGTAGATGAAGCGTCAGGTGTGCCAGAAAAAGTGTTTGAAGCTGCGGCTGGGTCAATGTCAGGCCATAATGCAACCACGTTACTTTTATCTAACCCTACACGTTCATCAGGCACATTCTTTGAAAGCCAAACACGTATGGCCAAATCTTGGTGGACGCGCAGATGGTCGTGCGTCGATAGCCCGCTTGTGTCAGATGAGTTTGTTAGCGAGATGCGTGAGCGTTATGGTGAGGATAGCAATGCGTTTCGCATACGTGTGCTAGGCGAGTTCCCATTAGCAGATGATGATACCATCATTCCGTTTCATATTGCTCAAAGCGCCATACATCGTGATATTGAAATTACGCCTGACATAAAGCCTATATGGGGCTTAGACGTAGCAAGGTTTGGTATGGATAAGACTGCGTTGTGCAAAAGATATGGCAATGTTGTGACAGATATAACATCATGGCAGGGCTTAGACTTAATGCAGACTGTGGGTCGGGTAATGGCAGAATATGAAGGATTATCCCCTAGCCTACGCCCAAGCGAGATACTTGTAGATAGCATTGGTGTTGGCGGCGGTGTAGTTGATAGATTGCGTGAGTTAGGCGCGCCAGTACGTGGGATAAACGTGAGTGAATCCCCCGCTATGGGTCATACATATATGAATTTACGCAGTGAATTATGGTTTAAAACAAAAGGTTGGCTAGAAGATAGGTCATGCAAACTCCCTAAAGATGACCAATTGCTGGCAGAATTAACTGCAATTAGGTATTCTTTTACCTCGTCAGGTAAGATGAAAGCTGAAAGTAAAGATGAAATGCGTAAACGTGGGTTAAAATCGCCTGATTTAGCTGATGCATTATGCTTAACTATGGCTTCAGACGCAGCTACAGCTTTATCTGGATCAATGTCTTCTTGGAAAAAGCCAATTAAACGTAATTTAAAAGGTATTGCATGAAAAAACCTACATTTGAACAATTAACACCAAGTATGAAAAATAAAATTATCACAAAGTGGATAAAATATTATTGTAGCATTGGTTTAGAAATAAAAGATGCCCAAAATGCAGCTTATTGGCGGGCTGGAAAATTTAAGTTGTCAGATAGAATGCGTAAGGTTCTGGATAATGTCGGTGAATTGTGATAGCGTGTAGCAAATATATCAAATAGGCTAGGATTATGGCACAAAATAAATTTTTAAGTTTTCTTAACTCGATGGATAAGGGTGCAAGCGATAGAAACAGCATTACCGAGTTTTTAGCTAACATTTTAACACCTGGCGACAATATGGAATATGTTGATGGTCAGTTATTAGGGTCTGGCGGTAAACCTGTAGAGAATATTGGTGATGAAACGTATTACGGCACGCTAGGACAAGCTAACTTTGCTGGTAATGATCCAATTAAAGATGGTTTGCTGTCAAAGATGACATCTGCCCCACCAAAACTACGTCCATTAGGTTTGTTGAATAAAGGGCAACGTGATCCAATTAATGATATGATGCCTGGGGAAAACACATTTGCTTATCAACGTGATCCTGTTAATGATATGATGCCTGGTGAAAGTCAAAGATACAATAAACCACGCCCTAATCTTGGCCCTGCCCCTTCTAATCGTTATAAATATAATCTTGATGAAGTTAATAATGTAATGCCAGGCGAAAATACGTTTGAATACCAACCTGACCCTACAGGAAATATGATGCCTGGAGAAAATCAATTTAAATACGATCCTGTAGGTAGTGGACGTGGCGATGGTGCTATGGAGCAACAAAGCAGAGAAGCTCAAGCTAAATTTAACGAGTTCTTACAAAAATTAGACCCAAATATGGTTGATACTGCAATGAATAACCCAGAAATCATGGATATTATAAGAGATATGTTTTTCACAACATATCCTGGTTTAGTTAAGGGAATAGGTGGGTATAACTAATGCCAATTACAACATATGCAGAATTAAAGACAAACATTGCAGATTTTCTTAACCGAGATGATCTAACATCTGTATCATCCACGTTTGTCTCACTCGCAGAAGCCGATTTAAACAGGCAAATCCGTCATTGGCGGCAAGAAAAGCGCAGCACAGCCGAGATTGACACGCAATATAGCGCAATACCTGCAGATATGCTCGAAGTTATACGATTTTACATCACAAGCGGAGATACACGTCCACTTGAGTTAATTTCACAAGCAGAAATGCTTGATCGCAAGTTTAGAAACCTAAACACAAGCGGGCAGCCAGCATATTACGCTGTTACAGCAGGCGAATTAGAGGTTTACCCAGTTCCAGATGGCACATACACGTCAGAATTGTATTATTTTGGTAAAACAGAAGCATTATCTGACAGCAACACGTCAAACTGGATATTAGAGCATTATCCTGACGCATATTTGTATGGTTCTCTGATACATTCTGCGCCATACCTAAAAGATGACGCTAGAATACAAGTATGGGCAGCTTTGTACCAAAGTGCAATTGATGCTATAAATCAAGCAAGTGAAAAAGCTAAATTTGGCGGTTCTGGTCGTCGTATGAAAATAAGGGCATATTAAAATGAGTTTTTCTAATACATTCGAGACAACAGTTCTAACATGGGTGTTTACTACAGGTAGTGCAACACGCCCCACAGAGTGGCACATAGCATTATACACTGCCGCGCCAGACGATACAGGCGGTGGCACAGAAGTGTCAGGCGGTGGATATGGTCGTAAAGTTGTAACATTCACAGTATCAGGCAATACAGCGTCAAATAACGCAGCCATCGAGTGGGATACAGCAACATCATCATTTGGCACAGTCACACACGTAGGCGTGTTTGATGCTGCATCTGGTGGCAATTTAATTGCTTACGCTGCATTAACGACAAGCAAAACAATTGATACAGGTGATGTTTTCCGCTTACCATCAGGCGATCTTGATATTACCCTAGACTAATGGCTGAATATCGTAGTGGATATGGACGCAGTGCATATGGCTCATATAATTTTGGGCTAGATGGCTTTGTCACCGATGGAGCTGGAACAATTATCACAGTTTCAGCCGTTGCCGCATCTTCACTGCGCGCTAGGTTAAGCGCATCTGACATAATCACAATTTCCACTACCGCAACGCAAGCGCAAAGAGTACGTGAAGCATCTGCAAGTAGCACAACATCATCAACAACATCTGGTTCTGCCCAGCGCATACGTGAAGTTGCATCAGCAATATCTGCCAGCTCATCCACATCTGCTACATGCACAAGAACACGTAACTCAAGCAGTGCAATAGCAACAACATCCACAACCAGCTCAGATATGGTGCGTGTAAGACATGCAATATCAAATATAACGCCATCATCTAGCGTAACGTCAAATGCAGTGGTTGTTTATGGTGGCGCATCGCAAATCAATACAACATTAAGCACAACTGCTACAATTAACAGGGTGCAGTTCTCCGCGTCATCAATTGCGACAACATTGTCTACGACATGCCGAGCAATTGAAAAATGGGAAATAGAAGAAAATACACCTGAAACATGGACACCCCTTGAAAAGACACCTGAAATATGGCAAGATGTGTCCAACGCAGCCGATGATTGGTCTGCCACTCCCCCAACATCGAAGGAATGGACAACTGCATCGGCAACCAGTGAAACTTGGTCTAACGCCGCATAAGGTGAGCGCCACATAGGAGATTAACATGGCTGATACTACAACAACGACATATAGCTTAGTGAAGCCAGAAGTTGGCGCGTCTGAAGATACCTGGGGTACAAAGATAAACACCAACTTAGATAGCGTTGATAATCTGCTAGACGGGACAACACCTGTCACGGGAATTGATATTAACTCTGGAACGATTGATGGCACAGTCATTGGCGGAGCATCAGCTGCGGCTGGTACATTTACAAATATTGCTGGTACATTAACTACTGCTGCGCAAGCTAACATTACGTCACTTGGAAGCCTTACATCTTTAGACGTAACAGGCGATGTAACATTCGGTGACAACGACAAAGCCATCTTCGGTACTGGGTCTGACCTTGAGATTTATCACACTTCAACAGGCAATCATTCAATTATTGAAGAAGTTGGAGGTGGTAGTTTAGTTGTACGAACCAACGGGCCACATATTGAATTTGATAAAGGCTCTAGCGAATACATGGCAAGAATGTTAGTTGATGGGGCTGTTGAACTTTATTACGATTCAGCACTAAAACTAGCCACAACATCAACAGGCATTGACGTAACAGGCACAGTGACCAGCGATGGGCTGACTGTGGATAGCGGCACAAGTAATACAGTTGCAACACTATCAAGCACAGACATTGGCGCAAATTTAACTCTTAGCGACTCTTTTCAAACAGGGCAACTAAGCAGCACTGGTGCGGTTTTCTCTATTGACGCAGACCCAAGTAATTTATATGCCTCAACTAAACTAAGGCTTTCTACTGACGGCACAAAACGTATTGATATTGACTCCAACGGCGACATCAGCTTCTACGAGGACACAGGCACAACTGCTAAGTTCTTCTGGGATGCGAGTACTGAACGGCTTGGGTTGGGTACGAGTTCGCCTGATATGAATTTGCATGTAACAGGAGGTGAGGTACTTTTTGAAAGCACAGGAAACTCTAAACTGCAAATCAAAGCAGGGAATACTAGCGGTTCTTTCATAGAATTTGCAGACGCTCAAGATGGAAATGTAGGTCGTTTACTTTATGACCATAGCGATAATCATATGCAATTTACTGTTAATGCCGCAGAACGTATGCGCATAGACTCATCAGGCCGAGTTGGTATTGGTACGAGTTCGCCTAATAACTTACTTCACGTTTATCAAAGCAACTCAGCTCTTCCATCTGTAAATCTTAGCCACGTCAACGGAAACAAAATAAATGTTTCTGCTAGTTATAATTACTACGATGCCTACAATCATATTTTTCGTGGGTTGAACGGTACTGATACTCACATGACCATAGACAACTCAGGTAACGTGGGTATTGGGACGAGTTCGCCTAGCCTTGGCAGTAATGGCATGGGTTTGCATATTAAGGGTGCGTCAGGTGAATATGGCGTTTTAAAAGTTGATAGCTCAACTACATCGGAAGAGGGTTGGGTTCAGTTTTCTAACAATGGTGTAGATAAGTTTCGTATTGCATCTGATAGCTCCTCTAATCTCAAGTTTATTCAAAGTGGCGTTACAGAACGCATGCGCATAGACTCATCAGGCAACTTGTTGGTGGGTAAGTCGAGTGCATCTTTTAGTACAGCAGGTCAAGAGTTTAGGGCGAATGGAGCTACGGTTTTAGGACGTACTGGAGCTGAACCTCTAAATCTAAATAGAATTGGTAGTGATGGTGGTATTCTAAACTTTAACAAAGACAACGCAACTGTAGGTAGTATTGCTGCATCAGGCGGGCGCTTGCAGTTAACAGGTGCATCTTCAAGTGGCATCCAGTTATCACCTAGTGGCTTAAATCCAATGTATAATGGTAGTCTTGATGACGCACAGATTGACGTTGGTTCAGCATCTTACCGCTTCAAAGACGCTTACCTAGCAGGAGGTGTATACCTCGGCGGTACTGGGTCGGCTAATAAGTTGGACGATTACGAAGAGGGGACTTTTACTCCTAGTTTGACTTTTGGCGGAGCTTCTGTTGGAATGGTTTATTCTGTACAAGCGGGACAATACACTAAAGTTGGTAATATAGTTCACGCCACTATGTATGTTTCTTTAATTAACAAGGGAACCTCAACGGGTGATGCACAAATTGAAGGGTTGCCGTTTACAAGTGCTTCAGGAAATAGTCTTGCAGCAGGTTCTATTGCCTTTAATTTGATTAGCTTTGCTGATTTCCCAATGATTGTTGTAACAAATAATGTTACTGTAATTTCTTTACGAGAGTTACAAAACGATGGAACCTTTGATTTTTTAAATAATGCAAATTTTCAAAACACTTCCAACATGGTCTACACGGTTTCATATAGAGTAGCGTAACAAATTAACCCTGTTGGATCACAGGGTAGTCAGGTGGCAATCAGGCCACGATAAACAAGTAGTGAGTTCGCAAGGCTCACTAACAAAGGAGGCCAACATGGCACTAACAGAAACACAAGTAGAAGATAAGATTGAAGTTGTTGGAGATCACAAGCATGTGCAAGTTCGTACAGCTACAGTGATAGCCAGAGATGGCACAGAGATCAGCAGATCATTCCATCGTCACGTCTTACAATGCTCAACTAAAACAGGTGATACATGGGGTGACACTGACATCTCAGGTGAAAGCACCGAAGTACAAGCAATATGCAATGCTGTTTGGACAGACGCAGTGAAGACTGCATACCAGACTGCAATGGATGCACAAGAAATATAGGAGGCTATTATGCCAAACACACACACATGGTCTATCGCTAACCTAGAGCGAAACACATCTGACAACTCAGTAACAATAGCTCACTGGCGTTGTGAAAGCACAGATGGAACGAACACTGCGTCAGCATATGGAACTACATCTCATACAGGTGTACCATCAGACGATGACTACATTCCTTATGATGATCTAACAGAAGCAAACGTATTAGAATGGGTACACGAACAAGTAACCAAAGCTGATACTGAAGCGGCGAATGATGCTAAGATAGCTGACCTTGCAAACCCAACATCCTCAATTGGGATGCCTTGGTAATTTTAACTTAAACATAAAGGAGATCAAAATGGCTGAAGATAAAAAGGTTATTACGATTGATGATAAAGAATACACTGAAGACCAACTCACTGATGCACAGAAAGTTATGATTAATCATATCAATTCATTGCAACAAAAGATTGGATCAGCAGAGTTTAACTTAGACCAGCTTAAAGTTGGCAGAGATGCTTTCACAAAGATGCTACGTGTATCTTTAGATGAGGCAATAATTGAAGCTGAAGAAGCTGCAGAATAATAAATATACACAACAGGGGCGACATGCATTGCCCCTGTTGTTATTTTACTACAAAATGTGTTATAGTCCCATAAGTTTAACGCCATGAGGTCTATATGCCACTTATTCCACTAGATATTCCTTCTGGAGTTTACCGAAACGGAACTGACCTGCAATCTAATGGTCGTTGGCGTGATGCAAATTTAATTCGCTGGATAGATAACACCATGCGCCCAATGGGTGGATGGCGTACACGTTCAGATAATGCATCCACAGCTCCAATACGTGGAATGTTATCTTGGATAGACAATGACAATGATCGTTGGATTACTGGCGGCACATATAATAAATTATACACTTGGACAGCAACAGGTGTAAGACACGACATAACTCCAACGTCATTTACTGCGGGCAGAGAAGATGCATTAGCATTTACTGGATATAGCGGAAGCTTTTACGGAAGTTATGCTTATGGTATTGAGCGTCCAGACACAGTTAGAATACAGCCAGCAACATCATGGGCATTAGATACGTGGGGCGAAAACCTTGTAGGATGCACAGAAGATGATGGTAAATTATACGAATGGGCATTAGCTACAGGTACACCAGCCGCAGTTATAGCCAACGCTCCAACAAACAATAGATCATTAGTCGTCACAGAAGAGCGTTTCTTATTTGCTCTTGGTGCGGGTGGAAACCCGCGCAAAGTGCAATGGTCTGATCGTGAAGACAATACAACATGGACGCCCGCAGCGACAAATGAAGCTGGTGATTTAGAGTTAAACACAAGCGGTCAAATCATGGCGGGCATTAAAGTACGCGGTCAAACGCTTATCTTAACCAGCACAGACGCCCACGTAGCAAATTATGTAGGCCCACCATATGTTTACGGCATTGAGCGTGTTGGCTCATCATGTGGTTTAGCAGCAAACCAAGCAATAGCCGCAGTTGACGCTGGTGCATTCTGGATGGGCGCTCACGCATTCTACAGTTATACAGGTGGAGCTGTGCAAGAGGTGCAAAGTGAAGTTGCGGATTACGTGTTTAGCGATATGAACCGAGCGCAAATAAGTAAAGCATTTGCTGTGACCAACAGTAACTTTGGAGAGATATTCTGGTTTTACCCGTCTGCTGCATCTACAGAAAATGATAGATATGTTGTGTTTAACTATATTGAAAACACATGGTATATTGGCGAATTAGCAAGAACTGCTGGAGTTGACGCGGGTGCATTTAGAAAGCCAATATGGGCAGATGCATCCGACTATAAGATTTACGAGCATGAAATAGGCTTTGATTATGGAACATTAACACCATTTGCTGAAACTGGCCCTATTATGCTTGGGTCTGGCGATACAGTAGCATCCGTAACTGAAATGCTACCAGATGAAAGAACACAAGGTGACGTGAATGTAACATTTAAGACACGCTTCTATCCAAATGGAACTGAACGTGATTATGGGCCATATTCTATGTCTACACCTACATCATTGAGATTTACTGGCAGGCAATTAAGAATGCGAGTAAGCGCAGTTGAGCTAGGAGATTGGCGTGTTGGCGTAAATAGAATTGATGTTGTCGCAGGCGGTAGAAGATGACGCAACAGCAAAGGCCACCAGAACCATATGGAGATGATTGGAAAACATGGGGCAGACGCCTTATGCAATTCATGTCCCAGACAAGATCACCTCTTGTTCAACAAACTGGTGGTGAAAGTGCGGCTGACGATGGCACGCTTATGTGGGATAGATCATATGAATACCCAGTTGTAAGTAAAGGCGGAGAGTGGCGTCAAATTGTAGTAGAAGGCGGACACGCTAACTTTACTAAAACATCAGATGTTACACCAGCTCTAGCAAATACGGCATACAAGCTGACCTATGATGCACCATCTGGCAATTCAAAGATTACACAAGGTACGCCAGCAAGTAGGATTGTATTTGAAGAGGCTGGAGAATATGTATTATCATTTTCCGCGCAAATATCATCAACAAGCGCAAGCACAGTACACTTTTATTTTTGGCCTAGCATAAATGGCACAGCATCGACAAACGGCGCTATGACAACTGCATTACATCAAAATAATGCTACAGTTGTTATATCACGTACTCAGATATTTACTGTGGCGGCTAATGATTATTTAGAAGTAAATTACATGATGGATAGCACATCTGGCTTTTTAAATTACACAGCAGCATCATCTCCAGTGCCAGCAATACCATCCTCAACACTAGCAATTACGAGGACGCATGGATAAAGAATTGCAAAGATGCAGACCTTGGATTGAAGCCGCTTTGGAGTATTCTGGTGGCACGCATGATTTTATTGATGTGGCAGAAGGAATATATAAGGGTACTATGCAGTTGTGGCCTACGCCAAAGGGGTGCATAGTAACAGAAATTGTGGTATATCCACGTAAACGAATGTTAAACGTGTTCCTTGGCGGAGGTGAACTAGATCAGATTTTGGATATGCACCAAGATGTGATACAGTGGGCTAAAGCGCAAGGATGCACAGCACTAACCATGACGGGGCGTGTAGGCTGGAAAAAACCATTGGCGAAGCATGGCTGGGATCAGCTACATTCGTCGTATATTAAGGAGTTTGAGTAATGTCAGGCGGAAAAGGCGGATCAACATCATCTAGCGTTGAAATCCCAGAATACATTGAAAAAGCGGCGCAGCGTAATTTAAACAAAGCTGAACGTATTTCCCAATTGGATTATATACCGCGTTATGGCCCAGACGTAGCTGCATTCACTCCAATGCAACAAGCATCATTCCAAAATACAGCTAATGTTGCTAACGCATTTGGCATAGGTTCGAATATGAGTCAGCAAGATATAATGGGTGGCATGGGTGAACCTACACAATATGCTGGTGGCGTAAGGGGTTATTCATCTGCACCAATTTACGAGCAAATGATAGATGAGCTTGGAAGACAAAGACCAGCTCAGAAAGCATATAGGGATAGCTTCTTTATTGACCCCTATTCTGGCAGCTATGGTTCAAACACACTTTTCCCAATAGATTACAACGATTATAATACAAACGCAGAGTCACAACGCCAAGCCGCAGAAGCCGCAAGAATGGAAGCATTGCGCCGTGAGCAAAGAAGTGATGATAACTACCAAAGATTGCTAGACCAAATGGCAAAGCAATCTGTAAACCCTGATATTGATTATACAGACGGGTTTACTGCATCAAATGGTCAAGTTGTAGGTACGCTAGACCCAAGTTATGATCCCAACTTTTCGGGAACAACCTATTCTGCATCTCCTTTTGAAATAGGATCATCTACTGCTGGCACAAACTATGCAACCTATGATGAGTCACAAGGATTTACAGCACCAGGTATTTTAGGATTGGTTCAAAACGTGATAGCTCCAAGGCCAAAAGATGATCTTGACGCAAGCTTCCAAAACCCTAATACAACATCAATTGTCTCAATGGGTTATGATGCTGGCGAAGTTGATCCAAGATTAGCCGCTGCGGCTGGTTACACAGATCAAACAAAATTACGTGAAGATGGCCTTGCTAAAAAAGCTGGAGATTATGGAATATTTAGCGGACGTGGCACAGATGGTCAGGGTAACTTCGGAGTTATTGGTGACGTTGCGGGCGCAGTTGGTGATATGGCAGGATTTACTAATTACAATACGCCAGATGTAGTTGCACAAAGAGAAGCGGCTGAAGCACAAAGAATAGCTACTGAAAGAGCCGTTAGAGAAGCCGCTATAGCACAAGCTGAAAATGCAAGAAAAGCAGCTGAAGCACAGGCCGCAAGGGAACAAGCAATTAGAGATGCTCAAGCTGCGGCTGCGGCTCAAAGAGACAGGCAGAACCAAGCACAAAAAGATCAGGATGCAGCTAATAGAGCGCAGTTAGATCGGATTATCGCAAACACGCCTGCGCCAGTAAATAGCGGAAGCTCTGGTTATGGTGACAGCGACGTTGGCGGCGGTGGAAGCAGTCAATCATCTGCTAGTAAAGGTAATGCTGGTACAGTTCTTTGTACTGCATACTGCGATATGGGTTACTTACCCAGAGAAATATACTCATTAGATCGTCGTTATGGCGTTAAGTTATACAGGCATGACCCAGAGTTAATTCATGGTTATCGCATGTGGGCTACTCCAATTGCTAACTTTATACAAAAAGATAATCTAATATCTAAAGCACTACGCGCAGTAATGTGGCCTGTAGTTGAAGCATGGGCAGAAGAAATGGCTCACATTATGAAGCCAAAGAAATACAAAAGAAATATATTTGGTAAACTAATTATGGCAATTGGTGAGCCATTATCATACGCAGTGAATAGATTATTTATACCGCGTAACAATAAGAAGGAAGCGTAACATGGCTGGTGGTGGACAAATAAGACCAATGAACGGGCAAGCTCCTTTAATGAGAAGGGGTGGCACTGAACCACAATTTCAGGCAGGATTTGGCGGAGGCAGACCCCCAATGCCTAGCCCATCATTAGCCCCACAAGGTAACTTTAACGTAAACCAAGCTGCGGCTGGCGGCCTACAGCAAGCAATGTTAGGTACACAGCAAGCAATGGGCTATAGGCCTCAAGCTGTGCAGCCAGTAAGTTATCAAGCTCAAACAGCACAAGCTTCTGGATACAGACCAAGCGCAATGACAAGCCAAGGTTATGCATCAACAGGGCCAACTGCTACTGGATATGGCGCTTCTACAGTTGGAACATCTCCAACAGTATCAGCCCAAAACGTGCAAGCTGGTCAACTTTCAGGTACTAATCTTGGTGCTTACACAAACCCATTTGAGAGCCAAGTTGTAGATCAAGCATTAGGTGATATTGAAAGATCACGTAAGCTGGCGCAAAATCAATTAGGCGCGCAGGCAACAGCATCAAACGCATATGGCGGGTCACGCCAAGGCATTGCTGAAGCAGAAACTAATCGAGCATTTGCAGAACAAGCGGCTAAAACAGCATCAGGCTTACGCCAAGCTGGATATACGCAAGCACAACAAATGGCACTGCAAGATATAGGCACAGCGCAGCAAGCGGCATTAGCTAATCAACAAGCCAACTTAGCGGCTGGTACAACCACTGCTGGCTTTGGACAACAATCAAACCTTGCAAATCAAGCTGCATTAAATCAAGCAGGCCAATTTGGTGCAAGCGCCCAAAACGTAGCATCTCAACAAGCGGCGGCAGCGCAAAACCAAGCAGCACAATTTGGCTCATCTGCGGCTAACCAAGCTGCGGCGGCTAACATGGCAGCACAAAACCAAGCGGCACAGTTTGGGTCAGGCGCGTCTAACCAAATGTCATTAGCTAACCAAGCAGCATTAAATCAAGCAGGTCAGTTTGGGGCAACGCAAACCATGTCAGCTCAGTTAGCTAACCAAG
>Ga0206129_10003324_pt1 | contig 18688 bp, 14 predicted proteins | sample Helgoland_Spring_8_FD_148616 | JGI IMG/M metagenome (GOLD analysis project Ga0206129, IMG submission 148616) | Pelagic subsurface seawater microbial communities from Kabeltonne, Helgoland, North Sea - Helgoland_Spring_Bloom_20160502_2 | ecosystem: Environmental > Aquatic > Marine > Epipelagic ...
AATCAGAATTCTTGAGAACTTGTATTTTGTCCTTCCAATAACCAGCAATTTCTTGCTCTTCTTCTTCAGAAAATTTACTCACAGATTGTCCCAGATCAGATATGTGTAAACTATATTTTTTATATTTATTTTTTTTTAATAAAGCTTCGTATATGTATTCAACAGATTTATCTTTATAGGAATTGTTAATAATTGCATCTTTTGGAAGTTTAAAGGAGGTATTTCTTAATATTAAATCGTTGACAACAATATCAGCTGCTATATTCCATATCATTGGATCTCTCGATTGTCTTCTTTGAACATGAAGAAGAGCTATATGAAGAACTTCATGAAGCATTAACGCATTTTGTTCAGAAGAATTTAAGCTCTCTAGAAATAATTTATTAAAAAATATGTCCTTACCATCAGTGCATGCTGTATCAATTTTTTTGCTCTCCTTAATACTTGCAAAAAGCATCAAAGCTCCAAAAAATTGACATTCGCGTCTTACTTGCAGCTTCGTCTTACTAATAATTTCATTAAACATAAGTTATGCTGCAAGAAGTTTTTGTAACCTATCAGCTACATTCATTAATTTATCATTTTTAATAATCATATCGATAAGCTCATTAGCTTTTTTTGAACTTTTCCAGATAGTAGAAACGTCATAAGTGCATTGACTTAGCCACTCCATGCCACCCTTTGAATCAATATATAAAAAAGCATTCTCTACTTGGGTTATTGTTTTAGCTCGAACAGCAAGTGCGCATGTTAAGGCATATCTTGCTGAAAGATCTTCAGGAAATACAGGATTCATATCACCAGATAAAATCGCTGGTATATCAGGTAAATTTTTATAAATCTTACAAAAACTTCTAAATTCAGTTGCACAACCTTGCCCAATTGCAGGGTCTAAATCAAGTCTTGCTTGAAGAAGTTTATTTCCAATATCCCAGCTTCTTGGTGAAGGCCATGAAGGAGAGTTTTTATCGATTTTATGAAGATATTTTGGCCTAAAATTCAAAAAAGAAATAATACGATCATCTATATGATTTTTGAGTGCATAATTTTTGAATTCATCAAGCCCTGTTTTAACTTCTAAATGAATAAATCTGTTTGCCAAAGGTGCAGGCATATCAAAAACGGCAGCAAAATCTTCTTTTCTATTTCCAGCACTCCAAATAAACCACCCATCCGGAACTTTATAATTACCAACTTTCCTATCAAGTATTAGTTGCTGAGCTATGCCTTGAACTGCTGGAGGTGCCATATTAATTTCATCTAAAAATAAAATGCCTTTACCGGAAGTTGGTAAAAATTCAGGTGGGTACCAATAAGCCTTATCATCTTTGGGAACTGGTATGCCTCTTAAATCTGTTGGTGCAAGTTGACTTATTCTTAGATCGATTAATTCTAAATCATGCTCTTTTGCTACTGATTCGATAACAGATGATTTTCCAATTCCAGGTGCGCCCCAAAGCATTAAAGATGACTGAATGTTATTATCAACAATTTTGCCAAGATAGTCTGATAATTTTTTTATAGTTAATTTTTTCATTATTACTCCTTTATTTTTGATACTGCTATAGTAAGATTAACTAACGACGATTTGAGTCGCATTAAATTATGACAAGACCTAAAGATACGGAAGCCATTAGAAGAGGATTTAATATTCTTTCAATGGTTAGCAGAGCTCCTCTTAGCATCAAGGATGTTCATGGCAAGCTTGAGCAATCTGGTATTCATGTTTCTAAAAGAACCATAGAGAAAGACTTAAAAAGACTCCCTGAAGAATTTCCTCAAATGATTGAAGTTGATGATAGCTCAAAACCTTATACATTTAGGCAGCCTAAAAATGCTCGAAAATACTCAGGAATGAGTCCAGAGGAAGCAGTATGTTTAGAACTTGCTTACACATATCTAAACCCATTGTTGCCAAATACATCATTAAATGACATAAAGCCGTATTTAAAGGAGGCTGAAGCAGTTTTAAGTGAGCATGCTTCTACAAAAATGCGAAGGTGGAAAGATAAAGTTGAGACTATTAATGAGGGATTTCAACTCAAGCAAGCAAAAATTAAAGAAGGAATTTTAGAGAATATTCATAAATCAATATGGGATGGGAGGACAATTATTGCAAAATATAAAAGTGCTAGAAGTCCAAGGCCAAAGGACTATCTTCTTCATCCTGCAGGTATTGTAAACAGAGGAAGAATTTGCTATTTGATATGTTCTTTCGATGAAAGACCTAATGTTACTTACTTACCATTACATAGGTTTTATAAGATAAATATTGTTCAAGAACAACCAAGCCGTCATATAAATTCCAAAGTAACTGATCTCACTAAAAATTTATTGGGCTTTAAAGTTGAAAATAAAAATATAAATATAAAATTAAAATTCTCAAAAATTGCTGGTTTTCATCTTTATGAGACGCCTATTTCTAATTCGCAGAAAATATCTCAATCAAAAGATGGCTATATTATTGTTGAAGACTCAGTGGCTAATAATAGTGAATTAAGATGGTGGATAAGAGCATTTGGTGATGACGTGGAAGTTATTAAACCAATAGTATTAAGGAATGAGTTTAAAAAAATTTCTCAAAGGATGGCTAAATTATATGAATAAAATTGAAATTAATTCTATTGAGTCTGTAATCTTTTTTACTTTATACATATGTGCTCAAGACGAAATCATTGCTGATGAAGAAATCGCTCAATTAGCAGCCGAAGTGCCCATTCTTCAAAAATTATATCTTGATATCTATGGGGAGCTTATAAATGATGATTTATCTTTATTAATTAAAGATATTGCAAAAAAATTAAAGCCCAGAGAAAAATTTATAGGCAAGCATGTAACTCAAATTGAAAAAGATACTTTTTCACAACTACTAACCGATCCTAAAATTCAAGATATTGCATTGCTAATCAGCAGACATGCAGCAAGTGCAGATGGATTTCATAAAAATGAAAGTAATAAATTTGATTACTGGGCAGATATATGGGGTTTATAGTTCAGTAATACTTGATGTAATAACTCCAATTACCTCAACTTCTTGTCCTTTATTAATATCGATAGATGGAATATAAGGATTATCGGATGATAGGCTCATTTGTGGTTTAAGTTTTAGACGTCTGCAAATAAACTCACCATCTAAAGAGACAACAATAATACTGTCATGAGCAGGCTTTACACTTCTATCAACAACCAAGATTGATTGATCGGTTATCCCAGAACCAAGCATAGATGTACCCTGAGCCCTAACTAAAAAAGTAGCAGCTCTATTTTTTATAAGATGCTTATTAAGATCTATAGGGCTTTCAATATAGTCGCTTGCAGGGCTTGGGAAACTATTTGATGTACTGGTAAATGTATTTGATGATTTCATCATATCAATTTCGTTTAAATTTTGAACTTTGAGTGTTGTGCGTTCAATTAGAAATTTAATATCTATTATCTCGCCATTTAAAAACTCATTGCATAATTTTTTTGATTCAAATAAAACTGATTCGCCAAAAGGCCATGGTGAATTATCTATCTCTAAAGCAGTATCAGAGTAAATATTTCCTTCCTTAAATCTGTGAAATGAAATTATATCTCTCAAAGGCTTTGGATAGGCGTATCCACGAAAAATATAATTTGCAATAGAATAAAGTACTATGAAAGTCTTCCATGTCAAAGTTTGCTCTAAAGCTTGTGTTCTTTTCAAACACTCATCTCTTAATTTTTTGTATTTTGTTTCAATTAATTTTTTCTTTTTATGTAGTAGTTTTAACTCTTTTGCTTTTGTAAATAGTTCATCTCCTATAGACGTCTTATCTCTAATATCTGTAATTTGTTCATTAATAACTCTTAATTCTCTAGTATTAAAAGTTTGTGCAGTAAGGTATGAAAGAACATAAAGTTGTTCTAATACACTTGTTCCAAGGAGTCCCTTTTTTGTAAATATCATCTCAACTTTAAGCTGTTACTATTATTGATTAAATCTTTCTTTACTTTTGCAAGCTCTATTACATCAGATGTTTCTAGCTTCAATTTATAGCAATCCCAAATGTACATTTTTTGGTTTTTAGATGCTTTACTTAAGTCTAAAACATCAATTTGAGCTTTAATTAATCGAGAACACAATTCAATTTGAGGGTTTTCTTTTGCAAATAGAGCTGCCTCAATCAAACTTAGGTTTCTTTTTTTATTTTGAGGGAGTAAGAAATAGATTTCACCGTTTTCTGATATCATCTCAGCAAGTGTCACATTGTCCAAAAAATCAACATTTACAAATTTTAATAGACCTGGAAGATCTGCAATTAAAGATTTAATAATATCCGTTGAGGTATGATTTATTAAATATGGAAGGCTTTGGGTTACTTCCTTTACAAATTCAAACTCTCTGTTATTTATATCTAGATCTTTTAAAATATATCTCTGAATTTTTTTAAGCTTATTGATGAACTTAGGAAATGTAATAATCTCAGTATTGAATTTCATGGCCATGTTTAATTTGGCTTGCCCAACATTGTGGCCTGTAACAATTAAATCAGTTGATTTTGATACAGTTTTTTGCGGGATCATTCTTATTGATTCTGCAAGAATCTCTATTTCTGATCTAGTTTTTTCCATAGATCCTGTAAAAACAACTTTTCTATCTATAAGACCATAATTAGACTCTACTTTACTTAATATCTCATTTACTTGGTTAGTTTTTAATGACATTTAAAATAAATCCTATAAATCAAAAGCGCCCTGAGCTTCCGCAAATTGAAGACATATATTCAGGTCATGATTATTTACATCGTTATATTTTAAAAGTTCTTTCAAGCTTTCTGTTTTATTCTTCGTGATATCTCTTGGCCAAGGAAAAGAAATTTTTTCTTTAGTTATGTAATGGTAATGACCCGTCTCCATATTAGGGAGTTCTAGTTGTATTTCAGGCTTGTGATTTAAATTCATGTGATTACTCCTTTAATTAATAACTTATTTTAAAGATAGGTTGCGAAAATATGGGTCGCAATGAATTATTGAAAGAGACGTTTTTTTGCTTTTGCAAGAATAAAGATATCCTTTTCATCAACTCGATTTATAAAAAATTGAAATATCTTATTTTTTTCATCTGAACTAAGATTACTGACATCAGCATCTAAAAGATCATATAAAACAAAATTAGGCTTTAAATTTGGAATAGCAGCTATTGCAGGAAGTAAATTTTCTTTTTGAATAGACTTTTTTGCAAATTTAAAAGAATCTGGATTTAATGTTATTGCTTTAAGAATAATGAATTCATCTGCTCTGTATTTTGGTGCTACATACTTCAAGCAAAGAGGATTATTTTCTAAGCATCTTAAAATAAAATTTTCATCCTTTTTGTATACGGGTGGAAAACATTTATATGCATAAGGTTCAATTCTAAGAATTGAAAGTAATACTTCTTCCCTCTCTAACCTAGAATCTTGAGTTCTTTTTCTAAAAAAAGAATGGTCTAATATCTCTTTAGGAAAGTTACTTAAAAGTTTAATGAGAGTTTTTTTATCATTAAGAAAAAATTTATCATAATCCAATTTAAGAGATACGAATTGCTTGATTCCAATGCGACCAATCATTTCTAATGTTTGTCGTACATTGTTATCAAAACCTTTAGTTGCAGCATATGAAAATGAATGATGATTGGTATAAAAATTTTGTTTAAAGTTTTTTACATATTCAAGGCCAACTTTTAGCTGTTTCCTTCGACTCATTTTTTTTAAAAAAAAATTAGCTTTACTACTTTTAAATATCGCTTTGCCTAATACCTCATCATCTATTTGCAATTCAGGTGGTGCATAAAATATAGGCTGATTATCTGGAACATCGTTCCAATCTAAAACCCATCGTCTTTGAACATCTATTGCCGCCATTAAAAGATTTTTGTCATTTCTAATATCTTTATGAACATATTTATAATTTAAAGATGATTTTTTAACCGCTAATTCAACTATCTCTTTGTCTTTGCATGCCTTTTTTGTTAAAACAGATAGAAATGGCTTAAACCAACTCATATGATCATTTAAATAACGAAGATTATTCAGCGCAAGAAGGATAAGTTCTTTATCATTTAAAAATTTTGCAGGAGCTTCCATTAGGATTTCTCCTCCATCAGAAAGTATTTTATTTGTAATTTCTGATTCATTCATAAATATTTTTTAACCCTCCCCAATAATTAAAATTATTTTTAATGCAAAAATTACAATTAGTTTTATTGAAAGCTAGTCTGTTAATTCTTGATGACATAATTTTCTTGTCATTTCTATTTAACCTAGAAGATAAGGAAACTTTTTGTATCTCAATCCTGGCAAATTCATCTATATCATTAAACTCATTCTTAATAATCTTTTTGATATCTTGCTTTTTAATATGGTCTTTTAGCGGAACAAGTAAATTATTTATTATTTTTTTATAAGCATCTTTTCCAAAAAACTTAATAGCGTCTCGTGAATTATAAAGTCGTTCAAAAATTTCTACTTGAATATCAAAACTATTGCAGGGTTTATGAAGGTTAAGTAAATAATCTCTTATTAAAAGATTTTTATCCTTGAAGATAGTCTCATCTGAATACTTATAATTTGTAAAAAATAAACCTAAAACATCTTGATAAGAACAGTTTATTTTATTATTGATAAATTTTTCTAGTATCCATTTTTCGATATCCATTTTATATTTACTAATAATTTTTTTAAATTTACTATTCGGATTATGTCGAATCAATCTGTTTGCATGCTCCACATAATGCTCCACATATTTTTCTAAAAATTTTATTTCTTTTTTACCAAGCGCTGAGCTTGAAAGCAATTTATTGACTTCTTTATCTATTTGTAAACAAAGTTTATCTTCTTCTATTGAATGATAGTTTTTAATTGAAAATATATAGGAAACATCCCATATTTCATTGAAATAAATTTCGGGAAAGGCGTTGAATAGATTTATCCTTTCCTCTTTATCTATGAATTCCCTATAGTCCTTACATGCTGACCACCAGTTATACAAGTATTTATTTGGATCAGTGTCAAAAAGATTTTTTCGTTTCTTCAGTGCTGGAACAATGCTAATTATTTCAGTGTCTAAATGTAAATTTTGTTTTATTTTATGGTGGTGCTTATTAATATAAGTGTCAGTTATATCCTCTAATATTTCATCTAAGATACTTTTAAGTTCATCTAATTTGCTTATATGATTTTCTTTTAGTTGAATTCCGGCACCATTTCTCTCACCCAAATATAAAAAAAAAGAAGAATTAAGGAATTCTAAAAAAAATGCAAACTTATCAAGGTTCATTTCAAAGTAATTATGAAATTCGAGAATTAATTTTTTTATTTTTAAATTACCAAAATGATGATAAAAGCTGCTTAATAAAATTGTATTTGATTTGCCTTTATGGTCAGATCTAACCACAAGGTCATTAGGTTTAAGATACTTGATATTTTTAAAGCGTACTTTAATTAATTTATAAATCTCATTTGGTTTGAGTGCATTGCAATCATCTAATAACTTAGAATATCTTTTAGCACTTTTTGAATTCCACTTAAACATATATCCAAAGCAATCAAGATGATTTAGTTTTGATTGAAGTGGTAGGTTCTCATAAGTGTTTTTATAAGTACTATTATCTGCATGAAAAAAAATTAAGCCATATATGAAACTCAGATAATCAATCTTGCGATATTGATATTGCATTGTTGAATGAAATTCCGTTGTTGAATTGTTAAATTTATTTTTGATGCTTTCTGTATTATTTTTTTTATGGCAATAGAGAAAAAAATTATTAAGTGATTTCATAAATGACTTACTAGAGAGATACCTATTGTCTTTTTTTTCTCTGCCAATATAAGCAAAATTGCTTAGTGATAAATATATGATGGCTTTTTTAGTTTGGTTAAAAGTATTTGATTTGATAGCCATATCTAATATTGATGTTAGTTTAGAAACAGGTTCATTTGTAAGAATATATTTCATACTTTTTTCAAGACCATAGTTTTTATCTGAATCATTGCCAGCGTCTAATAATTTTTTATGCATATTTTCAATAAAGGTATCTCCAAGATTTCTTTGATGATAATTTAATGCAAGTGATAACCCCTCATAGTCTTCCAAATCAGCTGTGTATGAAAAAACTAAATTATTGTCATATTGGTCTGAGGTATTAATTAATATTTTTATAATTGCAAGATCTTCAAGCCAAGATTTGATTTCATCTGATGCATTTATATATAAATGTTTAAAGATATTAGTTAGCTTTGAAGATGATCCATAGTATTCCCATTTGTTATTTTTGTAAGAGCTTTTGTGGTAGCCTGAATCCAATCTATACCTTAGAAAAGCATTTATAAATTTCTCTTTAAGATTGCAGTAACTTTTTCCTGATTTCTCATAAATACTTTTTGGTAGAACTAAAAATACGGCATCATGATACCCATTTCTTTTTTGTAAAAAGAAATTATTAATTTCAGAAGTAATTTTTTTATTATTTAAAACTTCATTAATCTTCTTTATAAAAGGTATATATGAAATTAATTTTTTATGATTATAGTAATTTTTTTCAAGCTCTTCTGGATGCCAATAATTGTATTGATCAACTTCAGAAATGCTTAAAAATTCTTTATGAATTTGTAGATTTATTTTTTTAAATAAGCTCCAAATAATATTAATACATTTCGCACTTATTTCCTTCTGAACAACTTCATTTGCAAAAATAATTAAATCAGTTGTATTAATACCATTACAAATTATGGACGATTGATTATAAGGCTTCCAAAAATAGTCTTGATAATCAGTCTCAAGACTATCTAGTAAATTATCGCAGTATAAATATTTCGGCATTATTTGATTTCGATACCTCAATTTGCGATCAAATATCTCACGAGTTGATGTGGTGATGTGTTCTTCCCTCCTATAGTAGTCATAGGTTTTTTCTCTATTAGTTTCTATATACCTATCACTTTCAGCAATTATCTTTAAATTTTTATATGCTTTTGATTTGAGATTCATTTGCAAATAAATCAATGTAACTAGCATTTGCATCATTACACAATGCCTTGTTAACTCTTTTTTAAACCCATTACCATCTGTTGATAAATTAGATAAAAAAACATGCAATCTTCGATCTGCTTCAGTTCTTGTTATTAATTTTGCTTTCCAAAGCTCTAATACTAAAAAAAGTTTTTCACGATCTGTAAATCTTTTATATTGTCCAATTTTATCTAAGAGAAATTCTTTGAGAGGTTTGTTGCTTGAATCGATAACAGTTTTAATTACAAAAGATTTATTAGCTTTTGACAACAATAGTCTTAATAACTTTGGTGCTAAGGCTTTATCATGTTCATGATCTTTATTAATTAGGATTCTAAAATATTCAAGTAGCAAGGGAACTGCCTGCTCTCTTAGTGGACTAGAAAGTAAAAACTTAGCTTGGTTACTGGTCTCATAATCATCCACATTAGCTGCATTAATAGCTAAGGAGAAGATTTCATTATCACTTATCTGGCTTCCAAGAAAAATATTTGCTTTGATTCTTTTTAAATCTTCTTGATATTTAATCTTTTTATCTGTTATTTCTGTAGGATAGATTTCTAATTTATTTACTAAGGTTTTCATAATAAAGAGAACTATGATCCTGCTATGCGAAAAAGTGAGTCGCATAGTAAATATCTTTAATTAGTTTACAAAAATAGGTGGCATTGATTTTTAAAACTTTTTAGTAATTATTTTTAAGACTTACGATGTTAGCCATGATTAAAAATCACATTTAAAAAAACAGATATAAAAAATTAGATCATATCGAAATCTTATTGCTAAGTTTTTCTTTTAATTTCTTCTTTTACTTCCTATTTTTTCTGCGGTAATACAATTTATGCATGAGAATATATTAAGTATCTATTAAGGTTGGAAGCAAGGCTCTAACCTTATCTTTGTCTAAAAACCTAACATTACCCTCACTATTGAATCCATATAGTTGAAAAGTATCTATTTGACCTTGATATCTAACTAGGCATGGGCCATATATTTTATATAAAACCTTTTGAGGTTTTTTTTGTAGCTGATAGATAAATCCAACTGGTGCTAACATAGCACTTGAAATCAAAAGCGGTCCATTATTTGTAGCATCGAAACCGTTTGGGTTTTTTTCTGGAGGGTATTCAAAATACCACCCATCGTCTTCATCTTCATAAACATGCTTACTTTCTCGAGAGTCATATTCACTTCCTATTAAATTTTTTATGCCTAATGCATACTTTTTTCTAGCTGGTCTATAGATGCCTTTCAAAACTTTTGCAAAATTATTATTAGTTTCAGATGAATCTCTGATATCAGACCATTCAAGCACCTTTCCTTTGTTCTTCCAAAACCAGTTCAGGTTATCTTGGTGATCCTGCTCTAAACATGAGACTAAATCAAAGTAATTAAGGTCATTCATTTTTAAAAAAGCACATAATTTAAATGTTTTTTAATAATACTTAAACATATTTAAAATTTCAATTTTTGGTGTTATCTTATTATTTTATATAAATAATTTGCGCTTATGGGAGAGATAAAAGATATAGTAAAGCTTACATGTGCCGTATGTGCTCAAGATGGAATAATATCAGGTGTAGAGCTTGATACTGCATTCAGACTTATTAATACCTCATTTAATAAAATTTCAAGAAAAGATTTTGATTTGTGTGTTGAAGAATTTTTTGAAGAAGATAGGAATCTAGAAAAATACTTAATTAGTCTTCCAGAATCTATTGATGTTGAAAAAATTCTAGAAGTTTGTTTTGAGTCTGCTGGCAGTGATGGGTTGGATGTCAGGGAAAATTTTGCATTTGATAAAATATGTAAACACTTTCAAGTCGATGCTGGAGAATTTATTAATAAATAATGAGATATGTCGAAAACTCTAGCCCTGAGCCAAGATCACATATAAAGACGCTTATGCGCATTGGATATGATCTAAATTCAGCCATTGCAGATATTTTAGATAACTCTATTTCAGCAAGGTCAAAAAATATCAAAATAAAATGTCCCTCAGAAAATGAGCTACCTTACCTTAGTATTCTAGATGATGGCCATGGAATGAGTTCTAGGGAGTTATTGCAAAATATGAAAATAGGTTGCAAAGATCCAAATGAAAAAAGAGAAGTCGGTGATCTTGGCAGATTTGGGTCTGGTATGAAAACAGCTAGCTTTTCACATGCCAGAAAATTAACTGTAATAACTAAAAAGAAAGGTAAAAAAATAGCTGCAGCCTGTTGGGATATTGATGAGATAGAAGAAAAAAATGAGTGGTGCTTAATGGAGCTTGATGAAGGAGATATTAGAAATCTTGATTATCTTGATAACAGTATTCTTGAATCAGAAGGAACTCAGTTAATATGGGAAAAAATAAAAAAATTTGAAAGTACGGATCATGTAGATGGCAAAAGAGTTATTGAATCTAGTATGGTTGATTTAAAAAAATATCTAGAGCTACATTTTCATAAATTTATGCAGGGCTCAAAAAAAATTAATTTCTTCGTTCAAGATCTTAAGTTAAAGCCTTTCGACCCTTTCCTGTCTTCAAAAAAAGGTTATCAAGAGGGTTCATCAGAGGAAAATCCAATCAAAGGTGGTAAGTTAAAAATAAAGGTACATATTCTTCCACATCATAGCAATCTAACACAAGCTGAAATTGATGAAATTGGTGGTATGGAAGAAATTTATAAAGGCCAAGGTCTTTATATATATAGAGAAAAAAGACTCATTATTGCTGGGGGCTGGATGGGTCTTTCAAGAACTTATCAGTTAGGAAAATTAGCCAGGATTGAAATTAATATTCCCTCAGGAGTAGATGATGATTGGTCAACAGATGTAAAAAAATCTTCATTACAATTACCTCAAAAAATTAAAAATAGACTAAAAAAACTTATTCAAGAACCTATTAAACGCTCAAAACGAACCTATACATATAGAGGTAATAAGGAAGAGGCTAATGAATATTGGAAAATTATTCATGACAAAAGAGAAAATACAATTGTCTATCAAATTGACACTGACAATTCTAATCTTATAGAAATAGCAAAGGAAACTCCAAAAAAAAATATTTTAGATTTAAAAGAGTATTTAAAAAATCTTGCTAAAAATCTTCCGATTAACCACATCCATTCAAAAGTTTCATCAGATCCAAAATCTATAAAACAAGATGAGGTTAAATTTGAATTTACAGAAGAGCAACTGGAGGCTTTGAATAAACTATGGAGCACCTAAAAAAACATCTAGTATTTATAAGGACTTCTATTGAATTACGTGGTGAGATTAATCGCCTGGTTACTCCTGAAGAGATAGATGCTGCTATAAATATTTGCTCATCAGTCTTTCCAGAGCAGCTAAAGGACGATGAAAGAGCATATATAAAATTTACTCTTGGCAATCAATTTACACTTGACCTTAGTCATAAAGGCACAGTATTGAATAATCCAGATGTTAAAAGGTGGCTAGATAATGCAAAAACAGACATAGAGTGGAATTATTGGAATGCTTTTAATGAATTTTTACAAAATGATGAGGGCAGGCCTATTAAAGTTATAGAAGAAAATGAAAGAATTATTGATAGCATTCTGGATCTTTCTGGAAATCCTCAAATCGAAGGAGCATGGGCAAGAAAAGGTTTGGTGATGGGTAATGTTCAATCAGGTAAAACTCAAAATTATATTGGGCTCATCAATAAAGCAATGGATTCAGGATACAAAGTAATAATCCTACTTGGTGGCCATATGAATAACCTCAGAAAACAGACTCAAGTACGGGTTGATGAGGGAGTGATTGGAAGAGAGTCTACTCATATTGTTTCAGCACACCTTGGGGCTCCAAAAAGAATTGGAGTTGGTAAATATAGAACTCAAGATGTAGCAACTGCCACATCCTCTGATGAAAAAGGCGATTTTAATAAAAATTTAGCAAATAACCTTGGCATTGCATTTAATAATCTAAAAGACCCTATAATTCTTACCGTCAAAAAAAATCATAGCATTTTAAAAAATCTTTATGAATGGATTAAAACTAAACATTTACTAGATCCTGAGGATGGAAAAAAATTAGATCTACCATTGCTTTTTATTGATGATGAGGCTGACTGGGCTTCTATTAATTCAAAAGCTCACAGAAAAGAAATAACTGCAACAAATAAATCTATAAGAGAAATCTTGGGTTTATTTAATAGGTCAACTTATGTAGCTTATACCGCTACGCCTTTTGCAAATATCTTTATTGATCCAGATTCTGCTGATGAGATGTATGGCGATGATCTTTTTCCAAAAGATTTTATGATAAGGGTTCCTGTTCCAGATGTGTATCTAGGTCAAAATTTTTATTTTCAAAATCAAGACCATGAAAAAATAAATCCAGTTGAAATCATTGAAGATAATGAAGATATGCTGCTTCTTAAGCATAACTCTATGGCTATTATTGGACCAATGGCGCCTAGTCTTCAAGATGCAATAAGGACTTTTATTATTTCAAATAGTTTAAGAGATGCTAGAGGTGATGAAAAAGAAGATAAAACCATGATGATTAATATCACACATTTCAATGCGCTTCAGGGTCAATTAACTGTCATGATTGATGATTATTTAAAGAAATTAAAAAACTCAATTGAAAGTGCTATTGGCGATAAATCTAATCGTTTAAATAATTCAACTATTCAAGAATTCCAAAAAACTTTCAATACAAAATTTGATGTCAATGAATCCTTTGAAGATGTTTTAAATCACATAAGAAAATCTATTAATAAAATAAAGGTCTTTGGGATCAATACTCAGTCTGCTCAAGTTTTAGATTATGATCTTTACCCTGATGGTTTGTCAGCTATTGTTATTGGAGGTCATAAATTATCAAGAGGTCTTACCTTGTCAGGCCTGTCTGTTTCTTATTTTGCCAGAAACTCGAAGGCTTATGACACTTTAATGCAAATGTGTAGATGGTTTGGATATAGGCCTAATTATGGTGATCTTTGCAAAGTATTTTTACCTATTGAATCTAATGATTGGTATTCGTTTATTGCAGAAGCTATTGATGAGCTTTATCTAGAGCTAGAAACAATGAGCCTTCAAGAGAAAACACCTATGGACTTTGGTCTAAAAGTAAGGAGTCATCCAAGCAATCTTATAGTGACCGCGAAATATAAAGCAGGAAATGTTCAGAACTCTATAGTTAGTATAGATATGTGGGGTACAAGAGAGCGTAGATTTACATTTTTAAATGATAATGATGTTAACGATCATAACCTTGATGTCACTAAAACATTTTATAAAAAAATTAGTGAAGCTAATGGTATGCAAAAAGTAGCTAAAAATAATTCGCTTCTTATAGAGAACGTGGATCATCAGGATATTATCAATTATTTAAAATCTACTAAACTAATAGAAAGCAGTCTTGGTGATAGAGCTTTGTTTGAGCAAATTAACACCATGCAAGAAAATGATTTACCAAAATTTAAAGTATTAGTTAAAAGTATAGAAACTGGAAATAAAAAATTATTTTGGCAAAAAGATCATCCAGACAAAAAAATGCTAAAAGAATATGATTTTTGTGGTGAAAATATAAATTTACAAAAACGAAGTTTTAAAAGTAATGGAAAAGTGTTGAAGTTTCCATCGGCTGAAGCAGGAAGTTTTTCCGATGAAAAAATGTTTTTATCTGAACTTGAAATTAAGCGACTTTTGAAAGATAAGCCAAATGCCTCTAACATAGATTTCGTGAAGTCTCCTGAAAGAGATTTTCCTGTTTTAATTATTTATATGTTTTCTATCTCTACTCTTGATCCCTATACAACCGACTTAGAAAAAATAAACTCAATAGAAATACCCTTTAAAAATCCTACAGTTGGATTATCCTTTTCATTTCCTGCGCTTGAAAATTATAAAGATTTATCTAATAGCGAAATTAAAAAACTAAATAATGATTCAAAGATTTCTTATGACATGAATGCTATTGCTCAAATTCAACAAAAAGAAATATCACCTAACTTTACCGAAGAGGATTTTCTAGAGGATTAAAATGCCAGATATTGAAAGTTTTTTTAATGATGACCCATGGGAGAATATTATCTCTCCAGTTTATCCAAATGGTCAGTATTTATATCAAAAAGATCAAAGATTTTTTGTTTCTATGGATGCATCAAATCAAATTATCTTTTTTGTAAGGGAGATAGGAAAATATAACATTAAAAAGCTACCTAAATTAAGCGGTATAGAAGTATCTATTGATCAAAATCATCCTGATGAAACAAGATTAATATGCACCTTAACTGAACCTTTGTTAAGAGATAAATTTGCTTTGGTTGCAAAAGATGTTGCCTATACATGTTCTACTTTTGAAGGTGATCAATTTTTAGATGAGTGTAAGACTAGAATCATATCTTGGGCAGATTTTTTAAAACCATCAAGAAAAGGCCTTACTAAATCAGAATGGTATGGTTTTTGGGGTGAACTCTTCACGCTGACACAACTCCTTTCACCCTCTTCTAATTATTCTAATGCTATTAAATATTGGATAGGTCCCGAAGGTAAGAAACAGGATTTTACGTTTAACAACAGCGCGCTTGAAATTAAAACCACCTTATCTGGTGATGCTAATGCTATTAAGATATCTTCATTAGATCAGTTATATAAAGTAACTGATTCATTGTATTTGTTGCATTTGCACATAAATTATTCAAATGATCCTGGTGCATTATCCTTGCAAGATATGTATGAAAGAACTCTAGCAGCAGTTGAAGACGATACAGATACTAAAATGAAGTTTTTAAATAAAACTAATAAGCTCTATGGAAAAGCTTCAGAAGAGCAACTGGAAACAAAGTTTAATTTTATTGCCATGGAGTCCTATGAGGTAAATGATAATTTTCCTAAATTGACTGGCGATAATACTCAATCTGCTATCACAGCAGCAAAATATGATATCAATCCATCAAGTTTAAAATCATATCTGGTTGAACTTGATTTAGATGAAATTTTAAAATCCTAAAATACTATGTCAGAAGATAAAAATAATAATGCGGATTCTATTAATCTTGAACAAGATAAATTAGAGCTTCAAGAATATAAAAAAGATCTGCTTAATTTAGTTCGAATTTCAGCTGATGTTAGTGGTGATTTTTCTGAAAGCAAATTTTTTGATGATATGTCTGAGCTTTTATGTGAAGCAGGTGTATATGATGATATCCAAAAAGATGCTTATATTAACTCTCGAAAAGGAATAAGAATTGATGGCTGGAATTGGAATAAAACTGAAAGAATCTTATCAGCTGTAATAACTAAATTTTCTAATGATGAAGATCTGGTTACTATCAGTAAAAGTGAAATAGAAAAGCTAGGTAAGCAAGCTTCAAAATTTATTTCTTGTATTAATGATTCTAAATTCAAAGACTCTCTTGATCCTTCTGACCCTGCTTTGGAGTTAGCCGAAGAAATGTCTTCCTATCTGAGTGATCTTGGTATAGATGGAGACCAAAGCTTTAGGCCTGCAGCTCATAAATTTAGAGTTATTGTTTTAACAGATCATCTCTTAAGTGAAAGAGTAAATCTTTTGAAGCTTAAAATTGAAAATATTCATAACAAAGAAGCTTTTTTTGAAATATGGGATTTAAAAAGGATAAGAAATTTAACTTTATCAGGAACAGAGTCTGAGCCTTGTGATGTTGATTTTTCTGAATTATGTTCTGAAGGTGGACTTCCTACCCTGCCTGCAAATATATATGAATCTGATATAAGTTCTTATGTATGTGTCATGCCAGGCACTGTATTACGAGATCTATATGATAATTATGGTCAAAGATTGCTAGAAAGTAATGTTAGAACCTTTTTGCAATTTAGAGGTAAAGTTAATCAAGGTATGAAATCAACCTTATTACAAAATCCTGAAAACTTCTTTGCCTATAATAATGGCCTCACAGTTACTGCGTCTAATATCGAGCTTGATGATGTATCAGGACAGTTAATGATTAAGAAATTGGATAATATGCAAATAGTTAATGGTGGTCAAACTACATCTGCTATATATTTCTCTCCTTTAAGCAAGGGCAAGCAACAGGGAATAGATTTTAGAAATATTGACCTAACAAAAGTTTTTGTTCAAATGAAGCTTACAGTTATAGCAAATGATGAAGATTCTGAAATTATCAAAGCTAATGTTGCCAGATATGCAAATTCACAAAATGCTATTCAAGCTGCTGATTTAATCTCCAATCACCCAATCCATAGAGCTATAGAGAAGCAAAGTCGATCTGTGTGGGCGCCACCAAGTGAAACTACGGGTGTTCAAACTCGATGGTTCTATGAAAGAGCTAGAGGTCAGTATCAAACTAAAATTCTAGCGTTTAGAACTCCTACTAAAGCTAGAAATTTTCAAGGTGAGAATCCTAGAAATCAAATGTTTACAAAAACTGATATGGCAAAATATGAAAATACCTGGAGGATGCGACCATGGGAAGTAAAACTTGGTGCCCAAGGTAACTTAGAGAAAATTGGTTCTGTATTAATTAAGGAATGGGATAAAAATCCTGATAATTTTGGAATTATGTTTTTTAAAGATCTTGTTGCAAAAGCTATTTTATTTAAAACAATAGATAGTGCTATCTTAAGAAGCGATTGGTATAAAGAAAATGCTGGTCTTAAGGCAGAAACCACAACATATTCAATTTCACTACTCTTATTTAAGCTAGAGAAATTAGGCTGGCGCTTAAATTTAAAAAGAATTTGGGAAACTCAAAAACTTTCAGAATCTCTTATTGATCAAATCTTAGACTTGGCTGAGACTATTAGAGCCAATCTTTTAGATATAGATTTCAGAGATGGCAATGCCAACCCGTCTATGTTTGCAAGAAAAATTATAGCTTGGGAAAAATTTAAAGAAATGAATTACGAATTAACTCTCATTAGTAAAGATGATTTATTAACTAAAACTCAAGAAGATGAAAGGCTAAATATTAATGATGAATTAAATGAGGAAAATGCTGAAATAGATATTATGAAATTCTGCACAGATATCTCTGATGAAGAATGGAGCAATATTTATGAATTTTTAAAACAATTTGTGCCTAAAGAATCAAAAAACATGAAAACTCTTAATAAATTTACCTTATTATCTAATCCAAGTATGGCTAGAAAAATTAGCTATCCTTTTGACTATGAGACTGCAAAGAAATTGAGAAATATGGCTATAGATAATGGATTTATAGCCACTAATTAACCTCTCCTGCAGCTTTTTTCTATATGTTAATTTACAATAAGTCATGACATTAAAAGTTGGTGGACTATTCTCTGGTGTTGGCGGTATTGAGCTTGGATTTGAAAAAGCGGGTTATGAAATTGCCTGGGCCAATGAAATAGATAAAGATGCTTGCATTACTTATCGTAAAAATTTTAAACATCTTCTGTATGAAGATGATATACATAAACTTCAGGGTAAAGATCTTAAAAACATAGATATATTAACTGGGGGCTTCCCTTGTCAGGCTTTTTCTTTAGCAGGAAAAAGGAAAGGCTTTGAAGACCATAGAGGTAACTTATTTTTTGAAATAATGAGGCTAGTTAATGAACTAGATAAAAAGCCTAAAGTTCTTTTTTTAGAAAATGTTAAAAATCTTAGGTCTCATGATAATGGAAAAACATTTAGTAAAATTGCTAATATCATTCAGGAAGAGAATGGATATTCATTCTTCTCAAGCGTT
>Ga0206129_10003336_pt1 | contig 18653 bp, 19 predicted proteins | sample Helgoland_Spring_8_FD_148616 | JGI IMG/M metagenome (GOLD analysis project Ga0206129, IMG submission 148616) | Pelagic subsurface seawater microbial communities from Kabeltonne, Helgoland, North Sea - Helgoland_Spring_Bloom_20160502_2 | ecosystem: Environmental > Aquatic > Marine > Epipelagic ...
GTGGCAGCCCGGCTGCGCGCAGGATCGGTGTCAGCCAGTCGATGACAACGGCGCCGTTGGCATTGATGCGTATGCCAGGGCCCCGTTCCACGCGGACATTCAGCGGCTTGTCCTGGGCCGCGGTCGATATGGCCAGGCGCACATCGCTCGGCGTGCCGGAGACGCGGATTTGCGGATGCGCCACCTGCCAGCCGTCACCGGTTGCCTGGTTTGCTGCCAGCGTGGCAATGATGACCGGGTCCTGGCCGGGCGAGACGTCCACCTCCGCCTTGAGGCTGAGCCCGGCGAGCGTCATGCCGTCCGGCAGGCTGGCCTGCGCCGGCTGCCAGGCGAGCGCGGCCTTCACCGCCTCGCCAGCGCTGGCCTTCAGGGTCAGCGGCCCGGCAGCTGCCACGCCCCCCCCACCCTGCGCGTCCAGCGCGCCGTTAAGCGCCACTTGCCAGGCGCCTTCTGCGTCCTGCCTGGCCCGCGCCTCAGCCAGGGCAAGGCGGGCCTGGGCCCCGCCATGGTGCAGGGCGAGGGCGCCGGTAGCCTGGATGCCGGCGGCGAAGCGGGCGCGGAGTGTGGCCTCGGCCCGCACCGGTCCGCCAGGTAGGCCCGGCACATCCAGCGTGAGGCGCGCATCCTCCAGTAGCAGGCTTTGCAGGGGAAAGACCATGCGGCCTGGCTGTGCTTCGGCGCCATCCGGCATGGGGGCTGGCTTCGGCTCCGGCAGGCCGCGGATGTGGATACCGCCATTGGGGCCAAACGCGATATGGGCGCGGGCGCCCTGGATGCGCACGGCCTCGACCCGCCCGCGCAGCACCTGCAGCGGGTCGAAGGTGACCTCCACCCGCTCGGCGGTGAGTTCGGGACTGAGGCGCACGTCGCGCAGCACCACCCGGTCGGTCGCCAGCGATTCCAATGTTGCCGAGCCCTCCTTCAGGCCCAGCACCCGCATGGCCGGATGCACCAGGAACTGCGCCCAGCTATCCGCCCGCACCGGCCCGGCCGCCGCCCCTGCCAGCAGGAGCGAGAACACCAGCAACCGGGCGAGAGCGTTTGCCCGGCGCATGGATCAGGGCCTGTGGGGCGGACGGGGGATCATACCAGTGGCATCACCTGGCCAGCGAACCGCTCCATCCGGTCCAGCATCTCGCTGCGGTCATTGGCGGTCAGGTTGACGATCATGATCTGCGTCCCCGCTTCCGCAAAGGCGCGGACATCGCCGGCCCGTTGCTCCGCCGTGCCGGTCATCGCAACGCGCTGGCCATCGATCTCGGCCGCGGCCTCGTTGTGGTAGGGGCTGTTGTAGGCCAGCGTCACCTCGGAAGGATCGCGGCCGGCCTCGGCCACGGCCTGTTGCACCCGCGCCGCGCGCTCGCGATAGGCCTCCGGCGAGGCCAGGCGAAATTTCGGGTTGGAGGCGAACGGGTACCAGACATCGCCCAGCTTCGCGACGCGCCGCATGGCCGGCCCGCTCTCGCCGCCGATCCAGAGCGGCGGGTGCGGCTTCTGCACCGGCTTTGGATCGAAGATGATGTCGCGGAATTTCACGAACTCACCCTCGTAGGAGGGATTGTCCGCGGTCCAGAGAACCTTCATCGCCTCGATATACTCGTTCGTCACCTGGCCGCGCTTTGCGAACTCAACGCCAAGGGTTTCGAACTCCTCCCGCATCCAACCGGTGCCGCAGCCAATGGCGATGCGACCGCCGGAGAGCACGTCCATAGTGGCGATGGACTTTGCCATAAACAGCGGGTTGCGGTGCGGCAGCACAGCGACAGAGGAGAGGATCCGCAGTTTGGTGGTGGCGGCGCAGAGCCAGGCCATCAGCGTGAACTGCTCCATGCAGTCGCCACCGCCGCCCTGGGTCCAGGGAAACTCGCCGGTATCGCTGTAGGGATACTTGGCATCGATCTGGCGCGGGCAGAGGATGTGGTCGGAGACGGTCAGATAGGCAAAGCCGAGCCGCTCGGCGGTTTCGGCGATGGCGCGGATATCCTCGGGATTGGCAAGGGGGCCGCGGAACGGTGCGGACAGGCCGAATTGCATGAGGGCTACTCCCTGGTCTTGGATCGGTTAGGGTCTGGGCCGGCCGCCGGGGCGGGTTCGTCCGCCTCAGGCTTCCAGCCGGCCTTTGCGGCCAGTGTAGCAAATTCCGCGCGCAAGAGGGCAGCGTTTGCGGCAGGTCCGATGCCGACCGTGCGCAAATAGGCGCAATCGCGGAAGCGCAGCGTCTGCACCACGATCACTTCGGTGCCGCCCATGGTGCCGGTGGCTTCCGTCACCAAGCCCTGATCGTCGCCGATCGGACCGGCAAAGGTGGTGGCGATCAGTGGGTTTTCCACCTGGCGCAGGCTCTCCAGCGCCAGCTTGGCAAAAGCCTGCGGGTCTTTCTCCCAGGCGGTGCAGTCGTTGCTGAGCGAGGAGCCAATCACGAACAGCGGCTTGGCACCGGCCTCGCCCTCGGCATCCGGGTCGGTCAGCAGCACGGCGCTGCCGGAAAGCGCGCGCAGGAAGCGAAACCGCTCGGTCTCCACGAAGGTGAAAGGCAGGGCGGCCCTCGGGTCGCTGCGGGTCTCGGCCACCCGGATCGAGGCGAGTGCGGTTTCCACTGTTTCCTTGCGCGCGTCGGTGGCCAGCACGCTCGGCATTTGCGCGGTGACCAGCAGGGTGACATGCGGGGCGCCCACGAGCAGTGCCCATTTGTCGAAAGGCTGCGTCCCGACGCGCTGGCGGCCATGGCCGATAATGCCCTTGTGCGGCCCCTGTTCGGTCTCGCGCACGATCTCCAGCGCGATGCCCTGGCCGGCGAGGGCCATCGGGTCGGCCAGCACGCCTTCGGCAACCGGGGCATAGGCCTCCGCGGGCAGTTCGCTCACCAGGATCGAGGCATAGCCCTCCTGCCAGATCGCGCCGGTGAATTGCGTACTTTCCTCGAAGCCCTCCGGCAGGTCGATCACCGCATAGCTGCCGGTCAGTTGCTGCTGTTCGGCGGAGGCGGGCAGGACGCCCAGCAGCAGGGCCAGAACCAGAAGCCAGCGTCTCATGGCGGCAGGATCTCGCCGTTGACGGTGCGGGTGTGGCCGCGGAAGACGGCGATCAGCTTGCTCTCTTGGTTCACCACCTCGACATCGTAAATGCCGGTGCGCCCGGCCCGCGCCGTCTCTGTCGCCACCGCCGTCAGCCTGTCGCCCAGCATGCCTGGCGACAGGAAGGTGACCTGCGCCGACTGGGCCAGCGCTGGCCGGTTGTAGGAGTTGCTGGCATAGGCCATAGCCGTATCCGCCAGCGAGAAGATGAACCCGCCATGGCAGACTTTCAGCCCGTTCACCAGGGGCGGCGTCACCGTCAGCGTCATGGTGGCGGTACCAGGGCCGACGGAAACCAGCGACAGGCCGACATGGCCGGTCGCCGGATCCTGCTGCAGCAATTGCGCCGCAACCGCCTCCGCCAACTCTTGCGGAGAGCGTCCGCTCATGCCGGTACGGTGGCTTTCATGGAGGCGCGGGCGTTGAAGCCCTGGAACCACTTGGTCAGGTTCGGGTGGCCGTCGCGCCAGCCCCAGTCGGCGAAGCGGAAGTCCAGATAGCCCAGCATGCAGCCGATGCCGATGGCTGCCGCATCGACGCTGGCGAGCGCGCCGGCCTCGGCCTCCAGCGCATCCAGCACGCGGTTGATGCGGTCTGTCTGCTGTTGGATCCAACCGTCCCAGCGGAACTCCTCCGGCCGGGCGAAGGTTTCCATGCGCAGCAGCAAGGCGGAATCGATGGCCGCTTCTGCCAGGCTTTCGCGCCGCGACACATCCCAATGGCCGGACGGATATAGCGGGCCGCCAACGGATTCGTTTAAAAAGCGCAAGATAATCCGCGAATCGAACAGGGCCTCGCCATTGCCGCGCACCAGCGCTGGCACCTTGTTGACCGGGTTCACGGCCTTGATTTCGTCACTGGCCGGCGCGGCGTCGATATAGGCGACTTCGTCCGCCAGGCAGAGCTCCGCCACCGCGACGCGGCACTTGCGGACATAAGGGGAGGTAGAGCTGCCAATCAGCTTCATTGTGAAGGTTTCCTTCTGAAAATCGGGCGCGTGGACCGGTTTGGGCTTGCGGGGCCGGAGCACCCGTGGCTTTTTGGAAGGAATGTCTAATAGCAGGGCTGGCGCGCAAGCGATACGCCCAAAGCAGTCTTTGAGAGGACCGACGCCATGGCCGACCGCCTTTTCGAGGGGTTGGTGGTGCTGGATATCGCCAGCTTCATCGCCGCGCCCGTCGCCACCACCTTCCTGGCCGATTTCGGCGCCGACGTTATCAAGATCGAGGCGCCGGGCGGGGATGGCTACCGCGCACTGCATGCCGGCAACGGCATGCCGGACACAGGCGGAAAGGATTTCGCCTGGATGTGCGACAACCGCTCGAAGCGGGGCCTCTGTCTGGACCTTGCCAGCGAGGGCGGGCAGGAAATCCTGCACCGGCTGATCGCCAAGGCGGACGTGCTGGTAACCAACTTCCCAATGCCGGTGCGCCGCAAGTTGAAACTTATGTACGAAGACGTGGCGCCGCTGAACGACCGGTTGATCTATGCCAGCCTCACCGCCTATGGCGAGGAAGGGCCGGAATCGGAGCGGACTGGCTTCGACTCCACCGCCCTTTATGCCCGCGCCGGCATGATGGACATGATGCGGGCGCCGGGCGCAGCCCCAGTACGTTCGCTGCCGGGCATGGGCGATCACCCGACCGGCACCGCGCTCTTCGGCGCCATCATGACCGGCTTGTACCGGCGCGAGAAGACGGGAAAGGGCAGCCATGTTTCCACCAGCTTGGTGGCGAATGGCATGTGGATGAACGGCTTTTATGCCCAGGCGGCATTGATGGGCGCGCATGTGGAACTGCGCCCGCACCGCGACAACGCCCCGAACGCCCTCGCCAATCATTACTGCGCCAGGGACGGTCGCTGGTTCATCCTGGCTGTCCTGAATGAGGCAAAGCAGGCGCCGTTGCTGTTCGAGGCCATGGGCCGCCCGGACCTGGCCGAGGACCCGCGCTTCGCCGACCAGCTGGCGCGGCGCGAAAATACGCTGGTGCTGACCAAGGTCATGGACGAAATCTTCGCCCAGCGAGACTGGGCCTATTGGAAGGAGCGATTCGACCGCCTCGGGATCACCTATGGCCAGGTTGCCAAGATGGAGGATTTGGCAGGTGACATGCAGATGCGCCATGCGGGCGCCATCGTGCCGGCGGCAGTCGATTATGGCGCGGAGGCCGCGGTAGGCACTCCGGTCTTTGTCCGCGGCGAGGAGAAACGTTCGCCGGCGCCGGCGCCTGCCATCGGCCAGCACAATGCGGATATCCTGGCCGACTTCGGCTATTCCCCGGCGGAGATTGAGGCCTTTGCGGCAGCGGGCGTGTTGAAGTGAGCCCTGTGGCCAACGCAACCCGTGACACCCTGCCGATCCGCGGTGCCTGGCTGATCGCCCTGCTTACGGCGCTGGCGGCATTGGGCCAGTTCGCGAGCAGCGCCTATCTGCCCTCCATGCCGGCGATGCAGGCTGGACTCGGCGCCAGCGCGGGCGCGGTGCAGCTCACCATGACTGCCTATCTCGCAGCGTTTGCCTTGGTGCAGTTGGTCTTTGGGCCGGTGTCGGACCGCTACGGCCGGCGGCCGGTAATGCTGGCAGGCGGGCTGCTGTTTATCCTGGGCAGCGGGCTCTGCATGGTCGCGCCCAGTATTGAGACCGTAATTCTGGGCCGGGCCATACAAGGCATAGGCGCCTGCGCCGGCGTGGTCGCCAGCCGCGCCGTCACCCGCGACTTGTTCGACGGGGCGGAACTGACTCGTGTCAGCGCCGCCATCGCCATGGCGTTTTCCCTGGTACCGGCAATCGCGCCTTTGATTGGCGGCGGCCTGCAGATGCTTGCGGGCTGGCACGGCAATTTCGCGGCGGCTGGGCTGTTCGGCATCGCCGTGTTCATCCCGGTAGTGCTTTACCTGCGGGAGACCAACCGCAGCCAGGTGGACCGGCTGCGCCCCGCCACGATCTGGGCCGGCTACCGCGCGGTTGCTGCCCACCCCCAGTTTCGCGCCTATGCCTTCACCACCTCCGCGGTGATGGGCGGCCTGTTCGCCTTCCTGACGGGCGCGCCCAGTATGCTGGTGGGCGACGGGCCGGGGCAGGTCTCGCCCATTGAGTTCGGCATTTATCCAGCGCTCAGCATCCCGGGCTTCATCGTCTCCGGCATAATTGTGCGCAAGACGGTGGTGAAGGCGGGCGACGCGCCGCTGATGCGCCGCGGTGCCCTGTTCGCGGGCCTGGGGGGGCTGATGATGTTGGCCGCCGCGCTGCTGGGCCAGGCCGGGATCTGGACCTTGCTGGTATCGATGATGGTGTTTGTCGTCGGCATGGGCTTCGTCTTTTCGGTCGGCCACGCGGGGGCGCTCCGCCATTTCAAGGAGCGGGCCGGTACCGCCAGCGCGCTGATGGGCGTGCTGCAGTTGGGCTCGGCGGCTGTGTTTTCCGGCTTGGCGGCGGCGATGGCCGATTGGGGTGCTCTGGGCTTCGGCGTCGGCATGGCGGTGGCGGGCCTGGCGGCAGTGGTCTTCTCGCGTGGCTGTCGCTGAATCTGTCGTGGCGTTAACCGTCTGTTAGGGTGAAGGAGTGGTTAATGGCATTCGGTTCCGTTTGGAAGCGGGTAAAGAGCCATGCCGACGACTCGCCGATTGCTGATCCTGTTGTTGCTGCCGGTGGTTCTGGCCTCCTGCGCCGGCGACACCGCGCGGGAGGCAGCGCGCCTGCACCGCGCCGCCGGTAGCGCCCCACGCATCGCCCTGATGCCGCCGGACCTGACCCTAGCGCGCCTCAGCGCCGGCGGGTCCGAGACGCCTATGGCCGCCTGGACGCTGGCGGCCGAGCGCAACCTGACCCTGGCCCTGATGGCCGCCGCGCGGGAGCGGGGGCTTGAGCTGACACCGGCGCCGCGCAGCCTGCGCCGCGACCCGGCGTTGCAGCCGGTCTGGCGCCTGCACCGTGGGCTGGAGACAGCCATCCTGACCCACCGGTTCGGCAAGGCCCGGAACCGCCTGCCGGCCAAGGGAAAGGCCAGCCTCGGCTGGAGCCTGGGGCTTGAGGCCGCCGCGGCCCTGCGCCGGCGCGTGCATGCGGACTACGCTCTGTTCGTGTCCCTCACCGACACCTATGCCAGTCCGGGCCGCCAGGCGCTGGGCGTCGCCACCGTGCTGTTGATCGGCCTGCCTCTGGTGGAGGGCGGACGGCAGCAGGGGCTCGCAACGCTGGTGGACCTGCGCACCGGTGCCGTGGTCTGGGCCCGGCACCTGGATCGCAGCTCCGGCGACCTGCGCGAGGCGGAGCCTGCGCACGAGACTGCCGCCGCCCTGCTGAAGGACCTGCCGCAATGAGGCCGCTTGCCAGCCTGATCGCCCTTCTGTTGGTGGTTTCCGGTTGTGCCGGCGACCTGCCGCCGCTGCCGCCCGAAACCCGCCCGGAGATTGCGGCGGAGGAGGCCGGCTCTTGGCTTGCCGCCGACCGACTGGAGCAGGAGATGGCCGCTGCACCGCATGCGCTCACCAACCCAGCGCTCACCCGCTATGTGCAGGGCGTCGCCTGCCGGGTGGCGGGGCGCTATTGCGGCGACATCCGGGTTCATCTGCTGCGCCAGCCCGGCTTTAATGCCGCCATGGCGCCGAACGGGGCGCTGTTGATCCAGTCCGGCCTGCTGTTGCGTCTTGCTGACGAGGCGCAGCTGGCCGCTGTGATCGGGCACGAACTCGGCCACTACGTCCAGCGGCACAGCTTCGCGCAGGCCGAACATGCGCGCCGGCAGGGTGATATCGGCGCGTGGATTGGCCTGTTCGGCGCGGCGCTGGGGGCGCCCGGCGTCAGCGACTTCCTGCGCGGCGAGACCGTGCTGGACACGCTTGCCTATGGCCGCGACCAGGAACGGGCTGCCGATTCGTTCGGCCTGGAGCGTTTGGCCGCTGCCGGATATGACCCCTCGGCTGCGGCGGAGGTATGGGACTTGGTGCAGGCAGAGGCGGAGGCCGGCGGCAAGGGCTTGGCCGACCGCTTGCTCGCCACCCACCCAGCACCGGCAGAGCGTCGGCAGCGCCTGCGCCAGGCGGCCGCCTCCATTGGGCGCGACGACACGCCACGGGAGCGGGGCCTGGCCGCCTACCGCGCCGTCCTGGCCCCCCACCGGGCCGCGTTTCTGACGGATGAAGTGCGCCTGCGCCAGCCGACCTCGACGCTTGCCTTGTTTCGGCATCTGGCCGAACGCGACGGCCTGGATGCGGTGCTCGCCTTCCACTGGGGCGAGGTCTACCGCCTGCGCGGCTGGCAGGACGACCGGCGGAAAGCGCTCGCCACCTATGCCAAGGCGCTCGGCTTTGCCGATGTGCCGGCAGAGACACACCGCTCCATCGGCCTGGTGCGCCGGGCTCTGGGCCAGCGGCGGGGGGCGCGTTTCGCCTTCGACCGCTATCTGGAACATGCGCCCGCGGCCACCGACCGGGTGGTGGTCGAGGCCTATATCGACGGTAGGCTTTGAGCCATGGTCTGGCGGCGGGTTTCGGCGCTGATCCTCGGGCTTTGGCTGGCCGGCTGCGGCGGCATCGCCGCGGTCGGGCCGGAGCGGGTGACGGTCGGCAAGGGTTTCAGCGTCGCTGGTGCTATGGGCTGGAACCGGCTGCCGCCGGATGCCCTGGGCGCGGATGCGGCCTGGACCCGCGACGGACCGGGGCTCGACCTGGTCCTGTTTGTTGCCGGCCGGGGCGAGGGAGAGCCGTTGCTGCATCATCGGCGCGAGCGCAAGGCGCTGTTGCTGCACGCCTTCAGCACGCCGACCGAAATCGCCGAATTGTGGGAGACTGAGTTGGCGCTCCGTGGCTACCGCGCGGTGCGGACGAGCAGACTGGAGCCGGTGGCGTTTGCGGGCCAGCCGGGCTTTCGCTTCCGCTACAGCTTTGCCGATGCGGCCGGGCTGGTGAGCGATGGCCTTGCGGCCGGCAGGGTGGCGGAGGGGCGGGTCTACCTCATTGCCTTTCAGGGAACCCGCGCCCATTCGTTCGGCGCCCACCTGCCCGCTGTCAGGCGCCTGCTGGCGTCCGTCCGGCTCGCGCCGCCGGGCTAGCGGCCAGCGCCAGCCTCGGTATACACTCGGGTTCCCTCATTCCCGCCGCACCGAAGCCCGAGGAACCGCCCGATGAAAACCTCTCTCTTTTACCTGCCCGACGTCGGCAACCGCTGGGAGCGCGAGGAGGGCATGGCCGGCATGCGGCCGGGTCTCTATCAGCGCATGCTGGCCAACCTCTCCGAGCAGGCGAAACTGGCGGACCGGCTCGGTTACAACTCGATCAGCTTTACCGAGCATCATTTCCACATCGAAGGCTTCGAGATGTCCAACAACCCGGTGTTGTTGAACCTCTACATTGCCATGCAGACCGAGCGCATCCGGGTTGGGCAGTTGGGTATCGTGCTGCCGGCGGCGAACCCGCTGCGCGTCGCCGAGGATATCGCGATGCTGGACCACATGACCGGCGGCCGTGCCAATGCCGGCTTCGCCCGTGGTTATCAGCGCCGCTGGGTGGATGTAATGGGCCAGCATGCCCATGGCGTCCACGGCGCCCTGCCAGACCAGCACGACGCCATCGACCAGGCCAACCGTGATGCGTTCGAGGAGAACTACCGCCTGGTCAAGCGCGCCTGGACCGAGGAGATGATCGAGGGCTATGAGGGCAAGCTGTGGCAGATCCCGATCCCATCCACCGGCTGGCCGCCGCGGGCGACGAAGGAGATGGGCAAGGGCGTCGGCGAGGATGGCGTGCTGACTGCCATCGGCGTCGTGCCGAAGCCGGTGCAGAAACCACACCCGCCGATTTTCCAGCCGTTCGCGACCAGCGAACGCTCCATGCGCTGGTGCGCGGACGAGGGCATTGTCGCCATTGTGCCGCCGGTGCACCAGAAGCTGGAGAACCAGCTGCTGGACGTCTATGCCCACCAGTCCGGCAAAACGCGCGGCGAAGGCGTCGCCTTCCTGCGTGACCTGATCATTTGTGATACGGATGAAGAAGCCCGCCAGATCTGGGAGGATTCCAGCCGCTGGGCCGCGGAGAAATGGTTTGTGGACTTTGGCTTCCGCCAGGGAATGAAGGACCCGGACACCGGTGCGTTCCTGAGTGTCGAGGAGGTGCTGACCGGCGGTTATGCGCTCGTCGGCAGCGAGGATACGGTCTGCCGGCAGTTGGAAACGATGGCGCAGCGGCTGCCGCTCAACTGGCTGTTCTGCTGGATGTTCACCGGCTTGGTGCCGCATGATGTCAACATGCGCTCGTTGGAGCGGCTGGCGACCAAGGTCTATCCGCGGCTGGGACTGCGTATGTCGGATGGCGTTTGGTGATAGCTGGTAAACAACCAGAAATTAGGAATCCCACCCGTGGACTGGACAAACAAGGTCACCGTAGTCACCGGCGGTGCATCCGGCATTGGCGCCGCCTGTTGCCGCAACTTCGCCGCCCGTGGCGCCAAGGTGGTGGTGGCCGACCTGAATGTTGACGGCGCCAAGGCCGTGGCGGCGGAATTCGGCAGCCTCGGCGTTGGCTGCGATGTCGGCAAGGAGGGCGAGATTAACGCTCTGGTCAAGGTGGTGGAAGATCATTTCGGCCCCGTGGACGTGTTCTTCAACAATGCCGGCATCAATTCCGGGCGGGAGGCGCTAAACACGCCGCTCTCAGTCTGGGAGGATCACTGGCAGGTCAATGTGATGGCCCATGTCTACGCCGTGCGCGCCGTGCTGCCGGGAATGCTGGAGCGTGGCTCCGGCTACCTGATCCACACCGCCAGCATGGCCGGTATCCTGATGTCGAACGGCAACCTGCCCTACACGGTCTCGAAACATGCCGTGGTCGGACTGGCCGAGTATCTCTCCGTCACTCACCACCACCAGGGCATCCGGGTTTCGCTGCTGGCGCCGCTAGGGGTACGGACGCCGATGCTGGGCGACCCGAGCAAGCCCTTCGCCCGCAACGCCGTCGGCCCGGTCAAGGAGCCAGAAGACGTGGCTGAGATGGTCGCAAAGGCGGTCGAGGACGAGCGCTTCCTGATCCTGACCGATGAACTGGCGCAGAAGTGGATGGAAGGCAAAACCAACGACATCGAACGCTGGCTTCGCGGCATGCGCCGCTTGGAAGAAAAGATTGAGGCGGAAGGAGGGCGAGGCCCGGAATAGCCCCCTCTCTTCGGACATCATTGCAAGAAGCCACAGCCGAGGAAGCAATCCAAGGACGTATCCGCCACGCTCGCTGAATTGATCTGGATTGGTTCGGCTTCGCCTTGAAATAATCCGCACGCAAAAAAAAGGGGAGCGTCGTCCTAGTGGGCTGATTGACGAAACGCTTGCTACTGCAAGTGTTTCGTCAATCAGCCCGTTTTTTCAATAATCTGGTGGTTCGATTCAGCCAACGGATGGGTGCCATCTGTCGGCATCGAACCACTACTAGCCCAGCAATCGCGCCCTGAGTTCCACCTCCAGCCCTTCCCAACTCTCTGCTTGGTGGTGGGCGGTGGGGATGTGGCCTTGCAGGGCACGCAGGCGCGGGTGGCTGGAGAAGTGTAGCCGGTGCACGCTGGCGGCATGCTCTGCAACGCTTTCGTGGTGGTGGCCGATATCATCGACAAAGGCGGTTTGCGTCTGGATCCGGCTTGCAAGTTCTCGCACGGTCGGGCCCTTCAGGCCGGCATTGGCAACAATCGGATAGTGCATGCCGTGCTGCGCCAGCGCCCGTGCCCGGTCCTGGCGCTGTGCCAGCGGCAGGTTGGAAAGCACCAGTACCTGCACACCATCGCGGGCCAGCGACTCCAGCGCTGCCGCTGCCCCTTCGACCGGCGGAATAGTCTCAGTGCGCTTGGCGAAGAAGGTGTTGATCAGCTCACGCACGTCGGCCGGGGACAGCGCCTCGTGCGTGTCCGGCCGGCGGATGTTGCCGGTCAGCGCGAAGGTCTTCCAGTCATAGTAGTGGCCGTTTTCCTCCACGTAACCGACGAAGGCGCGCATGAAGTCGAACAGCACCTCGTCTGCGTCGGAGATCAGCAACGGCCGGCCGGGATCCAGGTCCAGGTCCAGCAACTGGGGGACAACGTCGGGGTGCAGTTCGCTCATGCGTTTCAGTCTTTCGGTCCGCTCGGACGGGTGATGATCCAAAGGGATACTGCGGCGAGGCTCGCGCCGATCAGCGCCACGGCCCAGACGGGCAGGATGCCGCGCTGGATCAGGCCGATCAGAGCCAGCGCCATGAAGGTGACGGCCATGACCTTGGCCCAGCGCGGGATGGCGCCGTGGCGCTGCCAGTCGTTCAGCAACGGCCCAAACCAGCGGTTCTGCTGCAGCCAGCGGTGAAACCGCTCCGACGAGCGGCCAAACGCCCAGGCGGCCACCAGCAGAAAGGGCGTAGTTGGCAGCAATGGCAGCAGCACGCCCAGCGCCGCCAGGCCGATTGCGATCCAGCCGAGGCCGATTAGCGCCCAGCGCGCCGGTCCGGAAAGCGGACGGCTCACCGGGAGACTCTGTCCATGGGCTGGGGCCGCACGCTGCCGACCCTAGCCCGCGTGTGCGCCGAAGGCCTCAATGAACTCGGCCGGATCGGGGCGTTGCTTGGCCGGGGTCTTTTCGGCGGGCGTTCCCATGTATAGGAAAGCGACGATAGAATCCTCGTCTTTCAGGCTGAAAAACGCTTTTACGTGTGGGTCGTAGGCGTTGTCGCCGGTCAGCATGACGCTGCCGAAGCCCTTGGCCTGGCCGGCCAGATGCAGCGCCAGCGCGGCCTGTCCGGCTGAGACCACCTGCTCCACCGCGGGTACTTTCGGGTGGGGTTTGGTCCGTGCCAGCACCGCGATCACCACCGGCGATCGCAGTGCCCGATTGCGTTCGGCGGCGACCGCCTCTTCGCTTGCCTTCGGATTGCGGGCCTTTAAGGCTTCGGCAAAGACCGCGCCCATCTTGGCCCGGTCGTCGCCGCGCAGGACAACAAAGCGCCAGGGGCGAACCATGCCATGGTCTGGCACGCGGGTTGCGGCGGTAAACATCTCCGCCAGGTCGGCATCGCTGGGGCCCGGCTCGGCCATGAACCGCGGCAGGGTGGAGGAGCGCTCTTTCAGCAGGGTGAGAGCATCCATAGCGTTCAATCCTTATGGTATGTGACGCGCGATTGACGGGTTGGCTCTATCATCCCTGGAATCGCAGAAAGGGCAATGGGGCCTATGGATCGGCTGGCGGAAGCGGCTTCGGATTGCGGTCTTCATCGATGGCAACGAAGGTGAACCGGCCCTCCGCAACCTTGAATGGCCAGCGTCCGGGTCGCCAGTTCACCGCGCGAGGCATCGGTGGTCGCGGTCATCGGGATCAACCTGGTTTCGCTGTTTGTCGCCACATGGGCGGTTCCGGCGCCTTATCGGCAGACCTTCCCTTACGCGGAGGCTGCCAAGATGGGGGCACGCCGCTGGTATCCCGGATTGGAGCTGGGCCCGGCGGGGGCGATTGCGCCGAGCCTTCGATTGTTCCAGTCCGCACGCGAGGTTGGCATATCCGCGCTTGTTCTTTCGGCGCAAGAATGTGCTACCAAAGGGCAAACTCCAACCGCTTCGGAACCGCCAGATGTCCTCCGCCACCACTACCCCGAAAGGCCCTCTCTCCGGGGTCCGCGTCATCGATCTGACCACCGTCATGTTCGGCCCCTATTGCACCCAGATCATGGGTGAGATGGGAGCGGACGTGGTGAAGGTGGAAGGGCCAGAGGGTGATATCTCCCGCCAAGTTGGCCCGTCCCGTCATCCCGGCATGTCCGCCGCGTTCATGATCAAGGGCCGCAACAAGCGCTCCGTCGTGCTCGACCTGAAGCAGCCTGCCGCGCGCGAGGCGCTGTACAAGCTCTGCGAGGGCGCCGATGTTTTCATCCACAACATGCGCCCCAAGGCAGCGGCCCGCCTCGGCATCGCCTATGAGGATATCGAAAAGGTGCGCCCCGACATCGTCTATTGCAACGCCATCGGTTTCGGCCCGGACGGCCCTTATGCCGACAAACCGGCCTATGACGACCTGATCCAGGGCCTTTCGGGTCTGGCGGCGCTGAACGGCATGGTGACGGGCGAGCCGCGCTTCGCGCCCAGCGTCATGGCGGACAAGACCAGCGGCCTGTTCGCGCTCTACTCCATCTGCATGGGCCTGTTCCACCGCGAGCGCACAGGCGAGGGCCAGCGCATCGACGTGCCCATGTACGAGAGTTTCGCCAGCTTCGTCATCAACGAGCACATGCAGGGCCGCTTCTTCGACCCGCCGCAGTCGCCTGCCGGTTATGTGCGGCTGCTCTCGCCTTACCGGCGGCCTCACAAGACCGCCGACGGTTATATCTGCATGATGCCCTATTCGACCAAGCACTGGCTTGCCTTCTTCGAATTGGCCGGCCGGCCGGACCTGGCCGCGGACGAGCGTTTTCACACCATGCCGGGGCGCACCCAGAATATCGGCGAACTCTACCAGCACCTGGCCGAGATTATGCCGACCCGCGCCACCGCGGACTGGCTCGCCGTGCTGGAGGCGGCGGACGTGCCCGCAGCACCCATGAACACCCCGGAAGACTTGTTCGACGACCCGCATCTGAAGGCCGTCGGCATGTTCCCCTTCAGCGAGCACAATAGTGAGGGGGCGGTGCGCCACATCCGGGTGCCCGTGACCTTCCACAAAACCCCCGGTGGCCTGACCCGCCACGCGCCGCGCCTTGGCGAGCACAGCCTCGACTTGCTGCGCGAGGCGGGCTTGACGGAGGGGGAAATCCAAGGGCTGCTCGACGCCCGCGCCACCAGCCAGGCTGGCCCGGTGGAGGACTGAGGCCATGACCACTGACACCGTCCGTGCTTTCGACCTGATCTGGCAGCACTGGCAGGCCGGCACCGTCCTCGACGCATTGCCGCCGGAGTTGACACCCCACACCCGTGCGGAAGCATATGCGATCCAGGCGCATCTGGAAGGCCGCTCGCGCAAGCCGCCCGCCGGCTGGAAGATTGCCGCGACCAGCAGCGCCGGCCAGCAGCGTGTGCAGCACGCGCTGGCCGGCCTCCACCTTCAGGTCCAGGGCGATGGCGCGCTTCGAGCGGTTGTCAACGATGTAGTTGTAGGGGGCTCGCTGTAGGGCACGCGCGTGGCCGGATCGTCGCGGCGATGAAGCTGGCGTAGTCGATGACTTTGAGGCCGGCAAGCGGCAGGTCTTGGGACATGGCGGGGCGGGCGGATGCGGTTGCGGTTGCGGTTGCGGCAAAGCCTAACCTGCCCGCCGCAGCTTGGGTAGCCTCGGACTGCATGGCGTGTGGGGGGGAGGGATAGACGAATTTGGCGTAATTTTATCGGGTATGTCGCTTTTCTTCCCGAATTAGGGGATGTATGAGGGTAGCGATGATCGAGACATATACCAGGAGAAGGAGAGAGCTTATGACCGTTTTCCGTACGCTTTGCTGTGCCGTATTCGGCCTCTATGCCGGTGCCGCCGCCGCCGTGCCCTTCACGGAGACCACGGATGCCGGCCGCGACATGGCCAGCGCCATCGTGCTGCCGGACGGGACCACGTCGATCAATGGCCAGATCGTCAACACGGCCATCAGCGACGTCGACCTGTACAAGTTCTCGCTCTCCGCGATGACGACGCTGACGATCCGCATGCTGTTTCCAGGTGAGGACGCGAACCTGATTTTGTTCAACGGGCTCGGCCAGGGTCTTGCCGGCGACGATGACGACGGCTCTTCCTGCGCCGACAGCGCCGGGCTCGGCAGTTTGGATTCCTGCCTGACGCTGTCGTTGGCGGCAGGCGACTATTTCCTGGGCGCCGGCGACAACAACATGGGCGCCTTCGAGAATGCGGCGGATGCCGCGGCCGGCACCAACGACTTCATCGATAACGACTTCGGCATTCTGAGCGTGCCGACGACCGAGACGCTGGGCCTGATCGGCGCGGAGTCTGGCGATACCGATCTTAACGACGAAGGCCCCTATACGATCGAGTTCAGCGAGGCCGTGTCTGGCCCGGTGGCGGCAGTGCCGCTGCCGGCGACCCTGCCGTTGCTGGTCGGCGGGCTCGCCGGGCTGGCCTGGGCGACGCGCCGCCACGCCTGACCGTCCTGCCGCTTTGCGGCAACGCGGCCGACACCGCAACACCCGCCCGGAGCGAAGGCTCCGGGCGGGTGTTGCGCTTTCTGCGCGCGCGCGTGCATGATGGTGCCTCGGAACCCGGTATTGGGAGAGGCCGTCGGATGCCCCTTGCCGCAGCGGCGAACGCTGCCCCCGGCCCTGCGCCGGCCGGCTGGCAGCCGGGCCGGCCGCGCGCCTGAGCGGGGGAACGGTGGCGCGGTTCCTCGCCTGGCGGCTGGCCCAGTCGCTGATCGTCCTGGCACTGATGTCGCTCGCGATCTACGGCCTGATCGGCCTGATGCCGGGCGATCCGATCGACCTGGCGCTTTCTGCCGACCCGCGCCTGACACCGGAGGACGTGGCTCGCCTGCGCGCGCTCTATGGTCTGGATGAGCCCTGGTTGCAGCGCTATTTCGCTTGGGCCGGGCGGGCGGTGCAGGGGGAGTTCGGCTATTCCCGGCTGTTTGCCGCACCCGTCCTCGCTGCACTGGCCGACCCGCTCGGCCGGACGCTGCTTTTAATGGGCGGCAGCTTTCTGGTGGCGCTGCTGGTTGGCCTTCCCGCCGGCATGGCCGCGGGAGCCAGGCCGCATTCGCGCCTGGATTATGCCGTCAATTTCGTCTGCTTTGCCGGTGTGGCCGTGCCGGCGTTCTGGCTGGCGTTGCTGGTGATCCTGCTGTTCGCGGTGACGCTGCAATGGTTCCCGGCCAGCGCCGTCGCGCTGGAGCCGGGATTGGGGCCGCAACTCTATCATATGGCGTTGCCGGTTCTGACTCTGGGGCTGTTGCAGGCAGGCGGCATCGCCCGCTATATGCGTGCCGCCATGCGCGACGCGCTGGCCGGCGACCACATCCGCACCGCCCGCGCCAAGGGCCTGGGCGAGGCGGCGGTAATCTGGCGCCACGCGCTGCGGAACGCGTTGATTCCGGTAGTCTCGATCCTGGCCCTGGATGTCGGAGGGCTGTTCAGTGGAGCGTTGATTGTCGAGATGACGTTCGGCTATCCGGGCATGGGCAAGCTGCTGTTCGATGCGGTGATGGGCAACGACTACAATCTGGCACTGGTGGCGCTTCTGTTCGGCACCGCCGTGACGCTGGCCGCCAATCTGGTCGCCGACCTCGCCTACGCCGTCATCGACCCGCGCGTGACGTTTGGCGGGCTGGAGGCCGCATGAGCCCCAGCCGCCGTGCCTGGCAGCGCTTCCGCCGCCATCTCTTCGGCCTGGCCGGTCTCGTCGTGTTGGCGCTGTTGACAGGCGCGTGCCTCAGCGCCGGCTGGCTGGCCGCCGCGCTGGAGATCGACCCTGCGGCAGTCGACCTGTTCGGCCAGTTCGGCTCGCCGTCCGCCGCCCATCCGCTTGGCCAGGACGATCTGGGCCGCGACGTACTGCTGCGGTTGCTGCTGGGGGGACAGGTCTCGCTCAGCGTCGCACTGGCGGCTGCCCTGGCCGCGGCCAGCCTCGGCACGGCCATCGGCCTGGCTGCCGGCTATCTGGGCGGCTGGCTGGATGCGTTATTGATGCGCCTCGTGGACAGCGTTATCGCGTTGCCGCTGCTGCCGCTGCTGATCGTGCTCGCCGCGATCGACCCGGCCAAGCTCGGCCTTGGGGACCTGGGGGAGGACCAGGGCTTCGGCCTTGCCCGGATTGTCATCATCGTGGCGCTGGTCGGCTGGACGACGCCTGCACGCCTGGTGCGCGGCGCGACGCTTGCTGCCCGCGCCCAGGGGTATGTGTTGGCGGCGCGTGCGCTGGGCGCGGCCCCAATCGCCATCGCGCTCCGCCACATCCTGCCGAACGTCTCTGGCCCGTTGATCGTGGCGACGACGCTGGCGGCGGGCCAGGTGATCCTATTCGAGAGCGCGCTCAGCTTTCTCGGCCTCGGCATTCAGCCGCCGACGCCGAGCTGGGGAAACATGCTGACCGGTGCGCAGGAACTGATCTGGCAGGCACCGATGTTGGCAGTGTATCCGGGCCTGGCCATCTTCCTGACGGTAATCGCCGTTAACTTTTTGGGCGATGCGCTACAAGACGCTCTTGCGCCGCGCACCAGCGAGCGCGGGCCCCTCTGACAAGGTACCCGGAAGGGCTTGGGATCTCCGATGCCTGCGTCTGGCTGGCCAGGAGCAGCTAGTGGTTCGATGCCGACAGATGGTACCCATCCGTTGGCTGAATCGAACCACCGGATTATTGCAATAGTGGTCTGATCGAGAGATCGGTTATGCCCCCCGCACGCGTTGCACCGCCTGCCGGGCCAACTCGCCGGAAAGGCCGGTGTAGGCGGCGGGGTCGAGCATGGCGGCTATCTGTCCGTCCGTCAGGTGCTGGGTCACGCGCGGATCGGCGGCCAGTGCGTCTGCAAACTGGCGGCCGTCGCTGATCGCGGCCTCCGCCGCATCGTAGATGACGTCGTGCGCTTCCTGTCGGCCGATATGCCGGGCAAGGTCGAGCATCAGCGCTTCCGCCATGATCAAGCCGCCGCCGAGGTTCAGGTTC
>Ga0206129_10003349_pt1 | contig 18618 bp, 6 predicted proteins | sample Helgoland_Spring_8_FD_148616 | JGI IMG/M metagenome (GOLD analysis project Ga0206129, IMG submission 148616) | Pelagic subsurface seawater microbial communities from Kabeltonne, Helgoland, North Sea - Helgoland_Spring_Bloom_20160502_2 | ecosystem: Environmental > Aquatic > Marine > Epipelagic ...
CTTTGGCGGCTACAACGATTCGCCTGCAGGATGCAGCAGCATCGGCAATTACCAGACCATTTGGCCGTCGGACTGGAACACCACCACGAGCGGAACCTACACAGCAACGGTCGATTTGAGCGGCACGTCACTGAGCGGCAGTGGCACCTGGAGCTTTTCGATGTTCAATGGCTACAGCTCCAGCAGTGCTGTGACCTATGACGCCACCTGGACCCTCAATGACGTGTGTCCCGATGGCGGCAACCCCGACATCCCCGGTTGCACGGAACCCTCCGCGTGCAACTATGACGCCAATGCAACACTGGACGACGGCTCCTGCCTGTTTGATGATGCCTTGGGCGTTTGCGGCGGAGATTGCACGGCCGACACGGACGGCGACGGCGTCTGCGATGACCAGGAAGTTCCCGGATGTACGGACCCAGAGGCGGACAACTACGACCCCAACGCTACTGACGAAAACGGCACGTGCGAATACCCTGCGCTTTGTCCGGGTGATTTCGATGGGGACAACATCATCACGGTAAGCGATGTACTGGTGTCACTGGGCAACTTCGGATGCACTGGATCCGACTGCCAAGGGGATCTCGACGGTGACGGAATTACTGGTGTCACTGATATCTTGTTGATGCTTTCCTCCTTTGGCGAGCCTTGCCCTTGATGGGACTTGCTCTTTACCAATTTCCCAGGAAAACGCCCAAGATGATGACCCATACCAAGACAACCACTGCGAGGTAGATGACCCCCAACAACACAGGGAATCCTGCAATCCACCTGGCGGATTCGGAGAGTCCAGATCGCGGGTAGCGTTCGGGATTTGCCTTAGAAACCCGGTAAGCAGACCGAGAAAGGAAATATCCAGCCAAGCTCACCAACAGCCCCAGACCAAAAGCAATGCCTGGATTGGCGGATCCAAGCCCATCCAACATGACGGCTGCAAGCAAGCCCATGAGCCATCCGAGCGACAGAATAAAACCCGGAACAGCATCGGGGTGACGACCGGCTTCAGCTTCGGGAAGTCCTGCTGTTTCTGGCTCGCTCTCATCGAAGGGAAAGAACACACCGTTCACCTCATCGGGAAATGCTGATGATGACGGCAAGGCAGCCTGATCATAAGGATGGCGGTTTCCGATGAAATGGCCATCCCCATCGGCCATCCCCGCCTCAAGCACAGAAGGGTCGGGAGAAGGCCACTTGTTCTGATCATCGAGAAAGACCATGTCACCGGCGTCTGCCACCACATCGCTGCCCTCTTCTGTCAAAACGCTTGGGCGCTGGATCACCGCAGGCTCTTCTACAGACACCGCAGCATGCGGTGTCACGTTGGGTGAAGAGGAACTGGCGTTGTTGACATGCCAGCCCCTGCTGTAACGGCGGGCTTCAATCCGCGACTCTCCGAGCCTTTTGTTGGAAGAACAACCCGATGACATGAGCAGGAGCACGCATGCTCCAAAGCCAAATAGGGCAGAGATGAAACGGTTCATCTCCCGAAGCTAGCCAAAAACAAAAGTGTGCTTGCCTCAGCGCAAGACAACGACCGTCCCCGTATACACCTCAAAGGCATCGCAGGTCCCCTCAGCTTCAATGCGCCACGCAAACATCTCTGTCTTAGAGGAGCGTCCGGCGTTGTCCGGACTGCCATTCCACCACCACCCTGGCTCATCGGTCTCAAAAACGGGATATCCCCAGCGGTTGTACACCCACATATAAAAGGATTCCACGCCCGTCATCACAGGGCCGAACCCATCGTTGAGCCCATCGTTGTCGGGCGTGAATGCCGTGGGCACATACACCGACATGCCGTCGTTGACTTCGACCACCTCAGTGGCGGAGGACAGGCAGCCTTCGTCATTGATCACGGACAACTCCACCTCGAAACTGCCTGCAGACAAATAGGTGTGGGCGGCCTCCTCCATTTCACCTGCGAAATTGGCTGAAGTGCCATCGCCAAAATCCCAACGCCTGAAGCTGACTTGATCGGCGGTCAGGTCCAAAAACTCAACATCGGCTCCGGGGAAGCAGACCTCAGCTGGCCCAGTAATGAAGGACACATCTGATGGATAGGTTGCTGGAACTTCTGCCTGAAGCGTTGTGAGGCAGCCATTGCCATCCAATAGCTCTACCTCATAGACCCCCGATTCCAGCCCCGACTGAACCTCAGAAAATGCCGTCAAAGCATTGGGCTGCCCGAACCCATCGGGCCAAATGACTGCGGCAGGCGGAACATCAACCCCAAAGTCAGCCCGAAGCACTCCTTCACCCGACAGACAGGTATCGGCCTCTACATTGAGCACCAGCAAGGGTGGCGACGGCGATGACAGCATCACCGTGTCTTGGGCGACACAACCGTTGGCATCGACCACAGTAAATACGTTCAATCCAGCCGACAAGCCTGAAAGCGTATCGCTGGAGACCAGTCCATTTTCGGCGGGAAATGCATAATTGGGAATGCCCCCATTGGCATCCAAGGATACCATACCATCTTCTGAGTCGAAGCAACGCACTGCGTATCCATTGAAATCAGAAACGGCGGTAGCCATGACACTCAATGCGGAAGGAGCAGTCAAAACAACTTCAATGGTGTCGGTGCATCCGAGCATGTCTGTCACAACCCCTTTGTAATTGCCCGCGGGCAAGCCAGAGGTATCTACAGGGACTTCATTGGATGCCTGCCACTGCCATTCATAGCCCCCCCCCTCCAAAAATCCGCCCACGGCAGCTTCTGTAATGCTTCCATCGGAAGCTCCCGCGCATGACACCTCGAACCCGTTGTAAGTGGCCGGAGAAAAAGCCGCCGCCTCCACCTCATGCCATTCGAACTCCGCCGTCCAACTTACGGCCCCACTGCACTGTGACGTCAGCGCCACTTGCAAGATCCCCGGTTGATCAAAGACCAACTTCAATGTATCCTCCGTACCGGGGAGCAATTCAGCGCCGCTGACCGTTCCTTGCAATTCCCACAATTGCTGGCAGCGCAACCCCACCTGGGTCGAGTTGACCAAGATCAGCGTGTCGCCCACACAGAAGTCTGTAGCATTGAATTCAAATTCGGGCTCATTGAAACACTCCTGACACTGGTATACATCTTCGGGTTCAAAGGCAGATACAGTTACGGATGCCGAAAAACTATTCGTTGTGAAGACTTCTGATGACACCAAGTCACCCACGCTGACAGCGACCGGCAAACTCACCAAGCTCACGGGAATGTTTTGGCATGAGACCCCCCCTTCAAAATCTGTACGAATGAACAGAGGGTCCATGGAGCCCCCTTGGTTGCCAAAGATGCTGGAAGACGTGTAAGCAGAGATGGTGTAACCCAATTCATCATCGTACCGAACACCCACCGCCTTGTCGCGCTCATCGCCTCCATACGTCTGCGCCCAATCCACATAGCCCAACGTGTTCATTTTTGCCAGCAGAATGTCTTGCTCTGCCATGTCTTGGCTCAGTGCATTTGGATGCTCCGCGACTGTCCCCCCAAAACCATCACTGCTGCCCAAAAACGCCAGCCCACCTGGAACGAAAATCAGGTCTCTGCCCAAATCATCCCCGAGGCTGCCATAGGCTCGAGACCACTGAGGAACACCTGAATCAAGGTCCAACTTCATCAGCAAAATGTCTTCTCCTCCGATTCCTCCAGAAGTGGTCGGACCCATGACGTAAGCAGCCCCCTCCCCTTCCTGAACCAAAGCATTGCACCCCCAAGCAATGTGTTCATTTGGTGCAAAACCCGCCCCAAAACTCTTCATCCACAAGGGATTGCCAAAGGCATCCACCCTTGCCACCTCCACGTCCCTGCCGCTCAGTGGCTGATTGGAAACGAAGAAGAAGCCTCCATCTTCAAGTGCCGACACTGTGAGTGCATTTTCGCTCAGCGAAGGATACCGTTTCGCCCAGATAATGCCGCCTGTGTCGTTCATCCTCACCAAAATGGGCCTACCGGATGCTTGCCCTATGGCTATAAATCCGGAAGGCAGCGGTTGCACGTCAAAAATCCACGCAACATCAGTAAGAAAAGAGAACCATTCCAAGGTTCCGTCACCGGCGATCTTCATCACGAAACCCTGGTCTTCTGTGATGTTGTTGCCAAAGGCATCAACGCCAACCAAAGTGGCCCTTGAACCTCCAATGATGTATCCACCGTCTGAAGTAGGCTCGATGCTCTTGCCCCCTTCGGACTCTGGTCCTCCGTAAAGATTGAACCATTCCCTGTTGCCACAGGCGTCCACTTTGTAGACAAAAACATCGCAGCCCCCTGCGCTCCCATTGTTTTGGTGCTGACCGGTCGCGATGAACCCTCCATCTGCCGCAGTCGTTATGGCCAAACCTCCCTGCATGGCCTCCAAGTTGTAGCGGCGCAGAAACGTCTGAGTCAGCCCCCCTTGTCCTTGGGCAACCATGGAGGAACACAAGAGAACCACCATAAGGATCGGCGTGCAGTGGCGGTTCATGGGCTAGGCACCTGGGGCTGAACCATTAAGGTGTCGAATTGGAGAAAACTGACTTGATGCCTTTGGTACCCGAGTTTCTCCAACCAATCGATATAGCCCTCTTGGCTTTGCGCCATCTCCAAAGGGACACAAAAGGCCACTTCACTTTCCTGGGGTCGACATATCACCCAATCGGCACCTTTGTCCTCCAAAATCCCAATAAACATCGGAGTGAGGAACGGGCACATAAAGCCGTCATCGGCCATGGCCACCTCCACCTTCAACCATGCGGTGTCTGGGAACACTTCCCTATTCAGCCCCCCGAAAAAGAGGGCAAAGACAATTGCGGTCCAGTGCAGCATTCGGTTTGGCTCAACTGATCAAAATTAGAGCACTAATGGGCTACAGTCTATGATCAAGACCCACAATTCGTTGCCGTTGCAATTATGTCGATCTTATACTCTGATTATATGTTTTCACGTATTTAGGGGCGTAAACCCACCTCTTTGGCTCATAAGCCAGTCATATCCTGGTAGTCAAGCCAACATCTGGTCGATTAAGCCTGATACTATATCGTCCTCAAACTCAATTACAAACTTCACAAGGCAGAATGGCCACTGCGACTCGATTTTTTCTTTGCTCCTACGTAATTTGTCAGAATTAACTTACTCGATGAGCCGTTTTCTTTCCGCGTGTTTACTTGTAGCAGTCCAAATTGTGTTGGGTGGCCTCTCAGCCCAAACTACTGGACTCTCATCTTCTGACGCCCAGTCCGCCAGCCCAACGGAGCGCAATTGCTTCGCGCATGAAAAACATGTGCAAATGATGGGCCTAACGAAATATGCTGCGGAATCAGAGCGTATTGAGCAACATACCGCTCAATGGGCGCCCATTGTGGCCCAGCAACGCGCTGCAAATCAAAACGCCGTGGTGACCATTCCTGTGGTGTTTCACGTTGTCTACCGCACTTCAACAGAAAACATATCTGACGCTCAGATTCAAAGCCAACTGGATGTGCTCAACGCGGATTTCCGGAGGTTGAATTCCGACGTCGATGACATTTGGCCTCAAGCGGCCGATACCGAAATCGAATTCTGCTTGGCCAGTTTTGATCCCCAAGGAAACCCTTCTAACGGAATTTTGAGGGTCTCTACAACAGTGAGTGGATTTGGCACCAACGACGCTGTAAAATCAGCATCATCAGGAGGTTCGGACGCTTGGCCAGCAGATGAGTACTTGAACTTCTGGGTATGCAACATTGGCGGCGGCATCTTGGGGTATGCCCAATTCCCAGGCGGAGGTGCAGCCACCGATGGTGTGGTGTGCGGATACCAATACACAGGAACCAACGGAACTGCCACAGCACCCTTTGATCTTGGCCGGACTGCAACACACGAGGTGGGTCACTGGCTCAACCTCCGCCACATTTGGGGCGATGGAGCATGTGGTGCCTCCGATTTCGTGAATGACACACCCGATTCTGACGGTCCAAACTACGGTTGTGCACTGGGCAACGTGGCCTGCAATACCACGGACATGGTCCAAAACTACATGGACTACTCAGACGACGGATGCATGAACCTTTTCACACAGGGACAAACGGACCGCATGTTGGCCTTGTTTCAACCCGGTGGTTTCAGAGAGGGATTGCTCAGCTCCAATGGTTGTGCGCCCCCTTGCACAGAAAGTTGTGGTTGTACCGATGACACCGCCTGCAACTTCGATTCCAACGCCCTGAATGACGACGGGACATGCGACTTTAGCTGCTACGGGTGTACCAACGCCTCAGCTTGTAACTATGATCCCTCAGCCACCTTGGATGATGGAAGCTGTGTGGCCGGAAACCAAAGCGAAATCACATTTGATTTGACCCCGGACAATTATGGGTCCGAGACGACATGGGCCATTACCGATGCAAACGGCACTACCGTGCTCTCTGGTGGACCATATACCAACAATAACAGCACGCCCATTTCAGCGTCCACGACACTGGACGAAGGATGTTACACCTTGACTGTCAACGACAGCTATGGAGACGGCATCTGCTGTTCATTTGGAAATGGAAGCTACTCTTTGACTCAATGTGGAGTTGTCATCCAGACGGGCGGAACCTTCACCAACACCGACACATTTGACTTTTGCGTTGCAGCCTCTGACGTTCCAGGATGCACAGATCAGGACGCATGCAACTATGACGCGACGGCCACTGTGGACGACGGGTCTTGCACTGTGAACGACGCTTGTGGTGTTTGTGGTGGTCCTGGGGCCGTGTTGGAATGTGGCTGTACGGATATTCCTGCAGGCGATTGTGATTGCAATGGAAACCAAGAAGATGCTTTGGGCGTCTGTGGCGGAACCTGTGCTGCAGACACAGACAACGATGGCATTTGTGATGACGTGGATGACTGTATAGGCGCCTTAGATGCGTGCGGCATCTGCAATGGCCCTGGCGCCATTTACGAATGCGGTTGTGCCGATATTCCCAGTGGAGACTGTGATTGCAATGGCAACGTAGTGGACGCCATTGGCGAATGTGGAGGGGACTGCACCGGTGACAGCGATTCAGATGGCATCTGTGACGACGTGGACACCTGTGTGGGTGATTTGGACGCTTGTGGCGTCTGCAATGGCCCCGGCATCCCGGCTGGAGATTGCGACTGTAACGGCAACCAGCTCGACGCTCTTGGCGTATGTGGAGGCGACTGCTTGGCAGATGCCGACACCGATGGCATTTGTGACGACGTCGACGATTGCGTGGGCAACGTGGACGCCATCGGAGTTTGCAATGGGGACTGCACGGCTGACGCCGACAGCGATGGCATTTGCGATGACGTAGACGATTGCGTCGGCCAATTCGATGCATTGGGCGTGTGCAATGGAGACTGCCCCGCCGATGTCGATGGAGACGGCGTCTGCGATAACGCTGAAATTCCAGGGTGCGAAAATGAAGCGGCCTGTAACTATGACATCAGTGCCACGGACGACGATGGCTCGTGCATCTTCGTCGGCGATGCCTGTAACGACGGCAACGCATTGACCTTGGGTGATGTTTACACAAACTGTGCGCTCCCCAACTTCGGTTGCCAAGGTGTAGGTCCCGAAGTCATCTGGAAAGAGACGTTCGGCGATGAGCCTGCGCTGAACTACGGCTGGACGGGTTCAAGCAACACTGCTGCTCTTGAGACCGAGTGGAGCATTCAATTCGGTGGTGCCACGGACTGGTTTATGACGGTTTTGTCGGGAGACACCATTTTCGAAGGCCGCGATACAGATGCCGATTGCATCTGGACATCACGTGAAATTGATGTCAGCGGACACACAGAACTGGAGGTCAGCGCCGAATTCTCGGAAGTCGGGGGGCTCGAAAACTCCGATTTTATTCGCTTTGAAGCCATCATGGATGGACAGACGACGACCTTGTATTCACAGGCGAATGACTTCAATTCTGCCAGCTTGAATCAAGTGTCAATCTCGGATGGAACCACCCTTCAATTCAGGGTGGTCCTGAGGACCAACCAAAACAACGAACGCATTGCCTTTGATGACATCTACCTCTTCGGTGTGCCCAATTGTGTGGACTCCGACGGCGATGGCCTGTGTAACGAAGATGACAACTGCTCTGACTTGAGCGCTTGTAACTTCTCCGATCCTGCAGCCACTTCTTGCTTATTTGAGGATGCCTGCGGTGTGTGTGATGGACCAGGTGCGATCTACGAATGTGGATGCAATGACATTCCTACGGGTGATTGCGACTGCAATGGAAACCAAGAAGACGCCCTGGGCGTTTGCGGTGGTGATTGCACTGCTGATGCAGACAACGACAACATCTGCGACGATGTGGACGACTGCGTTGGAACCCTCGACGCCTGCGGAGTTTGCAATGGCCCAGGCGCCATTTTCGAATGCGGTTGCACAGAAATCCCTGCCGGTGATTGCGACTGTGACGGTAACCAAGAAGACGCCATTGGCGTCTGCGGAGGAACCTGCACAGCAGATGCAGACAGCGACGGCATTTGTGACGACGTCGATCCGTGTATCGGCGCAGTGGACGCTTGCGGCATTTGCAATGGCCCAGGTGCCATCTACGATTGCGGATGTACCGAAATCCCTGCTGGAGATTGCGACTGCGACGGCAACGTTGAAGACGCCATCGGCGTCTGCGGAGGAACCTGCACGGCCGATATCGACGGAGACGGTGTCTGCGACTCGAGCGAAGTTCCTGGTTGCACCGACCAAACGGCGTGCAACTACGATGCCAACGCCACCGATGATGATGGTTCATGCCTGACCAATGACGCCTGTGGCGTTTGCGGAGGTCCTGGAGCCATCTACGAATGTGGGTGCACGGACATTCCTACGGGCGACTGTGACTGTAACGGTAACCAACTCGACGCCCTCGGCGATTGCGGTGGTGATTGCACAGCAGACGCCGACAACGATGACATCTGCGACGATGTGGACGACTGCATCGGAACGCTGGACGCCTGTGGTGTTTGCAACGGACCAGGTGCCATTTTCGAATGTGGTTGCACAGCAATCCCTACTGGGGATTGCGACTGTGACGGGAACCAAGAAGACGCCATCGGCGTTTGCGGAGGAACCTGCACCGCAGATGCAGACAGCGACGGCATTTGTGACGATGTCGATGCGTGCATCGGAACACTGGACGCCTGTGGCATATGCAATGGCCCTGGCGCCATCTACGATTGCGGATGTACCGAAATCCCAACCGGAGATTGCGACTGCAACGGAAACCAATTAGACGCCCTCGGTGTTTGCGGTGGATCCTGTGCGGCAGACGCTGACCTCGACGGCATTTGCGATGACATCGACGACTGCATTGGCACCCTCGATGCCTGTGGTGTCTGTAATGGGCCAGGGGCCATCTACGATTGCGGATGTGCGGACATTCCAACAGGTGACTGCGACTGTGACGGCAACCAACTGGATGCTGCAGGCGTTTGCGGTGGTGACTGCACTTCGGATGTCGACCAAGACGGTGTGTGTGACACCGACGAGGTGGCCGGATGCGATGATCCCCTCGCAGACAATTATGACCCAGTGGCCACCGATAACGATGGCAGCTGCACCTATTTGCCTGCTTCCTTCGACGGCCTTGTGGCCGAAGCCTATGAGCTCAACAGTGTTGCAGACGGCACCCACACTTTCAGGGTTTACGCGCAGTTCAGCAATCCAAACGACCAACTGGTCTCCATCTATGGAACGGCCGACAACCCTTTGAGCATCGCTTCCACGGAACCGTTCTATCAAGATGCATTGGGAGGGCCAACACCGGCATCAATGATCCCGTTCCTCTTCGAGAGCAATCCAAGCCTAGAGTGGGACAGTTTTGTGACCATTGGCGCTTCAGACAACTCTGGTGTAGAGATTCAAAATGCCGGCATCGACTTCTCTGTTTTTGAATCCGGTGGCGCATTGAACTCAAACCCGATTACAGGCGGAAGCTGGTTTGTATTCCCGAACCAACAGGCCACGGCATTCCCCGATGCACAAGGCCGCGTCTTGATCGGCCAGTTTACCACATCAGGCACGGTCACCCTGACCTGCAACCTGCAGTACAGGGCTTCCGACGGCACCAACCCACAGGCCAGCAACCTGACGTTGGTCTTCCCGAACAACTGTCCAGAAGACATCAATGGCGACGGTCTGGTCGCAGTTGATGACATTCTGATTCTGTTGTCCAGCTTTGGATGCGTAGGACCGTCTTGCACAGGTGACATTGACAACGATGGTGTCGTTGGAGTTTCTGACATCCTCGATGTATTGGGATCATTCAGTTCTTCTTGCTTCTGATCAAGCAGGTTAACCATCAGCTACGATACTTCGAATGCGCATTCTGAATACCTTGGTCGCATTGGCGGCCCTTCCCTTGTTCTCACTGGCACAAACGCCATGTGAGAACGGGTTCGCCGCGGGCTACCCTTGTGAATTGGTCGACCTGATGGGCTTCGTCCCCTCCTCCTCCATGGGCGGTGGAGACGCCGAGGACCTGTGGGGATGGACAGACCCCCAAGACGGCAAGGAATATGCCATCATAGGAATGGCTGGGACTACGGCTTTTGTGGACGTTTCCGCACCGACGGCGCCCGTTGTTTTGGGAACGCTCCCTTCACATACCGGAACTTCGCTCTGGCGGGATGTCAAGGTCTACAACAACCACGCCTTTATCGTTTCTGAGGCTTCGGGACACGGGCTGCAAGTGTTTGATTTGACGCGGCTTCGGGATGTGACCAATGCTCCGGAGACCTTTACCGAGGACGCCCACTATGGCGGGTTTGGCAATGCGCACAACATCGCCATCAATGAGGAAAGTGGCCGCGCTTATGCAGTCGGCTCAGGCACGTTTAGTGGCGGCTTGCACATCCTCGATATCTCCACGCCCACAAGCCCCACATTGATTGGAAGCTTTGCTGAGGATGGGTACACACACGATGCCCAAATCGTGAATTACAGCGGTCCTGACGCCGCGCATGTGGGCAAGGAGATTGCCTTGTGTTTCAACGAAAACACCATCGCCATTGTCGACGTTACGGATCCTGCAGATCCGCTGCTGTTGAGCAATACGGGATACAGTGCCGCACAGTACACCCACCAGGGATGGCTGACGGAAGACCAGCGTTACCTGCTCGTCAACGACGAAGGGGACCAAGGCAGCATCAACACCCGGACGTACATCTTCGATTGCTTGGACTTGGACAACCCCACGCTCATCGGAACACACCTGGGCTCATCACTCGCGATTGACCACAACCTTTACAACCACGAGGGATACTGCTACCAAGCCAACTACAGGGCGGGTCTTCGGATCCTCGACTTAGAATCGGTCTCCAGTGGCCAATTGACCGAAGTGGCGCACTTTGACGTGTACCCTTCATCAGACGCGGCGCAATTCAATGGCGCATGGAGCGTCTACCCGTTTTTCGCTTCCGGCAATGTCATCGTCAGTCACATCGAAGAGGGCCTGTTCGTCCTCCGCCCAAACCTGACAAACGCCCCTCCAACTCCACCTTCCGATTTGACCTTGTTGCCATTGAGAGAGTGGCTTAAAACCAATTGGTACGACGGTTTACACAATGACCTCGGCTACAATACTGCCCGTGAACAGCTCTATGGCTCAGTAGACGAAACGGCGGGACAAATCGAGTGTGTGTACACGGGCTTCCAGCAGGCTTCTGAGTTTGTCACCTTTCCTGACCCAATCAACGCTGAACACCTTGTTCCACAGAGTTTCTATGGCTCCTTGACGCCCATGAGGTCCGACATTTGGAGCTTGCGTCCCTCGCACCAATCGCCGAATTCAGCCCGCTCCAACAATCCCTTTGGCGAGGTGGACGATGCCGCTGCCCAATGGTACGGGGTTGATGCCCAAGGAAACTACTTCAGTACGGGCAGCATCCCCTCCAATGCAGACGACTTTAGTGAACTCTCCAACGGTGTCTGGGAGCCTCGGGAATCTCAAAAAGGCGATGTCGCCCGCGCGGTCTACTACTTCTACACGATGTACCCCACGCAGGCGGGTGACATTTCAGGTGTCTGCGACCCCCAAACGCTGTATGCATGGCACCTTCAGGACCCTGTGAGTCCATTTGAAGTACAGCGCAACGACAGGATTGAAGCCGCCCAAGGCAACCGCAACCCCTACATCGACGATCCCAACTTGGTGTTCCGGGCTTGGAACTTTTCAGAGACCATCAGCGGCTGTACCGATGCAGCGGCCTGTAACTACGACGGTGCGGCTACCGCTGATGACGGCTCTTGCATTCTGATCGGTGACGCCTGCGATGACGGTGACGCATTGACCCTTGGAGACGTGTACACCAATTGCACCGCCCCCAATTTTGGATGTCAAGGTTCTGGCCCCACCACCATCTGGGAGGAAACCTTTGGCGGATTCTCCAACCTTGGTTACGGTTACAATGGCAGCACCAACAGCGCGGCATCCGAGACCGAGTGGAGCATTACTTATGGCACTGCTACGGACTATTTCTACACCGCCACATTGAACGGTGACACAGCGTTTGTAGGCAAGGACATGGACTTCAACTGCACCTTGACCTCGCGGGCCATCAATGTTTCAGACTTTACTGAGCTCAAAGCCTACGTCAACCTTGCAGAAGCGGGGAATTGGGAGAACACCGACTTCATTCGTTTCGAAGCCATTGTGGATGGAACCACGCAAGAACTCTTCAATGTCATCAATGATTTTGGATCGCTTCAAGTGGGGCCTTTGGATGTGAACGAAGGCAACATCGTTCAGCTTCGCGTGGTGACCAGGACCAATGCAAACGGGGAACGGGCCTACATCGACGACATCCGGTTGATCGGAGCTTCGGCCTGCGATGACAGCGATGGCGACGGTCTTTGTGATGGCCAAGATGGCTGCTCTGACCTTTCAGCTTGCAATTTCAACGACCCTGCCGCTACCGAGTGCCTGTCTTTAGATGCTTGCGGAATTTGCGGTGGTCCGGGCGCTGTGCTGGAGTGTGGTTGTTCCGATATTCCCGTGGGTGACTGCGATTGCAATGGCAATCAGAACGACGCTTTGGGGGTCTGCGGAGGCGACTGTGCCGCCGATTCAGATGCCGATGGCATCTGTGACGATGAAGACGAATGCCTCGGCGAATTGGATGCCTGTGGCGTGTGCAATGGTCCGGGCGCCATCTATGAATGTGGATGCACCGACATCCCCTCGGGAGACTGCGACTGCAACGGCAACCAGCTGGACGCGCTTGGCGACTGTGGTGGAGGATGCGCGGCAGATGTTGACGCAGATGGGATCTGCGACGACATTGACCCCTGTATCGGAGCACCCGACGCATGTGGTGTTTGCAATGGACCAGGCGCTGTATATGCTTGCGGCTGTTCGGAGATTCCCGCTGGAGACTGCGACTGCAATGGCAACCAACTTGACGCCCTCGGTGTCTGTGGCGGTGACTGCGCGGGCGATGCCGATGAAGATGGCATTTGTGATTCCGATGAAATACCCGGTTGCACCGATCCCAATGCAGCCAACTATGACGAGGCCGCGACAGACAACGATGGTTCTTGTACCTATGTTCAGGGCAGTTTCTCTGGACTCTCCGCGTCCTTGGTGGCCGAAAACGGAGCAGGAGCGGGCCTCAATACCTGGCGCGTTTATGCCAACTTCAACAATGCTGGTGCAGACCTGCTCTCGGTCTTCGGAACCCCCCAAAGCCCCATCGACATCACAACTTCGACGGCATGGTACCAAGACCCATTAGGAGGCGCCACATCCAACGATATCAACGAAGCTTTGTACGGTGACTTCCCTTCTCTCAGCTATGACAGCTGGCTCACCATCGGAGGCCCATCTTCTTCTGATGGCAACATCCAAAATGTAGGTTTGGACCTCGAAGCTTTTGAAGCTGGGGGAGACATCACCTCTGATGAAATAGCAGGTGGCAGCTGGCTGGCGATCCCAGGCAATGTATCGGGAACCGCTCCTGATGCCGAAGGGCGCGTCCTCATTGCTCAATTGACCACCGACGGGACCGTTGTCTTTGATTGCAACATCCAGTATAGAGAGCCAGACGGCTCTTCTCCAGTGGCTGTAGAACTGAGTTTGGTCTTCCAAAACGGCTGTCCAGAGGATGTCAACGGCAGTGGCTTGGTTGACATCGAGGATGTCCTGATGGTGCTTATGGATTTCGACTGTACAGGCAGCTGCACCGGTGACCTCAATGGAGACGGCGCAGTGACGGTTGCGGACGGACTGATCATATTGGGCGCTTTCGGGAACTTCTGTAACTGAGGCTCGAGCAGCCGATCTGCTTGACTGTTCACCCCTACTCTACACAGGGGGTGCCGAAGTCGGCGAGCAACATCAACAGGTCTGCGCTACCGGTCAAGCCATCGCTGTTTAAATCCGCGGGACACTCGCCGGGAGGATTCATGCTGTAAATACAGCTCTCATCGGCGGCCGTATTCAGGGGATGGTAATTGATCGCCTCGGGATCCATGCACCCCGTCCAGAAGCAACTGCCATTTTCGTGCGTTGCAGCGGCATTGAAGTTGGTAGCCGAGCCATAGGTGCATCCGTTGATCAGGGAGATGACCGACACACTGACCCGCTCAGAAGTGCACACGGTCGACACACTGCGCACGTGCCAATCGTAGAAATAATAGTAGTAGTTGGTGCTGTTGGCCGGGTTGCTCAGGTTGTTGGACGTGATGGTAAGCAACCCTTCGGCGCTGTATGGAAAAGCCAAGGCTGCGCCCACTCCATCCCGCCAAAGCGCCACTCCATTGGCATAGGTACGGAGTCCATACCCCTCACCTTCCGGCACGAAGAAGTCAAGGAGGATGTATGAAGCTCCCATGGGAACTTCTGCATCGATTTGCGCCATGAGTGCACCGCCGTCATCCACCAGACCGACCGTAACCGCACCTGTCGCTGCCGCAAAAACAAGCACAGAGTCCAAGATCACATCACGGTGTGTATCGAACCTCAACCAGTACGAGTCATTGCCCAGAAACCCCCCTTCATCCTGGACGACCGGGCCCACGGATGCTACATCCAGATTGTATTCCAAAACGGCTTCTGCATAGAATGTCGTGGTCGTGTCTACCAAGCCGGCATCGTACTCTATTCCAACGGCATCAGGGACCAATGCGCCTGCATCTTGGTACCAATTCAACACCTCTCCATTTCCCATTAAGACGACCTCATCAGGCAATGAAAGCACAGCATCTTCGATCGCGGGCGCCATTGGCAAGTCATAAAAAACGACCTCCACCGTATCCGACCGAACTGTTTCTCCGCATCCGTTGTCCAACTCCATGAAGTAGGCCCCGCCCTCTGTCACCAAAATACTGTCGGCTTGGGTGCCATCGGACCAACTCCAATCGCCTTCCGCAACCCCCCGCAGAATGACAGACCTCTCTCCGCACCCCACGAGGTCGCCTTCTGTCACAATGGTCGCTGTGACCTCATCCCGTCGGTCAACCCTCACGGGAATAGAAAGCCCAACACACCCCTCTGAAGTGGTCACCATGGCACGGTAATACCCCGGGTCACCGACCACCGCTTCATGCTCCAAACCGCCGGTATTCCAAAGGTGATCAGCGTCTGGATAAGGGGTAGACAATGCCAATGAATCCCCGGTACACAAGGTGGTCTCACCGGTCCATACCGCGGCAAATGGCGGCAAGGTGCAAGGGGCCTCGATGACTTCATGGTACAGGTCTGGCGCCGGGGAAACGATGACTTTTACTGCTCCCCCCGGAAATTGCACAACTGCGCTGTCAATGGTGGTTTCATTGCCCAGTCCGAAATGGACGTGGTGTGAGCATGTCATGCCGTAGCTCTCCCCTGAGCGTACCTCTCGAACCTGCACCCCCCAAGTGCCATATAGCGAAACACGGGCACCAACTGCATCCAGGTTGGACGTGACACCCTGCAGGTCAAAGGCGACCCAATGGTGATTGTTGCCTTCATTGCGGTACAACACATCTGGATTGCTTGGGTCGGGGGTCACATAGACTCCGCCATGGGTGGCATAGACATCAAGCGTCCCGTTTTTCTCTGCATCTCCCACTGCGAACCCCAGCATGTTGTCGGGATATCCAAAGGGCCAATCCAACGCTTCAAAGGTTCCGTCACCCTGACCCAAGAGGAAATGCTGGGCACCTCCTCCTCCAGAGGTCATCAAATCGAGGTGGCCATCATTGTCGAAGTCGGCCATTTTGGCTTGCAGAAAAAAGCCCGTAATGTCCAGGCCACTGCCCTCTGTGATGTCCGTGAAATGACCTGTTCCATCGTTTTGAAGAAGGGCCAATGCCGCACTGTGGTTGGTGATCAATGCGTCCATATCGCCATCGTTGTCGATGTCTCCAAAGTCCGCGGTCCAACTTTGCTCAAACAGCACCAACCCGCGCGATGCGGCTTCCTCCGTCCACCCTCCATTGCCGTCTGAAACCCACAATTGATTGACCCTCTTTGGGTCAAATGGATCAGACACGAATTGCCTGCATTTGGCGATGTACAAATCGGTGTGACCGTCTCCATTTACATCGGTGGTCACCACGCCATAATTGCCGCTGTGGTCCGTAAATGGATCATTGGAATAGTCGTAATCCGTCAATGGCATCAGGCTGGCATCGTATTCAAGACCGCCTTGCTCAACGCCCTTCCACAGCTTGCTCAGCCCATCGTCATGGCAGGCAAAAACATCCAGCATCCCATCTCCATCGAGATCGGTCATGGCGCATCCCTGCATGAACATGGAACCGTTGTCGAGGTTTTCCAAGGGCCCCGCGCCATGGGGCAACATCTTCAGATGATGGACCCCATCATAGGAGCCTCCAGCGATCAGGTCCTTGGAACCGCTGTTGTTGAGGTCGCCAATGCATGCCCCCCATTGATTTGAGTTGCTGACCGTCGCCATTTCGACAGCATAAAACCCCTCGGGCCCCTGGAATTCCACCACGACATCGTGGCCTTCGTTAAAAATGACCAGGTCGTCCCACCCGTTGTTGTCAACGTCGGTGAAGCCCACTGTACCCGCACTGTGGTAGGAGCCCTGCAAACTGGTGGAAAAGGTAAATTCTACCTGCGCCTTCAGGCCTTGTTGCAGGCACATGAAGACCCCAAGCAACGGCAGCCACTTCCCCTGAAACAGGGCAACGTCTCTTGCCATCCCTGCGCAAAGGGCAAAGAACCCATGCTTCCCCGTACTATTCGACGGACCGCAACGGTTCAAAATCGGGCTTGTTCGCATTCCGCATATTTCGACTTAGAAATATAATGTGTAATACCAAGAAGCCCTAGCCGCCTACGAATTGATATATGACTTACATCGACGGGCCAAGGAAGACGGCGTTGTCGAAGAGGCGGTGACCGGACTTCCAGAAGGCGCGGAAGAGCGGGTTGTCCACGAGGTAGACCACGCTTCCGCGGCCCATGTTGTGTACGCCCGCCACCAGCGAGCCTTTCTGCGCGGGAATGGACATTTCTCCGGCGTGACCGCTAAAGGGGCGGCCTTGGTCACCCGGAGGCAACACCGCGACATTGCCCTCTTCGAGGGCCGCAAAGCGGCGACCAGAAGTGCGCAGGGTCATGTATTTGCTGCCGTATCCATCTGCCAACGGATGTGTATCGTCAACTGCGGCGCTGAAAATGGCGCCGGGCAGGTCATAGCGTAAACGGTCGCGGCCTTGCGCAGAAAAAGGCAGCGGATCGAGTCCCTGGGCGGCATTGTCGTGGGCGTTGCGCTCATCGGTGGCCTCTTGAATGCGGGCCTCCTCGGCTTGGACTTCGGCCCGCTCACCCTCGGCATAGCGCTTCAAACCCCAGCCTTCTTGGCCAGAAAATGCGCTGCATGCGCCGCCTACTGCGACCAGCTGGCCTCCTTCCCGAACCCAAGATGCCAGATCGTTGCGGTCACCGTCGTCCATGCGGTACCAGCCGCTGGGCAGCACCACAATGTCGAGGTTGTCCAAGTCCAGATCACCCAATTCGCCGACGCGGTCGATGGGGTATTGCAGGTTGTTCTCAAAGTGATACCAAATCTCACCTGCACTCAACGAGCTGACCCCCTCTCCTGCTACGGTTGCGATGCGGGGTGCTTGGATGGCATCATAGTGGCTGCTTCCAAAGTCATATCCGGCAGTAACGCGGCCCGAAGTCACGGCCACAGGAGCAGCATGGCTGGCTTCCCCGGCACGGGCTACCGCACCGGCCAAATCGGCCACGGTTTCATTGTTGCGGAGCGTGATCACGAAATCTCCCGCCGAGAATACGTTACCGTCGATTGAAAACCCTGAATCGGCGCGGCGCACTGTGACCCCTTCAGACAGCAAGGCGGCCAAGCCGCGAATGGCATCGGCCCCGCTGCCAGGCAACACCCAACCATATGGACGCTGCGCTCCCGCCGCGCGCTGAGATGTGGGGGCTTCCTGCCATTTACCCGAAACCTGCACCCTGCCTTTCAGCGCCATGGCCTGCAGCCCCAAAGCATGAGGCAAAGCCCAAGCCGTGATGTCATAAGTCATGCTGTCGGAGAGCTCAGGATCGGGGTCCATGAGCACCTGAAGGATGCCGCCATGGGGCTGGTGGGCATCGATGAGCAGGTCTCCTGCCCGCACCGTCCTCTTTGCAGTGCGGCCCGATGCGTAATCGTATGCCTGAATGGACGACACCGCAGGAGCC
>Ga0206129_10003352_pt1 | contig 18611 bp, 18 predicted proteins | sample Helgoland_Spring_8_FD_148616 | JGI IMG/M metagenome (GOLD analysis project Ga0206129, IMG submission 148616) | Pelagic subsurface seawater microbial communities from Kabeltonne, Helgoland, North Sea - Helgoland_Spring_Bloom_20160502_2 | ecosystem: Environmental > Aquatic > Marine > Epipelagic ...
CAACCGGATGGACCGGAGCAACTGGATCGACTGGATCAACTGGATGGACCGGAGAAACCGGATGGACAGGATCAACTGGATGGACCGGAGCAACTGGATCGACTGGATCAACTGGATGGACTGGAATGTCAGGAGAAACTGGGTCAACTGGATGGACAGGAGCAACCGGATGGACAGGATCAACCGGATGGACCGGTATGACTGGAATGACTGGTTCGACTGGATGGACAGGAGCAACCGGATCGACTGGATCTACTGGTTGGACTGGAATGAGTGGAGAAACGGGCTCTACTGGATGGACTGGAGCCACCGGATGGACAGGATCAACAGGATGGACCGGTATGACTGGAATGACTGGTTCTACTGGATGGACAGGAGCAACTGGATGGACGGGATCAACAGGATGGACAGGAATGACTGGAATGACTGGGTCAACTGGATGGACCGGGGCAACTGGATGGACGGGATCAACAGGATGGACCGGAATGACTGGAATGACTGGGTCAACTGGATGGACCGGGGCGACCGGATGGACGGGATCAACAGGATGGACTGGAATGACTGGAATGACTGGTTCTACTGGTGATACGGGTGCTACTGGAGAAACAGGAGCTACTGGTCCAAGAGGGGAAGCTTTTAAGATTGATAGATTTAGTGATTTAAATAATACAACTCTTAATAATCTTATTAAAGAAGATGAAAAATATAAAAATGCTAAAGATACTGATTACTATGTATTATCTATTACAAATCATAAAGTTAATGAGGTACGTGAATTACCAGGGATATCAATTGATACCGATTTATCAAGACATGTTGTAATGTATAATGGGACAGAATGGTATGATTACGGACCATTTATAGGTTTAAAAGGAGATCAAGGTTTAAAAGGAGATAGAGGACATACTGGTTGGACTGGAGTAACTGGGTCAACCGGATGGACTGGGGCAACCGGATGGACAGGATCAACTGGATGGACCGGAATGACTGGAATGACTGGTTCTACTGGATGGAGTGGAGCAACTGGATGGACGGGATCAACCGGATGGACCGGAATGACCGGAATGACTGGAATGACAGGTTCTACTGGATGGACTGGAGCAACTGGATGGACAGGATCAACTGGATGGACAGGAATGACTGGAGAAACAGGTTCTACTGGATGGACAGGATCAACTGGATGGACAGGAATGACTGGAGAAACAGGTTCTACTGGATGGACAGGATCAACCGGATGGACTGGAGCTACTGGCGCTACTGGATGGACTGGAGCAACTGGATGGACAGGATCAACTGGATGGACCGGAATGACTGGAGAAACAGGTTCTACAGGATGGACTGGACATACTGGTGCTACAGGTCTTCCAGGAAAAGAATATCCATTACTAGGAAACAATAGAAATATAGTAGTCAATAATAACAATATAGAATGGGATGGTCATACTGATTCTAGCTTTATTAAAAATTTTAAATATAGAATAGATATTAACACACCTGGACATCCCATAAGAATTCAAAGTAATAATGATTTCAATTATCCTACACTATTTAGTGATGGTTTAACTCATTATAACGGAAATGTTAAAACTACAGGTATTAATGCACAGAATAAAACAAGTGGATATTGGATATGGATAATACCAGAAAATGCTCCTTCAAATTTATATTATAGATGTCAATATCATAATAGAATAGGTATGAAAGGAGAAATAAATATAATGAACGCTGATTTAGGTTTAAAAGGTCCTACTGGTCCCTCAGTAAATTCAGATTGGAATTCAACGTCAGGACTTTCTCAAATATTACATAAACCAAATTTGAGTAATTATATCACTTTATCAGATATTGATAGTGAAAAACTAACATGGAAAGTATATACAGGAGTAGATGATTTACCAAATCCTTCTTCAAAACATGGTATGATAGCACATGTACATAATAAAGGTACTATGTATTTTAGTCATAGCAGTAAATGGTATGAGATACCACTTATATCAGATGAATCTGCGGAAGTAAATAGGTCTTATTCTTCTAATAAAACTGATAAACGATATTTTGTTAATTGGACTGATAAAATAACATCACTAAAAAAAATTGAAACAGCCTACAAAGAAGCAGGAGATAGATCAAGCTTATTTACTGTGTTAACTGGATCAGGGTACGTAAATAAAGGTGGTTTATTTGATGGTAATTTAACTAAATTAACTGGTAACAATGCTTTAAAAAATAATTCATGGGACAATTTATCATTAGGATTCTATTTTACCGATGGTATAGCAAGAGCCGTTAATGAATTTACTATATGGTTAACTGAACAATATATTACAGAAACAGATCCAGAACAAATACTTGATGAATCATTTACAAATATTGTATTAAAAATATATGGTAATACTGATACTAATGTGTCTAGTTCTTCAGATACTTGGAAAGATTTAAATTCAGATTGTTCTGTAGGTAATAGAACGTTTTGGATCTCTCAAGCAGCAAATTGTAAATCTTATTATCGTAAATCTTGGAATGCTACAAATTTAGTAATGACTACGGATCTAGTACAAGGTTGGACATTTAAGGCTAATAGTAATATAAATAATTATAAAGCATATCGATTAGAAATTAAAGGGGGATCTGGGTTAAAATGTAAACATATTTATCAAATTACATTAGATTATAAAAATTTCTATGAACTAGATTATATTGAATTATGATATAGCACTGAGTTTAAACTCTAGTAAATTAATTCATTAATATAATAAAGGTTATTTATATTTCTAAGTGAAACACAAATTAGGATATTTAAGAGTTATAATATTAATATTTAACCTCCGTTAAAATTAGCCTTTACTAATGATAATTGACTTAATTCCCCGAAGTATGAAGATTAATAAAATCTAAAGATGAATGTAATTAATTTATAAGTTTGAATTTATAAATATAAATTATTTAAAAAAAAAACAGTTGATAATTTAATTAAAATAGAAACAACATAATCTAAATAGATTTAAAAAGCAAAAACAGCCGATTGATAAAACCCAGTGTTCATAAAAGATACGCTGGGATGTGCATTACCTACGTACTTCTGGGATTAAAAATGCACATGGGAATCCCGCCGTATCACAAAGTTTAATCTTAAAATTGACTTAAAGGTTAATCTTAATTTTAAATCAAGTGATATAGACTTAATTACAATTATATTTTGATAATTTTAATTTACAAATATTTATTTATTATATTTAATTATTATAATAAATAATATAGATGAATAATAAAGATGACAGTAATACTAAATATTTGCCTCCTTATGGAACCTCTCATTATTTAATTCCAGGACCTCAAGGTCCTCAAGGACCCATGGGATATACAGGTAAAAATGGAAGAGATGGAAGAGATGGAGATAATGGAAGAGATGGTAGAGATGGAGAAAAAGGTGAAAAAGGTGAAAAAGGTGAAAAAGGTGAAAAGGGTGAAAGTGGTGAAAATGGTTTACGTGGAGAGATAGGACCAGAAGGACCAATGATAGATATTAGTACAATAATTAATGACACTGAAGAGTCAGATAATAAAGTTTATTCATCGTATAAATCAAATGAATTATATGCCACAAAAGCTTATGTAGAAAATTTATATAATATTTTATTGAAGGAAATTCAAAAAAAATAACTAATTATAAATTGATTTATATAATAAATTAATTTATTATTTATATATGATATCTTATTAAACGATATTCAAAAAAAAAAAAATAACTATGTATAAATCGATTAATATAATAAATTAATTTATTATTTATATTATAATGGACAATAATATCGATAGTAATACAAAATATGTGTCTCCAACAAGTGATACATCTCACTATTTAATTCCCGGACCACAAGGAGATAGAGGATTAATGGGCTATCCTGGTAGAGATGGAAGAGATGGTAAACATGGTAGGGACGGAGAAGATGGTGCGAATGGGTTAAATGGAAATGATGGAATAGAAGGACCACCAGGCGAGAGAGGAATTGATGGGGAAAAAGGAGAAAAAGGTGAAATAGGTATAAATGGTGTTAAAGGAGATAAAGGAGAAATGGGAGCATGTGGTACATTTAATGGTAAAATTAATCAAGATTTAATACCTGATAGTAATGGTGAATATTCAATAGGTAATAAAGATTACTGGTATAGTGATATATGGGCAAGAGAAGGACATTTTTCATCTGGGAGTATATCAATTGGAAATATGAAATTATCTACTCAAGAAGTTAATGGTGAAAGTGCTTTAATATTACCTAAAAATATAATATTAGGAGTACCGGGGATTGATGATATAGATGGATCTATTGGCCCCAAAGGAGATAAAGGTTTAATTGGAAGAAAAGGAGAGCGAGGAAGAGACGGATTACGTGGAGGAGTAGGTCCAGAAGGTCCTCCAGGTGAACAAGGTATACAGGGATCTATTGGTGTTAGGGGTGTTAAAGGCGAAAAAGGAGAAATCGGCGAAGTAGGAGAAGATGGAGAAACTGGAGAAAAAGGAGATAAAGGAGAGACAGGTGATATTGGTCCAGAAGGTATACAAGGTATTGCCGAAACATTTATAGTATTTGAAAATAATGGTTCTTACCGAATAAACGGACAGGATAATAATCCTATTCTTCATTTATTAAAAGGGCAACGATATAAATTTAGAATATTAGCATCCGATCACCCTTTTTGGATTCAATCTCTTCCAGGAGAATACAATGAAAATTATGTATATACTACACAAGTTATTAATAATGGATCTTCTAGTGGTTATATGGAAATTAAAATTTCAGACGAAGCCCCTCCAAAATTATATTATGTTAGTCAAAATAATAGTAGTATGAATGGTATTATAACTATCAAGACTTTAACAGGAAATGCATTAAAAGGTGAGAAAGGTGAAATAGGCGATACATCTATTTTAATATCAGATACACCTTCTGATATTAGCGTTTTCTCATCAAATAAAACAAATGCTTTATATTATGAAAAGAGTATTGTTGATAAAAAAATTTTATCTGTTACTCCATCAGGAAGAGACTTAAGTTTTTTAAATATAATAGGAACAGAATTTAAATATGCGGTTGATAGAACTAGTTTATTATTATTATTAGATGATAGTTATGGAATAAATAATAAAATGTTTAATGGTATATTATCTCAAGAATCTATGGGAGAAGGTTTACCAACCACAGATAATAAATGGAAAAGTAAAGCTCTTACATTTAAGTTTAAAGATGATATACCAAGAGCTATAAATGAATTTACAATTTGGATCAGTGCTCAATATCAAAACAACGAAACAGGTATATTAAAATCAGTATTAAAAATATATGGATCAAATGATGCTACAGCTTCTGATACTGGTACTTGGTTTGATTTAAACTCTCATACTAATTCTGGTTCAAATTGGTTACAAGAAGCAATATCAACTAAAACATTAATCGGTCCTGTGGGTCTGTCTCCACAAGCATGGGTATTTAGATTATCAAGTAATATCAATAATTATAAATATTATAAACTAATAAATACAGTTGTATCATTTTTGGGAGAGGTTTTTGATGTAACATTTGATTACAAGAAAATATATGAAATAGATTATATTTAATTTATAAATTTACAGAATTGCCTTTTTTAAATTATAGCAATATTATTATATATATACAATAAATACATAAATAAATATGTCTATAAGTTTAGGTGACTTAGGAACAACTATTACGAATGACAAAATTTAGAAAGCATACCGATCAATCATTAAATTCATGTAAAATTTTTTAAACAAATGAGAGCAATTTAATTTGAGCAGATTCCACTGGTGGCGTTACATTACCTGATCAAGCATCAAATTCAGGTAAGTTTTTAACTAGAAATGGTACAACTTTAAGTTGGAGTGATGGTGGGTCTGGATCAGTACCGACTCGAGTTGATCTTCAAATACTAACTGATGCAGAACGAGAGAGAATCACATGGGGTGATAGACGATTTATATGCTTATGGGAAGGAAATAAAAAATTTGATTCTTCTCCCGGTTGGGGTCGGTTGAGAGTTATTGGAATGACAGCGTTGAAATATAAGTGTTTAGATGCGTATACTACAATATTAGAGAAATTCAAAGGGTGTGGGTCTATATCGGTGGATATAATGAAGCGTTTGGATAATCTTAAAGATTATGGAAATGATTATGTAGTTTTCAAATCGGATATTGATGTAAGTTCTTTGTCTTCTGATCAAATAAAGCAAATTATTGGCAAAGATGGTTGCTATTTTAAAATTACTACAGAAGCTACCGATACTGATTTTATTTGGCATGATACCGATAAACAAGTCTTTGAATTTTGGGGACCGTACGATAATATCAAAAATGCTATACCAATTATTCAAAATAGAATTCAAAAATATACAGCTATCCCTACACCAATCCCATAAGAAACTATCTCTTAATATTACATTTATCTTAATAAAAAAATAAAATACAAAAAATAAAATACAAAAAATAAAATACAAAAAATAAAATACAAAAAATAAAATACAAAAAATAAAATACAAAAAATAAAATACAAAAAAAAACAAAAAACAAAAAAAAATTTTTTTGTTTTTTTGTTTTTTTGTTTTTTTGCTTTCCATTATTTAGATTAATTATTAGAAATACTCCTATCGAGATATTATCTAGTAATAGGAATTCTCATCCCAATGGGTAGGAGTGTAATCGTCAGCCCATACGGATTTAGTGTAATCTTGAAAAGATAGTTCATTATAATATGGAGTGTCTTCTTCCCAAGGATCATTGAATTCCTCCGAAGAAGTCTTCATCTTGTTTTTTGCTTCGGTCTGCGAGCGTTGATTAAGCTCAACAACTCCATCAGAAGAAATAACTGACATGAAGTTACCATTGGTCCATGCATTTTCATTTGTAATGGGAGGATTGTCAATAGAGCATGCGTTAGTACGCTCTAGAGTAGGAACAATCGGAGAAGATGAAATCTCCGGAAAAGCATCAGAACTAAGATGAGAAAGAGACGGAGTAATTTGGGAGTTAGAGGGAATAAAAGAACGAATAAACTTATCAACAGCATCCCATGGAACTGCTGAAGCACCACTGATAACAACATACTTATTAGTAGTCTTATCCCAAATAGTATAGTCAGGATATAGAGGGTCTCCATGCGAATCCAGTTTCTTAGATAGCATAATACGAATGTTCTTCTTATTCGTTTCAGATTCGCCTTGAGAAGGAGTATAGAACAATTGTTTCGCAATATTTGGAGCAGGCGAGCGCTTAGTCTTCTTAGATGATGACTTAGATGAATTTGTGTTGGATGAACCAACACTCTCGGTTTCCGTTAGATCATCCTCATCTGATTGAAGATCTGCCAAAAGACTATAGCGTGAGCCTTTCGAAAGAGGCTTTTGAGGTGCCTCAGGAATGATTGGTGTAGAATTCTTTGATTGCTTGGGTGTATGTACCTTTTCGTCTTGAAGGTTAATAATAGTCTGCTTAATCATATTACCAGCCAATATACAAGAATTAGGCGTATTCGCAGTAATATCAAACATGCTCGTCTTGTTATTATGGATGATATAGCATCCATTACCAACAAGTCGCATAATCGACTTAATGTTATTACCACCAATTCCAATAATGATTGAAACAGAATTTTGTGGACATGGAACAGAAAGAGTGGGACGAGATGAAGAAACCGATTGGTTCTTATGTGCCAAGATGTCTTGATTGATCATCATCGCAATCTTTTGAACATCTTGTACCGTACGTCCAGAGATATATACTATATGACAATCATTCGTAGATGTCTTCGTATTAGGATTAGGAGTATTCATGTCAGATTGCAATCGAACAAAACCTCCAACTACACTAGAGGTGTAGCGCTTAATGCCATTTCCGCGATAACCAATTATCATCGCAGCAATGGCAGGAATCTTGTCTGGAGAAAAACCAATCTTACGAAGGTCAATGTGACCTACCGGACGATTGATGTTGGAGTAGTTTGACTTTGAATTCATTTGAGTGATTAATTAATATCAATAGAAAAAAATAATAAGATCAAATTTATTTTCTATCTGTACCTTATTCCGTAGACATACTATATGTTTTAATGAAAAAGCCATATAGAATCACTATCAGGAGTACCTCTACCACTACTAATGATAGAATCTGTAGGAGAACCAACAGGACTAGTAATGATAGAATCTTTTGGAGAAGATATAGGAGTAGTATAAAGTTCGGTTTCTCTAATTTCTGATATCAAATCAAACCAATTTTTATATATATCAATAATGCATGTTTTAGAATTCATACAGCCCATAGAAGAATCTCCATGAAATCTAATACAATTATAACAAAATCCACATTGTTCGGAAGTAAGTAAACTAGGATGTATAAGATTTTCTATTTCATTATCAGTATAACAATACCAACCTGTATAAAATCCATTAAAATTTAATGGATTTCCAATAATGGAATTAGTATAGGACGGATGACAATTATCAATTGTAGGATTAACGTAAGTTTTACAAGGACACGGTGCCGCAATCATTTGTACATCATAATTATTATCATTCTCATGACAAAGTATTTGTTTAACTACAAAGGAATTCGGTCGTTCAAAAATCAAATCCATTTATAATCTTGAGAAGATACAATAATAAAAAATAAATAATATCATATTTATTTTCCAATTATTTTGCGGTAAAAGTAATAGTCAAGCTAATAACCTAATATGTTTTACTAAAAGCTAAATTATATAGTAGTGAGTTCATCTGGGTGATCTTCTATAAACTGCTTAATTTTATCAATAATGGGAAATAGTCGCTGCCATTCTTGCTTGTAAATGGTAATAGGCAACTTACGAAGACCATTGATTTGGATAGCACCCTTCTTAGAAACCTTAATTTCAAGTTCACCCTTGGAATAGCTTTTTCGAGCATTTTTCTTCTTTTCCTCCTTGAGCTCGGAACCAATACGATCTAGTTCAGCTTCCAACTCTTCTCGAGACATCATCTTGGAAGAGTGTTGGTCTGGTTCCTTAGAAGAGTGTTGGTCTGGTTCCTTAGAAGAGTCTTGGTCTGGTTCATTAGAAGAGTCTTGGTCTGGTTCCTTAGAAGAGTCTTGGTCTGGTTCCTTAGAAGAGTCTTGGTCTGGTTCATTAGATTCTTCGTGAAGGTTGTTGCTAGAATTTTCAATTTTTGATTGCTCTACTTCATTAATTAGATCATTAGTAGTAGATTGGGCCTTTTCTAGTTGTGAAAGGAGTTGTTGGGTATCGGATCCATCCGGAGAATTAGAAGGTGTTTGTGGAACATCGGGGGTGATTGGACTTCCATTTTCGATAGATTCCTTAGAAGGGCTGGTAGTGTGAATAGTATTTCGACGAGGAATAGTCTTCTTCTTGAGAAGGGACTTGGTGTTATCAGCAGTTGTAGACATTTTAATAAGATAAAAATGGAGATTCAAGTTATTCAAATTTTTTTACCTATATGAAAAGATTAATGGGATAACTACTTAATACATATAGTACACGCACCTATAATTTCACCTAGTTTAGCTCGACAGCATGGACAACTCTGGCCACACATTCCATAATGTGTATCAATATTCCAAGATTTAGGATGTTTAATGGAGTTAGAAATAGGAGTAGGATCGTGAAGCCATCTATAAAACATAGAAGGATATTGTTGACGAATGACTTTCTGATATCTAGTTCTAGATGCAACGGGATTGTTATCGAAGCTCGTGTTTGAAAACGAAGACATGGTTGAATTTTGATATTTGGTTATATATATAAAGGGTCAAATTTATTTACCACTTTAATATTATACCTATATAGACTATAAGGGCGAAGAGTAAAAGGGGTAGACTATAAGGGTGAAGAGTATAAGGGGGTAGACTATAAGGGTGAAGAGTATAAGGGGGTAGACTATAAGGGTGAAGAGTATAAGGGGGTAGACTATAAGGGTGAAGAGTATAAGGGGGTAATATTAGGTATAATTTAGACTATAAATAATTTATGTAGATAAGGGGGTAGAATGATAAGGTGGTAGAAAAAATTTGACTAGGTCAAAATTGACCCCAGACTAAGAGTATTCAGTGCCCAAAATAAGATAGAGGTGGGTTCATAAAGGGGTAGAAAAATTTGATTTGGTGAAAATTTAGTCCCAGACTAAGAGTATTGAGTGTCCAGGTATATTCCTAAGTGAGAGGATATCCAAAATATAAGTCGAATTTTTTTTGGTTGGACCCAGGAAAAATTTGATTGGTATAAATCGGAAGTAATACTTATAGTATAAGAGATGAGTATAAATGGGAGTATGTACAATATAGTTAGGAAAATCTACAATTTTGGCGGTGTAGGTATTTTCCTAACAACGTTATTTATGGTATCAGTAGTCCAGTGGTTATGTGTGAGATTTTTGGCAACGTATTGCCATGTAGGAGGTTTATGGGGGATAATTCGTAACCCAATATATATGGGGAGTCCAATATGTTTGGGAGTAAATAACGTTCAGATAGCATTGGTAAATCATTATGTAGGTATTATAGCAGCAGGAAGTTTGGGTTTTATAGGATTTATAACAAGTAGAATGAAAATTTGATTAGTGATATGAGATTGGGAAGATAGGTACAAATGATGAACCAAGAGAGGAACTTCCCAGTGTTTTTGCCTAAAGAACTCCAGACTTATTCAGAACAGTTGTCATTTGATAGGGACGAATTGATGATTTTTCCAGAACCGGATGATTTATGTAGTAGTAGTTGTGGTGTATGTTATAGCTGTGTGCAGGGTAGACACGAGTGTATGAATCCATGTGAGGATTTAAACAAGTTGTATAGGAAATGGTATAAGGAAGTAATAGTACCAGAGCAAGAATGTCCAGGTTGTGAATCGGGAGTAGATTTTCATGGTGCACATTTAGTGGATGGTGAATTACATCCAAACTGTTGTAGTAAAGGAGGATAAAATAATAATGGATATATATATAGTAAGTAGTATATATATTTTTTTTTGATTTATAGTTAGATTATGAAAATTGATGTACGAAAAAGACCATAAAAAAAATAAAAATGACTCAACAGAATTCAATGGAAGGAGAATGGTGTGAAAATGGGACTCCATGTCAATTATTAAGATTAGAGCAGAGGGGAGTGTCAATCAATGATTGACTAAGTGCACATGAGAATTTATTTAGATATTTGGATGGAATGTTTAGAAGGATGTAGAGTTAAAATTTGATCTAAAATAAAATTCTATAATGAATATTAATGATGAACCATTCTTTATCAAACGGCGGACAGAAGAAGGCACTCTACAAGGATGTAGAGTTTGGGAAGAAGAAGAGAAGTGGTGGTTATGGATCAATAAAATTTGGAAAGATAGAGGATAAAAGAGTAGTAGTAAAAAGATGCAAGATAAGGTCAGAGACGGAGCATTTAGATAGTGAAACGGAAACGGGGATATGGGAAAGTTTATCATCAACCGATGTAGTACCAAAATTGTTAGGTTATGGGAAGTTGAACAAGAAGTCAGAATATCATTACACAAAGTATTTTATATGTGAAGATAATCGAGCACGTGATATAGATGATTATATAGAGAGTGGGAATTTTTGGGAAATAATAAAAAAGGAGGGTGGGAAGGATACAGGAGTAAGATCAAGATATCCAGTGTGGTCAGCGGAGGACCAAACAATGTATGAGTATACAATGAGTAGGAAGGAAAAGATAGAAATTTGTAAGGGTATGGCGAATTGTTTGTATAAAATGCAAAAGAAGGGTTTTGTACACAGAGATATAAAGGGTGGTAATTTTATAATAGACAAAGAAGGTAAAGTAAGATTAATAGATTTTGGATTGAGTGAGGATGTAGAGAAAGCAAAAGAGGAGAATTCAGTGGTTGGTACACCAGGATATTGTGATCCATTGGTAGAAGATGATGGTTGGATTTCGAAGAAGTCAGACCATTATTCATTAGGAGTAGTATTTTTAAGAGTTTGGACAGGATTTCTAGGACCAGAGTTTGATTCATATGATAATCCAGATGATTTAGAAATAAATAGAAAAGCAAGAAAGAATTTGAGAAATGAATTTTTAGATCAATTGAAAAACTTAGAAAAAAAGGAGCCAATGGTAACAGAGTTAATACGTTTTATGTTATCGAAGGAGTTAAGTAGTAGAATAGATATGAAGGATATTTTAGATATTCTAAAAAGATTGTAAGTAGAAGGTATAAAGTATAAACTAATATATTTTTTTTTTTTTCTTTTAATAATAGTTTTTAAATTTGATTATGAAAATAGAGGTATGTTAATAGTATTAATGACGAACCATTCAAATACAATGATGAAACTTGTGTATGGGAGCAAGATTTCTGAAAATCTGAATTCAGTATTAGGATTGAAGTATAATGATAGTCCATGTGATGGTTATCCAGATCATGTATCATATAATAGAGAAGATATAGAAAACTTATCAGAAAATGGTTGTGAAATAGATGGTATTGATGAGGATGAGTATAATGATTGGTATGATAGATTACAGGTAGAAATATGGGAGCATGAGAGAGAGAATAGAATAGAGGGTATAAATATTTGGTACAAGTATGAGGATGATTGTGGAGATAATTTTTGTGTAGAATGTAATGTAAATTTAGGAGAGAGTAATAGGGAGTATTGTCCAATGTGTAACACAGAGGAATTAGAGATAAAGGAGGAGTGTCTTGGTTGCGAATTGGGGACAGAATGTGAGAATGCTCATATATTAGACGGGGTATATCATCCAAATTGTATTAGAAAGAAGGAAGAACCAGCATTTTGGATGATATTAAATGGTACAATGGATTCTATGGGAGAGGTAATAAATAGATGTATTGGATGTGGTGTAGATATGGGAATTTGTAATCCTAGACAGTATTGTATGAAGACATATTGTGCAGAATTAGAATAGTAATGCGAAGTATCAATAAATCTAAAAAGAAAAAAAAAATAATTTTTTTTCGATAATAGATATATTATAGGAAAGATGTAGATTTTAAAGAAAAAGGAAAAAATTTGATTTAAAGAATAAAAGAAGATACATAAGAATATCCCAATTACAATGCAAATTTTCGTGAAGACACTTACAGGCAAGACTATTACACTTGAGGTGGAGTCGTCTGATACAATTGATAATGTGAAGGCTAAGATTCAAGACAAGGAGGGTATTCCACCTGATCAGCAGCGACTGATCTTTGCGGGTAAGCAGCTGGAGGATGGTCGTACTCTGACGGATTATAATATTCAGAAGGAGAGTACGCTGCATCTCGTGCTCCGACTTCGTGGTGGTTGGAATGATCCTATCTACTGGCTGCGAGAAAACCGCTCTGATAATAAACGAACATAATTTAATCTAATAATCCGAAACATAAAAAAAAAATAAGCGTGATATAAGGCCTATAACTTTCCGTGTAGAGGAAAACAGGTATCACAAACTAAGTGTTTTTATATGTGGGTGATTTCATAAATCCTATAACTTTAACGGACCAATGTTAAAGCAGGTGAAATCGTTAAATCCCACAACTATTATATATATAGTTAATATATGTAGATTATTATTTTTTATGGTTCGCATTCTTTATATTTTTATTGGTGACCGAGAAATAAAATTGATCAGCAAATAATTTTCCATGCTGACAGATAATGGCAATAATGACGAGAAGCGCATTTGCGAAGGCACAGAATGACTTTGAGGAGGATCTACCGGGTCGAACAACAAACTATGTTCCTAGATATACCTCTACAAGAAAAGTAAAGCCACGGGCTTCTAAGACACGAGCTAGTAAGCCAAGGGCTTGTAAAAGTAAAACCGATCAGAATGAAGATAAACCAGGTAGAACAGTCAATCACATTTCAATAGAAATACCGTGTCGAAGCGCAATTGCGAAGGCACAGGAATTGGTTGACTGGGTGGCACAGGAATTGGTTGACAGGGTAGGACAGAATTACCAGGAGGAGCTGGAGCTGGAGGTGCCACCGGAATGGGTTGACTGGGTGGAACAGAATGACATAGAGCGATTCTGGCCATACCTGGAGGTGCCACAGGAATTGGTTGACTGGATGGACGAGCAGGAGCTGGATCTGGAGCTGGAGCTGGAGGATATACCGGGTAGAACAATAAACTATCTTCCGACACAGGAGGAACACCGCAGTGTTCCGACACAGGAGGAACACCGCAGTGTTCCGACTTCTACAAGAGAAGTAAAGCCACGGGCTTCTAAGACACGAGCTAGTAAGTCAAGGGCTTCTAAGACACGAGCTAGTAAGCCAAGGGCTTGTAAAAGTAAAACCGATCAGAATGAAGATAAACCAGGTAGAACAGTCAATCACATTTCAAAAGAAATACCGTCAGATTTTTTAGATAATTTATCACTAAATACAACAATGTTCGTAACTAGAAACATTGATCCAGACGTATTAGATTAGGGGTTTTCTTTGAAGGGAAATAGTATAGGTGTGTTATTAATAATTAGTTTTTTTTTTCTGGTAAAAAAAATCGATATATAAATATCATTATTACTTTAGAACTAAGATGTCAATCTTATCAGACCAACGCACATACTTTGTGGTAAATTATGATGATAAAGATGATATGAAAAGAATGGGTGGGTGTTGGGATCCTATAATGAGGAGATGGTATGTATTAGAAGGTATGAATTTAGTACCATTTATAAGAAGATGGAATCTTGCAGAAAAAGCTAAAATAGAAGTCCAATGTGAGAAAAAGGAAGTAGAACCCGAAAAACCAGTACGAAGATGTATATATGCAGTGGATTTATATAATATTTGGAACAATAAAGAACAATTAATAGAATCACACTATATGTGTAGTCAGAATGTTTAGTTAGGCTTATAATAGAATAAGTATAATTTCTAATTTCTATTTTTTTTTTTGTTATTTTTATTATGTACAATGAAATATAAAGATAAATTATAACTAAATAATAATAATAATTTATATTATGAATATATATGTTCAATTTGCTTTAACAGGGAGAAGATTAGAATTTGAAAATAAACAATGATGATACAGTAGAAGAACTAAAATCGAATATAGAAAATTTAGAGAATATTCCAATAACAAAACAAAAATTGATATTTTGTTCGAAAGTGTTAGAAGATACGCAAAGACTATTAGAGTGTGGTGTATGTGATAGTTCATTATTACAGTTAGTATTAACGAGTGAATCGTTAGGAATACCATCAAGTTTACCACAGCAAGTAGTACCGAGACAATACTTTTCAGATAATATGTTATTAAGACATGGAACACCAGTAACACCAAGAACACCATCATCACCAAGCCCGAGAACACTAACACCAATAACTCCAAAATTATCTCCTGGAAGTTTACATTTGCCAGGAATAAAAATTTCTCCAAGTGAGTCTTTATCTCCATGTGAATTTAAGAGAAAGAATGGACCATATAAACTATTCGCACCGGGATCAAAATCATATTGTTTATGTACTATATATATATCAGAATTTAAAGATGAAAATAAGCATGTAGAATACTATAGATTATCTTACACTTGGGAATATGGGACATCAGACAAATCAGATGCGAGAGATTGTTGCTGGTGTACGTTAAATAATAATATAACAATAACAAAGAATGCGGGAAATCCATTTATAGCAGGAGGTTTAGAATCGAAAATGTCAGGTTTAACAATAGAAAAGAATAATTTATCTCAAACATTGATAAATTTTTTAGTAATGGATGATAATGAGTTGGAGAATAATATAACATATCAACATTCTTACAATTATAGAAAGAATATAATGATAGCTTTAAGTAACTTGAATAAGATATGGTAGGCACTGTAAAAAAGATACTAAAAAAAAAACACTGCGAAAAAGATCTAAAAATTTAATAAAATAATAGTTATATATAAATTATATAATTTATATAAGTTATATAATAATGATAAAAAAAGAGGATATAGAAAATAGTATAGATTGGAATTTTTTTTATGAGTTATTAAGTACTTATCTACCAAGTAATTATGAAGAGAATTCGATAATATTTTTAAAAAATAAATTAAAAGAGTATGGTTTAAAGGGAGAATATACTTTAGGAGGGGATGTAACAGTAAATATGGAAGGAAGAAAAGAAGTGAATGTTTTATTAGATGCTCATTTAGATGAGATACACCAAAGAGTAGTAAATATATCGGATGAGGGATATTTAGTAGCAAAACCTTTTGGTACGATAGTAGAATTTTTATTAGGAAAGAGAGTTGTAGTTCATGGAAGAAAAGAGGTATTAAATGGTGTAATAATAATACCGCCCGCACATTTTATTAAAGAAAAAATGTCAGAATTAAATGAGATAAATAATATGTTAAAAGAAAAGTATTTATGGATAGATATAGGAACAAAAAGTAAAGAAGAGAGTGAAAAGTTTGTATCAATAGGGGATGCAGTAACATTTCCTATAGAGATAAATGAATTAAAGAATAATTGTATAGTTTCAAAAGGATTAGATAATCGTATAGGAGCATTTGCACTGAGTCAAGTTTTAAAAATATTAGGAGAAAATGGTAATTCATTCGGATTACCAAATATAATAGCGAATTTTAGTAATAGAGAAGAAGTAGGGCATGGAGTATATCTAAGAGAAGAAAATATGAATTTAGATTATATAATAGTATTAGATACAAATATAGATACATCAACACCTGTAGCAAAATCAGCACAATATACAGTAGTAGAAATAGGGAAAGGTCCTATAATTTGTAAAAATTTAGAAACTACACCAAAAACAGCAGAAGATTTAGAAGATTTATGTAAAAAAATAAATATACCATATCAGACATCATTTAATACCCATTTAGGTGGTACAAATTTATTTGGATATAGAAAATATGATACAGAAACAATATTTACAGGTGTAGGAATTCGTAATATACATTCTTCAGTAGAAACATGTAAAAAAGAAGATATAACGGATTTAATAGTTTTAGTATGTAATTATTTATTAGGGTTGTGATTTCATATTATTATCGAAATAGATAATAATATAATCATGGCAATGAAGAGATTACAAAAGGAATTAATAGAGATGAATACATCTCTTGAAAATTGTAGTGCAGGTTTAAAAAATGATAATATATTTGAGTGGTCAGGAATAATATTAGGTCCAAAGGATAGTGTGTATGAAGGAGGAATATTTAATTTAGATATAGTTTTTCCGACAGATTATCCTTTTAAACCTCCAAAAATACATTTTATAACCAAAATTTATCATCCTAATATTTCAGAAAGTGGTGGTATTTGTTTAGATATATTAAAAAATCAATGGTCTCCTGCGTTAACAATATCAAAAGTACTATTAAGTTTAAGTTCAATGATGGTGGACCCAAATCCACATGATCCATTATCACCACAAGCAGCAAGGGAATATTTAAATGATAGAGAATTTTTTAATAAAAAGGCTAAAGAATGGGTAAAAAAATATTCTTCAGGAGATTAACCATAGGTATGCTTGTCAAATAATGTGTAGTACTGAGAGTTATTAAAACGCATTTTTATTAGTGTGTTACTTAAGATAAATTATATATAATTTAAATCATTTTTTTTTTATTTTGTTTATAATAATGTATTATAAAAAAATAAAAGATCCAAATACAGGTAACTTAATTAATATAAATAGTAAATTAGGTAAGAATATACTGAAAAACTATATTTTTAGGTTAAGAGAAGGTGGGAGTGAAAGTAAAGTAATAAAAAAAAATGATATAGAGTTTAATATAATAGATGAATTTAGTAAAAAATGGTATACAGATGACAGAGTAAAAAGATGGGAACCTAATACTTTTAATATTATAAGTTATTATAGTAATAATAAAGATGGAATATATATTGATATAGGAGCTTGGATCGGTGTTACAGTTTTATATGCGGCAAGTCTATACAAGAAAGTAATAGCAATAGAACCAGATCCAGTAGCAATTGAAAGATTAAAAAAGAATATGAGTGCAAATAAATGTGATAATATAATTGTAGTAGAGAAAGGTTTATCAGATACGGAGGGTAAAAAAACATTTGGGGGAAATGGATTAATGGGAAATTCAATGTCAACTTTATTAGTGGAAAGAACTAAGAGTCCAAGTGAAAAAAATACAACAACAATAGATACAATCACAATTAATACATTAATTAATCAATTAAAAATTAATCCTTCTTTAATAAGTTTAATAAAAATGGATATAGAAGGAGGAGAAATAATATTAGTACCAGCAATAAAAAAATTTTTGAAAGATTATAAACCAGTTTTTTATATATCTTTACATAGAAATTGTTTAAATAATAATGAGATAGAAAAAATATTAGATGATTTGTTTAATATATATAATAAATGTTATATACATACAAGATTAACAACAAGAAAAGAAGTAACTAAAGAAATGATACAAAAAAAGAAATATAGTACAATAGTTTTTGAATAAGTGGGTGAACTTCTAAATAAAATCATTTCGATTTTATAAAAAAAAAAAAAAGAAGAAAAAGAGAGGGGAAAAAAAAAAAAAAAAAAAAAAAAAAAAAAAAAAAAAAAA
>Ga0206129_10003357_pt1 | contig 18589 bp, 35 predicted proteins | sample Helgoland_Spring_8_FD_148616 | JGI IMG/M metagenome (GOLD analysis project Ga0206129, IMG submission 148616) | Pelagic subsurface seawater microbial communities from Kabeltonne, Helgoland, North Sea - Helgoland_Spring_Bloom_20160502_2 | ecosystem: Environmental > Aquatic > Marine > Epipelagic ...
AGCGGTAAGATGAACTACAAGGTGCCAGTTGGACGTACCCTGGATGGCCAAGTATTGTTTGATGAAGGCAGTGCTGATGCAAGTACAAAGCATATTGAAGTTGACACAGGCGTGTTTATCAAATATAATGTAGATAATGTTGCGGTTGCTGGATATGCAGAGCATCGTAGAAACGTTGCTGGGGTTAATGATAACAATGAAGTTAATCTAGGCATTAAAGTGAACTATAAGTTCTAAGGAGATATGTATTGAACTTAACTGACCTTACACACGAAAATGTAGAAGCACTACAGTTCGATACTAGTCACGATCCTGTGAGACCCGAGCTTGACCTAGACTTTAGGTTGGGCCCGGGTCGTCGGGTTTATGTGTTGGAAACGGACGGTAAGTATCAGGCAGCAATTTGCGTTGCCTATACTAATGAAGTACCAACTACTGTAAAGGAACTTGACCTTATGAGTCAGGCTGCTTGTCAGGAAGATCAACACGGTTCTATTTGCGTAGCATATACAGTTTGGAGTCGTGCGCCACGTGCTGGCAGAGACGTTGTTTTTCGGTTGCTAGATGAATGTCGTGCAAATGATAAAGTCAAACGTCTTATTACACTAAGTCCAAAAACGGATATGGCACGTAGGTTTCACTTAAACAATGGAGCAGTTACTTTGCAGAACAATACTGCAACTGATAACTACGAATACAGTTTATGAATATGTTCAAAGATAGGAAACGTGTAATCCTAGACCGTATCGGGCAGGAGCCGTATTTGGTTAGGTATTACTTGTTCATTAAAGATCGCAAATGGTTTCCATTTAACGTATTCTTACACAAGTTTTTACAAAGCGATCCGGATGAACTACACGATCATCCCTGGCCCTACTTCACGCTAATCTTACGTGGAGGTTATTGGGAGACTACTCCTAAAGGACGCTTTTGGCGTGGCCCAGGGCATATGCGTGTTAGCAGTCCTAAGAGTCTACATCGTGTAGAACTAGAACCGGGAGTATGTGCTTGGTCACTATTCGTTCCTGGTCCTAAACTACGTGAGTGGGGTTTCATTGTCAACGGTAAATGGATGCACAATGAAAAGTATTTTAAATGGCGAAAGCAGAAGGCAAGAGATGAAAAAATTATATCTATCTAATCGCGATATTGAAAAGAGTGTACATGACACTGTAAACTCAATGTATGCTGCCAATTGGCGGCCTGATTACATTGTAGGTATCACACGTGGTGGGTTGATTCCTGCTGTAATGATGAGTCATCTAACTGGCATTAAAATGCATACACTAGATGTTCGTTTACGTGACGGACAATCTGATGGTTGCGAAAGTAACTGTTGGATGGCAGAAGATGCATTTGGTATTTTCCAAATGGGTGGCACATATGAAGATAAGAAAATTCTTATCCTAGACGATATTAACGATAGTGGTGCTACATTCCAATGGATTAAAGAAGATTGGCAATCAGGGTGTTTGCCTGACGATCCTAGATGGGATAAAGTTTGGGGTAATAATGTGAGATTTGCTACCATTGTAAACAATCTAGCAAGTCCATTTAACATCGATTATACAAGCATTGAAATTAACAAAGCTGAAGAAGATACATGGGTCGTATTCCCCTATGAGGAGTGGTGGTAAAATGACAACGTTATTTGAAACATATAATAATTGGATTACAGAACAAGAACATCAAGAACTTCTTAGTGAAGTTATGTATTCACCCAAGTGGAGGTTTGGACAAACAAGTGACAATACTATAGAACCAAATTATCCTTGTTGGTTTCAAAATTTTTACAACCATACCAAATGGGACTTTGTGGCCAACTGTAACACACTCGTAAAGACACTAAGTGATCGTTTTATGCAACTGGTCCCAGATGATTATATGTTAATACGATGTATGGCAAGTGCTAATACATTTGGCCAGGACGGTGACTTTCATGTTGATTGGCCCCGCTCAAATACAAGTATCACAGGTGTATTGTATACAGATAAAACATGGGATACTAATTGGGGAGGTAGTACGCTCTTCAAACAGGACGATGCATATGAAGCAAGTGAATACGAGCCGCGCAAATTTATTACATTTGACAGCAGTGTGTCGCATATTGGCGCTGGACCACAGAGGAGATGTAAAGAAATGCGTAGTATTATTGCCCTACAGGCTGTCCAGTGTGATGCACTAAAAGAGAAGCTAAAACTAAATTGACACTGATTCATAAATATAGTACAATAGTTAATATTAAAGAGGACTTCGTGTTCGCCCCTCTTAAAAAATTCCGCACACTCCATAACCAAGGAGTATAAAAATGGCAAAATATATTAGTACAAAGACTTACACACACCTAGGACCAGTAGCATATCGCCAATGGAGAGCCGACAGTCATTGTAATATGATTCACGGCTATGCACTCAGCTTTCACTTTGAATTCGAGTGTGACACATTAGACGCACGTAACTGGTGTATGGACTTTGGTGGACTACGTCCATTAAAAGAGAACTTAGAAGATTGGTTTGATCATACGTTGCTGGTTGCGGTAGATGATCCAGAACGAGAACATTTACTTAACTTGGGTAAACTGGGCCTTGCTAAGATTACAGAAGTCGAGAAGACTGGATGTGAGGGTATTGCTGATTTCTTATATGAGTATTGCAATACTATCCTACTTCCAGACTATAGTGAAGAGCATCGTGTTTGGTGTTGTAAAGTTGAAGTACGTGAAACAACAAGTAATATGGCTATGAGAATTGGCCACAGAGAAGATGGAGAATTTGATGTTTAAAATATTTAAAAAATGGTGGAATACTAATACTGTTCCTGACTTCGAAAGCATGACTAAGAAAGCTATCGACGAATGGGCAGCGGCAAAAGGCATTCAACTAGATCGTCGTGAAACAAAAGAAAAGATGATCGAAAAACTTAACCAACTAATTTAAGGGCGGACATGAAAGTTAGATACACAGAAGCATTTTATAGTGTACAGGGAGAAGGTAGATGGACAGGAGTGCCAAGTGTCTTCCTCCGTATGTTTGGATGTAACTTTACATGTCCTGGATTTGGGTTGCCGCCCGGCACCAAGACCACTGAGCCAGATGACATTGCAGCACAAGTTAACGAAAATCCACATCTTTATAAGAAATTGGATGATCTCCCACTAGCAACAACAGGGTGTGATAGTTATGCGGCATGGCATCCTGCGTTTAAAAAGTTCCAAACTACAACAGACGTAGACGGACTTGTAGAGCATCTACTAAGTTTAACACCTAACGGATGCTGGACGCAAGAAAACGGACAGGATGTTCATTTAGTGATTACAGGCGGAGAGCCGCTACTAGGGTGGCAACGAGCATATATACAACTATTAGACCATCCACGCATGAAGGACTTAAAAAATGTCACGTTTGAAACAAATACTACCCAATCTTTGTCGGATGAATTCAAATCGTATCTTGAGGATAATCAACGACTACACATTACATTCTCTTGTTCCCCGAAACTATCAGTTAGTGGACATAGCTGGGTTGATGCTATCAAGCCTGATGTTGCTCGGGAGTACACTACTATTACTAATAGCCACCTTTATCTTAAGTTTGTTGTTTGTGATGATGTGGATGTGGGAGAAGTTGACCAAGCTGTTTCAGAATACAGATCGGCGGGGGTTGTGGCGCCAGTTTACCTTATGGCTGTTGGGGGCACGAGCGATAGTTACTTCCAGAATGGCAAAGGTGTGGCGAATCTTGCCTTGGAAAAAGGATACCGTTACAGTCCCAGACTCCACGTTGACGTCTTTGGCAACGCCTGGGGAACTTGATCTAGTAGACAGGATTAGAAAGCATCAATGAAAACAATTTGGGTAAGACACGGCCAGTCAGAATACAACGCAGAAAATCGTAGTACAGGCTGGCATGATCCAGATCTTACCCAACTTGGTATTGAGCAAGCACTGACTACTGCTACAGAACTAGTAAATAATTATCAGTTTATTGCAGAAATTCATTGTAGTGACTTACGTAGAAGTTATTATACTGCAAAGATTATTCTTGATAGTACACCCTGGTTTAAAGATATTAAGATAGATGCGCTAATCCGTGAGAGAGACTATGGAATCTGGAGTGGACGCAATAAAGAAGATCTTTTTAATGAACTAGGTGAAAAAGAATTTATGAATATTAGACGAGGCTGGAATAACAAACCAGAAGATGGTGAAAGTCTTAAAGAATGTGCTTCGAGAGTTGCCACATTTATAAACGGACTAGAAGACTCCCCTAGTCTACCTCATATTATTGTATGTCACGGCAATACAATTAGAGCAGCAAGTGTAGTGCTTGGAAAAAATACTGCTGAATCAGTACGTGACTGGGAAATAGAAACAGGAGAATTTGTAGAATGGGATTGTTAAATGATGTTAAAACCGCAATGGGAATGGGCCAGGCTAAGAAAGTAGAGTCCAAGCCGGAGCCTAAAAAGAAGAAGAAATCTGAAAAAGAAATTGCTACAGAAGCAGGTGAAGCCTGGGTTAGTGTATTAAAAGTAGAAGTTGATCCAGATAATCCAGGTAATGGTGCGTTTGAACTTGATTGGAATGAGCACTTTATTAAAAAATTATGGAGTGCGGGATACAAAGACGAGGATGAAAATGATATAGTTGATCGTTGGTTCCAGGATGTATGCAGACATGTTGTTATGGAGAGTTATGAAAAAGATGAAGCTATGGTTACCAAAAATGATTTAGGTGGCGGCCGCACAGAATATAGATAATAATGAAATTATATTTTAATGGTGATAGCCATACTGCTGGTGCAGAACTCGTCGCGGACTATTGCTTTGCAAGTGATGATCCTGGTCTAAAACACATGGGAGAACTGGCTCATCCTGGATGTTTAAACAAAAGTTTTGGATATAAACTAGCAAAGATTCTTAATGCTGGATATAACTGCGAGGCAATCAGTGCAAGTAGTAATCATCGTATTTTACGCACTACCCGTGATTTTTTAGATCAAAGGCACGCTAGTCAAAATTTTATTATTATTGGTTGGAGTACATGGGAACGTGAAGAGTGGAAACACGAAGATCAAACATTCCAAGTAACAGCAAGCGGAACTGATCAGTTACCAGAGTCTTTGCAGGACGATTATAAAAAATGGGTAATAGATCAAACAATAGAAGTGCTTATAGAAAAAGAACAGCAATGGCATACAGCATTATATAAGCTACATACCTTCCTGCAAGAAAAAAAAATTAAACACCTTTTCTTTAATAGTTATAGCCATTTTGGAAATATAGAAGAGCAAGTAGACTGGGACAATTGTTATCTGGACCCGTATACACAAGCAGGCACATACTGGCATTGGTGCGAAGCCCAAGGCTTCAAAACAGTTAACAACGGTTACCATTATGGAGAAGATGCGCATAATGCATGGGCAAAATATCTCCTGCCTAGGTTGACAGATGTTACAAGTAGTAGTAATATAGTAAAAATAAAGCCACGTAAGATTAACCCAACACCAAGGCGTATTAAATGACAACTTATCTGCTAGTAGATACTGCTAATACATTTTTTAGAGCACGCCATGCTGCACATCGCGGTATGGATCAATGGACCCGACTAGGGTTTGCTATGCATGTTACTATGAGTGCAGTTAACAAAGCCTGGCGCATTGCTGGTGCTGATCATGTTGTGTTTGCACTTGAAGGCAGATCCTGGCGCAAGGACTACTATGAGCCTTACAAGAAGAATCGCAAGGTAGCTCGTGATGCACTCACAGAACAACAGCAAGAAGAGGATCAGTTGTTCTGGGATACCTATGATGATATGACAACATTCTTAAAGGACAGTGCTAATTGCAGTGTACTAAGTTGCGATATTGCTGAAGCAGATGATATCATTGCACGTTGGGTTAACATGCATCCTAAAGACAATCATGTTATTGTAAGTAGTGATAGTGACTTTGCACAACTTATTGCACCTAATGTCAAGCAGTACAATGGCATCCAAAATCATATGATGTCACTAGAAGGTATCGTAGACGATTATGGTAAGCCTGTTAAAGACAAGAAAACAGGCGATGTAAAGGACGCTCCAGATCCAGAATGGTTGCTGTTTGAAAAGTGCATGCGTGGTGACACTAGTGACAATGTGTTTAGTGCTTACCCTGGTGTTCGCAAAAAAGGTACTAAAAACAAAGTTGGGTTACTTGAGGCTTTTGCAGATCGTAATAGCAAAGGCTTTAACTGGAATAACATGATGCTACAACGCTGGACTGACCATAACGGTGAAGAGCACCGTGTGTTGGACGACTACGAACGGAATAGAACGCTTGTAGATCTTACTGCACAACCTGAAGAACTTAAAGAGTACATTGATACCACAATGCGTGGTCAAATGGAGCCTAAAACTAATAAAATGGTTGGTGCTAAGTTCTTAAAGTTCTGTGGGAAATACGAACTGAAAAGGATTGCTGATGATGCTACGAAATATGCAGAATGGTTACAGAGAGGATATAATGTTACACGCTAAACCTATTGTGCCAGACAAGTTTTGGATTGTAGAGAAAAATGGGGAAAAGGTTGGCACACTTCGCCGAGACACAGACTTTGTGTTAACTGTTAATAATAAAAATGCTAGATTTCCTGATCAGGACACACTTACAGAAAAGACAAAGATTAGTTTTAATAATCTTATAGAGTCAACAGTTCCTGCAAAGGACAATTTCAACGTTCATGAGTATCCATGTAAGACACAGCCACATAATGAAATCTTTGATGTAAAGCGTAAATTACCACTTTACACTAAAACTGTTAAAAGTCAGAGTTTCTATTGTGCAGGTTACTATATTATTAACTTTGAAACTGGTTGGATGAAAGCCTATTGCCCAAAACTGATTACACTAACACGTAATCAGTTTGAAGGTCCGTATAAAACAAAGTTTGAGATACAAGAGCAACTACGATTAGCTCATCCAAGGGCAGGCAGAAATGAAAAGACCTAACTTTGGCAATCTAGAAAAGTTTGCTAGTAGATGTGCTGGGAGCAATACAGAAAATTTAACTATTCCTAGGCAAGAAGCACAAGGTATAGTACGTGAGTACCAAAATCTACTAGCATATACAGTAGACCTTCAATCAAGGATCATAGAATTACAAGAAAACCCTGTTATTGCCGTTGAGATACAGTCTGATTCCTGGTAACCTATTATATACTAAGATAAATAATACTAGCATATAATTGGAAACAACATGAGTAGACCTAAGCCAACTGTCCTGTTAGAAAAAGTAGATAAATCTTGTTATAAAGCACATCAGGTTCTAGCAAGCAACGGTATATGGAGTGTCTTTTACAACGATAAACCTATTAACTTAAAAAGCTACAATATACTAACAAACTATCCCGGTCCAAAATATAACAAGGTTAGTTTTAGCAATCCTGGCCATGCTATTAATTTATGTAAGAAGTTAAACATAAAATTTCAGACTGAAGATTTTACTGTGGTTCTCGTTGATACTGGAACAACAGTATATCGAGAGAATGAAAACTAAGCAACAATACACGGCCGTATTTCTTAAAAATATAGAGCATACACGAATCCCTAACGGAACTGAGATGGTGTTCTTCTGGCAAAACATACGGAACGATGGTGGGCTTCGTCTAACTGAACAGGGATTTAGGTGTCTTATCGACGATCTGGATCTTAAGTCGTACAATATAAAATTATGGGACGATAGTAGTCGCATAGAGGTTAACTACAGATTCCTATTAGATTTGGATAAACAGTTACAAGTGCCCTACTATGTGCAGCTGGGACGCTGGCCTAGAATACTACTTTTTGATGAGCAAACATATTTTTGGGCCACCCTACATGGAGACTTTCAGAGGTTTTTGGATGGAAACAAAGTTCGAATTAAAACGTAGTAAAAATATAGCCGATCCTAAATGGAAGCATTTTGTAAGTGTGTATTTTGATTATGAGATACATGAAAAGAACGCTGACATTGATATTGTGTATAAGATCATTCGTACGGAGTTTTTGGAACTAATGACAAAGCACTTTGGTGCACAGGATCTTCACTGGAATATACGCTGGAACGACGAGGGCGCAGATATAAGGTTTGATAATGCTAGTGATGCTGCGCAGTTTACTATGTGTCACATTAAGTCTTGCAAATTCAAGCCTTTGGGCAGGTATTACAGTCATAAAACTAAATGCACATACACTGGAATAAGAGGACATTAAGTCCTCTTTTTTTATGATTTCTGGTAGACAATCTGCTATTCTGTGCTACTATGATTATAGTTAGAAAATACGGAGCAGATACATGTTTATAAGCGAATGGAATAAGTCGGATTGGCGTTCAACGGAAACGTGGGAGTCAGTTAACTGCTCAAGCGGTGATGTGACAATCACTAAGATTGGTGAGAAATTTATAGCTCGTGATCCTAACGGCATGCTGGTTTCTCAGTTCCCGGATACCTGGGAAAACACTGTTCGTATGATGGAATCTTGCTTTGATTGGCGTGTAGATTTAGGTGAAAAAATAGCCTAAAACGGTTGACGATAGTAGCATCTGTGCTATTATGAATTATAAATTGAAACTGAGGAGTTTTAGGAATGTCAGAAGTTGACGCAAGAACGGTTACTATCCAGGAAGCAGAAAAGCGTATAGTTCGTGCTTTCAAGATCAAGCGGCCAGTGTTCCTTTGGGGACTGCCAGGCGTAGGCAAGAGCGATCTCATGCAACAGATTGCAGGCAAAGAGTACCTGGGTAAGACCCTGCTTATTGATCTGCGTGTCGCACTTTTTGAGCCCACTGACTTGCGTGGCTATCCTGTTCCTAATGTACAAACTGGTCAGATGCAGTGGCTTCCTCCTAGTGATCTTCCAACTGAAGCGCAGGCAGCAGAGAACGATACTATTATCTTGTTCTTGGACGAGATGAATAGTGCGGCGCCTGGTGTGCAGGCCGCGGCATACCAGCTTATTCTTAACCGTCGTATTGGTGCTTATAAATTGCCAGACAACGTTGTTATTATCGCCGCTGGCAACCGTGAAAGCGACAAGGGTGTTACGTATCGTATGCCTACTCCGCTTGCTAACCGTTTTGTTCACTTGGAAGTGCGGGTAGATTTTAATAGCTGGTTGGATTGGGCTGTGACCAATCGTATCCACGAAGACGTTGTTGGGTACTGCTCATTTGCTAAAGCAGACCTATGTGACTTTGATCCTCGCTCAAGTGGACGTTCGTTTGCTACACCACGTAGCTGGAGTTTCGTAAGCGAGTTCCTCGATGATGACGATATCTCAGACAACGAGCTGACTGATTTAGTCTCTGGGTGTGTTGGTGAGGGCATTGCAATCAAGTTTATGACTCACCGCAAGGTTGCCAAGGACATGCCAACGCCTGAGGATATCCTAGCTGGCAAGGTCAAAGAGTGCAAGATCAAAGAGATCAGTGCTCAGTATGCTCTTACGATTGGCATGTGCTACGAGCTCAAGGATGCCTACGACAAGTTTGGCAAAAAGGACAGCAAGAAGTGGCACGAGCTTGCAGATAACTTCTTCCGCTTTATGATGGACTTCTTCCCTACGGAGATGACGGTTATGGGTGCACGTACTGCAATCAGCAACTATAATCTCCCGTTTGAGGCTAACAAGCTCAAGCACTTCAAAGAGTTCTTTGATCGGTTTGGCAAGTATGTGGTAGCGGCAAATGAAGACTAAAGATAATGATTATCTGCGTGAATGGACAAAAGATCAAAAAATTGCAATGGTGAAAGAGGAGAAAGAGGATGACTGATTATAATCCTGATAACTGGGTCGTTATCAAAATGAATGGTGATGATTCACATTATCGTATGCTAGCAGGATGGAGTGGTGGATACCTCACTGGCGATAGTTGGCGCATGAACAGTGGTATTACTCGTGTAGAGGATGCTGGTGATAGATTTAACTTCTATGGATCAACTGGCAGTTGCTATAGCTGCGGCAAGGAGAGTTATACTCTACGTATGAATAATGTTCATATCTGGAATCAGGTTAAAGACCGGCACGGCGATCTAGTTGAACTTATGCCAGAGGACACAGACTGGTTAAACATGGATTGGATTATTAAATGAACATGACTACTTTTGCAATAACTGATTTAGCCGATTGTATCGCTCACGCACAATACGAAGGCTTCTCAGATATCGAATACGAAACTAGAGACTTTGAAAAGATTCGTGCTGCTAAAACAGCAGAAGAAAAAGCACAAGCACTTCATGCTACAACTCCTGCTCGTCGCCGTCCTACTACTCGAGACTTTGGAGTCTATTCTATGTTCACCCAAACATGGGGCAGCACAGCACTTGGACACGGTGGTATGGGCGGAGCAAGCATGACCACAGCATATACTGTGGTTTTGGAATGTTATCACACGCAGGAGTTTTTGGTTTACTTTGGCGGGGCATTCTGTTATACTGTTAGTAGACGCAGTGCTAATATTGATGCGTTTGTAGAAGACTGTAGAAATCACTGCTTGGAGAGCAAGCGTAAAAGCGAGAAATATCAATGAGTCACGATAGAGGATGCTCATGCGGGAAAGAGCGCAACGAATACGACTCTTGTAAAGAAGAGAACTGTAATAAAAGAAACAACACAGTGGAAAGAACTATGACACCAAAAGGATCTAAACGCTATGTGTGGATCCGTGCTGACGGTGAAGCCAAGATCATTGATACCGACGTTGTTGAACTGTGGCAAGGACCATACTTTGACCGGGAAAAAGATCGCATCTACGAACTTGGAAACGAGGTAGAGATCAAGGTCACTGTGGCTGTTAAAAACAAAACAGTGTATCGTGAACGCAGTTATGCCGAAGGAACTCGCTGATGAAATACAAACTATACCTTGAAGAAGAATACAAAGACTCCAACGGCGATTTAGAAGAAGATATGTTCATTGAAAGGAATGGCAAGAGATACAAGCTGGTTGAGGTTGAATAATGAACACACAGGATTTCATCAACAACGCAGAATACCTAATCCGTCAATGTCTCAATCAAAAAAACATTGACCCGACTATGGAAGCGTGGTTGCGTGACGCATGTCTTGATCTTGCAAAAGCAAGAGAGAAGGACACTTCTCTTGAAGCGGATAATGAAAAACTCAAGAACATTCTCCGCAAGGCATTTCCAGAAAAGTCTGGCCATTTCTTTATCTGTGGTGAATCGGGTGAAAAAGATTCGATGGGATTGCCCGATAGACTGTTCGTCTGTCCAGCATATGGCCTAGATGGATTTGCAGTCTATAAGAAAGATCGTGACTATGATGCGCCGGGGTGGTAATATGAAAACAATTACATTACAAGTTGAAGATTGCGATCAAGTTGTCATTGATGAACTGAAAGATGCTTATCATATGAACAATCAGTTTGACAAGGTTGACTGTTCAGATGACGTTCTTGATCCAGACTATGGGTTACTCAAGGCAATTCAAACTGTGCTGGCATACTATATGATACATGAAGATTATGAAGAGTGGGTGGAAATGAATCCAATGGTGAAAGAAAATGATTAAGCACGAACCACAATTTGAGACTGATAAGATTTGCAAACACTATTCAGAAAAGGATGGAGTTCCGGTCAAGTATGTGTGTACATCTGCACTAGGCGATGAAGCACAAGCGATGGATATCTTCTATCGTGATACTCCCCATCCTGAGTTTGGTAATAGATACATGGGCCTTTATTATCACCCAATGAGCGGCAATCTAATGATTACCAATGCTGATAGGATTGAAAAGCAGGAGTTTGGGCTTGTAGAAGATGATGATGGCAACCTACAGTATAGTGCCCATCGACATGATTATAAACGGTTTGAGAATGGTAACATGATTGACGGTGGACGTTCTTATATCAAATCAAGTATGTGTCCAATTCATATGCATGTAGTTCGTGATGGTGAGATGATAAGAGATATAGAAGAAATAACCAAATAACAACAAGGAGACAAAAGATGAACAAATTAACACTCGCTGAAGACTTTGAAATGTGGTGGGATATGCCGAAGTATCGCAACCATGATATTCCTGCCAAGGAGTTTGGTGACCAAACGGTTACATACAAGCACGGCAGTAACCGTGGCTGGCCTGGAGAAGAACGTGACGTTGACTACTGGGTAGAACTTGATAATGGTTTTGCTGTAGGTATGCGCCATGGCCGTAGTGATAGCGGTATGCGGCGTGCAAAATATGCAGAATTTCCTGTAGTTAAAATGTCAAAAAGTGTTGACAAATTACGATACATGTAGTATCATTATTGATAGTAAGGCAGTGTGTCTTACAAAATTAGCCCGTACTAGGGCATACGTTACCCGTCCGTTTTAGGACATACATTTAACATACAGCCGACTTTCTAAAAGGCTAAGGAGATTATTATGACTAGAATACGAGATAGCTGGAACTTTATCGACCCAAAGACTACAACCCCCAAACTAGCAATTGTCCCTAAGAAGACATATGCACAGTTAGCAAACGAGAAATACAACTCTTCTGAGGATACTATCCTCTCTCTGTCAGAGCGTTTTAATAATGCTATTGGCAATGATACTGATCTTGTGGAATACCTTCTTGTCATTGGCAAAGAATTCCGAGACAGAAACCCCCAATACGAAAAATTCGAAGACATGTATCCTGACATGCCAGGCATGTCTAGTAGCAAAAAGGATCGTGTCAAAATGATACAGATGCTTCTCAATGCAACCATTCAGCGTGAAGCAGATCAGGAATGGATTATTAGCATTGTTGGCAAGTTTGATCCGTTCTTTGTGAACATGGTTAGGCTTTATCCGTTGCTTAACCGTCATGAACATCGTGCATTATTTGCAATCTGGGACGGCCAGCACACCACACTTTCCCTGCTCTGCATTGCTCTTTATGCATTTGGTATGAGCATGGAAGAAGCTCTAGAGCTAGATATTCCTGTTGCTATTCATCCTGGCACAAATGTTGCTAAATTACGCCAGCGGTTTATTGGTGTACATGTCCCCAACGCAATGACCAAGCCCTTGGACAAGATCGACCTGTACATGCAGTATGTCTATGCTGTACGTAACAATGGTGACACTGATCCCTGGAGCATGCGTTTTGAAGAGATCCAGTCTGCGCTGGAAGAATTTGGCTGTTTCTTTACACATGAAAAGTTCATAGACACGGACCAGCCAGGTGCTATTTCCCGTCCTACAGAAATCTTTCCTACAGGACGTGACGTAACTAAGTGGAAGAGCAGTGTGCTACGCCGTGTGTTCCAGTACCATAGCATCAGCAGACCTACTGAATGTGTAGAGCCTCTGGAAATTGATAACATGGCACACATTTTCCGTGCTTGTGATCAGCAGGGTATTGAAGTCAATGACCAGTATGTGCAGGACTTTGCAAAGTATCTTGGTGCAGTTACTAATAACACTTGGGAAAAGGGCTATAAAAAGCTCAGCCATAAGAAACACGCAATGGTTACTAAAGCATATAAGAGCTGGTGGAATAGGCAGCCTGCTAGCGTTCAAGAAGCTTTCCCTACACGATGCAACCAAACAGAAGTAGCACCTACCTGGATCTGTCAGGCAATTGTTAATGCAGGCTTCCCGCATGAAGTTCCTGCTTTTATTGGCAGGTTTGCATACAAGTTTACTGAGAAGGAGTTGGTGTAATGGCTTTTCGTGATCCTAGCATGGACCTTCTCAAAGAAGGCATAGCTCAAAGAACTGCTCGTAAGACTCGTTGCAGTCAGGAAGGGTGTAATAACTTCCTTACGCCCTACCAGGGTCCTGGTAGTGACACGCTCTGCAGAGATCACCAAAAGAATTTGGCAGAGTATGGCGGTCTTGCTACTATTAAAAAGGAGTATAGCCAACACAGGGATACTCATTGCAGCCATTGCGGATATACTCCATTAACTGACCCTAGGGTACAGGAAATTGAAGATCTTAAGGTTCGCAACAGGCTTGTGCGTACATTGCTAACTGTAGATCACATGGATGGCAACCACAGTAATAATAGTCCAGAAAACTTGCAAACATTGTGTCCTAATTGTCATGCTATAAAAACTGTTATCAACGGTGATACTATGACTCCTAGCAATCAGAACGTATAAATTAGAGAAAATAGCCCTATTATAGGGCTATTTTTTTATCTTTTGGTAGACAATCTCGCTATGTGTGCTATTATACATATAGTGAAGGAGTGAATATATGCCTAATACGACTGCAAACAAGAAAGACATACCTCAACTGCCAGTGGGATTCGAGACTGTTCCTGCTGAAGATTACGAGGCTCGCGAGAAGCTAACCACTGCTCGTGTTGCACTGCTTATGAAAGCACCCTGGTTTGGTAACATGGCTACTCGTTTGCCACTTGTTAACGCTGACGAGTGGTTACCTACAGCAGCCACAGATGGTCGTTATTTCTACTATAACAGCAAGTTCATTAACATGCTCAAGAAGAAGGAAGTACAATTCCTCTTCGGACACGAAGTGCTACACAATGTATACGAGCATCTTGGTCGTAGCAAAATGAACAAGCACAATCCTCAGATTGCTAATATTGCAGCAGATTTTGCTGTTAATGGTGATCTTGTTAAAAGTAAAATTGGTACTCTTATTACCACTGTCCCAGCACTCCATGACACCAAATATTATAACATGAGCATGGAGGAAATTTACGATGACATCTTTAATAATGCAGAGAAGATTGATTTGGATCAACTTGCAAACATGCTCTTGGACGAACATCTTGAAGGTGAAGACGAAGAAGGCAAGGGAAGCGGTGGCAACGGTCCCGAAGAAGATGAGAACGGCAATCTTAAAAGTAAGAGCAAACCTAAATACACCGACGAAGAAAAGAAGAAGATCAGAGATCAAATTAAAGAGGCACTAATTAACAGTGCCAAACAGGCAAGTGGTGCTGGCGATATCCCAGGCGGTGTTGCACGTATTATCAAAGACCTCACAGAGCCCAAGATGGACTGGCGTGCTCTGCTTGCTATGAGCATTGAAAGTTCTATTAAGAGTGATTATAGTTTTCAGCGTCCCTCACGCAAGGGCTGGGACAGTGGTGTACTGCTTCCCGGCCTGATTGCTGAACAGACCATTGACGTTGCTATTGCAGTTGACATGAGTGGGTCAATTAGTGACCAGCAGGCCAAGGATTTCTTTAGCGAAATTAAAGCTATCATGGATATGTACACAGATTTTAATATCAAGATCTGGTGCTTTGACACCAGTGTCTATAACTACGCTGAATTTAATGCTGCTAATATTGACGAGATCCTAGACTACCAGCCAATGGGCGGTGGTGGAACAGACTTTATGTGTAACTGGGCCTACATGAAGCAGGAAGAAATTCAGCCCAACCGGTTTATTATGTTTACTGATGGCTACCCTTATGGGTCATGGGGTGATGACTTCTATTGCGATACAGTGTTTGTGATTCACGGCCCAGATTCAATTAAGCCTCCGTTCGGTAATTATGCGTACTACGATGAGAAGAAGGCGGATTAATAGTCAGGATTAAGGGTTAAGATCATAAATTAGGATCCTGATTCTCTTTCATATACTCTTCAACTTTAACTTTAATATCATTACAGGCGTTAACAAACGTCATTAGAGTTACTACATGCGTAGGTGTACTTGGGTTTGATAGTCCTTCGATAACAATGCCTATTTGGGACTGTTTATAGAAATTTTCTTCAAATTGCACATCTACATTTAACTCAACCAGACGTTTTTTTAAGGCCCCTAACATGTACTCAAACTTAGTAAAATCAGCTCTTAGTTTAGTATCCAGCGAGTTAGCATTAGCACTCGATTCATTTTTATCTAGGAGTAAAGACAACGAATTATAAATACCAGTATAATATGCTACTATTTTAAATCCAGCTTGGCAAGAAACTATCTGTTTGTATGCAGTCACTAACTCATCAGACGTAGGTACAATCTCAGACTTTGCTGGAGATATTGAAATAAAAAATGAGATTAGTAAAATATATATTGATTTCATGCTAAAAATACCCTATAATAGTACTTATTAAATAATACAAAATACCCCAAATGGAGAAAAGAAGTAAAATGGCTAAGAATACTAAAAAAGAAACTATCGAAGCAGAAGAAATGGACGCCGTTGAAGCAGTGGAAGAAGCTGTTTCTGAAGAAGCAGTACAAGATCCAAATTCCCTACAGGCTAGTGACCTTAACACAATGGCTACTGTTATTGAAGCGACTGCTCAACGCGGTGCAATTCGGGCAAATGAAATGCAAATTGTTGGTCAACTGTACAGTAAACTCAATCACTTCCTTATTTTAAATGGTATCCGACAAGCGCCAGGTAGTGAAGAAACTGCACCCGCAGAAGAAGCACCCGCAGAAAACAAAATTGCAGGAAAAAATGAAAATGATTAAACACGTAGGTAAACACTCAGATCAAAAAGTCGTTACAGTGTTTCGGGAAGTCCCTAACGAAGATCATATGTGTCTCGTTATATATCCAGACCAATTACCCACAGCATACCATGATGATCTAATGAAATGCATTGAAAGCAATGCAGGGCAAGCATCAAGTCACCTAGGTGAAGCTATGCAAAGAGTAGTAGGCACTGATGGTCGTAATCTACTTGCCGCGGCTCACAGCCAACGCTGGATGAAAAAGGTACGCTGCCAGGATGTAATTATGACACCAGTACCCAGCAAACCAGGTGCACGGCTTGATGAGATTAACACGATCATTAAAGAGATGGAATCAGGTGCTGATGCAGCAAAACGCCTGGCGCAGATAGATGCACAATCTGGCATTGCAGATCCTGCTAAGACACTGAGTGACACTGCATATGCAGCAAGCACAAATGCGGCAGCATCAACTGCTGTATCGGGTGTACTTAGTGATGCAGATATTGCAAAGGATCTACTAAAGCAGGCAGACGGGTTTAAACTTCAGATGGAAGGTATCCAAAAGGAAATTTCACGCCTAACAGAAGAAGCAATCTCAATGGATCCAAGCCTCGCTCCTAAAAAGAAGCGTGGTCGTCCAGCAAAGGCATCAGCATAAATGAACGTTAAGCTACTAAGTTATAGCAAAGCAACAGACGAATTTCAAACAGAAGGGTTAACAGACCTTCAAGAACTAATTGCGTTTTGTGCAAAGGTATCAAACCCTGCCGCACAAATTAATACAGAAACAAGTGAACGTTTAATTAAGTATTTGATTAAACACCAACATTGGTCACCTTTAGAAATGGTTAACGCAGTATTAGAAATTAATACTACAAGAGATATTGCACATCAAATTGTGCGTCATCGTAGTTTTGCTTTTCAGGAGTTTAGTCAGCGTTATGCTGATCCTAAAGAACAGGGTGAAATGTTTGAATACTCAGAAGCACGTTTACAAGATCCTAAGAACAGACAAAACAGTGTTGAAGTTGACGATGCAAAATTACAACTTGATTGGGAACATGCACAAAGACGCATAGCAGTACTAGCCAAAAAAGAATACGATTGGGCTATTAAAAAAGGTATTGCTAAAGAACAAGCACGTAAAGTATTGCCTGAAGGTCTTACAAAAACACGCTTGTATATGAATGGCACAATTCGTAGTTGGGTGCATTATATCGAATTACGTGGTGCGAATGGTACACAAAAAGAACATATGGAAATTGCACATGCTTGTGCAAAAGTTATTGCTGACGTATTTCCGCTTGCTAACGAAATATTTGAGTGGAAATAGACAATCCCAAATTAACACACCTGCCGCGCTTAGGCTGCGGATATAACAAACATTTTGAATATGATGTTCCTTTAGAAAACGAAGGAGTTATGGGGATTAGCATAGAGTGGACTAATAATACTTGTAAACATCGATGGGGTTGGTGGTTTGATCCTAATACAAAAGAAGCTCGAATGAGCTTCGAAGATCGTAACGAGATGCTACACTGGACTATTAGGTGGTTAGCAGAACATAGGAGCAAGTAAAATGACATATTTTAAAGCAAAACCAACAGAAATACGATCAATACCCGACATCGAAGGCATAACACAATTATTAAATGTAGGAAGATTAGAGCTTTGTGGATTGGCTGGCGCTATTGCACGTAGTAGGAAAATTTCTGCAAATTCTGCATTATTTTTGCTAGAATCAGGCGAAGTAAACAAAGAGCAAGCTCGAGAATTATTGATTGAATCACTTCAAACAAAACAAATACAATCTGAACCTGAGCTTAAATTAGATGATACGCCTTCACAACCTTGATAGGCTCTATTCCGAAATACGTAAGCAACTAGTTGCAGTACAAGAAAGTGTCTTACTCTCGAACATACACATGTTTGGAGACTATACGCAGTATTTGGAACAACGAATTGCTACAGTAGCAGGATCCAAATACGCAGCAGTAGTTGGTAGCGGTAGTGACGCATTAATGTATGCTCTTGTAGCAGAGAACATCACAGGCACAGTTGCAATGCCTGCACACACATATATTGCAACAAGCAACAGTATCATACGAGCAGGATGTTTACCTGTTTGTATAGACGTAAACGCTAGCGGTCTCATGCGCTGGGACCTTGTGCCTCAGGGTA
>Ga0206129_10003359_pt1 | contig 18585 bp, 11 predicted proteins | sample Helgoland_Spring_8_FD_148616 | JGI IMG/M metagenome (GOLD analysis project Ga0206129, IMG submission 148616) | Pelagic subsurface seawater microbial communities from Kabeltonne, Helgoland, North Sea - Helgoland_Spring_Bloom_20160502_2 | ecosystem: Environmental > Aquatic > Marine > Epipelagic ...
CAAGCGGAAGATGCGGCTTGAATTGGACGCTGACTGACCTTTCTTGCATTGGCTTTGTCTCGATTTCAGCGCTTGCTGTTATGGGGCCATAGCTTGGGTGGGGCGGCCAATAGTCGCCGAAAAAACGATCAAGCTGGCAGCACCAGAGCTTTTGGGCTTTGTTTCGTTTTGGTCTTTACCCGCTGATAGCGCGAAGCGCCATTTTGGCTCGCTACAATGGCTTTGCCATGCCTTCCCTGGGATTTGCACTTGTGCTCACGGGCTTTGGTGGCGCTTCGGTGTTCACGGGAAAGCTCGACTGGGGCATAATATTCCCTGACGCAGGGGTGCTTTTGCCATCGCTCCGTTGGGCGCTGCTTTACGCGATTCGCCGCTTCTCGAAGAGCCTTGGCTTGAGCAGGAATTTGGCGCAGATTATTTAGATTACAAATCCAAAACATCGCGCTTTTTGGTTTTTTTGAAGGAGGGTGCGCGACGCCGCACCCCCCTCACTTTATTCCGCAGCTCTGAGCGAGGTCGTCATCATCGGAGCAGGTCCTGTTTTAGGAGCGTGGCTTTTTAATGGGTTCTCATCGTCGTCCCAAATAATCATCGGTGATTTCACACGCCGTGCCTGACGCTGAAGCGCCCAATCTCGCGCTGCATTGCTAGAGCGACCCATTGACAGTTTTGCCAGCAAACGCGCTATCCAAAGCAGATAGGTGCTTGCCCAAACCCGCAGTGCCAGCATGGATGGTGTGAATACCAATGTCAGAACTGTTGCAATTCCAAGGCCGAACACCACGGCTGTCGCCAGTTGTTTCCACCAAAGAGCGGTTGGGCTGTCGATGGAATAGCCGCCCCCGATGAAGTCAAGACTAAGGCCGAACATCATTGGCGCGAGGCCTGCCATAGTGGTGATTGTGGTCAGCAAAACTGGGCGAATGCGATCTTCGGCTGTACGCACAATCGCTTCGATCCTTGGCATGTAGCGCGAATAATCTTGGTAGGTATCGATCAGAACAATGTTGTTGTTCACCACGATCCCTGCGAGTGCCACGATGCCGGTACCCGTCATAATGATGGAGAATGCCTGATCCATCACCAACATGCCGATCAACACGCCTGTCGTGGAAAGGATGACCGCAAGCAAGACCAGCACAGAGTTATAAAAACTATTGAATTGCGCCAAAAGGATGATGAACATCAGGCCCAACGCGCCTGCGAATGCTGTGGATAGGAATTGCTGGCTTTCGGCTTCTTCTTCCTGATCGCCTGTCCAGTCGAATTGGACGCCAGCAGGCAATGGATTGGTCTCTAACCATTCTGTCAGCTTAGCGATCCTTTCATTCGGGGTGATTGGCACGGCTTTGGTATCGCCATTCTCGTCTGTGACGTCTTTGGTCAGATCGCTGGCCACCGCGGCTTTCACGTCAAAGTAGCGCTTTTGATCAATGCGGTTGATCTCTGCGAGTTTTTTCACTGGCTTGCGCGTTGTGAAGTTGCTCAGCGGGATCAAGCCGTCACGTGTCCGCACCTTGAGGGTATCAAGGGTGCTTAGAACGCGATCCTCTTCGGGAAGTCGTACGCGGATTTCAATCTCTTCATCAGAGCTATCAACCCGCATCGTATCAAGCAGAATGCCGCGTGTGACCAGTTGCACCATGCCACCAACCGTTGCGACGTCCGCGCCATAACGGCCCGCCTTTTGCACGTCTACATCGATCTGCCAGTCGATGCCTGGCAGGGGCCGCGTGTCTTCGATAAGTTGCAGCCCAGTGGTGTTTTCAAACTGCGCGCGCGCAAGGGCGGTTGCGTTTAGCAGATCATCCCAATTGTCACCCTTGAGGCGCAAATGCACGGGCTTACCTGAGGCGGGACCACGGGCTTGGGCGAGGATTTCAATCTCGATCCCAGGGATCAGTTGCAATTGCTCCGTCAGTTCCGCGATGACCGTGTCGCCATCAAGTTCGGGGCGATCTCGACGATCTTCCCATGGAATTGTCTCAAGCTGCACCTGACCGATGGTTTCCTTTGGCGTTGCAGCACCAGAGGCATCTGTGTTCAAGCCACCTTCACCCGCAAATGCAAATGCACTTTGCACGCCTGGGTGGCGCAGAACGACGGCTTCGGCTTCGGCGACTAAGGCGTCCTTTTCGTCTAAGGATAGGTTGCCGCGGGCAAGCACATAGACGATGGCTTGCTCTGGTTCGCTTTCAACGAAGAATTCGACGCCATTGTTGTTCTCGCCAAAATAGGTGAACGTGCTCGTTACGACGAATCCAACCGCAACAATTGAGACCAGTGGCATGATCGGATTGCCTGCGATGGCTTTGATAACGTAGCCAAATAGGGTGCGCTTGTTGCCTGCCTTGATCTTTGCAGCGCGGCGTTCGAATTTCGCCGCACCAAGGGTCACAGAAGCTGCAAAGGCACCAAACAGGAACAAAGCTACACCCGGTAATGCGCCGAGAAAGCCTTCGGTGATAGCTTGTCCGCCGAACAGATAGCCCGGGTTCAGCACCTGCATAGCGCCAAGAAACACCAGATATATTGCGGGCGGCACCAAAAGTGCGCGAACTAGCCATGGCAGCTTTGCACGCAAGGCGTCGGATGTTTTACCGAATGCACGGCTCAGGCGACCAGTTACACCACCCATGACGGGCAAATACACTAGCGCAACGACTAGCGAGGCAGAAAGAACGAAGATCAATGTGACAGGTAACATGCCCATGAACTGGCCGGGCACACCGGGCCAGAACAGCATCGGCAGGAAGGCGCAGAGCGTCGTCGCAGTCGAGGACACGATGGGCCAGAACATACGCTTGGCGGCTTCGACATAGGCTTCCATTGGGCCAGAGCCTTGCGAGATGCGTTTATCTGCGTATTCTACGACCACGATGGCACCGTCGACTAACATGCCTACCGCAAGGATTAGGCCAAACATCACGATGTTCGAAATCGTAACTTCCATCACCGCGAGGAACACGAAGCACAATAAGAACGACGTCGGAATCGCAAAGCCCACAAGCAATGCAGGCCGCGTGCCAAGGGCTGCGAGAACCACAATCATCACTAGAGCAATCGCTGTCAGAACGGAGCCTTCAAGCTGACTGACCATTGACCCAACCGTGCGTGACTGATCGTTTGACGTGCCCACATCAACAGAGGCTTGCAATGGTTCCGGCCACTCTGCTTTGGCCTCATCAACAACGGTTTTGACCAGTTCTGCGGTATCGATCAGGTTGAATCCTTTTCGCTTAACCACTTGCAGCGCCACTGATGTTTCGCCGTTAAAGCGCGCGGTGCCTTTACGATCTTCAAAGGTCAAAGAGATTTCCGCCAGATCACCCAATGTGACCACTCGGTCGCCGTTGGTTTTCACTGGAAGGGTGTAAATGTCTTGCACCTCATCAAAAGAGGAGGGGATCTTGACGGCAAACGTGCCCTGCGCGCTTTCGATTTCACCGGCGGCGATCAACTGGTTGTTATTTTGAACAACCGAAATCAACTCGCCTGCAGTGACATTGTAGGCCTCTAATCGCAGCGGATCGATCAACACTTCGACCATTTCTTCGCGATTACCTGCGATGCCTGCCTCTAGGACTGAATCCAGCGATTCTATCTTTTCTTGCAAGGCTTTTGCGGTTTTTGCCATCGTGCGCTCAGGAACGTTGCCTGTAAGATTGACGATGATGATCGGGAATTCGGAAAAGTTGATCTCGTTGATCGAATAGTTTTCAGCGCCTGAAGGGAATTTGCCTTGCGCCGCATTCATCGCGTCGCGCACGTCGGCCATGACTTTGGTCTTGTCCCATCCAAACTCAAACTCTAGTGCGATACCCGCGTAGCCCTCAGCCGCAGTGCCTGAGATCGACTTTAGACCGTCAAGATCGGCAAGTTCGCTTTCCATTGGCTTGACCAGCAATGTTTCGCTGTCTGCTGCTGAAATGCCTGGGAAGGGGACGGAGACGAAGAGAGCAGGGATTTCGATGTCTGGCTCGCCCTCTTTGGGAAGGCCCCAATAGGCGAAGCCCCCCGCCAAAAGCGTGAGTGCGATGAAGGCTAGAACCATGCGGGCGCGTTCTGCGGCCCAATCGACGATACCTGTCATTGTTTTGGCTCCTCAAACGTCGCTACTACGGCAACACCGTCTACGACATATTCTTGGCCGATGGTGATCACGTCAGCAACTTCCGGCAAGCCTGCGACCCAAACCCCCTCAGATGTGTCGCGCAAGAGTGTCAATTCGCGAAACTGTGCAAGGCTGTTATCGTCCACGATGCGCACGCCCAAGTCGCCGTCATCATTTAAAGTTAATGCTGATTGCGGAAGCAAATGCGCCTTCGCCCCATCTGCGGAGACGATGATTTTTGCGGTTTGGCCATCACGGATTTTCAGATCAGCGTTTGGCACTTGGATTTCTACGCGGAAAGTGCGAGTTGTTTTATCTGCTGAGCGCGACAGGAATGTGACGCGGCCCTGAACCTCTTGTCCATCAGACAAGCGCGCGCCTGCAATAGCGCCGACTTCGACGCGATCTACGTCTGTTTCGGGCACAAAACCAACCAACTTCATTGGATCAAGCTGAAGGATCGTCGCACAGAGTGCTCCGGGCTGCATCAAGCTGCCAAGCTCTGCCGAATCTGTTTCCAAAAGACCTTTAAAAGGGGCGGTGATCTCAAGCCGATCAATGTCTTTTTGAACACTTGCGATCGCTGCTTCCGCGCTTTGGATGCCGGCACCTGTGCTTTTGAGGCCACTTTTGGCGCCGGCAACGGCAGCTTCTGCGGCGCGCACAGCAGCCTGCGCGGAGGCGACGCGCGTCTCGGAAGCAAAGCCTCCTTCGCTCAGCTTTGAGGCGGCATTGTCGTTGATCTTCGCTTCGTCAAGCCGGGCCATGGCTTCATCTAGTCGGGCTGATGCTTCTGGGACCCGTGCACTGGCTTCGGCCAAAAGCGCGTTGGCCTCTGCTAGCGATTCTTCGCGTGTACCCACATCGATTTGACACAGCATTTGATCCGCGGTCACAAAGCTGCCTTTGCGCAGGGGCTCAGAAACGACCTGACCCGAGGTTTGAGCCCGCACCTCAACGGAGCGCGCGGCTTCAGTTTCGCCCCGCATGACAACAGCACTATCGATTTGGCGGGCTACTGACTTACGCGCAAAAACGCGGATGATCTTCGCGGGTTTGGCAACTTCCTCAGAGGTCTCAGGCGGGTCATCTGCGGTCTCCATTTCGCTGGCTTGTGCGAAAGCAATGAGCACATCACGTTCAAAGACCAGAAAGTACAGAAAGCCAGTCACCAGTATCGCGGTGATCAAAGGAATGAGTTTCATCTGCGATTCGTCCTTACAAAGTGCTTTTTCGTCAATGCTGTCACTTAACGCTGACATAGTCTTGTTCTTTGAAAGTGCAATGGCTTATGGCCAAATAACTGAACTCATGAGTTCAGTTTAGGCCGCCTGCGGTGCCGGCGCAACATTTCTAGATGCGCCAAAGTACGCGCAGCTTATGACAAGGATGTGACGGCCCCTTGGCAGGGCTGTGACATCGCGGTATGAGAGGCAAAAGATGGGACCACTGGCATGAGCGATACCGACAGTTTTATTGAAGAAGTCAGCGAGGAAGTACGCCGTGATCGCCTCTTTGGCTACATGCGTAGTTATGGGTGGATCGCGGTTCTGGCGATTTTGGCTTTGGTTGGGGGTGCCGCTTGGAACGAATACAGTAAATCCCAAGCGCGCGCGAAAGCGCAAAGCGCGGGCAACGCAATCTTGGCGGCCCTGGAATCAGATGAATCTCAAGAGCGCGTGAAGGCGCTCGAAGCGCTGCAATCGCAAGACATCACTCAAGGCGCAAAGGCTGTGGTTAGTTTGATGCAAGCGGCAGAGCAAGCCGCTGGTGATGATCCAGCTGGAGCGCAAACCGCGTTAGAAGCAATCGCGGTGGATGGTAGCCTGCCAGAAATTTACCGCCAAATCGCGTCTTTTAAGTCGGCCACGAAAAGTGGCGGATCGCTCAGCGTGGATGACCGTCGTCTGCGCCTCGACGCGCTCAGCGCACCGGGTACGTCGCTTCGTTTGCTTGCAACCGAACAGTTGGCGCTGCTTGATATCGAGACGGGCGACACGGCTGCCGCACTCGAAAAACTACAAGGAATCGTTGTAGACGCAGAGGTGACTGGAGGCTTGCGCCAACGGGCAACGCAGCTCATTGTTGCATTGGGTGCAGAACCAGACGTATTATCGGGTCAAAATTAAGCAGTCTTGCGCGTATTGTGCCAGGAATTATCAAGCCCGCACAGACGGGATGCACTATCAAAGGGGGCTTTGAGCAGTGACGACATCTAAGTTTATCATGGCGGGGGTAGCTCTCGCGGTATTGGTAAGTTGCACGGAAAATGACGTTATTTTACCGGGCAAACGCGAAGATTTGCGCGCGCCGTTCGGAGAAACCTCTGAAGCGCGGTTGAAAAGCGAAAACGTCGCGCAAAAGATTTCGCTGGCTAAGCAAGCGAGCAATGCCAATTGGCAGCAGCGGATAGGAACGCCGTCAACGCGGACTTCGCATCCTGCTTTGGCGCAAAACCTAACGGGTATTCAGTGGTCCACATCCATCGGTCAGGGTGATAGCCGACGCTATCGCATCACTGCTGACCCCGTTGTGGCTGATGGCCGCATTTTTGCGATGGATTCCAAGAGCACAGTCTCGGCGGTATCGCTCAGCGGACAAAAACTATGGTCTGTGAACATCACACCGGATCGCGATCGTGAAAGCGACGCGGGTGGTGGTGGTTTAGCATACGGCGATGGCAAACTGATTGTCACATCCGGCTTTGGTAACCTGCGCGCACTTGATCCTGCCAGCGGTGCTGAGATTTGGACGCAAGACCTTAATGCTGCAACTACGGGCACGCCGTCAATTTCGCGTGGTTTAGTGTACGTAGTGGGAGGCGATAATGTGGCATGGGCGGTGAATTCCGACAGCGGTCGTGTTGTTTGGCAACTTGACGGATCACCGGGCATTTCGCGTGTTTCTGGCGGGGCTGCGCCTGCGGTGGGCGATGATCTTGTAGTGTTTGCTTTTGGTTCGGGTGAGTTGCAAGCGGCCTTCCGCAAGCGTGGTGTGCGTCGCTGGGATGCGACCGTTGCCGGTCAGCGTCGCGGCATTGCGGCAACGACTGTCAGCGACATAACTGGCGATCCGGTTATTTCTGGAAACACGATCTACGCGGGTAGCTATTCCGGACGCATAGTCGCGCTGAACGCAGATAGCGGAGCGCGTCTGTGGACCGCAAACGATGGCGCGCTTGGTCCTGTGTGGCCAGCTGGTGGATCTGTGTTCGCGGTTACGGATCGCAACGAATTGGTGCGTTTGGATAGTAGCACGGGCGAGCAGATCTGGGGTGCGCGTTTGCCGTTCTTCACCCGTGAAATCCGTCGCCGCAGCGTTGAAGTCGTTGCGCATTACGGGCCAATCATCGCGGGTGGTCGTGTGATTGTTGGCTCTAATGACGGTGTTGTCCGCAGCTTTGACCCTGTATCTGGCTCGTCGCTTGGGGCGGTTGAGGTGCCCGGTGGTGTGACGACTAGTCCAATTGTTGCAGGTAACACTCTCTATGTCGTGTCGCGTAAAGGTGTGCTGCACGCGATTCGTTAAAGGGCAGGGCAGGGAAATAGCGCTGGAGTTGGGCCTTTCGCCCGCGCGCGCTTTGCGTTAGAGCGGCCACTTAAACCCCATTTGGAGCTTTTTAATGAGTTTTACACTCGCCATCGTGGGCCGTCCGAATGTGGGCAAGTCAACTTTATTCAATCGCCTTGTTGGCAAACGTCTGGCTTTGGTCGATGACCAGCCAGGGGTCACGCGCGATCTGCGTGAAGGCGATGCACGCCTTGCGGACTTGCGCTTTACGGTGATTGACACTGCTGGTCTTGAAGAGGCGACCGACGAAAGCCTGCAAGGGCGCATGCGCCGTTTGACCGAGCGCGCGGTTTACATGGCTGACATATGCCTCTTTATGATTGATGCGCGCGCGGGGGTGACGCCTGCGGATCAAGTGTTTGCCGAAATCCTGCGTAAGCGCTCCGCACATGTGATTTTGGCGGCAAACAAGGGCGAGGGCTCTGCTGCGGATGCGGGTGTGATTGAAGCGTATTCCTTGGGTCTGGGAGAGCCGATCCGCCTATCTGCGGAACACGGCGAAGGTCTGAACGATCTCTACACTCAACTGATGCCGCTCGCGGATGGTTTTGCGGAACGCGCATTGGATCAAGCGCCAGAGACCGATGTGGCGCTTGATGAGGATGAAGAGTTTTATGAAGACCGCCCGTTCGAAACGCCAACAGCAAAGAAGCCTATGCAAATCGCGGTTGTCGGGCGCCCTAACGCGGGTAAATCGACGCTGATCAATATGATCATGGGCGAGGATCGTCTGCTGACGGGGCCGGAAGCGGGCATCACGCGCGACGCAATTTCGTTGCGCAGTGAATGGAACGGCACGCATATTCGTATTTTCGACACCGCTGGCATGCGCAAAAAGGCTAAAGTGCAGGACAAACTTGAAAAATTGTCTGTTACAGATGGTTTGCGCGCAGTTAAATTTGCTGAGGTTGTGGTTGTTCTACTCGACGCTGCCATCCCGTTCGAGCAACAAGATCTGCGTATTGCGGATCTTGCGGAACGCGAAGGCCGCGCAGTGATTGTTGCGGTTAATAAGTGGGATATCGAGGACGACAAGCAAAACAAGCTGCGCGATCTGCGTGAAAGTTTTGAGCGTCTTCTGCCGCAATTGCGCGGTGCACCTTTGGTGACAGTTTCAGCTAAAACGGGTCGCGGTTTGGATCGCTTGCACGATGCAATTTTGAGCGCCTACCAGACTTGGAACACACGTGTACCCACGGCTGCCTTAAACCGCTGGCTTGCGGGTATGGTCGAGGCGCATCCGCCCCCGGCGCCAGCAGGAAAGCGGATTAAGTTACGGTATATGACGCAAGCAAAAACCCGTCCTCCGGGATTTGTGGTGATGTGTTCCTTGCCTGAAAAGATGAGCGAGAGCTATTCGCGCTATCTTGTCAATGGCCTCCGCACTGACTTTGACATGCCAGGCACGCCGATCCGTCTTTATATGCGCTCCCAGAACGACTCAAACCCGTTTAAAGGGCGCAAGAAAGCAGGTCCGTCAAAATTACGTAAGCACAAGAAATCAAACGTGGAACGTCAGCGCTAAATGCGCTGACTTCTGATCCATGCGAATGCTAGCACTAAAATTCCACAGGCTGCGAAGGCGCTGACGGGAAGTGTGAGCAACCCGTTTGCGACGACAATTCCTACCAATGCCCATATTACGGTGAGTAGGTATTCAGGTGCTGTGCGCATTTTGTAGACGGCCAAAGCGCTAAACAATGCGCCCAAGATGCCTGCAAACGCCCAACCGAATGATCCCGTAATAAGTCCATATCCGGCTGCTGTTGTTCCGATAGACACCCAACTCGCCGCAGTAAGCCAACCTGCATAGATCCCGACCGGAGCTTGGAACCACCAGCGATCCACGTAAGGCGCGCGTATGAGCGCGGTGATAGCGCCAAGTGCCATAATGATGATGGTGATAGTCGCCCATATCGCGCTTGCATTTGCGATGGCAAGCCATGGGACACCCAGGGCAAGACTGATGGCTAGGGGCAGGCGGGCTGCGTGCCAGTCATCTGCGCCTGTCCGTTTCCACAAGCCAAACACGGCAGACATGATCAGCCAAGTATAGATCAAACCCCAAATTGCAAAGGTATAGCCTTCGGGTTGGATCGGGGGATCAATCTGCGGGTTCGGCAGTTGATCAGGCGTGAAGCCTGAGAATGGAGATGTGAATGCGGGTGAGATCGCGAATGCGATGCTCAACACGAGGATGACGGGGGCGGTGAGTTTTTTCATAAGAAGGTTAAAAGACGCTCCTTAAATCAAGTCAACACGAGCGCAGATGTTACGCTAGGACACCGTCTGCTGTGAGGGTTGATTTGCCGCCCAAGTAAGGCGCAAGCACCTCTGGCAGCTCAATTGAGCCATCGGCTTGCTGACCATTTTCCAGAACAGCAATCAAACAGCGTCCAACCGCGAGGCCAGAGCCATTCAGTGTGTGCACGAACTGGGGCTTGCCACCATCTTGGGGCTTAAACCTCGCGTTCATACGGCGAGCCTGAAAATCTCCCGTTGTGGAGACGGAGCTGATCTCGCGGTACGCATTCTGACCCGGCAGCCATGCTTCGATATCAAATGTGCGGCGCGCACCAAAACCCATGTCGCCCGTGCACAAAAGAACCGTACGGTAGGGAACGCCCAGCTTTTCGAGAAGACCTTCTGCGCAAGCGAGCATGCGTTTTTGTTCGGCATCGCTTTCATCTGGATGAGTGACGGAGACCATTTCAACCTTTTCGAACTGGTGTTGTCGCAGCATGCCAGATGTATCACGTCCCGCGCTGCCCGCTTCAGAGCGGAAACACAACGTGTGCGCGGTCATGCGAATTGGCAAAGCGCTGTGATCAAGCACGTCGCCCGCTACGGAGTATGTCAGCGGCACTTCGGATGTCGGCACCAGCCACCAGCCGTTGGTGGTTTGATAGCTATCTTCGCCGAATTTCGGCAGCTTGTCGGTGCCATACATCGCCTCATCGCGCACCAGCACGGGGCTGTTGACTTCAGTCAGGCCATTTTCGTCCACGTGCGTGTCTATCATGAACTGGGCGAGCGCGCGGTGGATACGTGCAACCGCGCCCTTGAGCATGACAAAACGCGCGCCGGAAATCTTAGCGGCGGTGTCGAAATCCATATAGGCTGCAACGCCTACGATCTCAAAATGTTCTTTTGCATCGAAACTAAACGTTCTCGGCACGCCCCAAAGTTTGACTTCTTTATTGTCGTCTTCGTCCACGCCATCAGGCACATCGGCAGCAGGAAGGTTGGGAATACGCGCAAGCATATCGGTGAGGCGCGCATCTTCGGCCTTGGCTTCCTCGTTCAACTGCGCAACAGCGGCTTTTTTCTCGGCCACTAAAACGCGCAGGCGTTCGAATTCCGCCTCGTCGCCAGAGGCTTTCGCAGCGCCGACCAGTTTGGAGGCTTTGTTCTGCTCTGCTTGCGCTTCTTCAGCGGCCTGTATTTTGCTGCGGCGGGCGGAGTCTATGGCTAGTACTTGCTCTGACAAGGGCGCGTCACCACGGCGGGCGAGGGCAGTGTCAAAAGTTTCAGCGTTGTCGCGAATTGCGCGGATATCATGCATGTCAGTATCCCTTGAGCGAGTCGATTTCTGTGCGCGGTTTAACCGAGCCGTGCGGTGGGGTGAAGCTGGTCTTTAACGGTGTCTCGACTGTGCGTTCTCACGCTGGCTGCGTCGGTAAGTGATGATTTCATCCTGCACGAAATCGCGGAACACTTGAATGCGTTTAGATTGGCGTAATTCTTCAGGGTAGGCGAGGAACACAGGGACCTCGTTAGAGCTGAGATCAGGCAGGATACGCACCAGATCAGGGAAATCTTGGGTGACGTAGTCCGGCAGAACACCAATCCCAAGGCCGTGCAGTACGGACTGCAATACGCCAAAGTAGTTGTTCACCGTCAGCATCGAGGGCACATCATAGGCAAGCAAATGCTGCACAAGCTGCAGGCCTGCACCCACCTGCACCGTGCGCGGGTTTTGGCAAATCAGACGACGGTTGCCGATGTCTTCAATACTCTCAGGCATGCCGTTTTGCGCCACGTAGTCAGGCGACGCATAAAGCTGCATGTGGACCGTCATCAGGCGTTTGCGGATCAGGTCAGCTTGGCTGGGTTCCTTCATGCGAATGGCAACATCGGCCTCGCGCATGGGCAGGTCGAGTACTTTTTCCTCAAGCATTAGATCAATCTTGAGATCCGGATATTTGTCATAAAGATGTGGCAAACGCGGGGCCAACCACAAGGATCCAAAACCGGTCGTTGTTGTGACACGCAGCTCGCCAAAAACCTCTTCTTCGCTATCTTTGATACGCGCCTCTGCGGCGTCCAAGCGTTTGATCATTGCAGTCGTGGCGTCAAACAGTAACTCGCCCTGTTCGGTCAGGATCAGGCCGCGCGCATGGCGGTGAAACAGCGTTGTATTGAGGCTTTCTTCAAGCCCGCGCACCTGACGGGACACCGCAGATTGAGACAAATGCAAGGTGTCGCCCGCGTGGGTCAAACTGCCGGCATCTGCTACTGCATGAAAGATTCGAAGTTTGTCCCAATCCATTTTGGCAACTTTCTGTGTATCCCGCGCGGGCCTGCGCCCCTTTGCTCTACCCGAGCTGGCCTTGCTTATCAACTTAGCCTTAAACTTGGATTACCCCTATACAGGTCAGCCTTTGTGACCTATACATATTTTGAGTAAGTGATCACTGTGTGCCTTGGGAGGGACCCACATGAGCCTGCAAAAAACATCCTTGAATGATAAATTTGATCTGGCGAAATCTCAGGTTCTGATGAACGGTACCCAAGCGCTGGTGCGTTTGATGTTGATGCAAAAGGCGCGCGACAAGGCGGCAGGGTTGAATACGGCGGGCTATGTCACGGGCTATCGCGGATCGCCTTTAGGGGCTGTTGATTTCCAAATGACCCGTGCCGCCAAACCTTTGGCAGAGGCCGATGTTAAGTTCGAAGAGGGTCTGAACGAAGATCTCGCCGCCACTGCGCTTTGGGGCGCGCAGCAGGCAGAGTTGCGCGGTGAGGGGCGCTATGACGGCGTGTTTGGCCTTTGGTACGGCAAAGGACCGGGGGTTGATCGCACGGGTGATGTAATGCGCCACGCTAATATGGCAGGTACTTCGCAACATGGCGGGGTCGTCATGGCGATGGGGGATGATCACACGGGTGAAAGCAGCACTGTGCTGCATCAATCCGAGTTTGCCCTGATCGATTCTTACATGCCCATCGTCAGTCCTGCGGGCGTGCAGGAGATGATGGATTATGGGCTTTACGCCTATGCGTTGTCGCGGTTTGCGGGTGTCTGGGTCGGTTTGAAGACGATGAAAGATACCGTTGAGGTCACCTCAGTTGTTAACGGTGATCCGCATCGTTTGGAGTTTGTAACGCCCGAGTATGACATGCCAGAAGGCGGTCTGAATATTCGTTTGGTGGATGATCGTTATCAACAAGAAGCGCGTTTGCTTGATCATAAACGCCATGCCGCAGAAGCGTTCAGCCATGCCAACAAACTGGATAAAGAGGTTTGGGGTAAAAAGGATGCAAAAATTGGCTTTGTGGCGGCTGGCAAGAACTGGTTGGATCTCGTTCATGCGCTGTCTCTGCTCAACATTGATGAGGCGGAAGCGGAACGCATTGGGTTGAGCACCTATAAAGTCGGGCAAGTTTGGCCGATGGATATGAAAGGCTTTAACGCTTGGGCGGACGGGCTTGATCTGATCGTTGTTGTCGAGGAAAAGCGCAAGCTGATCGAAGTGCAGATCAAAGAAGCGCTGTTTGACGATCGCCGGGGTCGTCGTGTCTATGGCGAACGCCGTGAAGGACGTGAAATGTTCCCTGTGCGCGGCGCGCTTGAGCCGATGATGATCGCAGAGCATTTGGGCGCCATTTTGCAAGACGAGGGTTGCGGCAGTGCTGGTCTGAAAGCCGGAATGGCCGCTTTGGATGAAGCGCGTCGCGCGGATAATGCGCCGGAACTTGCAGCGCGCTTGCCTTATTTTTGCTCGGGCTGTCCACATAATTCATCGACCAAAGTGCCGGATGGAAGCCGTGCCTATGCGGGCATTGGCTGTCACTTCATGGTGCAATGGATGGATCGCGACACGCTTGGCTTTACCCATATGGGCGGCGAGGGGGCGAACTGGATTGGCGAGGCTTCGTTCTCGACCCGTGAACATGTGTTCCAGAATATCGGCGATGGCACCTACAATCACTCCGGCATTCAAGCGATCCGTGCGGCCGTCGCGGCTGGCACGACGATGACCTACAAAATCCTCTACAATGATGCGGTGGCCATGACAGGCGGGCAGGGCAATGACGGTGGTCTTGATGCGCCCCGGATCGCACGCGAAGTGGCAGCGATGGGTGTGAAAAACCTCGCAATTGTTTATGACGGTAAAGAAGACGTCGATGCGGCGGACTTTCCCAGTGGCTTGGCGATTCATGAACGGGCGAATTTGCAATCTGTCCAAGAAGATTTCGCGCAAAAGTCTGGTGTCTCTGTCATTCTGTATATCCAGACCTGTGCTGCGGAAAAACGCCGTCGACGCAAGCGCGGCTTGTTCCCGGATCCAGACAAGCGTGTATTCATTAACCCCGACGTTTGCGAAGGCTGTGGCGATTGCGGCGTGCAATCCAATTGCGTGTCCATCGTGCCCCATGAGACAGAATTGGGCCGCAAACGCGCGATTGATCAATCAAGCTGCAACAAAGACTTTTCTTGCTTCAAAGGGTTCTGCCCGTCTTTTGTGACCGTCGAGGGAGGGACACCGCGCAAAGCGGCAACGGCGGAACTGGCTTTGCCGGATCTTCCGTTACCTGAATTACCCACGATCAAGGGCACGCATAATGTTGTTATCACAGGCGTCGGTGGTACGGGGGTTGTCACCATCGGTGCGCTTTTGGCGCAAGCTGCGCAGCTTGATGGCAAAGGCGCTGGCATGATGGAAATGGCAGGGCTCGCTCAAAAAGGCGGCGCTGTACATATCCATTGTCGTCTCGCGGAGAAACCCGAGGATATTTCCGCCATTCGTGTGGCAACTGGTGAAGCGCATGCATTGATCGGTGGCGATTTGGTGGTGAGTGCTGGGGCGTCCACGCTTGGTCTGACAAAAGACGGTCAAACAGGTGCTGTGGTGAATGCGCATGAGATCATTACGGGTGATTTCACCCGCAACACGGAATTCAAATTACCGACAGAGCAGCTCAAGCTCGCGTTGCAAGCGCGTATGCGGGACCGTGTTGATCTGTTTGACGCTTCAGAGCTGGCGCGCAAAGTGCTTGGCGATGCGATTTTTTCAAACATGTTGGTGTTTGGGGCGGCGTGGCAGCGTGGTTTGATCCCTTTGTCGCTTGAGGCCATGCGAGAAGCGATCCGCTTGAATGGGGCGGCGGTTGAAAAGAACCTCTACGCCTTTGATGTGGGCCGTTGGGCGGTGCTGCACGGGGATGAAATGGCGATATTGCTCGACGCTGACGTTGTGCAATTGCCCCAGTCCTTAGAGGGTAAGATCTCTTTGCGCGCACAGCATTTGGAAGCGTATCAAAACAAACGTTTAGCCATACGGTATCGCAAGCTGGTTGATGCGGTTGAAGACCCGACACTGAAAGAGGCAGTTGCCAAGGGCTATCATAAACTATTGAGCTACAAGGATGAATATGAGGTTGCGCGACTCCATCTGAGCACTGCAAGTAAGGCGGCGGAGACGTTTGAAGGCGATTTGAAACTGACCTATCACTTGGCACCTCCGATGCTGAGCAAGACAGGCGCGGATGGGCGGCCAATGAAGAAAGAATTTGGCGCTGGCATGCTGCGTGGATTCAAAATTCTCGCCAAGATGAAATGCTTGCGCGGAACACTCTTTGATCCCTTTGGGCGTACCGCTGAGCGCCGGATGGAGCGTGCTTTGATCACCCAATTCGAGGCCGATATGAAAGTTGTGCTAAGCAAAGCCGATCAGCAGACGATGGAATCTGTGCTCGCCTTGGCGGAACTGCCTTTGTCCATTCGCGGGTTTGGCATGGTGAAGGAAGCCAATGAACGCAAAGCCGCGAAGCGTCGCGAAGAGTTGCTGAGTGTGATCCAGCAAGGCGGCCTAGATTTAAGCGCAGCTGCCGAATAGGGCGCGGTACTGACGATGCGCAGCGCTAAAGCGATCAGCTATTCCCATTGCGCGCAAAGCGCTTTTGGGCGGGGTTTCGTGCGAATAATCGAGACGCTGACAGGGCGCGCGAGATTGATCAAACGTGCGCAAGACTACGCACGAGAGATCACAACGACGCGTAGTTTTTGGCAGGTGATGGCGGATCGCTATGACCTGAACTTGAACATCTCTTTAGGCGATTTGAGTCATATTCCAAAGCAGGGTCCCGTTGTTGTGGTCGCTAATCATCCGTTTGGCATTTTGGATGGGCTGATGCTGGGGCTGATCTTGTCACGTGTGCGCGATGATTTTCGGATTCTTGCTAATGATGTGTTTCAGAACGCACCTGAGGTTGACAGCGCGGTTTTGCCGGTTTCGTTTGAGAACAGCAAAGATGCTATTAACGCCAACCTAGATACCCGCAAACGCGCGTTGGAGCATCTTACTGCAGGTGGCGTACTTGCTGTGTTCCCTGGCGGAACAGTCTCGACAGCGGCGCATCCGATGGGGGTGCCGCTTGATCCTGAATGGGGGCGCTTTACTGCGCGCACTATTACGCGATCTGACGCGATGGTGGTCCCTATTTTCTTTGAGGGCCGCACAAGTCGCATGTTTCAAATCGCAAGCCATCTGCATATTAATTTGCGGCTGTCCTTGTTGATCAACGAATTTTGCAGGGGTGTCGGAAGCACAGTTAACGTCGTCATAGGGGCACCTATTTCACCGGATGATCTAGCCAAGCACAAAGGTGATCCCAGCAAGATAATGGATTTTTTGCGCGCCAGCACGTATGAGCTGTCCCCAACACCGATAGATGCATCGACATATGGCTTTGACTTTGATTTACGGGAGAAAACGGCGCATTAAAGCAAAGCGGCGTGTCAGGAGAATGAAATGGCAGTTGGTGTATTCGATAGCGGACTTGGCGGTTTAACAGTGCTTGATGCTGCGCGCGCGCGTCTGCCTGACGTGCCATTCGTTTACTACGCTGACAGCGCGCACGCACCATATGGTGTGCGCGATTCTGAGGATATTTATCAGCTGACAAAAAAGGCGGTGGAGTACCTTTGGGCCAATGGCTGCGATCTGGTTATTTTGGCGTGCAACACGGCCTCAGCGGCGGCCTTGCGGCGGATGCAGGAGGCGGGTGTGCCAAAGGGCAAACGCGTGCTTGGCGTATTCGTGCCGCTTATAGAGGCGCTGACCGAACGCGAATGGGGCGACAACTCCCCGCCACGCGAAGTTGCAGTGAAGGAGGTGGCGATTTTTGCCACTCCAGCAACAATCGCGAGCCGCGCGTTTCAGCGCGAACTTGCCTTTCGCGCGATTGGTGTTGACGTGGAAGCACAGGCCTGCGGTGGCGTGGTTGATGCGATTGAAGACGGTGATATGATCTTGGCCGAAGCCTTGGTGCGCAGCCATGTGGATGCGCTCAAACGCAAGATGCCCGAACCACAGGCGGCTATCTTGGGCTGCACGCATTATCCGTTGATGGAGACCCATTTTCAGACAGCTTTGGGTGAAGATGTCAAAGTCTATTCGCAAGCGGGTCTTGTGGCAGAAAGTCTTGGGGATTATCTCGCGCGCCGCCCTGATTTCATCGGTTCCGGCAAAACGCATCGCTATTTCACCAGCGGTGATCCTGCACGTGTCAGTGACCATGCGACCCAATTTATGCGACGAGAAATCTCTTTTGAACAAGTATAATCCAAAAGACATTTCCAACGAAAGATCAAAGACATGACACAGAATATCGCCATCCTAGGGGCATCCGGTTATACAGGCGCAGAGTTGATCCGGCTCATTGCCACACATCCCAGCATGCGCATCAAGGCGCTCTCGGGGGAGCGTAAAGCAGGCCAACCGCTTGCGCAGGTTTTCCCACATTTGCGCCATCTCGATTTGCCCGATCTGGTGAAGATTGCGGAGATCGATTTATCAGGCATTGATCTGGCGTTTTGCGCTTTGCCGCATAAGACCAGCCAAGAGGTGATTGCTAAATTGCCGCGTGATCTAAAGATCGTTGATCTAAGTGCAGACTTCCGTCTGCGTGATCCTGAGGCTTATGAAAAATGGTACGGTAATCCCCATAGCGCCACTGAGATTCAGGGCGAGGCCGTCTATGGACTCACCGAATTCTATCGTGATGAAATTGTAAATGCTCGGCTTGTGGCGGGCACTGGCTGCAATGCGGCGACTGGACAATTTTTGTTGCGGCCGTTGATTGCGGCGGGTGTGATTGGGCTTGAGGGTATCATCCTCGATCTCAAATGCGCGGTCTCGGGGGCAGGGCGGAGCTTAAAAGAAAACTTGCTGCACGCTGAATTATCAGAAGGCTACGCCGCCTATGCGGTTGGCAGCACGCATCGTCATTTGGGCGAGTTCGATCAGGAGTTCTCTGCACTTGCAGGCCGGGATGTACGCATTCAGTTCACTCCGCATCTGATCCCAGCAAACCGCGGTATTTTGGCGACGGGCTATGTGTCGGGAGATGCGCAAATCATTCACAAAACGTTAGTTGCGCAATACAAGGACGAGCCGTTTATCGAAGTACTGCCCATGGGTGAAACACCCAGCACGCATCATGTGCGCGGGTCGAATTTCTGTCATATAGGTGTTGCGGCTGATCGGATCGAAGGTCGTGCCATCGTGATTGCTGCGCTTGATAATTTGACAAAAGGGAGCAGCGGGCAGGCCTTGCAGAATGCTAATCTGATGTTAGATCTTCCTGAAACTGCGGGTCTTATGCTCGCACCA
>Ga0206129_10003366_pt1 | contig 18560 bp, 21 predicted proteins | sample Helgoland_Spring_8_FD_148616 | JGI IMG/M metagenome (GOLD analysis project Ga0206129, IMG submission 148616) | Pelagic subsurface seawater microbial communities from Kabeltonne, Helgoland, North Sea - Helgoland_Spring_Bloom_20160502_2 | ecosystem: Environmental > Aquatic > Marine > Epipelagic ...
CATTCCAAAGGTCAGGATCTTCGACGCGGGCATTGAATTCTTCAAGCCGGAATTCAGCGGTGTCCCAATCCAAGCGCTGCCGCAGTAGTTCCAAGGATTTTTCGATGTCTTCGACCGTATTTTGAGCGTCTGCGCGCATGGAACGTCCCGTCTAATTGGCTTGTCTAGGCGTGATAAACCAGCGCCAAGCCACTCACAAGGGTTGCGCCCTAGTAAAGACCGCCAGAACTAAGCGTGCCCAAGGTAGCCCTTGGCCCCACGACCGCTTTCTTGCCTGTGGAGGTCGTCACTTGACGCCCAGCTTCGCCGTCAGGGCGGATCAAAGTCAGGTTGCTGCCCATCGCAAAACCACCATCAAAGGAGATGCCGAAGATCAGCTCCTCGCCCTCGCGGAAACATTCGTTCACGACGTTGTCGCCCGATGCACCATCCGACAAACGCGCACCAGAGAAGCGGTCAATCTTAATAAATTCACAGGCCTCAGGGACACGAAACTTGCTCGCGCCATACTTCTTAGTTGCTTTGCGCATGAATTGGTTGAACACAGGTCCACACATTCCACCACCTGACGCCCCGCGCCCAAGCGAACGCGGCGTGTCATGACCAATATAGCAGCCAGCCACGATGCGGTTGGTAAAGCCTACAAACCAGACGTCCTTCGCATCATTCGTCGTGCCAGTTTTACCCGCAGTCGGCACACCCAAGCTTACAGTTTTAGCCGCTGTTCCGCGTTCCACCACGCCACGCATCATCGACGTGAGCTGATAGGCCGTCACAGCGTTCATCACCCGCTCACGATTAGACGAGATGCGCGGACTGCGCGTTGGCGCGATTGCAGGGTCATTACAATCAGTACACTCGCGAAGGTCATGCTTGTACACGGTTTTTCCATATCGATCCTGCACACGGTCGACCAAAGTTGGCTCCACACGCTCACCACCATTGGCGAACATCGCATAGGCGGCGACTATCTTGAATAGCGTGGTTTCCTGACTACCGAGCGAATTGGCAAGCACCCGCAGGAATTTACCGCTTTCATAAACTCCAAATTTTTCGGCATATTCGCCGACCACGTCCATGCCCACCTCTTGCGCAAGCCGAATGGTCATAAGGTTTCTCGACCGCTCGATCCCTGTGCGCAAAGGTGTTGGGCCGTAGAAAGTTTTCGACGCGTTTTTGGGCCGCCACAGACCTTGCGGTGTGTTAATTTCGATTGGCGCGTCGACGACGACAGTCGCGGGTGTGTATCCACTATCAAGTGCAGAGGCATAAACAAAAGGCTTAAAGCTGGACCCTGGCTGACGCTGCGCTTGCGTTGCGCGGTTGAACACAGAGTGCTGATAGGAAAAACCACCCTGCATCGCAATCACTCGGCCAGAATTGACGTCCATCGCCATGAAACCGCCCTGCACTTCTGGAACTTGGCGCAGCGTCCAACGGATGAAATTGCCAGAATTATCATCCGTCATTTGGCGCACGTGAACGACTTCACCAACTGCAAGCAGATCGCCCGCTACCTGCGCTTTACGACCAAGTTTGCCATCAGAGAGCCGCTTCCGTGCCCACTGAACATCCTTTGCTGGAATCCAATGGCCATCGCTGTCCTCGTCCACACCTTCCAGACCAACTCGCGCTTCGTTGGAACCAACTTCCAACACAACGGCTGGATGCCATTTGTTTTCCAAACCGATATCGCGAGCAACTTTGACATTGCTCAGCGCTTCGCGCCAGTCGGCTTCCCTGCCAAGCTGCTCTACCGGAACCGTCTTGCCCGTGCCACGCCACACCCCTCGCGAGCGGTCATAGCGCTCAAGCTCGCGGCGCAATGCATCTGCCGCTTCGGCCTGCATTTCAGGATCAATCGTTGCGCGTACTGTCAAACCTCCTGTGAAAAACTCGCCCTCACCAAAATCACGGCTCAATTGACGACGAATCTCATCTGTGAAATAATCACGCGGCGGAAGTGCTGATTTAAAGCTGTCAAAGTCGCCGTTCTGTACCGATTTCAGCGCTAACTTCACTTCACTTTGATACACTTCTTGCGTGATGTAGCCGTTTTCCATCATCTCCTTCAGCACAAAATCACGGCGTTGCTTCAAGCGTTCTTTGCGGCGCACAGGATGAAATTGGCTTGGCGCTTTTGGCATAGAGGCGAGGAATGCGGCTTCATGCGGGGCAAGTTCACCCATGGTTTTGTTGAAATAAGTTTGCGAGGCCGCCGCGAAGCCGAAACTGTTTTGACCAAGAAAAATCTCGTTCATATAGAGTTCAAGGATTTGATCTTTACTAAGCGTGCTCTCAATGCGCGTGGCGAGAATAATTTCCTTGATCTTACGTTCCGCACGGCGCGAGCCATCAAGTAAGAAGTTCTTCATCACCTGCTGCGTAATCGTCGAAGCACCCCGCACGTTTTCGCCGCGCGACACGACAGCATCTCGAAACGCGGAGGCCATGCCGCGGGTGTCATATCCAGCATGAGTGTAGAAATTTTTGTCTTCTGCAGAAATTAGCGCATGTTTCACAAGATCGGGGGTTTCATTGGCTGGCGCAAACAAACGACGCTCGCGCGCGAACTCGTCGATAATCTGGCCCTGCCCCGAATAAATCCGTGAAATCGTTGGTGGCTCGTATTGCGCAAGGCTCTCATGGCTGGGCAAGTCACGGCCATACATCCAGAAAATCGCGCCAATCGTCAGAGTGGCCATCATCGCTCCCATCGTCACGAGAGAAAAGATTGAACCGAAGAATGATAATATTGCTCTGAGCACGTGCCGGCCCCCGTTTTTTAATGACTACTTTATACGCGCGCGGGACCAAATGGTCAAAACACGACCTTATGAACGGTAAGCAGCTTCCCGCGCATGAAAAAGCATCACATCATCGTCGTTATTTTCGTCACAACTGCGCGTCCGCCGCATCATTTAAGATCCACGCATGGATGCCATTGTTAATGCCCGTCACCATTTTTCTGCGCCATTTCGGATCCATCAATTTGCTCAAATCACCCTTGCTCGAGAGGAAACCCACCTCGATCAAAACCGATGGGATTTCCGGTGCTTTAAGCACGGAAAATCCGGCAGATTGGATTGGTCGCTTATAAGCGTGCCCCACTTCGGCGTTGATCCCACGGATAATATTGCGCGCAAGCACCTGAGATCACAGTGTATTTTCAAGTCTCGCGAGCTCCATCAGGATTGAGGCGATTTCATCGTCCTGCCCTGACAGGTCCACTTCCACCAGAAGGTCCGCACGATTGCGACGTTCTGCAAGCACGGCAGAGGCATTATCAGACGCCTCTTCTGACAAAGTGTAAACCGCAGCACCGTTGGCCTTGCCGCTGGCCAACGCATCCGCATGAAAGGACACGAACATGTCCGCCCCCGTTGTGCGCGCGCGATCTGAACACGGCGCTCAAGCAAGACGAATTCATCGCTATTGTGTTTTAAAACAACATAAAAATCGCCTGATCGCAATAAATCATCGCGCATTTCTTGAGCAAGCGTGAACATCAGATTTGCTTCGTTAAGATCATTCCCAACTGCGCCCGGATCAATCCCCCATGGCCGGGATCTAGCAAAATGGTTATTGCTTTATCGTCTTTAGCTGGCATCGCAGCCAACTTACTTGACATCAGCTTGTCCCAGTCGGGATCGCGCGAAGCGCCCGTAGCAGCTTCGAACTCAGCTTGCTCATCCGCGACCAAAGCCACCTTCAAACGCGCATTTCTAGAATTCGCATCTACGCTTAGCCCTACATGATTGATCCCTTGCGGGCTTGCCAAATCAAGCACCAAACGCGACCAACCTGGGCGCACAGCGCCAAACCTTAAGACGTTCGCATTCAAAGTGCTCATCAAAGCAGTGGGATCGATGCCTGCAAAATCAACCTCGCGGAAATCAAAAACCAGACGCGCAGGGTCATTCAGCGCAAAGACGCGATACGGCACAACTTGACTGAGGGCGAGATCAAGCTGATGAGCGCTACCGCGTGATGGTGTTGTGATCTGGCTTTTCTAAAGATCGAGCCGCGCAAGCGCTGTGAACAGCTGCGCATGAGCGTTCGAAAAGGTGCTAAAAAGCACCGCAAGACTAAAGAATACCGCTCTCATCATTGGCCTTTTCCTGGCTCGTTTAGAACGCGAATTATAGCCAGAGAGCACGCGGGACGGAACCGCTAATTTGCGTCAAACAAGGTTGTGATGTCGTAACCGTAGAGCCAATCAAATTGCCTCAGCATCACACTTGGCACTACCCTGCTGCCAATCCCAAGCGCGAAGTGAGCCGCCAACCGGACAGGACCACGCGGCAAATGATAGCGCCACGCATTGCTGTTTGCAGCTGCGTTTACTTTGCGCACACGCGGCTGACGCAGCGCTTGATAATGTGCAAGCCCGCTTTGCAGATCATCGCCTTGAACCGATTTGAACAGCGCCCAGGCGTCCTCCAAAGCCATATTCGCTCCCTGCGCCAAAAAAGGCAGCGTTGGATGCGCTGCATCACCAAGCAAAGCGCAGCTTTCTGCAACCCAAGTCTCAGCAACAGGATGGCGGAATAATCCCCACAAGTGCACCTCCTCCACGTGATCGAGCATCGCCATCACCTTTGACGACCCGCCCTCAAAAGCGGCACGCAAGTTTTCAGGATCATCGCGTTGTGACCAGCCTTCCCGATGCCAAGCAGTGCGTTCTTGAACCGCGACGAGGTTGATAAATTCACCACTCCGCAACGGATAACTCACTATATGGCGGCGCGGGGCCATGTGTACCTGCACATCATCCACCCGCCCCTCAATGTTTGGAATCAACGCCCGCCACGCAGTTTGTCCGGTAAAAAATGGTTCGTTTTGGCCATTCAAAGTGGCGCGCAACCTGCTGCGAAGCCCGCTCGCATCGATAATAAAATCGCTGGCGATGTCTTGCCCGTCTTCAAAGTGGATCTGCGCAGGCCCCCCAGGCACAATCGCACGCACCTTTTTGTTGAGTTTTACATCAACGCCCGCAGAAAGCGCCGCTTGCAACAAAATCTCAATCAAATCTGCGCGGTGAACGAAGTGGTACTGCTGTGTCTTTAGCAGAAGGGTCAGATCAAGGTGCGCAACCTCGAAATCGCTCTCAGCGCGACGCAAGCTGACGCGACGACCTTGGCTTGAACACTGCGTCACCGCGTCTTCCAACCCGAGCGCACGTAAAATGCATAGACCATTGGGACTGATTTGAATGCCTGCGCCCACTTCGCGGATTACCTCCGCTTGCTCGAAGACCGTGACACGCGCACCGTGCTGCGCAAGGGCGGTGGCCGCTGCTAAACCACCGATGCCGCCGCCAACAACACTTATATGATGCACTTTTTCCATAAGGCTTGTGTGCAGAGAAAAACACCGGAGCGAAAGCCCCGGCGTTCAAATATTCCCAAAAACCTAAGCGGCTTAATCGTCGCGATGCACTTTCTCACGGCGCTCATGGCGCTCCTGCGCCTCCAAGCTCATCGTCGCGATGGGGCGCGCATCAAGGCGTTTCAACGAAATCGGATCACCGGTCACGTTGCAATAGCCAAATTCGCCCTCGTCAATTCGGCGTAAGGCTGCATCGATCTTTGCCACCAGCTTGCGCTGACGATCCCGCGTGCGCAGCTCAAGCGAGCGATCTGTTTCCTCGCTGGAACGATCGATCACATCCGGGATGTTGCGCGTCCCGTCTTGCAACGTCTCAATTGTATCACGCCCATCCGAGAGTAATTCATCGCGCCAATTGGTAAGCTTTATGCGAAAATACTCTGTTTGACGCTCGTTCATAAACGGCTCGTCTTCGGCTGGTCGATAGTCTTCTGGTAAAAAGGCTTCAGCTTTCATATCCGCTCTCCCTGTAAGACCATGATCCATGAATAAATTCCTTCGGTGCATAGCTTCCGATGGGCGCGAGATATCGCAAGCAAGAATGCTTGTCACTACCGAATAAACTCTCATTGCAGCGATTTTTTCAACGCGATAAGGTGCACTAATTAGATCGATGAGAGCAGGACGCGCTATGAAATTCACCGGAACGCAAGACTATGTGGCCACAGATGACCTTACGATTGCTGTGAACGCGGCCGTCACCCTGGAACGTCCGCTCCTGGTTAAAGGCGAACCTGGCACTGGAAAGACAGAGCTGGCCCGCCAAGTTGCTTCTGGTCTTGGACTGCGGATGATTGAGTGGAACATCAAATCGACAACGAAGGCCCAACAAGGCCTTTATGAATACGACGCCGTCAGTCGTCTCCGCGACAGCCAGCTTGGCGAAGAGCGCGTGCATGATGTGGCGAACTATATCCGCAAGGGTAAGTTGTGGGAGGCCTTTAGCGCCGACGAAAAAGTGGTGCTGCTGATTGACGAGATTGATAAGGCAGACATCGAGTTCCCGAACGATCTTTTACAAGAACTGGATCGGATGGAGTTCTATGTCTACGAGACGGGCGAAACCATCCGCGCAGTGAACCGCCCTATTGTCATCATTACGTCCAACAATGAAAAAGAGTTGCCAGACGCCTTTTTGAGGCGCTGCTTCTTTCACTACATCCGCTTTCCAGAGCCTGACGTGATGCGCAAAATCGTTGAAGTACATCATCCAGGAATAAAAGACGCCCTTCTCACAACTGCGCTGACGCAATTCTACGACATTCGCGAGCAACAAGGCTTGAAGAAAAAGCCCTCAACGTCTGAAGTGCTCGACTGGCTCAAACTGCTTCTGGCAGAGGATCTGACTCCCGAAGATCTCAAGCATGACGGCGCAAGTGCCCTGCCCAAATTGCACGGTGCGCTGTTGAAAAATGAACAAGATGTCCATTTGTTTGAACGTCTCGCCTTTATGGCCCGGCGCGGCTGAATTCCGCGTTAACCAAAAATTATTTCACGTTTGTATGCCTTTGGCGTGCCCTTGCCCCAAAATCTAGGTGGCAGGACCGCAACAAACGTCCAAACGTCAACAATCTCCTATAACGTCTTGAAATTGTATCGGGTTAGTGTCTCCGAGGCGCTTTCTTATTATTGCCACTTATTTTCTTAAACCTGACAGGCTGTGCCGGCAGAAAGCACGAACCTCGATGACGAAACGAAAGAAATACTTTGCAGGCAACATTTTCATATTTCAGACCCAATGACATTTTAGGTGGATCGCCAGAAACCCTTGCCAGCACGGTCTCGATCATTGCGGTACCTCACGGTGCGTTCGCGCAACTTTGTAATCAGGTGGCTATTCTACGCGCCCAGCCCTCGCATGATATGCGGGCAAGACCAGATTTAGAGATTTAGATGCGTCGATTTCTATTACCATTTTATCTGGTTTTGTCAGGCTGTGTGCCTTCGGCACCTAGCGACATGCCGTCCCGTGCTCAAACAACTTCCATTGACGGCAACTTACCCGCGGTGAAAGTATTTACTGCTCCGCGTCCGATCCCATCCTATCGCGCGAATTCCGATATTGCCCGTGATTTCCTTGATCTTGCGTTCAATCTGGAAAGCGGTCGTAGCTTGCCGACATTCACGCGTTTTGAAGGCCCAATCTCTGTCCGCGTGACGGGTCGGCCGTCTGCAGGGCTAGGAAGCGATCTCAATCGTCTGCTGCACCGACTGCGAACAGAAGCCCACATCGACATCCGTCAAAACCAAGCGGACAACGCGAACATCACAATTGAAGCGGTTTCGCGCAAAGAAATCCGTGCCGTGTTGCCGCAAGCCGCATGTTTTGTGGCCCCGAACGTTTCTAGCCTAGTACAATATAGTCTTGCGCGCCGTACGTCCCTCGTCAATTGGACGGATCTTAAAGAACGCAAGCGCCTGTCCATCTTCCTGCCAAATGATGCCAGCCCTCAAGAGGTGCGTGATTGCCTTCATGAAGAGCTCGCACAAGCGCTTGGTCCTTTGAACGACCTTTATCGCTTACCCGATTCTGTCTTTAACGACGACAACGTGCATACGGTGTTGACCGGCTTCGACATGCTCATTTTACGCGCCCACTACGACCCTTCTTTGCACAATGGTATGCAAAAATCCGAAGTTGCCAAGCGCATTAGCCCAATTTTGTCGCGCATCAATCCACGCGGAAAACAGTTTGCACCGCGTCGCCTGACACACACGCCGCGCTCCTGGATCAATGCCATTCAGCGCGCACTTGGCCCGGGTGCGAAGCAGAAAGAACGTATCCGCGCCGCGCATCAAGCGATGCAAATCGCAGTTGCCATGGGCTGGAATGATCATCGCCGCGCCTTTAGCCACTATGCGATGGGCCGCTTGAACATGTCAGTCAATCTTAAGAAAGCGCGTGAACATTTCTCTATCGCCGCGCGCCTTTATGGCCAAGACCCCTCGACCCGACTGCACGCCGCTTATGCCGCTTCACAACTCGCATCTTTTCATATTGCCGAAGGCAATGGCAAGGCAGCGCTCAAGCAGATTGGCCCTCATCTTGATACCGCAGGGCGTCATGAAAACGCCGCGTTGATGTCAACGCTCATGTTGCAACGCGCCGAAGCGCTTGATCTGACCGGCCGCAGTTCCGAAGCACGTTTGATCCGTATGGACAGTTTGGGTTGGGCACGCTACGGATTTGGTCCAGACTGGGCAGTGCGGGCCAAGTTACGTGAAATTTCATCACTCAGCCCGCTCAAAAAAGGACGCGGCTAGCAATGATTTACACACTCGCGGGGCTATTTGGCATCGCACTAGGCGCATGGCGCGCAAAAAAGAACGGCGGCAACAAAGCTGATATGGCTCAATATGCCGCCGGTTTCGGAATCGCTTTCATGCTGGTCGGCTTCATCATTACGCTTATCGTACACCGCCTCGCGGAGTAACGGCATGTTTCTTCCCTTCTTTGCAAACCTACGCGACGGGGACATTCCTGTATCGCTGCGCGAGTATTTATCATTTCTCGAAGGGGTGAAACGCGGCTTGGCCACCTATGATATCGATGCCTTCTATTACCTCGCACGCACCTCAATGGTCAAAGATGAGCGCAACATCGACAAGTTTGATCGCGCTTTCGCGAATACATTCAAAGGGTTAGAGACGATCAGCTCTGAAGAGATGCTGGAAGCCGTCGAAATCCCAAAAGAATGGCTGCGCAAAATGATGGAAAAGCACCTAAGCGAAGAAGAGAAAGCTGAGATCAACGCGCTGGGTGGCTTTGAAAAACTGATGGAGACGCTGAAAGAGCGTCTTAAAGAACAAGAAGGGCGCCATCAGGGCGGCAACAAATGGATAGGCACCGGCGGCACTTCCCCGTTTGGAGCGTATGGCTATAATCCTGAGGGCATCCGCATCGGTCAAAGTGAAAGCCGCCATAAGCGCGCGGTCAAAGTTTGGGATAAGCGCGAATTCAAAAACCTTGATGACAGCGTCGAACTTGGCACACGCAACATTAAAGTCGCGCTAAAACGCCTGCGTCGCTGGGCGCGTGATGGTGCGACTGAAGAACTTGATCTTAATGGCACAATTCGCGCGACGGCTGAAAACGGCTATCTCGATGTGAAAACCCGCCCCGAGCGACGTAATGCGGTAAAAGTGCTGTTGTTTCTTGATGTTGGCGGTTCCATGGATCCACATATCAAGGTTGTAGAAGAGCTCTTCTCCGCCGCACGCGCAGAATTCAAGCATCTTGAATACTTCTATTTTCACAACTGTCTGTATGAAGGTGTGTGGCGCGACAATCGCCGCCGCTGGGATGCGCAAGTCCCAACTCACGAAGTGCTGCGCACTTATGGTCCTGATTACAAATGCATATTCGTTGGCGATGCCTCGATGAGCCCTTATGAAGTCGCCTACGCAGGCGGCGCGAATGAACACTGGAATGCAGAGAGCGGTCAAACATGGCTCACTCGTGCGCGTGAACAGTGGAAAAGTAATCTGTGGATCAATCCCCTGCCCGAAAAGCATTGGGGCTACACGCATTCGATCAAAATGATCCAAGAAATATTTGATGCGCAAATGGTGCCGATGACGCTTGCAGGTCTTGAGCGCGGCATGAAAGAGCTAACGCATTAATCATACGCGGTCTTGGCCTTGCAACACATTCAATTTTACTTATATGTATTATGCAAAGGGAGAACGGCTATGACACCTGACGTTACCGCATTTTTCGACGACCCAACCAACACCGTCTCTTATGTTGTCAAAGACCCGCACGGAAGCGCGTGTGCGATTATCGACAGCGTATTGGATTTCGATCACGCCTCCGGATCCACAGACACGAAAAACGCCGATGCGATTATCGCGTATATCAAGTCGCATGCACTAGACGTCGCATGGATTCTTGAGAGCCATGTGCACGCCGATCACCTTTCGGCGGCCCCCTATTTACAAGAACAACTGGGCGGCAAGATCGGCATCAGCGAAAATATCACTGTCATTCAAGATACATTCGGCAAGGTCTTTAACGAGGGCACTGAATTTCAGCGCGATGGCAGCCAGTTTGATCAGCTTTTCAAAGACGGTGACACCATTCACATCGGCCAACTGCGCGTAGATATTCTACACACACCTGGCCACACGCCTGCGTGCTTGACCTATGTGATGGGCGACGCGGCTTTTGTGGGCGACACGTTATTCATGCCAGATTTCGGCACCGCACGCTGTGACTTCCCCGGTGGATCTGCGCAGAACCTATATGCCTCAATTCAGAAAATCCTAGCACTCCCTGATGAGACCCGGATTTTCGTTGGCCATGACTACAAAGCGCCGGGACGCGAGGAATTTGCGTGGGAAACCACCGTAGGTGCGCAGAAGGCGGCAAATGTTCATGTAGGCGGTGGCCGCGCAGCAGATGAATTTGTGCAAATGCGTGAAACGCGAGACGCAACGCTCGGCATGCCGCGATTGATCGTGCCCTCACTGCAAGTCAACATGCGCGCGGGCAACATGCCTGAACCCGATGATCAGGGCGATGTCTTCCTGAAAGTTCCGATTAACAAACTAAAATAGGCACGTGGAGAAACTGAGATGGAACAAGAGTGGCTAATGGGCCTTATGGGCGGCCTTCTGATCGGCCTTGCTGGCGCTGTCTATTTGCTTGGCAACGGGCGCATCATGGGGGCAAGCGGCATTATCGGTGGGCTCATCGACAGCTCTGAACGCGCTGCATGGAAAGAACGCATGAGCTTTCTTGCAGGTGTTATTCTGTTGCCCCTACTTTTGCTGCCTCTTGGCGCTAACGGTGAAACCAATCTGACGCAAAGCCCTGTTTTGCTAATCTTCGCAGGTCTTTTGGTTGGGATCGGAACGCGTATTGCTAATGGATGCACCTCAGGACATGGGGTGTGTGGTATATCACGCCTATCCTTACGCGGCATCGTGGCGACCGTGTTTTATATTTTGGCAGGTGCGGTCACGATGGTTCTGTTCCGGCACACATTGGGGTGGATCTAATGCGCAGTATATTAGGATTTATCGCTGGTGGATTGTTTGGCGCAGGACTTGTGATCTCAGGCATGACCGACACTGTAAAAGTGCAAGGCTGGCTTGACGTCTTTGGCGCTTGGGATCCGACATTGGCCTTCGTGATGGGTGGCGCGATCATTCCAATGGCAATCGCTTGGCACTTGAGTAAACGGCGCTCACCTTTGGTGGGGGGGGCGTTCCCCACCCCCGCTGACCCGAAACTTGGGCGAAACTTAGTGCTTGGATCCGTCATGTTTGGCATGGGCTGGGGTTTGGTGGGCCTTTGCCCCGGACCAACGATTGCCTCTATCGGGTTTGGTGGATGGGCGAACGGTCTCTTCATTTTAGCGATGATTGCAGGCATGGCCCTTGCGCCCATGGTACGACAGCGCTTAGACCTAAGCGTTGCGGCCCAATAGGAGAAACCGATGCTCATTCGTGCCATTACCGAAAAATACGCGGTGTCTGAACAGATCGCACCAGAGGATTTCCCAGCAATTTCCGAAGCTGGCTTCACAACAGTGATCTGCAATCGTCCCGACATAGAAAATCCGCCATTTTTGCAAGCTCATGTGATGGCAGAAGCTGCGGCGCTTGCGGGTTTACAATTTGTAGACTTACCACTGACGCATCAAACGATGACGCCCGACAATATCACGAAGCAGTTTGACATCGTCGAAAATGCTGAAGGTCCCGTCCTTGCTTATTGCGCGTCGGGGACGCGATGCTCTGTTATCTGGGCGCTAAGCCAAGCGGGCAAACAAAGTGCGGACGATATCCTGGCGCAAACAGCGCAGGCGGGTTATGATTTATCTGGCCTTCGAGGTGCCCTCGGCTAAAGCGTATTGCTTATAGCAACTCCTGCCTACCTCATTAAAATCGCTTGTCTTTCCCTGCTCGCAGTAATACATCCAACTCGTCTTGTTGCACAGGCGCTAACGCGCTGCTCTGCAGCTCCTGAACGGATTCCTCAATCTCAACTTCGACTCCTCTTTCAGCGTTCGCGTTGGGGCGGTCATAACTGGCATTCGGTCGTGAAAGGTCAAGCGCGACCTGTTCCATCATCCTGGGATCTTCGTTTTAGTTGATCACCCTGACCGCGCGCATACCACGGGGCTGGCCCAAACGTACGCTTTGTGCGCTACGACCGGAACGATCAACCAAATGCGCCCGCTTTGCAGCATCTTGAGGCAAGTGCACTAAGTGCCCGGGCTGCAACGTGTTCAATTCCGATAAGGGCAACATGACCTTGCACATGATTGCGTCCATTTCAACATTGGCCGCCATCGCAGAGCGACGGATCGTATGCTCGCTTTCTAAAAGCGCAGCACCTGTCTTCCCCAGTTTATTTTTTGCGTTCTGTATCGCGACTTTTTCTTTAATCGGCAAGAACATGCGCATGTTTATTGGGCGTTCGGCTTCCACGACTTCGCTTTGAATATCAAAGCCGCGGTATTCTGCACGATCAAGCTTCAACACCATCATATGGCGGGTCGCGACCGCGTCCTCGGTGCGATAACCACGGGTCCAATAGGCCGTAGGGGCTCCTTTCAAAGCCTCATCAAAGCGTCGCAGAAATACTTTAAGAAACGCGACCGCCAAGGCTTTGTCCGTTTGAGTCAAGCGGCGCAGTTCCCCCGCCTCTGCGCTCACCCGTCCCATCGTTTGGGATTCTACAAACGCGATAATGCACGCGGGTTCAAAACACATCACACCGACGGACCCGTCATCATGCAAAAGCGGAAAAAGCGCCCAATCCTCATCGATCTGATCAACCACGTCCGCGAGATCCAGGCGGCTTAGGCGTATGCTATTTACCCTCAGCGCAAGACTGGATGCCTGATCCGCCGCACGCGCCAAACTGACACGCGCCGCAGTCGCGGGCGATACCGTTTGGTCGTCCGGTGCTTTCGCATCGCTGCGCAGCATTCAGCGTAAAACATTCGGATTGGGTGAAATTACGCTGCCTCCAACACGTTACAAGTGAGCGCCAAGGTTGCTTTATGCCAACTCGGTTTCCCAGATATTATAGTCATTAAAGCTAAAGTCTTACCAAACGCTTACTTTCAAACGGGTTGGCCTTCACATATTATCGGAAACTGCACCCTAAAAGCAGTGCCATCCTGGCCCGGAAGATAGACAATATCGCCGCCTAATCGCGTCATGATTTCACGACAAATCGCAAGGCCAAGCCCTGCCCCACCGGCTTTGGTTTCTCCAACGCGCGAAAACTTTTCAAAGATCACATCACGCATGTCTGGGTCAATTTTACTACCATTGTCGATGAAATCGACCGTCGCCAGTCCCTTTGATTGAAAGGCTTTTATTGTTAATTGGCGCGGATCTGCGTCACAATACTTCTGTGCGTTTGAGATCACATTGATAAAGACCTGCGCCAAGCGATCTACGTCTGTGTGCAGAAGAATGTCCTCGCGCGCTGGGGTACGCCTGATCAAAAGCGGGTTTTCGTCGCTTAGTCCTGCCGACGAAATTGCCCCCTCAATCACGTCTTCCAAGGATTTATGAGACAAGTTAAGCGACACGCGCCCTGCTTCCAACACCGACAAGTCCAACAGATCATCGAGCAAACGCGTCAACCGCAGCGTTTCCGAGTGGATAATCCCCGCATAACGCGCCTTATCAATATCGGCCATGTCCTGACTGTCGCGCAGAATTTCAGAGAACGAGCGGATTGACGTCATCGGCGTGCGCAATTCGTGGCTAATCTGACTGAGAAACCCGTCCTTTTGAACAGAAAGTTGCGTAAGCTTCTCGTTCACCTGACGCAATTGTTCGGCTGTACGTCGTTGTTCTGTGGATTGCGCTTCGAGCTTGCTGGAATATTCCATCATCTGCGCGCTCTCATCCGCGACAGCCAATAAATCATCGACCGAAACCGACGCACCGCCGACGATTTGTCCGACCATGGCGTGGGCCGTCGCCGCCCCCACAGATCCTGACAATTCGCGCTCTAACACGCCAAGAAACTCTGGTGTCGGTTCGGGCAATAACCCTTGTGCGCCTTGTCGTGCGGCCTCTAATCCAAAAAGGGACTGTGCTTCGCGTGCGCCTAGAATACGCTGCGCCATGACCATCAAGTCTTCGGATTGTGCGGCACCGCTTGACCATTCTTTCGCAGATCGCGCGTGATCAAACACGTTCACAAATTGCGCGCCCTGTAAGCGCTCCAAGGGCGCTGGAAAGCTATACAGAGAGACCACTACAAAGGCAAAACTGTTCAACAGCATGCTCCAGAGCAAGCAGTGCAAGATCGGGTCCATACCTTTGACCCCGAACAAAGCGTGCGGTGCAAGCCATGTGAGACCAAACGGCCCACTTGCTAGCATCGCTTCAGAAACCACAACGCCCACTCCGAGGCTGGGCAAAAACAGCGCGTAGATCCAAATGACAAACCCGATAGAGAGGCCACTTAATGCACCAATGCGCGTGGCACCGCGCCAAAAAATACCACCGATCATGACAGGAAGCGCTTGGGCGACACCGACAAAGGACACCAGACCAATCGCCGCGAGTGCGGAGCCACCGCCCGATAGCACAAAGTAGAAATAGGCCAGCATCACCACCGCCGCGATAGAAAGCCTGCGCGACAATAACACGATGTAGCGCACGTCGCCCGACATGCTCGCCCCCGCGCCGGTGAACGACAGCCAGATCGGCATGACAATATGGTTCGACACCATCGTTGAGAGCGCGATTGACGCCACAATCACCATTGACGTAGCCGACGACAAACCGCCTAGGAAAGAAAGCATCGCCAAACCGTTCTGGCCTTGGCTTAAGGGAACGGTCAACACGAACATGTCGGGGTTTGACCCTGTGGGCAGCAAATCCAAACCCGTGACGGCGATCGGCAGGACGAACAAGCTCATTAACATCAGGTAAGCAGGAAACGCCCATGAGGCCATGCGTAGATGGCGTTCATCATCATTTTCGACGACCATCACATGGAACATGCGCGGCAAGCAGATAAAGGCCGCAGCAGACAAAAAGGTAAGACCAGCCCAACGTCCGCCACTGACATTCCAAGTCCCAATCTCGGAGGCGTCGATCTTTTCAAGCATCGGTCCAATCCCGCCCGACAAGCCCCAAACTACAAAGATCCCCACAGCCATCAATGCGATCAGCTTCACCACCGCCTCGACCGCGATGGCCATCACCACACCGTCATGGCGCTCGTTCACATCAAGCTTGCGGGTTCCGAACAAAATGGTGAACAGCGCCAGACCAATGGCCACCCAAAGGGCTGTCGTGGTTTGACTCGTCTGATTAAACCCGTCTTGGGACGCTTCAGCAAAAACAGCATAGGATTGCGTGACTGATTGTAATTGCAGCGCAATATAGGGCGTCGTGCCCGTTACTGCGAGTAAAGTCAGCCCCACAGCCAGCAAATTAGATTTACCAAACCGCGACGAAATCAGATCCGCGAGAGAGGTAATGCGCTGGGTCCGCCCGATGCGCACCAGTTTGCGCACGGTCCACCACCAACCAAGCATGACAAGCGACGGTCCCAAGTAGATCGTGATGAACTCCAAACCTGAACGTACAGCAAATCCAACCGCGCCATAAAAGGTCCAACCCGTGCAGTATATCGACAGAGACAACGTATAGACGACAGGGGCGCGTAGCCATTTGATGCGACCGGATCGCGCGGCGCGTTCAGCCATAAAGGCGACGATGAAAAGCGCCAGAACATAGCCAAGCGAGACGACAATCAGAACATTCATCACCCTGTCCGATCGCGTCTTCGTGTTTCGAAAGCGCTTTCATCCATAGGACCGCTTGGCTTGGTTTGGCTTTCGTCCGCGGGCGCCATGCGCCAAGCAACTAAAGCCCCCACGACGATCAATCCTATCCAAATCGTAAAGATATAGATCGATGCACTTGATGTCGAAATCTCGCCGTTTTCCTCAGCGCTTGGCCAGACCAGTGGTACAAACCACAGCACGACGCCCACGACGGCCAAAATCCGTGCAGCATCAATCAGGCGTCTTTGTCTGTAGCTGCGGCGCTCTAAAAAGACGCGGCCTTGCAAACTCGTCTCGGTGGGCTTTTGGTCCTGCGCGCTCAAGCGAGGCTCATCTCATTGAGGGTCTCGATAATTTCTGCGTTAGAGAACGGCTTGGTCATAAAACGGGTCGCGCCCATGCGCTGCGCCATTTCACGGTCTTTGGTTTGCCCGCGCGCAGTGAGCATAAGGACAGGAATGCCCTCGCCCGTTTCGCGCCCACGCAGATCGGCGAGAATGTCAAAGCCACTACGCCCGGGCAGCATCACATCTAGGATAAGAAGATCGGGTTGTTTCGCCTCAATCACCTCCAACGCATCATGTCCATTGGAATGCGTCGACACGTTATACCCATCACGCGACAGCAAAAAACTGACCGCTTCGATGATATTCGGCTCGTCTTCGATCAACAGAACATGTTTGCTCATCCGACGTCTCACTCCCCTTGGCTTCTACGCGCTGGAATATCCCGCGCCGCAAAGCGTTAACAGAGTTTAGGCAAACGCGATGCATTTGCAATGGAAACCAGTAGGTTTTTAAAGCCCGCCCGCAAGGATAGAGGGTTCGCGCCGCCCTTGGCAGTTCTCGCGCGGGCAAATACGGCAGCTTGTTCCAATAGGTCTTGTTCGCATTTCGTTTTGACTGACCGAAGCCAAAGGCAAGATCAGCATATGTGCCTCAAGCAATGGCACAGCATCAAATTGCGGCGAGGTTAATGGCGTCGAGATCGCGAGCGTTTCAAAATGCGCGATCTCACGGCCTTTGAGTTCGGCAACCTCGCGCAAGGCCATCATCGGGTGCGATAGAGCTTGATACAAAACCCAAAGCGGACAGGCTGCGCCGAACCTTGGTAAGGCAAACCCACTCAGCGGCTTGCGAAACGTCAAAGTGCCAGAGCTGTCACAGACCACAAGCCCCAGCCCTTCTTCTGAGAGAGCGTAGCCTGCATCCGGTAGTAGCGGCGTCAAGGCGTTGCCACTAAGACTGGCCAAACGACGCATGACACAGCCAAGATCAACGCCGGAGGTTTGGGCAATGTGTGCGGGATCCAAGCCAACTTTGGAAATCTCATCCAATAACGCTTTGGATGATAGCAACTGCACATCTCGCCAATATCGTGACAAATGCATGGAAACCTGTGCCTGCGCAGAGGTCGATACGAGAATGTCCGCGGCCTCTGCTATCAATGTGGTGATTATGTCCTGTGCGTTTTGGGTGTCTGCCGCCTGCTCCAAATCATTAAACGCATAGGCATGATGCATGAAGAACGCTTCAATTTCATCCTGCGGGGTTGTCACCTCTTGCGGCTCAGACACCTCACTATTGAGATAGGAAACCAAAGCCTGCGAACTTTCTGTCAGCCGCTTGGCGTCCTCATTGATGTTGCGATGAAATCTATCTTGCCATTCCGTTTCTATCGCGTCCGTTTCAACAAGGATGGACGACGTGGAACGAATAGCCGTCACCGCCCCCAACATATCGTGCAGCGCCTCGGCCAATTGCGGATCATGGGTCATGCGGTCGGAAATTGAGACAACGGTTTGCTCAAGCGAGCTTTGACGCGCAGCCAAACCTTGAATCAAACCCGCCCAGCCCGGAAAACGGCCCGCAAAATCTTCCGTCCGATCCAGTTCAATCGCGTGATCAGGATATCCGGCTGCGACCTCGCGCAAAGACGCGAGCAAAGCAGCTTCCGCGCCTTCACTCAGAGCGCTTGGTTCTACGTCTAAGGCAGCTGCGATCCTGAGTAATAACTTACCACCGATTCTTCGACGGTTATGCTCGATTAAGTTGAGATAGGATGCAGATATCTCCGTCCTTCGTGCGAGGTCAGTCTGCTTCATGCCTTGGATCAAACGCCGTTCGCGAATGCGGCTGCCGGTTAAGGTATCACGGCTCATGAAATTTCCTTCACTCTTTCAACAGCTTTCCGCGGTGCAGAATAATTAATTTACAAAGTATACTACAGTATTGTGTATTCGTTGACAAAATAATTGTTTTTCTTAAGGCACTTGTTGCGAAGTTTTCTAACAACCGACCATAAAGGGGTAGCACTTTGTGCATTGTGGCGATCTGTTGAGGAGCAGATCACCGCTTTTTAAAAAAATGGGAGGATTTTCATGTCCAC
>Ga0206129_10003368_pt1 | contig 18541 bp, 15 predicted proteins | sample Helgoland_Spring_8_FD_148616 | JGI IMG/M metagenome (GOLD analysis project Ga0206129, IMG submission 148616) | Pelagic subsurface seawater microbial communities from Kabeltonne, Helgoland, North Sea - Helgoland_Spring_Bloom_20160502_2 | ecosystem: Environmental > Aquatic > Marine > Epipelagic ...
CAGGCCTTGATTATCTTGTCAGCCTTCGCGCTGTCCACATCCTCATAGTCAAAGCGGGAATAGTAGTAGCGCCCATGCTCCGCCCAGAGGTCTGACATCAAGTCAGATACGGATTTCTCCGTTTCAGCCAAAATGTTCAGCCACAACAGAACCGCCCAAAGCCCGTCCTTTTCGCGCACGTGGTCTGACCCTGTGCCCGCGCTTTCTTCACCACACAGCGTGACCTTGCCTGCGTCCAGAAGATTGCCGAAGAACTTCCACCCTGTCGGTGTTTCAAAGCAAGGAATACCAAGGCTTTCCGCCACACGATCCGCCGCTCGTGAGGTCGGCATTGAGCGCGCTACGCCTGTCAATCCGTCCTTATACGCAGGAGCAAGATGCGCCTTAGCGGTCAACAGCGCGAGACTATCAGAGGGCGTCACATAACTTGCGCGCCCCATAATCATGTTGCGATCACCGTCCCCGTCAGAAGCTGCGCCAAAGTCGGGGGCGTCCGCGCCAAACATCTTATCCATCAGGGTTTTCGCCCAAATCGGGTTAGGATCAGGATGGCCCTTGCCAAAATCAGGGCTTGGGATGCCGTTGATAACAGTGCCTTTAGCGGCACCCAAACGACCCTCTAAAATGGCATGGGCATAGGGGCCCGTCACTGCGTGCATTGCGTCAAAGCACATGGTGAAGCCGCCTGTGAACAGCGCTTTGATCTTGTCAAAATCCACAATGGTTTCCATCAAAGCAGCGTAATCTGCGACAGAATCAACGATCTCGACCGTCATATCCTCAAGCGATTGTGTGCCAAGCGCGTCCAGATCCACATCCTCTGCGGCGATGATCTTGTACAGATCAAGCGTCTTTGTGCGCTCATAGATCTTGTCCGTGATAGTCTCGGACGCAGGACCGCCATTTGGGCCATTATACTTCAAGCCAAAATCAGCGTTGGGACCGCCGGGGTTATGGCTTGCGGATAAGATCAAACCGCCGTCTGCTTTGCGTAAACGGATCAGATGGGAGGCGGCAGGGGTCGAGAGGATTCCGCCTTGACCGACAATGCATTTAGCCGCATTGTTCGCCGCTGCAATGCGCAAAATGATCTGGATCGCACCGTCATTGAAGAAGCGTCCATCGCCACCGACGACCAAAGTTTTGCCGTCGATCCCACCAATGCCGTCAAAAATGGATTGCACGTAGTTTTCCAGAAAACGCGGCCGCCGGAAAACAGCTGTTTTCTTGCGAAGGCCACTGGTTCCGGGCTTTTGGCCCTCAATCGGAGTGGTGCGCACATTTTGCATTGGCATTTTGCTGTCTCCTGTTCTTATCGTCTTGCGTTAGTCACTGGCGTCTTCATGGGAGAATACGACCACAGAGTCCGCATTGACCAGCACGCCGGGCGTGACTTGGATCGCATCCTCTTGGCTGGTGTCAAAGCGTCGAACCCAAACGCCGCCATAGGCGAGTTCAGGCGGGGTGATCTTGATCGCATCGCCACGGTTAAGAACAACCAGCAGCGCGCCTTCGCGCTTGACGTACTCGGGAGACCCCGAGGCCATGCGCATTTCAGCGACTAAAGTGTTGAGATCAGGGGTGTCCCAATCCTTTTGCTGCATTGCTGCGCCATCCGCGCGCCGCCAAAACAGATCAGGTTCGCCGTCGATCAAACGCTGTCGTGAATGCAGAAAACGGGTTTGACGCAACAAAGGATGCATCTTGCGAAACGCGATGGCTTGCTGGCAAAAGGTAAAGAAAGGATCATCCTCTTCGGGCCAATTGACCCAGCCGATTTCATTGTCCTGACAATAGGTGTTGTTGTTGCCGCCTTGCGAATTGCTCAATTCATCCCCCGCCAACATCATTGGCGTCCCTTGCGAGAGCATGAGCGTCGCAATCATGTTCCGTTTGCGTCGTGTACGCGCAGCGTTGATCGCGGGATCGTCGGTCTGTCCTTCAACACTCAAGTTGCTGGATTTATTGTTGGAATGCCCGTCGCGATCCTCTTCCCCGTTTGCAAGATTGTGCTTGCGTGAATAGCTGACCGTGTCTTGCAGAGTGAAACCGTCGTGTGCTGTCAGAAAGTTCAGCGACGATGTCGCCGCGCGTCCGTCGTGATCAAAGTAAGGGGCAGAGCCGACCAAACGCTCGGCCAAATCCTTCACTTTGCCACCGTCGCCACGCCAAAATTCGCGCACGTTATCGCGGTATTTGTCGTTCCATTCCGCGAAAGGTGATGGGTAGGCGCCAAGTTGATAGCCGCCCGGACCGATATCCCACGGCTCCGCGATCAGCTTGACCTTGTTTAGCACAGGATCTTGGCCAATCGCGCGAAAGAACGGACCCTCGCGTTCAAAGCCGCGTGCAGTGCGTCCAAGTGCGGAGCATAGATCAAAGCGGAAGCCATCCACATGCATCACCTCCACCCAATAGCGCAGGCTGTCCATGACCAAGCGGATGACGAAAGGGTTCTCGAAATCGAGCGTATTCCCGCAGCCTGCATCATCAATATAGTAGCGCGGATTGTCGGCGAGCCTGTAGTAACTCGCGTTGTCTAAACCGCGAAACATTAGGGTGGGTCCTAACTCTGAGCCTTCGGCGGTGTGGTTGTAAACAACATCCAAGATTACTTCGATGCCCGCTGTGTGAAAGCGGCGCACCATCTCCTGGAATTCTGCAATATCGTTGGCCTGCATGTAGCGCGGATCGGGCGCGAAAAATCCATAGGTCATGTAGCCCCAGTAGTTTGTCAAACCGCGATCAAGTAGGAATTTCTCGTTAAGGAATGCTTGGACAGGCAACAGCTCTACGGCGGTGACGCCAAGGGTGTTGAGATGCTCCAGGATCGGATCTGACGCCATCGCCAAATAGGTGCCGCGGTTTGCAATGTCGCTGCGGCCAGCGGTCAATCCTTTGACATGCGCCTCGTAGATGACGGAGTTTTCAAGCGGTTGGCGTGGGGCCTCTGTACTCTGCCAATCAAAGCGAGGATCAACCACAACGCAACGCGGCATGTAGGGCGCGCTATCCGTTTTATCAAAGCTTAAATCATTATCTTTGCTGTCATTATCATAGCCAAACAGCGCATCGTTCCATTTTGGATGCCCCGTCAATTGCTTGGCATAAGGATCAATCAGCAGCTTGTAGGGGTTGAAGCGGTGTCCTTCGAGCGGCGCGTAACGTCCGTCCATGCGCACGCCATATTGCTGGCCGACCTTCATACCGGGGAAGTAGCCGTGCCAAACGTGCCCTTCACGCTCGGGCAGGGTGATGATCTGGTTTTCGTTGCCCTCATCATCAAAAAGGCAAAGCATTACTTTTGTAGCATGGCGCGAAAAGACAGCAAAGTTCACGCCCTCTTCATCCACGGTCGCCCCCAAAGGAGAAGGTCGCCCCGGCCTTGTTTCAAACATGCCGATATTCACAAATGCGTCTCCAAAGCAGCCAGATACATCGCCTTATAGGTTGCGGCGGAGGTTTCCCAACCGACAGGGTGTTTCATCGCGTTGCGTTGCATCCCTTTCCACGTTTTGGGGTTGTCAAACAGATCGCACGTGCGCGCAAAGGCATTCGCCAAGCTCTGTGCATTGATCGGGGAAAATTGTACGCCAGTTGCGACACCCGCCGCCATAGCTGCGGGAGAGGCGTTGATCACAGTGTCGGCCAATCCGCCTGTCAACGCCACCAGTGGCAAAGTACCATATCGCAACCCGTAGAGCTGGGTCAGCCCACATGGCTCAAAGCGCGACGGTACCAATATGGCATCGCCACCGGCCATCATTTTATGCGACAGCGCTTCGTCGTAGCCAACTTTAACGGACAGGTTTTCGTGTTGATCCGCCGCTTCTAGCAAGGCGATTTCAAGCTTTGGATCCCCGGATCCCAAGAGCGCCAATTGTCCATCGCGAGAGAGAAGCGCGGGCAAAGCCTCAAGCAGAAGATCAATTCCCTTTTGCTCTGTCAAACGTGACACAAGCACACAAAGCGGACCTTTTGCCTTGCGAAGACCAAAGATCTCACACAGGGCTTTCTTATTGACAGACTTGCCCGCCGCAGTTTTGTATGGGCTGATGTTGGGATCTGTTGTTGGGTTCCACGCATCTAGATCGATCCCATTGACGATCCCTGAAAAGTCCGCGTGTCGCGCGCGCAAAATGCCATCCATGCCAATCCCAAAGTCTGGTGTCAGCAGCTCTTCAGCGTAGGTTTGCGACACCGTGTTGATCTTGCACGCTCCTGCAAGACCGGCCTTCAAGGCAGAAATTTTTCCCCAGAATTCAAAGTGTTCCGAGGTGAAGCGCGCCGGATCAAGTTCGAGTGTGTCAAGTTTTCTTGCATCCGCATTTCCGTGAAACGCGATGTTGTGAATGGTGAAGACGAAAGGTGCTTTGACGTTCAGCGCTTGCATGTATTCAGGTGTCAGCCCCGCTTGCCAATCATGGCCATGAACGATGTCGGGGGTCCAGCCGTCCACTCCCTCAGACGCGATCAAAGCGGCGACCTTGCACAGGGCCGCGAAACGTTCGGGGTTGTCGGGCCAGTCGATGCCGGAGGCATCACCGTAGATAGCTCCGTCACGATCATAAAGATGCGGTGCGTCTAGGATCAGTAGTTCCAACCCGTCGATTGAGCCGCTTTGCAGTTTTGCTGGGCTACCAAAAAGATCTTTGTACTGCGCGACGGTCTTGGATTTGCCGAATTGCGCCAGCACCGCCCGGTAACCGGGCAGCAAAACGCGCACAGCGACCCCCTCTGCATCAAGCGCGAGAGGCAATGCACCTGCGACATCCGCCAAACCGCCTGTCTTGACCAGAGGGGCGCATTCGGAAACGACAAACAGCGCGCGGGTCATAAAGCGGCGGCTCTTTTATCAAGCATCTCTTGAGTAATCAGCGTGATCCCACGCTCCGTTACGCGAAACCACTTCGCATCTTCCAAAGGATCCTCACCAACCACGAGCCCTTCGGGGATCACAACATCTGTATCGACCACAACTTGGCGTAAACGCGCGGAGCGATGGACAATGACGCCCGGCAAGACAACCGCATGATCTAAAACTGCATAGGAATTGGTGTGTACGTTGGTGAACAGCACCGAATTGCGAACTTCGGTGCCCGAAATTACACAGCCTCCTGCAACCATGGAAGAGATCGCCATGCCGCGGCGATCACGTTCGTCGTGAATGAATTTTGCGGGCGGCACGGCTTCGTTATAAGTCCAGATCGGCCAGTCTTTGTCCCAGAGATCCAGTTCAGGTGTGAAACTGGTGAGATCAATATGTGCCTCCCAAAAGGCATCGACCGTGCCTACGTCTTTCCAATAAGTAGGGGCGTCGCCCGAGCGCACGCAACTTTCATCAAAACGGTGCGCCATGGCCTTGCCGTTGGCCACAATGCTGGGGATCAAATCGTTGCCAAAATCATTGCTCGAATCTGGATTAGCAGCGTCTTTCAACAGCAAATCGCGCAGGAAGTCCCAGCTGAAAACGTAAATGCCCATGGAGGCGAGCGACTTGTTCGGATCTTCTGGCGTGCCGGGCGGATTTGCGGGCTTTTCGAGAAAGCTGATGATGCAACCCGCGTCATCCGTGTCCATCACGCCAAACGCGGCCGCGTCTGCGCGTGGAACCGTCAAGCAACCGACGGTCACATCCGCATTTGTGTCCACGTGCTGGCGCAGCATCACTTCATAGTCCATTTTGTAGATGTGATCGCCCGCAAGGATGACGACGTAATCAACATTATAGCTGTCAACGATATCAATATTTTGCGTGACAGCATCGGCTGTACCTTTGTACCAGCTGTCGGTTCCACCCCGCTGCGAAGCGGGCAAAACATCCAAGAATTCGTTACGTTCCGCGCGAAAGAAGTTCCAACCACGTTGCGTGTGGCGGATCAAACTATGCGCTTTATATTGCGTGGCGACCGCGATTTTGCGGATTCCAGAATTGACCGCATTTGACAGAGCAAAGTCGATAATGCGTGCTTTGCCACCAAAGGGCACGGCGGGTTTAACGCGGCGATCCGTCAGTTCTTTGAGGCGACTTCCGCGCCCGCCTGCAAGAACGAAAGCCATGGATCTTTGAGTTATACGCTTTGTCGGCATGTCGTCTCTCCAAGTTTTCCTAATTAGTCGATTTGCAGCACGATCACTGACAAAGGTGGCAGCGTGAGATCAACCGACTGTGCATAATTGTGTGCAGCGATATCTTCGGTGCTACATCCACCCATATTGCCACGATTGTCTCCGCCATAGATCGTGGCGTCTGTATTTAATATCTCGCGCCACTGGCCCTGCGCCGGAACGCCAACTCTAAAATCATGACGCTCAACCGGCGTGAAGTTACACACCACCAGCACATCCTTGTCGCCAGAGGTCCCTTTGCGCAGGTAGCCTATCACAGATTGCGCAGGATCATTGCAGATCCATTCAAACCCGGCAGGTTCGCAATCGAGTGCGTGTAGCGCAGGGCTGTCGCGGTAAACGCCATTAAGATCCTGCACCAAGCGATGAATGCCTTTGTGCGCGGGCTGTTCGGCGGCATGCCAATTCAATTCAGCGTCGTGGTTCCATTCCTCGGGCTGCGCAAATTCGCACCCCATGAACAACAGCTTCTTACCTGGCTGTGTCCACATGAAGGTATAATAGGCACGCAAGTTTGCAAACTTTTCCCACGTGTTGCCGGGCATCTTTTCCAGCATGGAGCCTTTGCCATGCACCACTTCATCATGGCTGATCGGCAGGATAAAGTTTTCGCTAAACGCCCAATCAATGGGGAGAGTCATCAGGTGGTGATCATGCTGGCGATAGATCGGATCTTTTTCCATGTATCTTAGGGTGTCATTCATCCACCCCATGTTCCACTTGTATCCAAAACCAAGCCCGCCCGTATGGGCAGGCTGGGAGACACCGGGAAAAGATGTGCTTTCCTCCGCAACAGTCATGATCGAGGCATCTGCACCGTAGGCTGCAATGTTCATTTCTTTTAGGAAATCAATCGCTTCGTAGTTTTCGCGCCCGCCGTCTTTGTTTGGAACCCATTCACCATCGTTGCGGGAATAATCGCGGTAGAGCATTGAAGCCACAGCATCCACGCGCACCCCGTCCAGATGATATTCTTCTAGCCAATACAAAGCGTTGGCAATGAAGTAATTCTTAACTTCGGTGCGCCCGTAATTAGGGATCAAGGTGTTCCAGTCCTGATGAAACCCTTCGCGCGGATCTGCATTTTCATAAAGTGCTGTGCCATCAAACTGCACAAGACCATGAGCGTCGGTCGGGAAATGCCCCGGCACCCAATCCAGCAGAACTCCGATGCCTGCCGCGTGAGCCGCATCGACAAAATCGCGAAACTCGTCCGGGGGGCCGAACCGAATGGTCGGCGCGTATAGGCCAACAGGTTGATAGCCCCATGAGCCATCGAAGGGAAATTCGGAAATCGGCAGCAATTCGATATGGGTGAAGCCCATGTATTTGACATAGGACACCAAATCCCGCGCTAATTCTAGGTAGGACAGGGGACGCCCGTAATCATCATAGCGCCGTCTCCAAGATCCCAAATGCACCTCATAGATCGAGATCGGTTGAGTGCGATCTGCACACGCAGCGCGGGATTTCATCCATGCCTTATCGCTCCAGCCATACCCCGCAAGATCGCGTACGACCGAGGCTTGTTCTGGCGGGTGTTGAGACCCAAAACCGACGGGGTCCGCTTTGTCGCGGGTCTGCTCGTCTGCACCTGTGATCTGGAACTTGTAAAGTGCCCCCTCGGAGAGGTCGGGGATGAAAATCTCCCAAATCCCGGTGGCCCCCGTAGGCCGCATCGGCGCACGCCGCCCGTCCCACATGTTGAAATCACCAATCACGCTGACGCGCTGTGCATTCGGTGCCCAAACTGCGAAATGCACGCCCTTGGTACCTTGATGCTTGGTGATTTGCGCACCCAAGATACGCCAAAGCTCTTTGTGATTGCCTTCGCTAAAGAGATATTTGTCGAAATCACTGAGAACTGGACCGAAAGCGAAAGGATCGCGGGTCGTGTACTGCGAGCCGTCCGCGTATTCCATGGTGAGCGTGTAGGTTTTGCCCGCAACGGGTGCGCAGAACACATCGCCAGCAACGCGCGGCAATACGGTTTTCTTGGTTCCAACGGTCGCTGTCACGCGCACAGCATCGGGTTGAAAGGTGGTGATCCAGCGTCTGTTGCCGCTTTTGTGTGGCCCAAGAACGTCAAAAGGAGCTGCGTGCAGGCCCGTATTTAGCGCAAAAACCGCGTCATCTGTCAGGAAGTCCGGCAAGTTGAGATTGTCTTGCGTCGTCAATTTGGACACTCCGTCTTTAACAGTTCGTTCGCGTAAGCATTGGGCCATCACGAGCGGATAGTGAAACATACGCAAGTTACTCACGTCAACTCGCGCAAGCCTGCCTGATTAGTAAAGTTGGTTTGGCGGGTCACGCAGATTTTTGATGATCCAGGGCGATGTATTCATTCATCGCCGCAATGCAGCCCTGATCCCAAATAATTGCGAGCCAATAGCAAAAAGCGTCGCGAAATGGCTCTGCATTGTACAAATCACCGTAGATATTGCTCTGATCCAGCCATGTGGTGGGCTGGGTCTTCGCAGACAGTGCCGCGGTCTGCAGCTCGTTCCAAATCGGGTCGTTCGCCTCAATTTCCGAGCCGTCTTCGCGCGTGCCCGCGCACATTCGCGCCCACAGGGCTTCAACCAAGGCAAGGCCGCTTACGGATCGTTCTGCTGCGAGTTGATCACGCAGGATAGGTAATACGAAGCCCGTGTGGCGCGCAGACCCGTCAAAGGCGACGCGGCGGGTTGTATCCACGATGCGCGGGTTCGAGAAACGCGCTTCGATCAAATCAACATAAGCGGCGGGTGTTTTGCCGGGAACAGGTGCCACAGTCGGCGCAATCTCTTCGCGCTCGACCTTGCCAAAGAAGGCACGGATCGCAGGATGCGCCATGCAGCCTGCAATTGTTTTAACACTCAGCGTTTCACCCACATTTGCAATTACCTGATGACCCGCGTTCAAAATGCGGATTTTCATGGTCTCAAACGCGTGCACTTCATCGGAAAAGGTTGCACCAACCGTGTCCCAGGCGGGGCGGCCTGCGCAGAACTTGTCTTCTATCACCCATTGGCGAAAGGCTTCGTGCGTGACCACAGCCGTGTCTTTGATTCCGAAATCATGCGCAAGGGCCAGCTCTTTCGGACCCGTCGCAGGAGCGATGCAATCGACCATAGAGTTCGGGAAGGTTACATATGCATCGATCCAATCCGCAAGCTCAGGATCAGAGAGGCGCGCTAAGGACACGACGGTCTGGCGCAAGATATCGCCGTTGCCTTGCAAGTTATCACAGCTCAACACCGTGAAAGGCGCATGACCTGCCGCGCGGCGTAGTTTGAGGGCTGCAACTAGTGCGCCAAAAGCCGTGCCAGGCGTGTCGGGGTGGGCGGCATCGTGCTGCAAATCAGGGTGTGCTGCGTCAAAACCCTTTGTGACGGGGTCGATGTAATAGCCACTTTCAGTGACCGTCATCGCAACAATACGAATGGCAGGATCTGCCATTTGTGCGATGAGTGGCGCATTCCCTTCTTCAATAGGCAGGTAATCGATCATAGACCCGACGACCTCCGCAGAAACATTATCTGGGTCCAATTCAACCAAAGTTGTCAGGCAATCTTGCGCCAGTAGCTTTTCACGCATGACCGCATCATATGGCCGTACGCCAGCGCCGATGATGGCCCAGTCATGGGCCTCGCCTGCTTGCATCAAGCGATGCAAATACCACGCCTGATGCGCGCGGTGAAAGTTGCCAACGCCAATATGCACGATGCCGGGGGTGAGGGCGGTGCGATCATATTGCGGGTGTTCAAGGCTCAGTTGATCCAAAGTCGCATTCGAAAGGGAGATCAGCTCATCCATTGTCCACCATCCACATTGTATGTTTGTGCGACGATGTAATCTGCCGCGTCACTGGCCAAAAAGACAGCCATGCCGGTGAGGTCTTGGGCCGTGCCCATGCGCCCGTAAGGCACGGCTGCGCCGACCTCTTTCTTCTTTTGTCCCGGTGCTTTGTTCTCATGCTTGGCAAAGAACGCGTCCACGCCGTCCCAATGTTCACCGTCCACCACACCGGGGGAGATCGCGTTGACGTTGATCCCGTTTTTGATCAAATCGAGACCTGCGGATTGGGTCAGGCTGATCACTGCCGCCTTGGTCGCACAATAGACAGCCACAAGTGGTTCACCGCGACGACCAGCTTGCGAGGCCATGTTGATGATCTTGCCGCCTTGGCCGCGTTCGATCATGTGGCGTGCCACCGCTTGCAGGGTGAACAGGGTGCCGGAGACGTTGATGTCGAACAAGCGTTGATACTCCGCGCGCTCTATCTCGACGATGGGAGCGGCAGTAAAGAGGGCGGCGTTGTTGATCAGAATATCGATATGGCCAAGCAGTTCAATAGTCGCCGCAACCGCGCCGTCAATGCTTGTCGGATCGGTGACATCCATATGCACAGCAATAGCATGATCACCTAACTCGTCAGCAGTTGTTGTAGCTCGTACGTCGTCGATATCTGCAATCGCTACACGCGCCCCTTCGGCGATATAGGCCTCAGCAAAGGCCCGCCCAATGCCTCGGGCGGCCCCAGTGATCAGCGCTGTTTTGCCGGCCAGTTGCATTACTCGATCCGCAAACCAGCGGCGTCGAACTTGTGGATCTGCGTCTCGTCTGGTGTGAGATAAATATCCTCACCATGCTTGAACGTGGCGTCCCCGGCGGCGCGCACTGTCATTGGATCACAGCCCTCGATGCCATGGACGTGCACGAAGGTATCAGAACCCAGATGCTCGGCCACACCAACTGTGCCCTTCCAAAGACCATCTGTATTAGAGACAACGACGTGTTCTGGACGGATGCCAATCGTTTCTGCGTTATGCTTTTTCGCTTCTGCACCTTCGATCAGGTTCATCTTTGGGCTGCCAATAAAGCCCGCAACAAACTTGTTGCGTGGCTTGTGATACAGCTCCAGTGGCGAGCCCACTTGCTCGATCACGCCAGCTTGCAGCACGACGATTTTGTTGGCCATAGTCATCGCTTCGACTTGGTCGTGTGTCACGTAGATCATCGTAGTCTGCATACGCTCATGCATCTCGGTGATCTCAAGACGCATTCCAACACGCAAAGCAGCGTCGAGGTTTGAAAGCGGCTCGTCGAACAAGAACGCAGACGGATCACGCACAATCGCACGGCCAATCGCCACACGCTGACGCTGACCACCAGACAACTGACCCGGTTTGCGGTCCAGATAATCGGTGAGGTTCAGAGAGGCCGCCGCCGTTTCGATACGCTTGTTCTGCTCTTCTTCGCTCATGCCTGCCATACGCATTGGGAAGGCGATGTTTTTGCGCACAGTCATATGCGGGTAAAGCGCGTATGACTGAAACACCATCGCCAAGCCGCGCTTGGAGGGCGAGATTTCCGTCATATCCTGATCGTCGATCACAACCTTGCCGGATGTCGTGTCCTCAAGGCCTGCAATCAGGCGCAAGAGGGTGGACTTTCCACACCCTGAGGGTCCAACGAAGACTGCGAACTCACCGTCTTCAATCGTAAGATCCAATGGTGGGATCACTTGTGTGTTGCCGAAGCTTTTGGTCACTTGTTCAAGTACGATACGTCCCATGATATTATCCTATTCTCGGTATTACTTGACGGCGCCAAAGCTGAGGCCTTGGACCAATTGTTTCTGACAGAACCAACCCAGCACGATGATCGGGCCTACGGCGGCTGCGGAGACGGCGGAGAGGCGTCCGAAGAACAAGCCCTCTGGTGCGCGGTTTCCTTCGATGAGTTTCGACAAGGTCGCTGCATCTATCGTCGTCAGGCGCACCGTCCAATACGCTTCGTTCCAGCAAAAGATAAAGCAAAGCAATGCGGTTGATGCGATGCCGCCCCATGCGAGTGGGATGAGGATCTCTTTGATCTCGCCCCATGTGTTCACGCCGTCCATTTGGCCCGCTTCGATGATCTCTTTCGGAATCTCTTTGAAGTAGGTGAAGAGCATCCAGATCACGATCGGCAGGTTAATCAGGCACAGAACCACAATGACCATGAAGTGGGTGTCAAACAGCCCGAGACTTTTGGTCAGGAAGGTCATCGGGTAAAGTACTGCGGCCGCAGGAAGCATCTTAGTGGATAACATCCACATCAACACGTCTTTGGTGGCCCGCGTAGGGTTGAACGCCATGGAGTAGGCGCAAGGAATACCAACTGCGAGCGCGAAGATCGTCGCGAACACCGAGGTGATGACTGAATTGGTCGCAAAGCGCCAATAGTCATAGTTCTCGGTCATGTTGTTGTAGTTCTCTAGCGTTGGTGTGAAGAAGAACAAGAACTCCGGCTTCACCGCATCCGCATCGGTCTTAAAGCTTGTCAGGACAAGCCAGAAGATCGGGAAGAAAAACAATAACCCAACAATCCAAGCCAGAAGAGTGCGGCTGATTTGTCCGTATTTCGAAGATTGTGCAACAATCGCCATGTCCGTTACTCCATCAATGTCTTGCCAACCATACGCAGCAAGAAGATCGCTACGATGTTGGCAAGGATGACGGCGAAGATTCCAGTCGCGGAAGCTGCACCGATGTTGTTGTTGGCAAATTCACCAATCAGATAAGGAAGGTTTTTATTGCCGTTGCCGCGGCTCACAATCTCGATCTCTGCATAAAGTGAGAGATGGAAAATCGCTTGGATCATCACCACAATCGCAATGGGTCGCCCCAAATGTGGCAGCGTAAGAAAGCGGAACTGCGACCACGTGCTGGCCCCATCAAGGATAGCTGCTTCTTTCTGTTGCTGATCTTCGGATTGCAAAGACGTCATGAAGATAAGAACCGCGAAGGGTGTCCACTGCCATGTGACCATGATGATCACCGCATAGGCAGAGGTTTGCGTCGCGCGGAACGAAATTGGGGTCAGCTCAGGCCAAAGCGAGAAGAACCATCCAATACCGGGAGCGGCCCGAAGTCCGTCGACCATGTCGTTGATACCGCCGACTGCGATACCTTGAAGCCCTAGAACTGGGTCGAGAATCATATTGATCCACAAAACCGCGTTCACCGCAGGCATAACGAAGAAGGGCGAGATCAAGAGAACGCGAACGATGCCTTGTCCGGGGAATGACTTGTTGATCAACACGGCGATCAGAACGCCAAGGATCACGGTTAGGAAGAGAATACTACACACAATAAGCAGGCTGTTCTGGATCGCGAAAAGAAAGTCTTTGGACTTCAGAACAAACTCGTAGTTGCCAAAACCACGCCAGTTACTAAGCGCGGGTGTCGTCCACTCCGGTTTGCGCAGGCTGTTCAACACGTAGCGAATAAACGAGAAATAAAGCGTCATCGAAAGCGGCACTAGCATCCAGATCAACAGCAGGAAAACTGCTGGAGACTGAAGCAAGCGTGGAAGTGTTCTGTTAGACATGACTAGAGACCCCCTGCGAAGCACATTGCTCGCGATGTTCCAAGAGTAATTAAACTGAATGATGATTGGTATGCTGTTGTGTGGCGGTTTATTTAGGCCGCGACGCTCAGTAATCTTTTAGAGTGGAAGGCCCGAATAGGGCCGGGCCTTCCAAAATCTTTAGGCAGAACTTAGTAGCCTGCTTCTGTCATGATCGCTTCAGCTGCTGCCTGAGAAGCCGCCAGAGCGTCGTCTACAGACTTCGCGCCGGACAACGCCGCTGCGATCTCTTGAGCAACTGCAGAACCTACTTCTGGGAACTCAGGGATCGCTGCGAACTGAACACCAACATATGGCTTCAGGTCTGTCGCTTCAGGAGCTGCGGACTCGATTGCCGCCATCTCTGCTGCTGCGAAACCGGCTACTTCTTTGAAGCCGTTATGAGCGTACGTTGAAGCACGCTGGCCTGTTGGCACTTTAGACCAGCCAAAATCAGGATGAGTTGCTACAGCGTGGACGTACTCTTTGGACGTTGCCCACTCGATGAATGCTTTCGCTTCAGCAGTGTTCTCTGTGCCTGTTGGAACAGCCATTGCCCATGCCCACAGCCAGTTCGCGCCCACTGGGTTACCAGCGTTTGGAGACTGAGCGTATGCTACACCGTCAACTTCAAGGAAAGATGCCGCGATTGTCGCGTCGATCCACATGCCACACTTGCCTTCGTTGTACAAAGCCAAGATCTCGTTGAAGGAGTTGCCTTCGGAGCCGGGAGGGCCGTAGTTGCCAAGCAGGTCTACGTAGAAGTTGATCGCTGCTTTCCACTCGTCGGAGTTGATTGTTGGTTTGAAGTCTGCGTCGAACCAAGCACCACCGAAAGAGTTAACCATTGTTGTGACGAACGCCATGTTGTCACCCCAACCTGGCTTACCGCGCAAGCATGCACCGTAAACGCCAGCATCTGGGTTGTGCATCGCAGCAGCTGCTGCTTTCACGTTGTCCCAGCTGTCGTTGTCAGCGATTGTTACGCCGGCAGCGTCTGTGAGGTCTTTACGGTACATAACCATAGAAGACTCACCGTAGAATGGTGCTGCGTACATTGTGCCTTCGTGGGAGAGACCCGCACGGATTGCTGGCAGAATGTCGTCTGCGTCATATTCTGCGCCGAAGTCGAGAGCTTCGATCCAGCCTGCTGCGCCCCAGATTGGTGCTTCTTGCATGCCGATGTTGATGACGTCGTACTGGCCACCACCGGTTGCTGTGTCAGACGTTACTTGCTCACGAAGAACGCCTTCTTCCAGAGAAACCCAATTCAGCTTAACGCCTGTGTCTTCTGTGTAAGCTTCTGCAACTTTCTGCATGTTGATCATGTGACCGTTGTTTACGATCGCAATCGTCAACTCTTTCGCGTGACCGTCGGCAACCGCGCCGCCCGCTGCGAAAAGCGACATCGCTGTAGCAGCGTATAGTGCTTTCTTGATAGACATCCCAAATCTCCTCCTAGTTGGGTGATGAAAACCACACTAGGGGAATCGATAACGCGAAGTCAATTAAAAATTAGCGCGCGTAAATTTTGTTTAAAGCGGGCGTACAAACAACGACTTAAGCGGACTCGCGCATGATAAGACGACCATCAAACGTCGTCTCAGTGCGGTCTTTTGACCGATTTTCGGTCTCCAACGTGCGAAACAACTCATACACCGCACGATTCGCAATTGCCTCATAGTCCTGTGCAATCGTGGTGAGGGGCGGGCAGGTGAATTTGGAGAACGGATGATCGTCGTGCCCTGCAATACGTAAATCACACTCTGGGCTGTGCCCTATACGTAGACCTAAAGCATAGGCCGCGGACAACATTCCAATAGCAAGACGATCATTACTGCAAAGAATAGTTTTGGTTTCAAAAGCTTTGGCCGCCAGAAGGCGTCCGCCCTCAACATTGCCAATCTCTTCAAAGTTCCAACCTTCACCCTCGGCCTGATAGATACGCGGCACATGGCCGTGGCGTTCCATACTTTCGATATAGGCTTGGCGACGCTTGTTGGCGTTAGGGTTAGTGGGTGATTTCATCTCAAAGAAACAGGGCGCTTCGCCACTGCGACAAAGGTATTCCACCATTAAATCAACGCTTTGGGCGTTGTCTGTCCCAACAAATGCTTGGCCAACACCGCTCATATTGGCGTCAAACACCACCAGCGGGAAATCCTCGTCAAATGCGTGTACGGCCTCAGCATCCGACAGACGTCCGAACGGCGCGAGCAAGACCCCAGCTGGTTTAAGCGCACGCAAGGATGTGAGATTGTCCCGCTCCATCTCGGCGCTACCGTGAGAGCTCAGCAAGATGGGGCTATAGCCAGCGTCAATACAGGCTAATTCGACGCGCCGCGCAATCTCAGAAAAAAAGGGATCGGCGAGGTTTGGGACAACCACGCCAATATTCTTGGTCGTACGCCTGTTTTGGTTCATCGCGAAAACGTTGGGTTGATAGTCGTGCCGCTTCAGCGCGGCCTCAATCTTTGCTCGGGTGGACGTGCGCACGCTTTCGGGGTTGTTGAAATATTTAGAGATAGTTGGGCGAGAAATTCCGCTTATAGTTGCGAATTCTTCCATATTGCGAATTTTCGACTGTCCCACTTTATCACCTGATATCATTATTTTTATCGCGCGTTAATTATTGTACGCTAAGAGGCAACTCCACACGCAGTCAAGGGGAGATATCCTTTGTTTTTCGCATTACGGCTCATGAAGTCATTTGATTTGGACGTGAGGTGCTAGCACACATCACTTGCAAAGCTGCCTAGATCGGGACTGAAGAGAGAAAGTCGGATGTAAGTTAGAGTAAATAGAGCCTATGAGTGGACCGGATGAAATTTAGCGAGCCTCTGACTTTAAAAAGTGATTAAGTGCGCCCGATCACTCTGCGCGTTACGCATCGTTTACGAGAGGTCGATATTATCTACTATGACCGTCTTGTTGACCTTGATATCCTCGCGCTCGCACGTCGCGACGCCGAGCGTGTTTACATAGGTTAAGCGCCGGGTTGCCATCACTGGCCACAAGACAAAATTTCTGGTGTGATCGTTGCAGCGGCCAAGCAGGGAAAACGCGTCGTGCGTTTGAAATGCGGCGATCCCGGAGTCTGCGCGCTTGGCGCAGAAAAGGCAGATGCGCTGAACGCAGCAGGCATCGCATATGAAGTTGTTCCATGGGTGACTGCGGCAATCGCCGCGTCGGCAGCCATGGGTGGTTTCCTGACGGAGCGAGGCACATGTGATGCGCTCATGCTCGCCACGGGGCAGTCCGCGGATGCGGGTAAACGACCTGGTTGGATAACCTGCCTGCGGCCAGGAATGCGGGTTGCCGTGTTTTTTGGTTTTCGTGGTGTTTAGGGGCGAAATCGAAATACCGACACGAGGATTTTCAATACACCGACGGCGTTTGCAATTTATGATTTGCTAAGTTTGGTCTAGCTTAGTTTCTAACTGTATATTTGTGCCAATTTGATCACAGGGTTCGCATGGTGTAATTTGTGAATGTACCATCGCTCGCATTTGTGTTTCGTTGATCGTAGAAGATTATCATAAACGTACCTGCCACCGAAGATATGACAAAGTATCACACCGCTCTTTTGAGCGAGCCAGCTTTCTTTTCAGCCTGCAATTTGGCGTATCGCTCTACTTTTAAGCAGTCATCGTTTGCCGAATGTCAGCGCCAAGTCCAAACGGCTGCTGGGATCAGATTTGACGTAAGGAAATGAAATGACCGCAAAAACTCTATCTGCACTTATCGCTGTGTCACTTACACTTGCAGCTTGTGCTCCAAGCGAGCCACCGCGTGAAGCAGCAACTGTTTCAAGCGCAAATACCGCAACATTACTTCCGCCCAAGATCAAGAAGATGAGCGCTGATGGCATTCAGATTACCTATCCCCAGATATCAATGGGATTTGATGCAAGCTGTGGCGCTTTTCGGGTAATGAGCACAAAACTCAACCAATGTGCCAAGCTTCCAGAAAACGTCAAGCAGCTGGCAGTGGATCACTGTAGCCGTTTTGAGAAGACAGCAATGTTCATGGGGAACAAAACAAACCTAATACAGATGACGGTCTCACATTTTGATTGCGAGTAAGTCGCACGAGGTATTGCTGCATTTATAGAGGTGAAAAAGTGCGGTTTTCGGGCCGTAATTTTTACGGGAAACAGTACATTGTTGTTTGCTTGCAAAGGCCTAAGATTTTGCCCTCACACCAACTCCACGACCTTCATCTGTGCATCCCCATTACCATCAATGTATCTCTGAGTGACGGCGAGTGACGAATGCTCTGCAAGCGCCTGAACATCCCGAAATGAGCCGCCTAAGCTGCTAATCTTTCTTGCAGCGTTAGTGGTAAATATGCGTCGCCGGCTGTGTGACGAGCAGTCAACAAGCCCGACATCAGCACACCAAGCTGCAAACATATGTACGATTGCTTGTGGCGAAGTCTTTTCTGATCGCTCATTGCGGATCACGTGCGATGTGGCAATATCAATGCTGTGATACTGATGTTCACTCTCGAACAAATCTTCCAGTTTCAGGCGTAGTTGCAGGTTCAAAGGTATAACGCGACCGCCACGCCCCCTTTGATGCTTTATCAGTCAATTGAATGCTTGAGCCAATGTTTTCTTCAGCATCTGTGAGCATCGCCCACTGCAGCTCTGCGATTTCTTTCGCACGAAGCCCTGCACGAACCGACCGCAGAACCACAATCTCATTGCGCTGAGCGTGCTGCAGAGTGCCTACATACAAAAGCAGTTGATCTATTTGTTTCTTGTTGAGTGTCTTCGCTTGCTTTCCAAGTGACATGGCTAACCTACTATATTTACGATGCTTTTTTACCTTAGTATACTGACTGGAAAGCCTAGCCTTGCAACCACATCAAAAGTCCGGAGTCCTGTCAGACACTTACAGAGACTGATGTTGAAATGATGATTTCATACTGAGTTTGATTGGGTCATTTCTTGTAAGAAATGACGATCAGAGCACCTTTGCAGCCAGTGTATGCCCAGCAACATCTACCGCGACACCTGAACCAATTTTCT
>Ga0206129_10003375_pt1 | contig 18514 bp, 11 predicted proteins | sample Helgoland_Spring_8_FD_148616 | JGI IMG/M metagenome (GOLD analysis project Ga0206129, IMG submission 148616) | Pelagic subsurface seawater microbial communities from Kabeltonne, Helgoland, North Sea - Helgoland_Spring_Bloom_20160502_2 | ecosystem: Environmental > Aquatic > Marine > Epipelagic ...
TATCAATCACACTGACTTTAGGCAGGAGCGAGACCATGACCATTGCTTCTTTCAAGTCTGGTGATGTTTTGGGCAACGTATCGCCCCAGGGCTTGCCGCCGCTGAAGGCCGGCGCCGGAGATGAAGAAATAACGGCCTCGGCTGCGGCTAAGCCTTCTGCGAGAAGCGCTGATTGGTCGGCTGAAGATTTATACTTCGCAGAAACGGTTTTGAGTGTGGTGCGAATTTTTTCGGGAGTAAACTGAGTTGCAAACGGCTCAGGCAGCACCCGTGAGGCCAACGAGGGCTTCGGGCGTGGCGCCGCAAAAAGATTGAAACTACAGAGACACGCGATCAGGGCCGCTATTCTATATCTGTTTAAACTAATTCTTTTCATTGTTCTCTTACTTTTCTTTCCATTCGATGGGTTCAGAAGCCCGCACGATCACGGGGCCGAGCAGGCCCGAGCTAAGGGGCTTTGAGTGCTTGCTCCAGTGGGTTCTGGTGGTGAAGGTCAGGCGTCCGCCCGGCGGGGTCTGGTTCTTCGTGACCGACTCCGGCCATTTCCCGTTGACGAACCCGTTATTTTCCAGCAGCCGTTCATCACCGATCAGGCGGTTCGGCCACAGGTTGACCACGCGGACTTCCAGCTGGTTCTCCCCCGACTTGAGCCACTTGGTCACATCCACTTCAAACGGTTTTTTCCAGAGAATGCCCGCTGGTTTTCCGTTGACAAAAACTTCCGCCATCTCTTCCACCCGGCCTAAGTCGAGCACCATCTTCCGGCCGCCCTTCAGCCACGCCTTCGGAACAGAAAAGGTGTTTCGATAAACCGCCGTGCCGGAATAATATTTGATTCCCTCTTCCGGGCGCTGCGTCCAGTCGTCGAGCTGCTCAAAGATGATTTTTCCGTTTTTCCCGACCGCCGGTTTCGTCCATTTGGGATCAAACTGCACCGTCCACGGCCCGGCAATTTCAATGGGATCAGGAACCCGTTCGACCTTCATTTCACGAAGCGATGCTTCGCCTGCAAATCGGGCACGGACCGTTCCGTTCGACCAGGCATCTACCCGGATCCCTTTCCCCTGAACAGAGGGCACACCCCCGCTGCATTCAACCAAATGAAGCGACTCTTTTTCGGGTGAACGGAAGATCACAAAGACCGACCCCAGCGACTCGAAAGAGAGATCGACCACGGTGCACCCATCCTCTTCGTACCATACGGGTGCGGATTCTGTTTCTCCGGTGTAGGGGTGCCACAGTTCAGGAACCTTGCCGCTGACACGGAATTTGCATTGTGAGCGGATCGTTTCCTTCTGAGGGTTGGAGACAAAATAGATCTCAGCCTCATCGGTGTATCGGTGAATATAGCCGAGTTTTTTCCCCTCCGGTGCGGTGAAGGAGAAGTCGGGTTGCAGTTGATCATTTTTTAGAATCTCTTCAAAGCTGAGCCCTCTTAGAATGCGTCCTTTTCCGAACTTCAGCTCTTTCTTCTTGCTGTCGGTTCCCCACAGTTCCGCTGCAATCGTGTTGAGTTTCCTGTCTGACTCGGGGTATCCCGTGAGTCCACGGGGAAACCAGGGCCGGTCGGTGATCACCGTGGCGCCGTCGGCGACCAGCTCGCGCATCTTCTCGAGTACGTCGAGGTCCATCTGCCAGGCATCACGTGGCACAAGGTAGCGATACCTCATTCCGGAGGGCAGCACAATATCGCCATCCTCGACCCGCATCATCTTGAGGGCCTCTGCGCCACAGTAGTCGAAATCGTAGCCTTCCGGCAGCCGTGGACGGATATGTTTCCGCTCGGGATCCGAACCATTTAAATTCCCTTGAAAATAACAGACATCAGCGAAAAACTGCCCTTTCTGGAGAAGGTACTGAGATCTCGCGAGATAGCTCAGCCACGCCCGCCCCTGATCCCACCAGGTCAAGGTTCCATCAAAATGGGTTCCATACGGTCCCATCGTCATTCCCGGCTTGATTCCCGGCCACGGGTTGTGCGCGAAACGGTGAAAGACGATCTGGTTGATTCCGCCACAAAAGGCCTTATTGTCGGCAACGGCTTTCATCGACTCAGGAGTGTTCTGCCAGCGTCCGAAATCTTTTCCCGCCTGTGAGGTGAATGCCTCCGCCGCTACGATCGGTTTTCCATAGACATGCGCGGGAGCTGCTGCAAACTTTTCGTGAAAGGAGACCACCGGGGTTTCGTCCGCCCAGAATTCGGTCATGGGAATATCCGATCTGCCCATACCTTCTGACGTATTGAAGTAGGCATTTCCGTATGCTTCTACATAGAAGTCCAGCCCTGCGCGATTCGAAAGCTCGCGCAGATAGGCGAAGTGGTTATCCGAAAACAGATCGGCAACGGTCCGGCGGATGTCCCGCAGGAAGCGATCCGTTTCCTTCTGATTGCCCACAATCCGGCCGACCATGGCGGGCCAGTAGGCCGCCAAATCATACCCGCGACGGGCGCTGAACTCCCGGTCAAAACCGGTCGTCCAGTTCTGGGTTTCCACTTCCCAACTATCGAGCTCGGTGCAATCGATGCGACCGCCCGTCTTGGCTACCGCATCCAGAAGCGGCTGCATATATGCGTTCCAGTGAACATCCAGCGCCTTCCTGCTTAGCTTTCCGCACTGCAACCCATCAGTTCCGTGCGGCGATTCTCGGCCATCCGCTCCTGTCGTGGTGTGCCCCATACGAACAACCGTCCAGTCGCCCTCCGGTGCATCCCAGTTCAGGTTTCCCTTTGAATCCATGCTGGCTGTCAGGTTCAGAACAGAAGCGGGATCGACTTCCGCCTCAACAGGCGTTTTGAAGGTGCTCCCTTCGTCGCCTTGAGACTTAAAGGCGCCGCTCTTACCATAAAAGTTGTGGTTTCGGTTGCCGCCGTGGAGTTGAAACTCAGCGATTTCAATCTCGGGATTACCGGTTCCACCCTTACTCTCTACTACCAACCGGAACTGTTGTGCCGTGACCGGTTCAGGAAGGTTAAAACAGTGAGGCCGCGGGACCAGCAGTGCATTCCTGATATCTACATCTGATATTTTCCGGAACGTCTCGCCGTCATCGGAAGCCTGCAACTCTCCTTTGATCGACTGCCAGCGGCGGGGACAGATGGTTACGGCACGAACCGTGAACGGCTCGTCAAATGAATAGGTGAGCATCGCCGGCTTTTCCTTGGATGGCACGCAGAGGGTGACGGCGGTATCGAAATCACGGTCACACACCGCATCGGTCTCCGTGCCCGATTCGGTTTCCACGCGAAAGAGCGCGGTATCCGGATCGACATCATTCTCCGGAGTCGGAAACGCAAACACGGCAACATCCCGGTACCAGTCCTTTCGATACGCAGGTTGCGTGAGATTCATTTGCACCGGATGGCCACCTTTGACCGCCGTCTCGCTCCAGGTCAGCACCTGCATCGAATATTCCGGTGTGATCCACGGCCCGGCACTCCCACTCCAGCCCGGACTCTGATGCAGCCCGAGGGACAATCCCAGCCGTTTCGCTTCCTGGGCCGCAAAAGACATATTCTCCAGCCAGAGATCGCCGGGAGAAATCATCGGCCCGGGCTGAATGCCGCAATCGACCTCAAAAATAATCGCGCCACCGACCCCGGCGCGTTTCATCGCCTCCAGGTCCGCCGTAATCCCTTCGCGGGTCACATTGCCGTTCATCCAATGCCACCACACTTTAGCCTTGGCCGATGACGGCGGCTTCACAAACCCTGCCCGCATCTCGTGAATCGGAAGATCCGTCGACAAGGGCTCTACCACAGGCGGGACAAGGCGTTTCGTCACATCCCCGGAAACGGTTTCCGGAGCAGAATGGTCTGCCCCAGATACAGACTGCAAAGCGCCCGCCGCCAGCAAAACCGTTATCCATCTAAACACATTTTTCATACACCCGACTCCTTTCATCTCTAGAGCACCTCTGGAAATACCGTTTTGACGGCGCGGGTCAGGTTGCTTCGTATTTTTATTATTCATTGATGCTGGTTCGGCTTGATTCGATTTTTGAATGGCTAGAGTGACTGATTTTTAGATTTTATTGGTTCGAAAAAAAGAAGACAACTATCGTGCAAGATATTATGAAAGGAGCCGAAACGTTACGCGCTAATTTTAGACTTTTTCAAACTAAAGAAAAGTATGAAAGGCCCCACGAGGTGTCAACGCCATAGATGCAACATTCTGCAACTGCGCCGTGCTACTCGTGGTGCCCTTTTTCACGAAGATAGCTTAACAGAATCTCCGGTTCGTCGGTTTGGATAATCGATAAGCCCTGATCGATCAGTACGCCCCAGACACTGTCCGGATCTTTGAGGGCCTTCTGATCGTTAAGCCCTGCACTGTGTGACACCATCAGCGTATTAATCCACGTGCGGACATTCTTCTCTTTCAACTGCGCCAGCACCTCTTTCGAAATCACTTTGTCTGTTAATTCTTTAAATTTTGTTTCGACGGCATTTGTTCCTTTAAACAGAGGATACACTGCGTTCACATCCAGTGCGCCTTCTTGTTGCGCCAGCTGTTTACTCTGCCATCTTAAGGAAACCATCGGCATATAGATACCTTCAAAATCGTTGCCTAGAAGCCGAATGAGCTCCTTTTCAGAATAGTACCCTTTGAGCATCACATCCTTAATGCTGCCGGTTTTTCTCATCAGCGGCAATAGTTCCTTGAAGTGCCCATCGGCCTTATCAAGATTGATGAGTACCTTCCCCTTTGCCATCAGAAGTATCTCTTCCAGAGTGGGAATCGTATGCTCTGTTACATTCCCATCTGCGTCTTTTAATTTAAGTTTGCTCAACTCTTCATAGGTGAACGCAGACACCTGCCCCTTTCCGTTTGTTGTGCGATCAATGCTTTCGTCATGCATCAATACAAACACGCCGTCCTTTGTTCGACGGATATCTATCTCGACAATATCAACGCCCATTTCGATTGCGTGTTCAACGGCAAGGCGTGAGTTCTCCGGTGCCTTTTTCCATGCGGCCCGATGCGCCACTACAAACACTTTGTTTACGGATCCGTTTTCCAGATCAGACCTAATTTGCTCAGCGCGGGTAGCCGCCTGTAGCGATGCTAACCCCAAAGTGATAAATAATACGATAGTTGAGAATAATTGTTTCATTGTTTACTCCTTTAGAGGGTTGAATTAGGGCGCCGCTTAGTTTGGGCATATAAAGAATGGTTTCGGTCGAATAGAGCAGACGCGGGCTTATGCGCAGCGCTACGATGTGCTCAACCGATAGACGCCCGGCAATGCGATGCATTCGATGCCTGACGCCGTTTCCCCCACCAGCGTGATGCCGTCGGGCAGCTCAAGCGATGCATCCGCACCGGAAACGAGAACCTCCGCAGTGGTGTTCGACGGAACCGTAAAGTTCAGCTCAAACGCACTGCCCTCGGTTTTCCAATCGACGGAAATTTTCCCATACGGTGACGCATAGGAGGTTTTTGCCCATGTGATGCCCTCGCCGGGAATCGGTGCGATACGCACTTTTTTATATCCGGGTTCAGCGAATGAGATACCGCCCACGGTGGCCGCCATCCAGTCGCCCACCGCTCCATAGGCATAGTGGTTGAAGGAATTCATGCCGATGCTTTCGAAACCGCCCTCTTTAGTCCATGAGTTCCAGCGCTCCCACATCGTGGTCGCGCCCTGCAGCACCGGGTAGAGCCATGAGGGATACTCTTTCTGCAGGAGCAAGCGGTAAGCGATATCGGTGTGGCCGAACTTCGTCAGCACAGAGCAGAGCAGCGGCGTGCCAAGGAATCCGGTGGAGAGTTTCCAGTCACGACGATCCAGTGCAAGCACCAGGTTTTCAACCACCCTGCCCTGAAGTGCTTCAGGAATCAGGTCAAATCCGAGCGCGAGCAGATAGGCGGTCTGCGTGTCGCCGGCCAAGCGGCCATTGGCCGAAACAAACTCATCGCAGAATGCCTTTTTGATGTTCTTTGCAAGTGTCCGGTAGGTTTCTGCATCCGCCTTTTTCCCCAGGACTTCCGCAGTCTTTGCCATCAAGTCGGCATCGTAGGCGAAGTAGGCCGTGCCGATGAGGTCTTGCGGTGTAGGCGATAAGAAGAGATCAGAGGGCGAGGTATCCACCGAGAGCCAGTCGCCGAAGCCCTCAAATGGGCGGATGAAATGCTTGCTTTCGTCTTCAAGGAATTTCAAGAAAGCCGCCATGCTATCATACTGGCGCTCCAGAATCCGGGCATCGCCATAGCGCTCATAGATCACCCACGGGCAGATGACTCCAGCATCCGTCCATGCGGCGCAGCCGCCCTCGCCGAACGCGCTGCCACGCAGTATCTTTGTACTCAGCGTTGACATGGATTCGATCGGCCAATGCAATCCGTTTTTACACGCGACATCCGGCGCGACATCGGGATAGGCTCCGGTTGCCAGCTGGTCATCCGACAAATCGCAGAGCCATTTTTCAAAAAAGGTTTCTACATTGTAATTGAATGCAGCAGTTCCAACGAAGACCTGGGCATCGCCCGTCCAGCCGACGCGCTCATCGCGCTGCGGACAATCGGTCGGCACATCGAGGAAGTTGCCACGCTGTCCCCAGACTATATTTCGCTGAAGACGGTTGATGAGTGGATCAGAGCATTCAAACGTTCCAGTCTGCTCCATATCGGTGCAAAGCACAATCCCTGTCACGGTCGCGGGCTCAATGACCACCGCGTCGTTGTCGCACACGAGTTCCACATATTGGAAACCGTGAAACGTAAAGTGCGGTTCATAGATTTCTTCGCCGCCCCCCTTACAGATGTAAGTATCGGTGGCTTTCGCCGTGCGGAGGTTCCCGCGATATACTGAGCGGTCATCATTCACCCACTCGCCGAACTTGAGCGTGATTTTTGTTCCGCGCGGCGCATTCACCTTGAGGCGAACCCAACCGACCATGTTCTGCCCGAGGTTGAACACATGCACCCCCGGTGCCGATTCATAGAGTTCAACCGTCTGGAGTTCCTCGATCCGGCGGATCGGCGGGTTCAGTTTGTTGACGAGCTGCGCGCCCTTGTCTTCATAAACATGAGCCGTGTGCCACGCGCGGTCGTCATACTCCGCCAGGCTCCAATCACCCAGTTCTTTTCTGGCATCGTAGACTTCACCGTCATACAAATCCGCCAAAACAATCGGGCCGTCGGAGGTCACCTTCCAGTTTTCATCGGTGCACACAGTCTGCCGAGTTCCATCCGTATATTCGATCTCAAGCTGAAGCAGTAGATGCGGGTCGGTGCCATAAAACTCGCGCTCCCTTTTATAGAAAAGATACCCGCAGAACCACCCCTCGCCGAGCATCGCTCCGATGGCGTTCTCGCCGGACTCAACCAGCGAGGTGACATCATAGGCAATCGCCTGCCGACGCTTGTCATAATTCGACCATCCGGGCGCCAGCACATCTTCACCAACCCGCTCGCCGTTGATAAAAATTTCGTATAGACCGCCTGCGGTGGCATACAGGCGCGCCCGTTTGACCGCAGAGGGTTTCGTCTTAAACCTCGAACGAAGGGTTGACGCGGGCATCGTTTCGCTCTCCGTGCGAGGTGTTTCGCCAATCCATTGCCCCTGCCACTCGTCTCGCTGAAGCAGTCCGGTTTCAAAGGTCGCAGGCTCACTCCAATCCGACCAGTTTTCATCTGAGTCGCGAACGCGCACTGTCCATGAATACAGAGTTTGGCTTTCGAACGTCGCGCCCGCATAGTGTATCGCGTGCGACTGTGATTGCGCAACCACGCCACTGTCCCACACGACACCGGTTTCGGTCTGAACGCGAAGCTCAAAGGCGGACTGCTGAAAACGTCTGGCATCCTCGCCAAGTTGCCAACTGAATGAAGGCTGCGAGCTGTCGAGCCCGAGCGGGTTAAACTGATGATTGGTTTTTAATTTTATAGGCTGCATCGTTTTTTCGTGTTAAATTAAGATCAAACTCACCTGCACGCAAATAAACGCAATTATATTGTTTGCCTAAAAGATAAAATAACTCGATACATTAACAGATTTTACTGATGAATGATACACAGAGACAAAAGAGTGGTTTCGATGCGATTCCACAGGCAATTTTAGACAAGTTGACACGATTCGATATGCCGGTAGTGCGCGGGGTCGAGGCGCCAGAGCAGACCCTGGATGTCGCGGGCGTGACGGTGCCGGTGTATGCGTGCGAATCGCTCGTATTAGGGAGTGGCGCCGCGGGCATGCGTGCTGCGGTGGAGTTGCAGCGCCGTGGAGTGGATGTGCTGGTGGCCAGCACGGGCTTGTTTGCCGGCACCTCCGCTTGCTCGGGTTCGGACAAGCAGACACTCTATACCGCTAGCACGGATTATAAGGGCGATGATTTTATTCAATACGCGGAGAGCCTTTGCTCTGGTGGTGCGATGGATTTCTCGACCGCTTATGTCGAAGCGGTTGGATCGATCGATGCAATGGGTGGCTTGCAATACATGGGCTTACCTTTGCCGCACGATGATCAAGGAGCGATTCTTCGTTATAAGACGGATCACGATGAAGCGGGGCGTGCTACGAGTTGTGGGCCGCGCACTTCGAAGTTGATGGTGAAGGTTTTGTTTGAAGAAGCGCTCACGCTCGGCGCTCGTATCCTGCCAAGCTGTAGCGGTATTCAGATCGTCAAGGAGACGGTCGATGGCGAAGAGCGCGTCCGTGGTGTGATCGCCTTACACCGTGAGGAGAAGCGCAATGCCTATGGCCTAGTGTTTATTCGCTGCGAGGATCTGATCATCGCAACCGGTGGACCTGGAGAACTCTATCGCGACAGTGTGTATCCGCATCATTGTCATGGCGGCCTGGGGCTCGCGCTTGAAGCGGGCATTGAACTGTGCAATGTCACCGAAAGTCAGTTCGGAATCGGCACGCCACGCACGACCTTTCCTTGGAATCTGTCCGGCACCTATGTGCAAGTGATGCCACGTATCTATTCAGTGGATACGGACGGTAACGAGATTCATTTCTTGAAGCGCTACTACCGCACGACGCGTGAGATGGTTTCCAATACTTTCCGTAAGGGCTACCAATGGCCCTATCATTCCACGCGCATGTTGGACTATGGTTCCAGCCTGCTGGATTTGGCTGTATTTCTAGAGCAACAGGCCGGGCGCAAGGTCTATCTCGACTTCCTGCGCAACCCAGAGCCAGTCAATGAGAACGACGAGTTCTCGCTGGATCATCTCGACCCCGATGTGCGTGAGTATTTGGAGAACAATGAAGCATTACAGGATCTTCCAATCGACCGTCTGCGTCGCATGAACCCACTCGCGATTGAGCTGTATCGGATGCATGGCAGTAACTTGGAGGCCGAACCGCTGGAGTTTGCGATGAACAATCAGCACATGAACGGTGGCATCCTAATTGACGACTGGGGGCGCACCAGTTTGCAGGGTTGCTATGCGATCGGCGAAGCCGCGGGTAGTCATGGTGTGACACGTCCAGGTGGCGCGGCGCTCAACTCCGGCCAGGTCTTTGGCAAGCGCGTCGCGATTGCAATCAAGCGTGCGCGTAATGAAAAAACGGATACATCTGTAGATTCTGCCGTGGTGAACCAGGCAATCGAGGGCACGCTAAGAGATGCGGATCGCTTTGTGGGTGGTGGCATTGGTCGCAAGCCCAAAGATATTAAAATGGAGATTCAGGCACGGATGAGTGATAATGCCGGTATTATTTGCACGGCGGATGAAGTTCAGTCTGCACTCGAAGCCGCGACGGCCTTGCGCTGCGAAGTCGAAACGAAAGGGTTGCAGGTCAGTTCAGCATCGATGGTTGGGCAGGCCTTTCGCTGGCGTCACATGGCGTGGGTGTCTGAAGCAGTGCTGACTGCGCTCGATCACTATATCAGCAATGGCGGCGGTAGTCGCGGTGCGCGCGCGATCTGCTCGGACGCAGGCACGCATTGCCCTGAGGCGAATGGCGAAGATCTTAGTCGTTTCAGCTTCATTGAAGAGCAGGCAAAAGACCGTGAAGAGAAGTTGATTGTTAGTCGTATTGAGGACGGGATTAAGGTCTCAGCCTTACCAGTGGATCTCACTCCGGAAGTGCAGCGCGAGTTCTTCGAAAAGGGATGGGGAAGCTACCTCATTAAAGAGGGCTGAAGTCACACTCGATTCCGACTGGCTTAATCCATATGAAAGACTTCACTCAACGGCAGCGCGACCGGTGAGTTGTCTGGATTGGTTTCCATGATATCTGCCATGTAGGCCCACCATTTTTTCACCATTGGATGGTTCGGTAGATCCGCGCTGGTATTGTCATCAGTTAGCTTCCAGACGGCGAACAGTGTCCGCGTGTCTGCATCCAGAAAGATCGAATAGTCGGAGACGCCCGCTTCAGTCAGAACCTTTGAGAGTTCCGGCCAGATCTCGTCGTGGCGTTTCTGGTATTCTGCTTCGAAGCCGGGCTTCAGTTTCATTTTAAAAGAGGCTCGTATCATAATTTATTGGTTCAGGTTTGTTTGTGTTAAAATTCTATTTGGTATCAGTTATCATGATTGTGCCACACGTAGTTTCGATGTGTTCAACCGATAGACGCCGGGTAATGCGATGCATTCGATGCCTGACGCCGTTTCGCCCACAAGCGTGATGCCGTCGGGCAGCTCAAGCGATGCATCCGCACCGGAAACGAGAACCTCCGCAGTGGTGTTCGACGGAACCGTAAAGTTCAGCTCAAACGCAGGGCCCTCGGTTTTCCAGTCGACGGAAATTTTCCCATACGGTGACGCATAGGAGGTTTTTGCCCATGTGATGCCCTCGCCGGGAATCGGTGCGATGCGCACTTTTTTATATCCGGGTTCAGCGAATGAAATACCGCCAACGGTGGTCGCCATCCACTCGCCCACCGCGCCACAGGCGCAATGGTTGAAGGAATTCATGCCAGTGTTTCCAAAGCCGTCCTCTTTAGTCCATGAGTTCCAGCGCTCCCACATCGTTGTCGCGCCCTGCAGGACAGGGTAGAGCCATGAGGGATACTCTTTCTGCAGGAGCAAGCGGTAAGCAATATCGGTGCGGCCGAACTTCGTCAGCACGGAGCAAAGCAGCGGCGTTCCGAGAAATCCGGTGGAGAGTTTCCAGTCACGACGCTCCAGTGAAAGCACCAGGTTCTCAACCACCCTGCCCTGAAGTGCCTCAGGGATCAGGTCATATCCGAGGGCGAGCAGATAGGCGGTCTGCGTGTCGCCGGCCAAGCGTCCATTGGCCGAAACAAACTCATCGCAGAAGGCCTGTTTAATGTTCTTTGCCAGTGTCCGGTAGGCTTCAGCATCCGCCTTTTTTCCTAAGACTTCCGCAGTCTTTGCCATCAAGTCGGCATCGTAGGCGAAGAAGGCCGTGCCGATGAGGTCTTGCGGTGTGGGCGATAAGAAGAGATCAGAGGGCGAGGTATCAATCGAGAGCCAGTCGCCATACCCCTCAAAGGGGCGGAGGAAGTGGTTGCTTTCATCCTCAAGGAATTTCACGTAAGCCGCCATGCTATCATATGAGCGCTCCAGAATCCGGGCATCACCATAGCGCTCATAGATCACCCACGGGCAGATGACTCCGACATCCGCCCATCCGGCACAGCCGCCCTCGCCATACAAGCTGCCACGCAGTATCTTTACACTCAGCGGTGATATGGCGTCGATCGGCCAATGAAATCCGTCTTTACACGCCACATCCGGGGCGACATCGGGATAGGATCCGCTTGCCAGCTGGTCGTCCGACAAATCACAGAGCCATTTTTCAAAAAAGGTTTCTACATTGTAATTAAATGCAGCGGTTCCCAGGAACATCAGGGCGTCGCCCGTCCAGCCGAGGCGCTCGTCGCGATTAGGGCAGCCCGTCGGCACGGCGAGAAAGTTCCCGCGTTGTCCCCATACGATATTTTGCTGAAGACGGCTGACGAGCGGATCGGAGCATTCAAACGTTCCAGTCTGCTCCATATCCGAGCAGATAACAATCCCTGTCACGGTATCGGGCTCAATGACCACCGCGTCGTTGTCGCACACCAATTCCACATATTGGAAACCATGGTATGTGAAGTGCGGTTCAAAAATTTCCTCACCGCCCCCTTTGCAGATATAGGTATCGGTTGATTTCGCGGTGCGGAGATTTCCGAGATACACTGAGCCGTCATCATTCACCCACTCACCAAACTTGAGCGTGAAACGGGTTCCCCTTGGCGCATTCACCTTGAGGCGAACCCATCCAGCCATATTCTGCCCGAGGTTGAACACATGCACCCCCGGTGCCGATTCATAGAGTTCAATCGTCTTGAGTTCCTCAATCTGTTGGATCGGCGGTTTCAGTTTGTTGACGAGCTGCGCGCCCTTGTCTTCATACACATGAGCGGTGTGCCACGCGCTGTCGTCATATTCTGATAGGCTCCAATCGCCCAGTTCTTTTCTGGCGTCGTAGACTTCACCGTCATACACACCCGACATAAGAATGGGTCCGTCGGAGGTCACCCTCCAGTTTTCATCCGTGCACACAGTCTGCCTGGTTCCATCCGTATATTCGATCTCAAGCTGAAGCAGTAGATGCGGGTCTTTTCCATAAAACTCGCGCTCCCTTTTATAGAAAAGATAACCGCAGAACCAGCCCTCGCCGAGCGACGCGCCGATCGCGTTCTCGCCGGACTCAACCAGCGAGGTGACATCATACGCAATCGCCTGCCGACGCTTGTCATAATTCGACCATCCGGGTGCCAGCACATCTTCACCGACCCGCTCGCCGTTGATAAAAATTTCGTATAGACCGCCTGCGGTGGCATACAGGCGCGCCTTTTTTACCGCAGAGGGTTCGGTCTTAAACTTCGAACGAAGGGTGGGCGCGGGCATCGCTGCGCTCTCCATGCGAGGCGTTTCGCCAATCCATTGCCCCTGCCACTCGTCACGCTGAAGCAGTCCGGTTTCAAAGGTCGCAGGCTCACTCCAATCGGACCAGTTCTCGTCCGAGTCACGAACGCGCACTGTCCAGCAATAGAGGGTTTGGCTTTCGAACGTCGCGCCCGCATAGTGTATCGCGTGCGACTGTGATTGCGCAACCACGCCACTGTCCCACACGACACCGGATTCGGTCTGAACGCGAAGCTCAAAGGCGGACTGCTGAAAACGTCCGGCATCCTCGCCGAGTTGCCAACTGAATGAAGGCTGCGGGCTGTCGATCCCGAGCGGGTTAAACTGATGATTGGTTTTTAATTTTATAGGGCGCATAAACGCGAATTGTTCCGGGGTGAAATTTCTTTGGCTATTGGTAAGCTGGTTTTATAATTGAAAATATTAGCATTTAAGCTCCAAAACTGCTTGAATGTAGCCGATTATAAAATTGTATATTTCCGACATCATGGAAGCTGAATTTACGATTTCTCAAGAGCATGTGCGGCTCTCAGCGAAGCATCCCATTAGAGTTGCGGAAGTTTCGAATATGGGGGACTCTATTCTGGCACATGACCACGAGTTTTATGAAGTCGTGTTGATTCATGCCGGTTCCGGGATTCATCAGACGCCCCGAGGGGAGCGTACTCTTGAGCCTGGCGACTTATTAATTTTGGCTCCGGGGCAGATTCATGGTATCCGCGAGGCAAGGAATCTTGAGCTGTTTAACGCCTATTATTTATCGGAGTGGCTACTGCAGGATCTGCCACTTCGAGATGAAGCGCCGGATCTTTACCTCTTTTTTCTAGGTCGAAATCTGTTTCCGGATAAAGCTCTGGTCGAGCCGGTGCACGTGCGTTTGCCACTCCACTGTGCCCAACTGGTGGAGTATGAGTTGCGTTTCCTCGGGTCGATGTCCGATCAAAAATCTCCCAATACAGTTTTGATGCGTGCATCGCTGGTGAAGGCGTTTGCGATGATTGCTGACGTCCTTGTCGATGAGGTATCCTTGGAGCGTCGATTCCTGAGCCATCCGATTGTAACGCATGCGATGGATTGTATTGATCGTGCTTTAGAGGATGGGGAGGCATGCAATGTTGCGTTGTGGTCTGAAAAAATGAGGTATACGCCGGATCACTTTAGCCGTCGCTTTCGCGAATTAACCGGTGAAACACCGACTAGTTTCTTTCAGCACCGCCGCATACAGAGGGCTGCGCATGCACTGATTCGGGGGAACGAACCGATCAATGAAATTGCGCATCGATTGGGATACTCCGATAACGCGCACTTTAGCCGTATGTTTCGCAGTCGCTTTATGATGTCGCCAAACGCCTATCGAAAGCGTTTCAAATATTAAGCTTCATCAGGTGTTTCTTCGGGGTGTAATTCGGCCTGAATCTCAAGGATCCGTTTTTCGGATAGCGGGTAGAAAAGAAGCAGCACAATGGCGAGGCCGACAAACCCCATCGGAACGAACATGTAGAGCAGGCGCATGGTGGTGATCACCCCTTCGGGCTGCACATCGACGGCGGCATCGAAACCGGACCATTTGAGCATGTAGCCGCTCAAAATCATGGTGAGCGAAACACCGGCCTTGCAGGCCCAGCTGTAGGAGGCGCCGAACATGCCCTCACGGCGGAGGCCGGTTTTGAGTTCATCGAGGTCGCAAATGTCGGCGATCATCGACGACGCAATGGTCCACATGCAAGCGAGCCCCGGGGCGGCGAGCGCCATGGGAATGAGCGACAGATAGGCATTCTTCGGCGTGAAGAGCCACCAGCTGGTTCCATAGGCCACCACGACCAGCAGCAAGCCGCCGATGAGGGTCACTTTTTTTCCGATCCGGGCGGCTAAAAAGGAAATCAACGGAACCAGAGCAATGCCAGCGCCCTGGAAGATAAAGTTGGCGTACATGCTGAGTTTAGATACAGCCATTTTGTCGCCACCGAATATATAGTAGGTAGTGATATAGAGCGAAAAGGTGTTGACCATGAAGATGCCGAGAAACACGCAAATCGTCACCGCGATCAACAACAGGAATATCTTATTGGAAAAGGTCGCCTTGATCGCTGGCCAGAATTTTATTTTTTTCTGATGCTGCGTGGCGGCGCTTTCGCGGCAGAAGATGGCGGGAAACACACCGCACACCAGCACCAGTGCGGCAAACGTCCAGCCAACATAGCGTACGCCGACGATGTCGTCTCCGCCGCCCCACTTCTGCGCCAGAAACCACATGGCACCGAGCCCGAGCCCACCGACCCCCTGAAAGACGGTGCGATAGGCCTGCACCCGCGTTCGCTCGTTATAGTCGCGGGTGAGCTCCAGTCCGAGCGCGCCCCACGGCACAACAAAGATGGTGTAGGCGGTGTAGTAGATGAACGTCATGCCCATGAAATACCAGCCAATGGCCTTCACCGACAGAGAGGCCGGCGGGCTCCAGATCAGCCCGAACATCACCGCGCAGAAAATGGCACCAATAAAAATGAACGGGCGGCGGCGCCCCCACCGCGTGTGGGTGTTGTCGGAAATGTTGCCCATCAACGGGTCGGACAAAGCATCCCAGATGCGCGGCAGGCCCAGCGCCCAGCCGAGCATGCGCGGGTCGACTCCGAGTCCCATGTTGTAGATCGGGAACGCCAGGTAGTTCAACGCGTTAGCCATATAGACATCCGCGATGGCTCCCAAGCCCCAGGCTGATTTCTTACTGCGCGATAATTTCTTAGAATCACTCATTTGTTCAATTCACGATTCGCTTGCTGCAGGGCATCGAGCATGTAGGTGCGGTGGTTGTCCTCGGTAATGTTAAAGAGCGTCTGGTCGACGTGTTCAAAATCGAAGTTCCAGAGTGCGGACAGCGGTACCTCATTTTTCACCATCAGATCGAGCAGGAATTCAAACTGGCGACGCTCTTCTTCGAGCGTCTTGTCTTTAGGCTGTGGGCCATATTCACCGACAAACAGTGGTTTTTTTACACGCTTGGAGATTTCCATGATGAATTCCATCTGTTCTGCCGGCCCGTACTCCATATAGCCGATCTCGCGCCATTCATCATCCAGCGAGAAATAGTAGAAGTGGGCGGAAAGCCCGTCCATCGCGGCGTTGTCCAGCAGGAACATCTCTTCCCACTGCTCCAGGCTGTCATTTTCCCAACTGCCTTCATGGAAATTATGGTAAGATGACGGGCGCGGCATGACATCTCCCGATAAAACCGGGCGGTGCGGATCAATCGCACGAACGGTGTCGGCGAACGCCTGATAGGCCATGTAGACATTCTTGCGGTACATCTTGTCTTTGATCGTTCGGGATTTCGCCAACCCCAGTGGTGGAAAGGGATCTTCACCGGGCACGGGCTCGGGCTCCGTCATACCTTTTCCGTGCGCATCACCCGGTATATCGGCGTGATGAATCCATTCATTGCCGAACTCCCACGCCCAGATAGCCGGAGAATCTTTATAGCGGCTGACCAATTCAGTGGTGAATTCCCGCATGAACGCATGGGTTTGACTATCCACATTACCCCACTGATCGGTCGATTCGCCGACAAGATCCGGAACCGTCGGGAAATACCAGAACAGGCTGGGAATAAGGCCGATCTCCAACCGTTCCGCATCAGCAACCAGCATATCAAAGGCTTTAAAGTATGCTTCCCGGTGATTCAAATACACATCCGTGTCGCAGGGATAATAGCCATTGGCGCCAAAACGAATGAACGGAATATCGTGTTGTGCCAAAGTTTCAAGTCCCTGGCGATACGAGGTGTCCGACAGGTTAGAGGGATTCCCTTCTATTCCGAGTTTCCGCTGAAGGACGGTGTAGAAATTTATCCCATATCCCTTAAACGGTTGCCCGTCCTTATAAAACTGCCCATCCTGCACCGTCAGGCCCGGGGGATTGGAAGCACAGCCCATAAGAAAGGCAGAAGCAGCAACAACGAGTATCGAATCTCGAAGAAATTCGATGACATTGCGCCCCACTTGATGACTAAACTTAAACATTCGATATTCCTTTTTCATTATTTAAAATTCCTTTTTGATTATTCGGCATTCCCAAGTCCGCGACTGAAGCGGCCATTGAGTTCCTTCACCGCATCTAGCATGTAGGCCCGCTCGTTGGTGGGCGAAATATCCCAGTCGGCCTGAAACGTACCCTGCGGCTTAAAATTCCAGATGGCGGAGATGGCGATTTCGTTTTCTTCGACCGCATGCATCATGCGGAAAAACATGTCACTCGCCGCCTCATCCACACCCGGCATGCCGAGTTCTCCGCACCAGATAATCTTGCTGTCCGCACGGCTGATACCCACCAATTCCTGCAAAAACGCTTCAATGGATAGGTCCGATTTCTTAAAAAACATCTTGTTGTGCTCCTTATAGAGATGAATCGATGCCACCTCATAATCGTCCGGCGTATCGGCGCGAAACATCTCCGTCCATTGCTCTTTGCTGTCCTTAACCCACGTATCTTCGTGGCGCTGGTGCCAGGAATACGAGCAAGTTATGGAATCACCGGTCACAATGATGCGGTCGGGATCAATCTCCCAGACGGTTTTATAAAAGTCCTCGTAGGCATTCAGAACCATGGGACGGTGCAACCTATCCTCCGCCGTGCGCTCCTCCTCTGAGCCAATCTTTTGCGGCGGAAGATGACCTGGCAGATCGGAATTCAATATATATTCATTGCCGAATTCCCAGCCCCAAATCGCAGGTGAATCTTTATAACGCCCAACCACATCACGAACGTATTGACGCATAAACGCTCGGCACTGACTGTCCGGATCGCCCAGCGCACTGACTGGCTCCCCCTGCAAATCAGGCATGGTGAAGTAAGCCCAGAAGAAAGATGGAATCAGTCCAATCCCCTGCTCTTCCGCATGCTTCACCAGCACATCGAAGCGGCGCAAATATTCTTCGGGATCCTCCACATACAGCTTCCATTGGGTATGCGCATACGGCCCGCCGTTTAAACGAACAAACGGAATCCCGTAATCCTGTTTTAAAATCCGGAATCCCTCCGCGACCTCCAACGTCTCAGGATCTTTCAGCACGTCGTGCAAAGCGCTACAGTAGTTGATGCCCATCGCCCGGAATTCCTCACCGTTGCGCATCAGCATGCCCTCCTCCACATAGAGCCCCGGCTGGGTCGATGGAGCCGGAGTAGCGACCGAAACTTCAGCCTCGCCCAATGTTTCCGACTCATCAGAACCCGAAGTCAACGTAGGGCCCGGTTCCTGCGGGCTGCAAGCAGACAGACACCCCAGAGCTACCCCGCAGATCAGACGATTCATTATCCATTGTTTATTCATTTCGCAGCGTCCTCATTTAATCCAATCGCAAAGCGTTCATTCAGATCCTTCACCGCATCCAGCATGTAGGCCCGCTCGTTGGTGGGCGAAATATCCCAGTCGGCCTGAAACGTACCCTGCGGCTTAAAATTCCAGATGGCGGAAATCTCAATTTCGTTTTCTTCGACCGCATGCATCATGCGGAAAAACATGTTACGCGCCGCCTCATCCGTGCCCGGCATGCCGAGCTCGCCGTTCCAGATCACTTTGTTGTCGGATCGACTGATTCCAACGACTTCTGTCACAAAGTCCTCAAGCGGCAGATTCTCGTTCTTAAAATAGCTCTTTTCCGCTTCGGCATAGAGATGGAACGATGC
>Ga0206129_10003378_pt1 | contig 18505 bp, 17 predicted proteins | sample Helgoland_Spring_8_FD_148616 | JGI IMG/M metagenome (GOLD analysis project Ga0206129, IMG submission 148616) | Pelagic subsurface seawater microbial communities from Kabeltonne, Helgoland, North Sea - Helgoland_Spring_Bloom_20160502_2 | ecosystem: Environmental > Aquatic > Marine > Epipelagic ...
GATAAGGGAACTTCTCTGCTTGTTCCATTCTTGGTCAATGGTAGATAAGCAAGCTGTCGTTCCAGGCTGATGTTATCCCAAGTTAGGCCAAGGATTTCACTTCGTCTCATGCCTGTTTCAATGGCAAAGACAATGATGGGCCATATGTGAGGGTTGAGAGTTAGATGAGAGGCTTGCTCCAAACGCTCATATTCACCTTTATTTAACCTTCGCTGTCTTGGCCTAGATGCTGGTGGCATCTTTATGAAGTCGACAGGATTAGAAGACAGCATTAAACCCCACTCATGAATGGCTATCTTTAGGCAGTGTCTAATCAAGGTAAGGTCATAATGTGCGGTTCTAGTTCCGTCAGGGAGCCTTCGGTCACGAAAGGCCGCTATAGCTGATGATGACAGCTTATCGAGGGTGAGGGCGCTTATGGGGTCTTTGATGAGACGATTTAGACGTCTTTCTTCGGTGTTTGCACTACGCTTACCCTGGGTAATCTCTTTGCAGTAACGTGACAGAAGCTCGCCCAGTAAAACACTGTCAGGCTTAAGCAATCCATAATGTCCAGCTTCAATTATGTTCTCTTGCTCATGCACCCATTTAATAGCGTGGCTCTTAGACTTAAATGATCTGGTTACCGTTCCAATATTCTTATGCCTGATTATTGCCTGCCATTTACTGTTTCGTTTTCTGTATGTAGCCACTTTTGCCTCCATAAGTGACACAGGAGTGACCAATTATAAGGAGTAGGGCGTAACATAATGTAAAACATAGATAAAACCTGGATAGAGCAGCTGACTTCTAATCAGCAGGTTGAGGGTTGGAGTCCTCCCAAAATCGCTATTTTGTTCGTTTCCATGGAAAATCTCAAAAAAAAATTATTTTAGGGATTCACAAGTCTCGTTCTTTGTGATTCATTTAACATACGCTAAAACCGTCCGTAAAACATGGTGGTTTTGCCGTTTCGTTTTGATCATTTTTTTGAGGATACCCAATTTTTTAGCGACAAATGCCATTTGCGAAACGCGTCACACACGTCAGGCTCGGCAATCGACAACAACGCAAATGCTGGATAAAGCCGTTCGGGCAATTTTGCTTATTGTGTTCATGTCGGTGGTTGCTGCCTGTAGCGGCGTTCCGCTTATCCCAGGAATCTAAATATTTTCCAACCTTTTCATCCGAATACCTTTTCATCGGATTGTCCTGCGATAGGATGGCCTTGCCATTTGATTGCCTTGGCATATGATTATGGGAATGATCTCGCCCGATGGAGTTCGTGATGATCGATGAGCACGCACCATGGCAAAGGCTTGGTTTCAAGCTTAAACTCGGCTTGCGGGCGCGATCTGAGGCGAAATGGCTGCCGTCAAATGATCTATTTGGCAATTGGACAGCTCGTGCTGAACAGATTGTTCTGAAGACACAATTGCTGGCCAAACATCACAAAGATGTATTTTCTGCAATGCCAAATACCAATGCGGCTGGCGATGAAGTTCTTGCAATGGTTCGGCAGCATTTAACAACATATCATCATGATCACGCCCATAATGATCGCATGGCAACGGCAGATGCTGGCCTTCATCCGTTGGATAGGGCGGCGCGGCTGGTTCCCGAAGATTTATTGTTGCTGGCACCTTTTGGCGAAGCTGCGTCGGATGACGCGACTGTGGTAAAATGGCATCTTGTGGCGGCGTCGCTTTGCTTTCCGGCGCATTGGGTTTTGGCCGAAAAGATGGGCAAGCCCTTGGCCGCGATTCATGATCCTGTACCGCATTATGATGAAAGGCTAGCCGGCCCGGTTGACCGGTTTTTCAATAAAATGAAGGTTGGCCCAATCAGTGCCCGGATGAACTGGTCTTTGCAGATTGGTACAGATTTATTCACCCCGCATCGCGCGCAAAGGCAGGCCGCAGCAGGTGACCTTGATAATCACCAGCTATGTTTGCGTCTTGAAAACCAGACCTTGCGAAAGTTGCCACAAACCGGTTTTGTGCTTTTCACGATCCGAACGCATATCGAACCGGTTTCACGCTGGAAACATACCCCCAATGCGATTGACGATTTGGCGAAGATGCTAAATGACATGTCGTCCGAATCTCAATCCTATAAAGGCGCATCGCTCTATGCTGGCGCGCTTGCAAAACTAATCTAAAAATAATGCCGGTATCGACGCGGCTTGCGTGGCGTGCAGAGTGAGGGGGCGTGATGACGGCATTGGACGAGACATTTCGATCAAAATTCAAACAGCCATAATCTTTTGCAATTGCCTAGCCGGCTCGCGGCCAAAACCGACCAAGGCCGACCCTTAAGCGCTACCAAACCAAAAAATTGCGGTATCTATGCTGTTCAAGCCTTGACTTTACACCCCCATTTATGACCCTATTGCCAACTAAATTTTATCTTTATCAGGGGTTAATTATGAAGAAAACAGCAGTGACGATTGTTCTTTTGGCAAGCTGCCTCGCCTTTGGCGCATGTTCAAGCTATCCAACTTGGGTTCCAGAATGGGCGCAGGTCGGCGCCGAGTAACGCGTTAACCCCAACCCGTACCAGTAAGATGCCGCTGTTACCAAACGCGGCAGTGATGGCAGGTGGCGTTAAAAATGATTTCAATAGCACAGCATTATGTCTGTGCTATTTTTGTTTCAGGCTGCCATTAATTGGCGGCAAAGGCTTGCTTCATAAGGAAAAACACCATGTCAAAACAAACGATCTCGGTATTTGGGCTAGGCTCTATGGGCTTTGGCGTTGCCTGTTCGGCGCTTGCCGCGGGTCATCATGTCTATGGTTTTGATGTCAATATCGCCAGTCAAGACCGGTTTCTGGCCAAAGGTGGCGACAGGGCGGAGATTGCCAAGGCTGGTGCCGTGTCGGATGTGGTGATTTCGGTGGTGCTAAACGGCGCGCAAACAATCGATATTCTGTTTGGCGAGACGGGTATTGTGCCGCATATGCGGCCTGGAAGTGTGGTTATTTCCTGCGCCACGGTTGCGCCTGATCTGGCGCGCGAATTGGCGGTGAAATGCGATTCGTATCAGGTGCTGTATCTTGATGCCCCCATTTCAGGTGGGTCGGTCAAGGCGGCCGAAGGCGCGTTAACGATGATGGCATCGGGAAGCGCAGATGCCTTTACCGCAGCCAAGCCAGCGCTTGATGCGATCACTCGGACGGTTTACCAGCTTGGTGACACGGCGGGGCCAGGTTCGGCGATGAAGGCGGTTAATCAGCTATTGGCGGGTGTGCATATCGCCGCGATGGGTGAGGCGATGACTTTCGGTATCAGTCAGGGCGTCGATGCGGAACGCATTGTCGAGGTGATTTCTAAATGTGCCGGCACAAGCTGGATGTTTGAAAATCGCGCCCCGCATGTTGTCGATGGTGATTACACGCCGCATTCGGCGATCAATATCTGGCTAAAAGATCTTGGCATTGTTCTTGACGTGGCCAAGGGTTCACATTTTTCAGCGCCGCTTGCCGCTGCTGCCCTTCAGCAATTTGTTGCCGCTGCAGGCCAAGGGCTTGGCGGCGAAGATGATGCGGCTGTTGCCAAGGTTTATGCAAAAAATGCAGGCCTGACTCTGCCGAAGGCAAAAAAGATCGGGCCAAAGGCGAAATAGATTTGGGCTTATTTAACCTGATTAGATAGGTGAGGGCGTGCCGGTCTCGATGGGCGCGTCCGAGCCACCCCACTCGCTCCATGATCCGTCATAGACAAACACATTTTCATTGCCGAGAAGCGCCAGTCCAAGCGCAAGGCCACATGCCGTAACACCCGAACCGCACGTGGTGATCACGGGTCGGTCAGTTTGGATACCGCCTGTGGCAAAGGCCGCTGTAATTTCGTCAAGCGAGCGCAGCCCGCCATCTTGATTGATAAGGCTGGCAATCGGTACATTTGAAGCTCCAGGCATATGCCCGCCACGCAACCCTGCTCTCGGTTCGGGGTCGATACCGGCAAACCGGCCAGCCGACCGCGCATCGGCAATCTGTCCGGCAACGCCAAGCTCGACAAGCTGGCGAAGGCTGTCCATCGGAATCATTTGCGCGCCAACCGGCGCACGGACGGTAAAGCCACCTTTTGGCGCATTAATCATGGGGCCGCTGTCAGTCGCGCCTGAACCTGCAAGCCATGATTTCAACCCGCCATCAAGAACGCTGACCTTTTCATGGCCGAATAAACGAAGCATCCACCATGCGCGGGCTGAACTCAAAAACACTGAATCACAATAGACAATCACATGATCATCATTCTCAAGACCAAGATCTTGCATTTGTGACTGAAATTGATCAGCCAAAGGCACCGTATGGGGCAGGGGTGATGATTTATCGGCAATCTTATCAATGTCGAACCGCAGTGATCCGGCGATGCGGCAGGCCAGATGTTCAGCATTGGCATCGCGTCCTAATGTCGGCAAATGCGATGTTGCATCAAAAACTTTAAGCACCGGGTTGCCTAAATTGCTGGCAAGCCATTCGGCGTTAACAATAAGCGGTGTTGATGGTGCCGTGGATGACATTGAAACCTCAGATCTTTGGTCATGCTTGGACAAAAGGGAAATAGCTTAAAGCCAGCTTGGCACTGGCAGGTTTTTCGAGCGTAAAAATTCTGGGTTCCAGACCTTGGATTGATAGCGCTGACCCGAATCACATAAGATCGTCACAATGCGATGACCCGGCCCCATTTCACGCGCCATTGCGACCGCGCCAGCCACATTGATGGCGGTCGATCCCCCAAGATAAAGCCCTTCATTCTGCATAAGGTCATAAATCAAAGGTAACGCGTCACTATCGGTCAGGCAGAACGCCATATCAACCGGCGCTTCGGCCAGATTGGCGGTAATGCGGCCTTGGCCGATTCCTTCAGAAATGGAATTGCCCTCCGATTTCAATTCGCCATGGCGGTAATAATTGAAAAGCGCTGACCCTTCGGGATCAGCAAGGCCGATTCTAACATCTTTATTTTGTTCTTTTAAAAACTGACCGACACCGGCAAGCGTTCCCCCTGATCCAACAGCGCAAATAAACCCGTCAATTTGTCCATTTGTCTGATTCCAGATTTCAGGGCCCGTGGTCTGGTAATGGCCTTTCATATTGGCCGTATTGTCAAATTGGTTTGCCCAGATCACACCACCATTATGTGTTGACGCCAGCTCTTTTGCCAAAGCTTCGGAATAGCGAACATAATTATTCGGGTTTTTATAGGGGGCAGCAGGCACAAGGCGTAAATCAGCACCGCAAACCCGCAAAACATCTTTTTTCTCTTCGCTTTGCGTTTCAGGCATGACAATGACCGATTTATAGCCTTTGGCATTACCAACCATGGTCAGGCCAATACCGGTATTGCCAGCAGTGCCCTCAACAATAATTCCGCCAGGGCCAATCAAACCACGCGCTTCAGCATCTTCGATAATCGCCTTGGCTGCACGATCTTTGACCGATCCCCCAGGATTCATGAATTCTGCCTTGCCGTAGATCTCGCATCCGGTCATTTCAGAAACGGCTTTGAGGCGGATTAGCGGCGTGTTGCCAATGGCAGCGACAAATCCGGGAACATAGTTTTGCGACATGAATTCACCCTGTGAATTTGAAATTAACACCCGCAAGCTTGGAAACATCAAATTATATTTGTCGAAGACAAGGCGGTGCAAACCCAATGTAAAAGCCTCGTATAATTTGTAAATCGAAAACTTCATTGGCTTGGCTCTAACAAAGACAGGGGGGCGCAACATAAATTTCATTCTTGGCAAGCGTCGTTGTTCATGGCACGATTTTTGACTGCATAAAGCAAAAACAATGATTTGAAATGTCCGGTTTAACCGGCATAAAGGTGATAATGGCGCGCGTGACTCTCATTCGCCATGGCAAGGCTGAAACATCCAAGCTTGGGGTGCAGGATTTTGACCGCCCCCTGATTTCAAGAGGACAGATCAACGCGTCGGCGGTTGGTGCATTTTTGGCGACGCACCGAATGCTCCCCCAGCTTGTTCTAGTGTCACCTTCGGCACGAACCCGCGAAACCTATGATTTTATCAAACCGCACTGGCCTGACGAAATTGCGGTCCAATTTGTTGATCAACTCTATGAAGCCTCGGCAAGTACGCTTTTACAGGCGATCATTGATTATGGTGGTGATCTCTCGGATATAGCCGTTATCGGCCATAATCCAAGCCTTGTTGTGTTATTGAACCATATGGTAGGCGATGGTCATGCCGAACAGAATCTTGGCTATTTCCCAACATGCTGCATGGCCGATATCGGGTTTGTTGCGCCGAAAATCCGTGATTTGGTCTCGGATGGGGGAAGATTGCTGTCGATCAAACGCGCGCGCGACCTTTAGGCAATCACATTTGGCATTTTATCAGCCAACTCTACCTTTAAAAAACTGATGTTTTGGCAAATCATCCATCTTTGACGCTTGACAGGTTTGTTTTAGCGTATTAAACCGCTATCACATTGTAACGGGACTGCAAACAAGGTAAATGGCCTTTGAAACGTGACCAGATAGACACAATGCATGAAGATGATCTTTTCGACGCCATTCTTGCGTTGGACAGCCCAGTTGAGGCGCGCAATTTCTTTTATGATCTTTGCACGCCAGCCGAGCTTGAAGGGCTGGTTGATCGTTGGCGCGTTGCACAAATGCTGGTGAAAAAAGTGCCATACCGCAAAATTGCCGAAGAAACCAAGGTCAGCACGGCGACCATCGTTCGCGTTGCGCGGTTTTTGAATAATGGATTTGATGGCTACAAAACAATCATGCAAAGACAGGGTAAGTTATGAGTGAAGAAAAGCGGCTAAAAATAGCCATCCAGAAATCTGGCAGACTTGCTGATATGTCGATTCAATTGCTGGAAAAATGCGGTATTTCGCTGGCGAAAAGCCGTGATCAGCTTTTATGCCGTGCGCAAAATTTTCCGCTTGATATCTTTTTGGTTCGTGATGACGATATTCCGGCTTTTCTGGCAACGGATGTTTGCCAACTTGGCATTCTTGGCCAAAACGGTCTTCTTGAGAAACAGGCGCTTGGCAATGGCAAATTTGCCGGGCTTCGCCAGCTGTTGCCGCTTGGCTACGGCAAATGTCGTCTGTCGATCGCCGTACCGCATGATTTCGATTATCAATCAATCAATTCGTTAAATGGCAAGGTCATCGCAACATCGTACAAGGGTTTGCTAACACAATATCTTGCTGATCGTAAAATTGATGCTGATATCGTCACAATGCAAGGCGCGGTCGAGGTTGCACCAAGAACGCATCTTGCTGACGTGATTTGCGACCTTGTTTCGACTGGCAGCACGCTCGTGTCAAACGGGCTGGTGGAAAAAGATATTATTTTGCAATCTCAGGCGGTTCTGGTCACCAACCAGATTGATGACCCAGAAATTGCCACTTTGGCGGAAAAGGTGACATCACGTATCAAAGCGGTTTTGCGCGCTGAAAACAGCCGCTATATCATGCTGAACAGTCCAATTGATAGTCTGGAGGCAATCAAGGCCGTTTTGCCCGGTTCGCAATCGCCAACCGTTATGCCGCTTCAGGGGCGTGATGACATGGTTGCCGTTCACGCGGTTTGTGAAGAAGGCGTATTTTGGGACACGATGGAAGATCTGAAAGCCAACGGTGCCAATTCAATTCTTGTTGTTCCCATCGAAAAAATGCTGGATTAAAGCCATGGTGTCATCTTCATCATCTGACATGACAGCGATCTGTCAACGTGCACGCCCTGAAATTTTGGCAATGGCGGGTTATGTCTCAGCGCGTTCACTACAGTTACCGGGCAGTGAGACGGTTTTTCTAGACGCCAATGAATGCGCCTTTGAGCCTTTTGTTGGTGCCAGTGGTTTGTCGCGCTATCCGGCGCAGCAGCCATCCCAGCTTGTCGATGCTTTTTGTCGCTGGCTTGATGTGTCATCACGCAATCTGACAATCACTCGCGGCGCGGATGAGGCGATTGATTGCCTGATGCGGGCCTTTTGCATTCCGGCAGTTGATAATGTGGTCATTTGTCCGCCAACATTTGCCATGTACGCACAATCGGCCATGCTGCAGGGCGTGGCCGTGCGTTCGGCAATGCTGGACAGCAATTTCGGGCTGGATCTTGCCGCTATTGAAAAAGCGGTTGATGCCAGCACTAAAATGATCTTTGTCTGCTCACCAAACAATCCAACGGCCAATATTATGGATTCTGGCGCCATCCAAAAGCTTTGCGAAACCTATGCCGATACGGCACTTATCGTTGTTGATGAGACCTATATCGAATTTAGCGATCAGCCAAGTTTGATTGCCAAGCTTGATCAATATGCCAATCTGGTGGTTTTGCGGACATTGTCCAAATCACATGCTGCGGCGGGTTTGCGTTGCGGGGCGGCGGTGGCACGCGGTGACGTTACCAGCCTTTTGCAAAAGGTCTTGGCACCTTATCCGCTGGCAGCGCCTGTAATGCAGGCAGCCTTGACCATCCTCAAACCGGAAAATACGGCCAAGCTTGCTGAAAAACGGGCCGATATCGTGACGCGCCGCAATGGTTATGCGAAAGAATTTGCAAAACTTGACGATGTTCAATCGGTTCTGCCATCAGATGCCAATTATCTGCTTTTGCTGGTTCGTGATGCCGCAGGCCTATGCGAAAAAGCCCGAAAATCAGGCATTATCCTTCGTGATCAATCACATCAGCCCAGGCTTGAGAATGCGGTTCGTATCGCCATTGGCAGTGCCGAGGAGATGCAGCAATTGCTGGCGGTGATGGCGGGAGAAAACCCGCCAGCGTTACCAGCACAACGCCGCTTTAGTGTGACGCGCAAGACCAGTGAAACCGCCATTTCAGTTACCGTAAATCTCGATAAAACAGCGCCAGTTAAAATCAATACAGGTGTTGGCTTTTATGATCATATGCTGGATCAGATTGCCAAACATGGCGGTTTTTCGCTTGAGATTGAATGTGATGGTGATTTGTATATTGATCCGCATCATTCGGTTGAGGATTGCGCGATTGCGCTTGGGCAGGCTATTCGCGGTGCGCTTGGCGACAAGCGCGGCATTGGCCGCTATGGGTTTTTCCTGCCAATGGATGAATCACTGGTTCAGGTTGCGCTTGATTTTGGTGGCCGGTTTTACCTTGATTTTAAGGCTGATTTCCCCGAAAGCCATGTTGGTGATTTGCCATGCGATATGGTGCCGCATGTGTTTTATTCACTTGCCGAACATATGCAGGCCAATCTTCACATCGCGGTAACGGGTGAAAATACGCATCACATGGTTGAGGCTTGTTTCAAGGGATTTGGCCGTACCTTGCGCCAAGCCATTCGGATTGAGGGCACTGAAATGCCAAGCACAAAGGGAACGCTATGATCGCCATTATAGATAGCGGCGGTGCCAATATAGCATCGGTTCAATTCGCCTTGGAACGGCTTGGTGCGGAATCAATTTTGACCAAAGATGTCAAAATAATTCAATCTGCCGACAAAGTTTTGCTTCCCGGGGTTGGTGCCGCGCCAATAGCCATGCAAAATCTGGCCGAATATGGGTTGATTGACTGTATCCGCGATTTGACCCAGCCAGTGATGGGCATTTGCCTTGGCATGCAGCTATTATTTGCGGCTTCGCCCGAGGGGAATACCCCGCTTTTGGGCATTTTTGATGCTGATTGCAAAACCTTTTCCCCCGCGCAAGGCAGGTCAGTACCGCATATGGGTTGGAACCGGCTGTCAAAACAGCAAGACCACCCTTTATTGGCTGGGGTTGGCGAGGGGGCGCACGTCTATTTTGTGCATAGCTATTTTGCCCCCATAACAGCGCAGACTATCGCCGCAACAAACTATGGTGATGATTTTACCGCGATTGTTGCCGGAAATAATTTCATGGGCTGTCAGTTTCACCCCGAAAAATCGGGGCTGGTTGGCGCGCAAATTCTACGTAATTTTCTGGAGATGCCATCATGATCATTTATCCGGCGATTGACCTTATTGCTGGTGCCGTTGTGCGGTTGCATAAAGGTGATTTTGACCAGTTGACGACCTATGGCGATGATCCGGTTTCAGTGGCGCAATCCTATGCTGATGCTGGCGCAACATGGCTTCATCTGGTTGATCTTGATGGTGCCAAAAATCCAGATAACCGGCAAATTGATCTGATTGCCAAGATCATCAGCAGCACCGGCCTAAAGGTTCAAACAGGCGGCGGTATTCGCTCATTTGCCGATGTTCAGGCCTTGGTTAATGCTGGCGCAAGCCGGAGTGTCATTGGCAGTCTTGCCGTTCGTGATCCGGAAGCAACCAAAGCAATTTTCAAAGCTTTTGGGCCAGAAAAAATCTGTCTTGCGGCCGATGTGATCTGGCAAAATAACGAGTTTTACATTGCGGTTTCGGGATGGCAGGAAGCAAGCAGCCTGTCACTTTTTGATTTTATCGAAACCTATCAGCAAGATGGGCTTTTGCATGCGCTTTGTACCGATATTGACCGCGACGGCACCTTAACCGGCTGTAACCGTGACCTGTATCAAGAGGTAAAACAAAAATATCCGAAACTGCAATTGCAAGCCTCTGGCGGGGTTAGCATGCTTGCCGATCTTGACGGATTGACCGCCGATGGCGTGATCATTGGCAAGGCATTATATGAAGGGCGTTTTACCGTTGCACAGGCGTTGGAGGCGGTCGCATGCTAACCAAACGGATTATTGCCTGTCTTGATGTCAAAGATGGCCGTGTTGTCAAAGGCGTTCAATTTCGCAATCATGTCGATATGGGCGGCATTCTTGAGCTTAGCCAGCGTTATGCCGATGAAGGCGTTGACGAGCTGGTTTTCTATGACATTACCGCTAGCAGCGATGGCCGTGTTGTTGATAAAAGCTGGGTTAACCAGATTGCACGGCGGATTAATATTCCGTTTTGCGTTGCTGGCGGCATTCGCACCATTGCTGATGCCAAGGCAATTTTGAATGATGGCGCAGATAAGATTTCGGTGAATTCACCCGCTTTGGAGCGGCCTGACTTTATTTCCGAACTTGCTGCGACATTCGGCACCCAATGTGTTGTCGCTGGTATTGATAGTCGTCGCGAAGGTGATAAATTGCATGTTTATCAATATACTGGCGATGAAACTAAAACCATTAAATCAAAGCGCGCTACCGTGTCTTGGGCGCGTGAAGTCACCCGTCTTGGTGCCGGTGAAATCGTGTTGAACTGCATGAATAATGATGGCGTTCGCCAAGGCTATGATATCGACCAACTTGCTGCGGTTCGCGCTGCTGTCACGGTACCTGTCATCGCATCAGGCGGGGCAGGCGATTATGTGCATTTTGCCGATTTGTTTCGGCAAAGTGATATTGATGGTGCCTTGGCAGCATCGGTGTTTCACAGCGGAAAAATTCCAATCCCCAAATTAAAAGCCTATCTGAAATCTGAATCAATCGAAGTGCGAGTATAGCCATGCCAGATATCAATCTTGATGAAATTGACTGGGATAAAGGCGAAGGCTTAGTGCCTGCTATCGTTCAAAACAGTGATAACGGCCAGATACTGATGCTTGCCTATATGGATCATGCGGCCTTGGCACACACAATCAGCAGCAAAAAAGTGACCTTTTTCAGCCGGTCAAAAAACCGGCTTTGGACCAAGGGCGAAACATCAGGCAATTGGCTTGATTACATTAGTGGCGAAATGGATTGCGACGCTGACACGCTTTTAATCCAAGCCCGCCCGCAAGGCCCATCTTGCCATACGGGCAGCGTGACCTGTTTTAATGATCAGACGCCAAGCAATATCGGCTTTCTTGAACAGCTCGGCACGTTGATTGCCAAACGCCACAAAACCATGCCCGAAGGCAGCTATACAACAGGCCTATTTGCCGAAGGCAAGGCACGCATCGCGCAAAAGGTTGGCGAAGAGGGGGTCGAGTTGGCCTTGGCGCGGATGAAGGATGACAGCGCGGAAATGGCGAATGAAGCCGCCGATTTGCTGTTTCACATGATGGTCCTTCTTGAAGATGCCGGACTAAGCTTGGCCGATGCCATCAACGTTCTGCAAGACCGCCATAAATAGCGGCGCATATCGCCATCTGGCATAAACGTAAATGCTTGGCATCCAATTGTTTAGCGCCCAACATTGAGCCCCAAGCTGTTTGGCAGCAAGATATCTTTGAACGATGGTTGCTTTGATGCCACCTACTGGCTGAAATGGAACCAAATACCAATAGCTACCGCAGCGACAAACGCTGTTTTAAAGGGCAATTTAATGCCCTGTTTACGGGAATGCCTGCGTGAAATCGCATTTGTTACCAAAAAATTCATTACATGACCTTTTTTATGAGGGCTCGTGACCGACCTCAATTTCAATAGGTAAAACCTAATCACATTATCGCACAAAGAACTAATATAATCGCCGTATCGGGCGTCGATTTCGTGCTTTTGGGCAAAAGAAACATGTGATTGAAAGACATCGACGCCAAAGGCACGATGCCAATTAGATGTAATGGGAGGAAGTGGCTCCCCGGGACGGATTCGAACCGCCGGCCAAGCGATTAACAGTCGCTTGCTCTACCGCTGAGCTACCGGGGATTAGTGCCTTGCCAAGCGTTATACAGAACAAAAATTGATATGCAAGCCCGTTTTAGAGCAAAATCACTCAATGCCAGCGAAAATGGAAACCCAGCTTGTGAAAACGGCTTTGCCCGGAGCTATTACCGATCAAGAGTGCCAAGGGCCTTGGCAAGCCGCCCAATATCATCGTCGTCAAGCGTTGTTGCGCGAAGCGTTTGAATCTCAGTTAAGGGGCGTGACGCGGCTGATCGCGCATAGGATGGGTCATAATGCGTTTCTAGCAGATTAGAGACAAAACCGTGCCAGTCAGCTGCCTTGATTGCCGATTCCCAATGATCAAAAGTGGCAGCGCTGTATCGCTGGCGAAGCCCTGCCAGCAAAGCAATAAGATGATCAGGCTGTTCAATGATATAACGGTAATCGCGCTGCAAAAAGGCAATACGGGCGTCAATGGGGGCGGTCAGGCGCACGCGGCTTGCTTGTCGCATTGATGCCCACAATGCCGAGGGAACATGGATTTGCCCAATTTTATTGCTTTCAGCCTCGATAAAGACAGGCCGATCGGGGCTAAAATTCTGCAAAGCGGCACATAGGCGCGATTCAAACAAACGCTGGGCGGGTTGCGGTGATCCGGGTTCGCTGCCAAGAAGCGAGCCTCGGTGGTTTGCTAGACCTTCGAGATCAAGCACCTGAAGCCCATTTTCAGCCGCCGCACGCAAAATATGGGTCTTTGCTGTACCAGTTGGCCCGGATAGAACGATCAATCGAAATTTGGCAGGCAGATGATCAAGATCATCAAGAACCGCCTTTCGATAGGATTTATACCCGCCTTCAATCACGGCGCTATGCCAACCGATATCGCTAAATATTTTTGCCATCGCGCCGCTTCGTTGGCCACCACGCCAGCAATAGATCAGCGGCCGCCAATCGCGATCTTTTTTTGCAAGATCAGTTTGAAGATGACCAGCAATATTCTGCGCCACTAACGCCGCACCTGACCGTTTTGCCTCAAATGGATTGATTTGTTTGTAGATTGTGCCAATTTCAGAGCGCTGCGCGTCATTCAAAACGGGCAAATTGATTGCCCCTGGCATATGATCATCCAGAAATTCAGATGGTGAGCGCACATCAATAATACTGTCAAATCCGGTTTTCTTGAGCAAAGCAAAATCAGGCGCAATGCGGGTGATTGGTGCCGTCATTTGCTGCGCCGTTCTCCGGCATCTATTGCCGCGTAAATTGCCATTTTTGGTGAATTTGTGATCATCATGGTGTTTTTACATGCTTCCGGTTAGATGAACACCTGCATTGGTAAAATCAAGCGTGCCGATGATTGCCGCCGACTGCCCATCTTTATGCAGCGTCGTAACAAGCCGGTTCGCGGCATCCCGGGGAAACACGCCAAGCAAGCCGCCACTGGTCTGCGGATCAAACAGCATTTCAACATGCGCATCAAATTGCGTGCCAGAATCACCTCTCAACCCACTTGCATCAATCTGCACAGCAGCGCGGTTCTGGTCATGCAGGCTTGATCTTATGCCCGACGATAACAGCGCCAAAGCCCCATCAAGCAATGGCAGCGATGACAGATCAAGCTGGCAACCGCTGGCCCCTAGGCGAAGGCTTAAGTTCTGCGCATGGCGTGCCAGACCAAAACCGGTAATATCGGTAGCTGCAAAAACGCCTTTTTTCAAAAAATGTTTTGCCGCTTGCTGATTTGATACGGCCATCTGCCGAATCGCGCCATCAACCCATTGTGCTTTGGCAAAAAGCTGCATATGGCCTGCCATGATCACGCCGGTACCAAGCGGTTTGGTGAGAACAACAACAAGATCATCGCCAGAAACATTGATCACAGGCGTAGCTGGTCGCTTTTGCTTGCTATGACCGGTGACCGAAAACCCAACCGACAGGGCGCCGCCTTCGCTTGTATGACCGCCAGTGAGCTTTACACCGGCCTCGCTAAGGGCAAATAGCCCACCAGCCAGAATCTGCGTTAATTGGTTGGTCTGGATTGATAGATTAGCCTCAGGAAGATTGATAATGGCCAAAGCCGATGTAGGGGTGGCTAGGGCGGCGTAAAGATCGCTTAACGCATGAACCGCGGCAATACGGCCAAGCATAAATGGGTCTGAGACAATTTCAGATAGAACATCGACCGATTGAACGAGCTGATATCCGGCTGGCGGCGACGCCATGATCGCCGCATCAGTTTCAATGCCCGCCTCAGGCATTAAGGCTGGGTCAGCCCCATTTGAGACAGCCAGACTAACCGCATCTTCAAGCGCATTTGCCAAAACGGTATGGCTGGCCTTGGCGGCGCAACCAAGACAGCGCATTGTCGCAAAAACAGGGTCGCGGTGATACTGAGGTGAATCACCATCAAAATCAGAATCAAGACCAGCAAAAGGCTGGGGCGCTGGCGGGGTTGGCATGCTCAATTGCTGATATTTTGCCATGAACCGGCGATCAATCCAGTATTTCAGGGCTAACAACCCATCAGCCTTCACGCCAAATTGTCCCCAAGAGGCAATGGCACCATTATCTGCCGTGCCAATAATCGCAAGATAGCGCCTTTGCGCCGACCAGCGTTTAAGCGCATGTCCATGCAGATATTTGCGAAGGTTTTTGGCCAAAACAGGTCCAGCGCGAACCGCAAAGACACCCGCTCTTGGTCGCGGGCTGCCGCTGATTGTGGCAACGTCGCCTGCGGCAAAAATATTGGCATGGCTTTTTGATTGAAGCGTTGGGTGAACAGCGATAAACCCGCTATCATCCAGCGCAAGGCTGGTTGTGCTTAGCCAGCGCGGCGGGCGCACGGCCGAGACCAGAAAACAGGCATCAAACGTTTTACTGGTACTGTCACTAAACCGGATTTGGCCAGCGTCAATCTTTTCAATGGCGCGGCCAAGCTGAATCTTTATGCCAGAATCAAGAAGCGCAGCAAACATCAGATGACTGGCACGCGGTGCCATTTGCGGCATCAGCCTTGTTGACCGGCTATAGAGCGTCATTTCTGGTGATGCTCCATGATCGCGCCAACGTTTATTGAGCGCCAAGGCCAATTCGCATCCCGCCGCACCGCCGCCAATAACGGCAAGCCGTTTGGGCAAGCCGGCGGCAAGAAGATCGTCAAAGGCTTTTTGAAATTCGGCAATTGGTTTAACTGGAATCACGTGATCGGCCGCGCCTTCAATGGCGCCAAGGTCGGGCTGGCCACCAATATTGATTGACAAGATATCGAAATGCAGCGGTGGCCGATCATCAAACAGCAATTTATGCCCATCCGCATCAATGCCGCTACAAGGCGCAACGATTAGGCGTGCCCCCGAAAATTGGGCGAGATGCGCCAGATCAATGTGAAGATCATCATCATCCCAAACGCCTTCAACATAGGCTGGAAGCATGCCGGAATAGGGGGTACGGATATTTGCGGTGACAATCGTGAGGCGCAATCCGGGAACTGGATTCATCGCGAAGCTTTTGATCGCCGCAATTTGGGCATGGCCACCACCAAGAAAAACCAGATCGGCCAGAATTGGAGGTTCGCGTTTCATCAGCAATTTGCTTTTGACCCGATAGGTCGTGCTTGTTGTTTGCCGTTATTGGTCGTCATATTGGCCAAGTTTCCCTTTGAAAAAGGCAGCCGCATTGCCATCAGTCTTGGTAATTGACATAACTTCACCAACAAAAATTGTATGATCACCGCCATCATATTCGGCCCATGGCCGGCATTCCAGACTGCCAAGTGAATTGGCCAAAAGTGGTTGTCCATAGATGCCAAAATGCCAATCAAATTTGGTAAAACGATCATTTTCCGCTGCGGCAAATGTCTGGCAAATGCCAAGCTGGTCAGCCGCCATGATATTGACCGCAAACCCACGACAGCTTTGGAACAATGATAATTTATCATTCCGATTATCAAGTGACCATAAAATCAATGGCGGCGTCAAAGATACCGAATTAAAGGAATTTACCGTCAAGCCATAAGGAATGTTATCAGGGCCGGTAACTGTTACGATGGTGACACCAGTCAAATATTGGCCCATGACAGCACGCAAGGCAGCGCTTGCAACAGGTTGGTCATCAGAGATGGCAGAATTTGTCATGAAGGCCTCAAGAAAGAAAATGATCAATTGATCTTGTCTATAATTGGTAATTCCAAAACATCAGAGTTCCATTACAGCCTAATTACCCTAGTTTTTTTAGGTCTAGCACGGACGGGCTAGCGCCGTCATCACGACTTGTGAAAGATTTTTACGATTGTTTTTATTTGGCGTTCCGACACCACTTCGGCAAGGATCACTGCGATAAAAATCAGAACACAGCCAATAATAGCCATAAAAACAAGCCCTTCACCAAGCAACCACCAACCAAAAAAGGCGGCAAAGACCGATTCAAGCGATAGAATCAGCGCTGCCGCCGGTGCTGTTGTGTGGCGCTGCGCCACAAGTTGAATGGTGAAACCCAGTCCCACCGCGACAATACCGGCAAAGGCAAGCTGGGGCAGCACCGGTACAAAATCAGCAGGCGATGGCGATTCAAGCGGCAGCATGATGATCCCTGCAATCACGGCTGTTACAATCGATTGCAACGCCGATAGCTGAAACGGGGCATCAATCTGCGTCATTATTTTTTGGATAAGCAAAATATGGGCTGCCCAGAAAAAGGCACCGCCAACAATCAATAGATCGCCAAATTGCGCTTCAAGACTTGAGGTGCCTGACAGTAAAAAACTACCAAGCAAGGAAATGACAACCGCCGGCCAAATATTCAGCGCGACATGCCGGCGTAAGAACAAAGCGGCAATCAACGGCACCAAAGGTACATAAAGCGCGGTTAAAAACGCGGCATTGGCAACATTGGTATAAACAAGCGCGGTTTGCTGAAGCCCGATCCCACCAAACATAAAAATGCCAAGCCCAAATGCCCCAAGGCATATCTGCCGGTTCTGGCACATGGCGACAAACAGATTGACCTTTTTCATTTCAAAAATGGCAAGCGGCAATAATACCGCCGCGCCAATGACATAACGGCCAAAGGTGAAGCCCATCGGCCCGATGGTTTCCATGCCGGTCTTTTGTGCAATGAAGGTCGCGCCCCAGAAAAGCGCAGCGCAACACAACAGAAAATTTGCCATTGCCCGTGACATGACGTCTCCAGTCCACCCAAAAAGCGCAAGCAAAATTGCGCCATCCACACCGATCACATGCTTTTACCGATTTGGCGTGCCGCAAGCCTGCATAATAAATGCCGTAATAAGCAAATGGAAACACGTTCACAAGATGTAGTTATGGAGGCCCGGACCGGAATTGAACCGATGTACACGGTTTTGCAAACCGCTGCATAACCACTCTGCCACCGGGCCGTAAGAAGCTATTTGCCGGTGATATACGATGATTTTGATAAGGTCAACGACCTAAACCAAATGTGTCAAGCAATTCCTCATGAAATTAGAAATCTCTGATGCAAAACCTAATTCTGGTAATTTCAGGGCGTCTATTAGCACTCACTAAATGCGAGATAAAATATCGTGACAATCAAACCAGCCAAGTCGAGCAAACCCTCGAAAATACGCGTATCGCTGCTTTTGGCGGGTCGGGGCAAGGGTTATGGTTTTCCGTGATGGATAATCTTCATTTATGCAGAGGCCCCCAGATTGACAGTATTTGCGGTCATTATGTTGAGTGGGGCGGGCAGTCCTCTGACCCCACGGTTACACTTGCCCACCGATCTAAAATTAATGTCGGCAAACATCCTGAATATTGTCAGCTTGAATAGCTGTCATTCTAGGATTATAAGAAACCATTAGCGCAGAGGTTCACAAGCAGAACGTCGCCGAAACCGCATGGCGTATCAAAAAATATAAAGAGTTATCTAACATGAACCAGAGCCCGTTTGAAATCGCCCGCAAAATGATGGTGGATTGCCAAATTCGTCCATCAAAAGTCACTGACCAGAATGTTCTTGATGCGTTTTTGGCGG